>Ga0308159_1000091_pt1 | contig 365724 bp, 340 predicted proteins | sample PhyCR1_FD_201040 | JGI IMG/M metagenome (GOLD analysis project Ga0308159, IMG submission 201040) | Phyllosphere microbial communities from UC Gill Tract Community Farm, Albany, California, United States - DLSLC.R1 | ecosystem: Host-associated > Plants > Phyllosphere > Unclassified | place...
ATCGCTTCGTACCCCTTAGGGTTAACCCGCATTTCTCTGCAACTGCCGAGCCAGAGAATATAGCACAGTTTTAATTTGCAGTGCAACTTGGCACCAAAACTTACTGCCCCACATCCTGGCCGGAAACCTCCCCGGCCCTGACCCGCACCAGCCGGTCAAAAACAATGACTGCTTGGTGAAGGGGCCGAACTATAGCACAAGATTTGGGGCGCGCAAGTCGCCTTCAGCTCTTCTTCTATACATAGCTGCTCCCTATATATAGATATAGAAGGCCTCGCCCTGAACGGGCTCCCGCCATGTCGAGAGATCAACTTACAGAGAGATCCACTCACCGAGAGAGCCACCCATAGAGAAAACCACCCATTCGGAGAACGCTACCCCATATAGAGAGCGCAACCCCCATATCAAAACCGCAACCCCCATATGAAGAGCCCCTACCCTATATAGAAATCCACGCCCTCTATGTGGTGCGCAGAGGGAATACGCCTCTCTATATAGAGCCAGATGCCCTACACCAGCCCTGTCATGTAATAGACCCCGATCACGCCAAAGACGCTCGCCGTGGAGATTACGGTGATCGCAAAGATATCGCCATATGACTGCCGATGCGTGAGGCCCGTAACAGCGAGCAGTGTGATGACCGCGCCGTTATGGGGCAAGGTGTCCATGCCGCCGCTTGCCATTGCTGCTACCCGATGCAGAACCTCCATGGGAATCCCGGCAGCCTGGGCGCCTTCGATGAAGGTGTCGGCCATGGCGGCGAGTGCGATGCTCATGCCGCCAGAGGCCGATCCGGTGATGCCGGCCAGGGACGTCACTGCAATGGCTTCGCCAATCAACGGGTCGGGGATGGCCTTCAATGCCTCCGCCACCAACAGGAATCCGGGCAAAGCGGCAATCACCCCGCCGAAGCCATACTCGGCTGCAGTGTTCATTGAAGCCAGGAGCGCCCCTGAGACGGCATCCTTGCTGCCTTCCGCCAACTGTGAAGCCACTTTGCGAAATGCGAAGACGAGAATCGTGAAAATCCCCATCAGCAACGCACCCATCACCGCCCAGATTGCGACGTTTGCATCTACGTTGGTATCGACCGGTGCGTTCAAACCCGGCAGATCGATCCCTTCGATGCCGGCATACCATCCCGGGATCCAACGGGTGAAAAGCAAGTTGGACACCCCAACAACGACCAAAGGCAGTATGGCGACCAAGGGATGGAACGAGGCGTCTTCAGGTGGCGCGGCCGGTTCGTTGCGCAGATCGGTGCCGTAGCCCTCACCTGCGTTAGCGGCAGCGCGGCGGCGCCACTCGAGATACGTCATGCCGGCGATCAGCGTGAAGCACGCCCCCACCAGTCCAAGCCACGGCGCCGCCCAGGTGGTCGTGCCGAAAAAACTCGTGGGGATGATGTTTTGAATCTGAGGCGTGCCGGGGATTGCGGTCATCGTGAATGTGAAGGCGCCCAGGGCGATGACACCCGGCATCAAGCGCTTCGGTATGTCGCTCTGGCGAAACATCTCCGCCGCAAACGGGTAGACGGCAAACACCACCACAAACAGCGATACGCCACCATAGGTGAGCAGTGCGCACACCATCACGATCGCCAGGATGGCGCGCTTGGCGCCGATCAGCCTGAGCACCGCTCGCACGATGGCATGAGAAAAGCCTGAAAGCTCGATCAGCTTGCCGAAAACGGCGCCCAGCAGAAATACCGGAAGGTAGAGCTTGGCAAAACTGACCATCCGCTCCATGAACAGCCCTGAGAATACCGGCGCGATGGCAATGGGTTGTGTGAGCAGCACGGCGGCCATGGCCGCTATCGGCGCGCAGAGGATAACGCTATACCCCCGGTAAGCCGCCACCATCAGAAAAACCAACGCGCCAATAACGATCAGTAAATCAACCATCTATCTCCCACCCTCTCTCTCATTACGCGCCCATCGTGGAAGCCGCACGCCCGCGCGCGCCGCCTGCCGATGGTTGAGCTCGTGAATACGATGACACCCCGATGTCGCATCACACACGAAAACATAGTTATCTTGGTGCCAACGCCATGATACTTGCCGAATAATGCAAAAGAAGGTGGAGGCAGAAAGACGCGCCCAACACTCACATCTAGTCGGGTTCATCGCGCAATCCAGCGCAGCTCAACCCTGGCCACCCGGGGGCACAGAGGCGCTTGCGTCGAGATCCGCCTGGTTTATCTCCGCAGACCGGGCCAATAGGAATTCCCGCCACTCGTCCGCATGCCCTAACCAAACGCCGATATCCACCGGTTCGAGCTGTCCGTCGGTGTTCTCCAGGGCAAAAGTCGGAAAGCCTCGCCCGCCGAGGTTTGCCAGACGCGCACGGCTCTCGCCGATATGCGCGTGGGTTGCCGCCCCAGCGAATCGATCGAACGCCTCGCGAAATGCCAATGACTCAATACCGAGTGCCGTCGCCAATCCGGCAAGCACCGCCGGATCTGCAATGCGCAGGCCTCGCACATAATGCGCATCCTGCGCGGCTTGGAGCATATCGAGCCCCAGACCAGAAATCTCTTCGGCCGCCAGAATCGCGGCGATCGGCTGCTCCGAATCCATGACTGCGCCGATGTCACGCAGCAGTCCGTCGAAGTACGCCTCACCGAAAGGCTGGCCGGTAAGTTGCGCGATGCGCTTGTCGTGCGGCATGACGTGTTCGCGCCAATCCACCGTGATGGTTCGGCGGTTGGCGCCGGCGAGCATGCCGCCGCCATGCAGTGCAATGTTCACATGCGGCACCGAACGCGCGGCAGCGACGAGCGGCGCGGCGGCATAGCACCAGCCGCAAAAGGGATCGTAGATATAGTGAAGTGTGGTCATCAGAACGGTCCAGATGCAAATGAGTGGGCCGACGTATGCATACCCATACACGGCGCCCGACGACGCAAGTGTAGATTGCCTAAACCGCAACAAAAACGCCATTAAGGTGAAATGAGCGTTGCACAACGCGAGCTAATCGGCAGGTACGCGGATCGATCGCGAACACCCCGCGTCGCGGAAAAGCAGGTGCGCAGATCGGTCACACGCACCCGGCATCGCGAAAGGAAGGCGCGCACATGACCTGCCACCGCTCAACGCAGGCGCGGTAATCGCGCCATATCGTGCGTCTCTCGCCTACACTCCATCCCAACCCGGCCAATCCACTCGATGGATGCGGCTCAGTCGTTCTGATCTGCCTCTTACAGTCTTCACGACCAACGCAGCGCAGCGACGTGCCGTCACTCGACCTATTTACGTTTCAGCCCTTCTCAGCCATGACTGCACCTGCCGCATCCTCGCCCCCACGCTTCTCGGGTTATCAGAAGCTTGTTGTTGGCATGCTGGCTTTCCTGCAGTTCGCCGTGATTCTTGACTTCATGATCATGGCGCCGCTGGGCGCGGTGATCATGCCGGCGCTGAATATCGGTCCCTCGCAGTTCGGCTTGGTGGTCTCCGCGTACGCCTTCAGCGCTGCTGCGTCGGGGTTGCTGACTGCGGGTTTCGCCGATCGTTTCGATCGCAAGCGGCTTCTCCTCTTTTTCTATACCGGCTTCATTCTTGGCACCGTGTGGTGCGGATTGGCGCAGAGCTTCGAGAGCCTGCTGGCGGCGCGCATCGTGACCGGCCTCTTCGGCGGCGTCATCGGATCGGTCGTGCTTGCGATTGCGACGGACCTCTTTCCGGTGCAGATGCGCGGGCGCGTCATGGGCTTCATTCAGACAGCGTTTGCTGCCAGCCAAGTGCTCGGCATTCCGATCGGCTTGTTTCTCTCAAACCATTGGAATTGGCATGTCCCGTTTCTCGCCATGGCCGGTCTTGGGCTGGCCGGCGGGTTGATCGTGGCGTGGAAAATGAAGCCGGTTGCCGAGCATCTGAAGGCGCCCCGTGAGCACAGTGCTTTTCTGCATCTGCGAAATACGGTAACCGAACCGCGTTACCTGATCGCGTTTGCAACTGTCGCCCTGCTCACCACGGGCGGCTTCATGCTGATGCCATTCAGCAGCGCATTCGCCGTCAATAATCTGGGCATCGGACTCGACCTGCTGCCCGTCGTGTACCTGGTGACCGGCATCAGCACCATTTTCGTCGGTCCGATGATTGGGCGTGCGGCCGATAAGTTCGGCAAATTCCGAATATTCACGTTCGGAACGGTATTGTCGATTGTGATGGTGGTGATATACACCCACCTGGGTCCGGTGTCGCTTATTACACTGGTCATTGTCAACGCCGTGCTTTTTGCAGGCATCTTTTCGCGCATGATTCCATTTCAGGCGTTGGTCTCGACAGTGCCGGCCCCCACACAGCGCGGCTCATTCAACGCCATCAGCGCATCGATACAACAATTGTCTGGCGGGATCGCGTCCGTCGTGGCGGGACATATCGTCGTCCTCGCTCCAGATGGGAGGCTGCAGCACTTTGAAGTAATCGGCTATGTGGTGGTGGTGACGTCCATTGGTGCCTGGCTCCTGGTGCGTCGGTTGAATCGCAATCTCATGCCGGCATAATCGGCCGTCCGCGGCATGCCCGCAATTCAGCGCAAGACATGCGGTTTTCCCGCAAATCATGCACTGAAGTCGATTCAACTGGACCGTCCTACCTCTCTACACTGACGTTTCCGCAATCAGGAGACCGACGTGCCCACCCCCATCGATCACCGCATCACCTTGGCCGGCATCCGTGAGGCCAGCAAAACGATCAACCCGGTGTTTTTGCACACCCCGCAATTCGTGAGCGAGCCACTTTCGGCGCGACTGGACTGCGAACTCACCGTCAAGATCGAAACGTTGAATCCGATACGCTCGTTCAAGGGCCGGGGCGCGGACTACCTGCTGCGCAAGGCACATGATCGGGGTGATGCGCGACGATTGGTGTGCGCGAGTGCAGGCAACTGGGGCCAGGCAATGGCTTACGTATGCCGTGAGCGACAACAGCCGATCGACATTTTTGCCGCCGATGCTGTCAATGAATTGAAAGCAGAACGGATGCGTGAACTTGGCGCCACTTTGCATATCGGTGGACTCGACTTCGATGATGCCAAGACACGGGCCAAGCAGTATTGCCACGCGCATGGTGCATGGATGATCGAAGACGGCCTGGATGTGGCGGTAAGCGAAGGCGCCGGCACCATCGCTGTCGAGTTGCTGGCTGCGGCGAGAACCCGATTCGACGCGGTGCTGATCCCTCTTGGAAACGGCGCACTGCTGAATGGCATGGCGCGCTGGATCAAAGCGACCTCACCCGGTACACGGGTCATTGGCGTCTGCGCTGCAGGGGCACCGTCGATGGCCAACAGCTGGCGTCAAGGTCGCGCCATTGACGAGACATCGGTAAACACGATTGCCGACGGGGTCGCCGTGCGCCATCCAATCCCCGAAGCGATTGCCGACATGCTGCCGTTGGTCGACGACGTTCTGCTGGTTGAAGATGGCCGCATTGTCGACGCCATGCGTCTCGCCCATCGCCATGTTGGTGTGGTCCTGGAGCCCTCCGGCGCGCTGGGCATTGCTGCCCTGTTGGACGATCCATCCATGTTCAGCGGGCAGCGCGTGGCCACTGTGCTGTGTGGCGGGAATCTGACCGAAGCCGATATGCGTGCGTATTTGACCTGATACGACCAGGCATGCATCAGTATTGCTTGGAATCGAGCGGCAGGGCGTGGCCCGCCCTCGCGGCGTTGGCATGTTCTGCTTTCATTGAACTGCCGACCACACCGCCAACTCATAGCCATCGGGATCCTGAAAATGGAATCGCCGACCGCCGGGAAATGCAAATATCGGCTTGGTAATCAATGCGCCGGCCGCCTCGACACGACGCTGGGAAGCAGACAGATCGTCGGCATACAGGATTACCAAAGGGCCACCCGGCCGAACCGCTTCGCCCGTGGTAAACCCACCGGTGAGACGGCCGTCGGTGAATTCGGTGTAGGTGGGGCCGAAATCGGTGAACGTCCAGCCGAAGACGGTGCCATAAAACGCTTTGCTGCGCGCAATGTCGCTTACGTTGAATTCGATGTTGTCGATCTGACGGTCTCGACCTCTGGTGCCCATATTTTCGGTTTCCTGTTGTTCACGCTGCGGAGCAAATTGTTCGCTCGATTCGGCCTGATCTGCTCCCTTGATCAAAACGCCGAAAACCGCATCGCCGCATGGCGTGGCGTGTTGAGCCCATCGCATTGTCGAATGGCACTACGCGCACGAAGCCACACAGCGCGCGGGCGATCGGGTTCTTTACGCCAGATAACGCTTGAACCAGGCGATCGTGCGGTCCCAGGCAAGATCGGCGGCAGCCTTGTCGTATCGCGGCGTCGAATCGTTATGAAAGCCGTGATTGGTGCCCGGATAAAAGTGCGCCTCATAGGGGGTGCCTGCCGCCTTGAGCGCCGCCTCATACGCCGGCCAGGTCGCATTGACGCCGGGATCGGTTTCGGCAAAGTGAATGAGCAGCGGCGCCTTGATGCGGGCCACATCCTCCGGTTTGGCCTGGCGGCCATAAAACGGCACGGCTGCAGCCAGTTGCGGATACGCGACCGCAGCGGCGTGCGACACGCCGCCGCCATAGCAAAACCCGGTAATCCCCACCTTGTCGGTGGTGCCGTCGTCCTTCAGCAGATAATCCACCGCCGCGAAAAAATCATTCATGAGCTTTGTGGGGTCGACCTGCTGCTGTAACGCACGGCCTTTCTCATCATTACCTGGATAGCCCCCTACCGAACTCAAGCCATCGGGCGCGAGCGCCACGAATCCGGCTTTGGCAGCACGTCGCGCGACATCTTCGATGTAGGGGTTGAGGCCACGGTTTTCATGCACGACCACGATGCCGGGCAGCGGACCCGTGGCCTTGGCGGGACGCACCAGATAGCCTCGCACCTCCCCGTGACCGTCGGGCGACGGATAACGGATGTACTCCGCCACGATATCGGGATCGGTAAACATGATCTGCTGGGCAAGCGCGTAGTCCGGCGTGAGCGAGGCGAGTATCGCGGTGGCGGTCAGTCCGCCGACCGCAAACTTGGCGGCACGATCCAGGAAGTCTCTACGGCTGATGCCGCCATGCACGTAGAAGTCGTAGAGCTCCAGCAATTCTGGATGGAAATCCTTGGCAGTGAGGCGGTCCATGCGTGATCCTGAGAAAGTGGCGCACCAACCGGGTTATCGGCCGCCGGGGGAAGCATTCCAATTGACAGCACTTTACGGTGAATCCGCCGGCACTGTCGATACGCAAACGGCCGTCAGGCTCGCTCGCGCAACATACCCTTCAACCACCGGCAAAACTCACCGGCGCTTTGAGCGTGTGCACTGTGCGCATGCACATAGGCCACATAGCTCGCACCGGAGCCGATTTTCTGCTCGTCGACGAGCACGAGCGTGCCGTCTTCGATCTGATCCAAAACCAGCCACTGAGGCACCACAAGAAATCCGGCGCCGCCGACCGCCGCGGTAACGGCGAGAAAAAGATGATCGTAGGTGGCGACCACCTGAAAGTGGTCGGCGGGAACCTCGGCTGCGATGGCCCATGTGGCAATCACGTCGGGACGGGACCGGGCGGCGACCATGGGCCAGCGTTCGGCGGGCTCGGCCTGGTGCGCAGCAACCCGGCCAGGCGATCCCACGCACACAAGCACCTCCCGCGCGAGCTCCCAACTTTCTGCGCCTGGAAGAACCAAGTCGCGGGTGATCAGCACATCGAAATCGTCGGAAGGCTGCGGCGGCGAGAGCGACGTAATCAAATCGATCTGCACGCCGTGCGTGGCGGTGTAGGCACCCAGTGCAGGGATGACAACCGTCATTGCGAAACTCGGCATCGAGGTTCTCACTTTCAACCGGTCGTGCCGCTGACCGCGCTGCGCGAGCAATTGCATCGTGAGCTCGATCGTGGAGACGGCGTCCTTCACCGCTTCATAAAGTTGCAGCCCTGCTGCGGTGAACGCAATCGTCGATCCTCGGCGGATGAACAGCCGGCAATCCGCGAAGGCTTCCAGTGTGGCCACATGGCGGCTGACGGCGCTCTGCGTAATACCCAGCGCGGCTGCCGCGCGGGTGAAGTTGCCGTGACGGCCGGCGGTGACGAACGCGCGCAGCGCGGTGAGCGGCACATCGTTGTTCGCATCATGAGTATTACTCATCGCCATCCTCACCCACGGAATACTGTCATGTAAACGCGCTTGAACCCAGTCATGCGATCCATAGAATGAATCCCTGAAAAATCAATAACGCAACAGGGGTCTATCTTATGGTCGGCAAACGAATCAAGCTATGTTTTTTACTCATCCTGGCCCAGGCGCTGGGTACGGCGGCGTCTGCCGCTGAGGTCGTGCTTTACTCGTCCAACAACGTTGAAACGGTCAACCGGGTCATCGACCAGTTCAGGAAAGAGCAGCCCAACATTCGCGTCTCGGTGGTGCGTGCCGGTACTGGCGCACTGATGCAGCGCATTAAAGCCGAGGCCGCCAATCCCTTGGGTGACCTGTTCTGGTCGGGCGGCTTGTCGACGATCGGCGAATTTCGCGACCAGCTGGCGCCGTATGTGACGGCCGAATCGGCCGCCGTGCCGTCCGCCTACCGTGGACCGGATGGCCTGTGGTTGGGCACGAACACGCATGTGACCGTGCTGATGGCCAACCTGCGGCAGGTTCCGGATGGACAAGCGCCTAAAGGCTGGGCGGATCTGGCCGATCCCAAGTGGAAGGGCAAGATCGTGATCCCCGATCCCGAACGCAGCAGTGCGGCGTTCGTGGCCCTGTACGGCCTGCAAACCCATCTGGGACGCGATCTGCTCGAAAAGGTGGCGCGCAACGCGGTCATCGTGGGCACCACATCGGCCGCGTACGAAGGGGTGGCCAAGGGCGAATTCGCGGTTGCGGTCACGATGGAATATGCCGCTTATGAGTACGTGGCAGGCGGGCTCAAGGAGATCAAGCTCGTGTATCCCGCGGAAGGCACGTTTCTGTCGCCGGAGGGCATGGCACTGATCAAGAACGGCAAGAATCCCGACGCCGCGCGCACGTTGTACGACTTTCTGGCCTCCAGGCGCACGCAGACCGACGTCTTCAAGAGCGCCTACCGGCGTCCGTTGCGCACCGACATCGACGTCAGCCAACTGGCAGATCTACCGGCGTTGCCGAGCATCAAGATTCTGCCGCTGGACGATGCGCAAATGAGCGACGGCCGCGCGGCCTTCATTGCGCAATGGCGCCAATTCGCCAGCGCTCGCTGAGCGCCCCGCCACCCTACGGAAAAAGCAACGATGCAAGTTTCCTTCAATTCCATTGCGCAAAGCTATGGCGGCCAAGCGCTTTTCAAAGACCTCGATCTGACGCTGCCCAGCGGCAAGTTCTTCACGCTCCTTGGGCCCTCCGGTTGCGGGAAGACGACCCTGTTGCGAATGCTGGGCGGATTCGTGCGTCCCGACGCAGGCCGCATCCTTTTCGGCCGTGACGACGTCACGAACGTGCCGGTGCATCGCCGCGGCGTGGGAATGGTGTTTCAGGACTACGCCTTGTTTCCCGACCGTTCGGTACTGGCCAACGTGTGCTATGGCCTGGACGCGCGCGGCGTGGCCCGCGACCAAGCGCGTCGCCGCGCACAGGCCATGCTTGACCGCGTGGGCTTAGCCGACTTTGCGGATCGTGCGCCCGCCGCACTCTCGGGCGGGCAACGCCAACGGGTGGCGATGGCGCGCGCCTTGGTGATCGAGCCCAAATTGCTGCTGCTCGACGAGCCCCTTTCGGCACTGGACGTGAAGTTGCGCGTTGAACTGCGAAGCATGATTCGCGATCTGCAGATCGAGGCAGGCATTACGACCGTGTTCGTGACGCACGATCAGGAAGAGGCGTTGGCGATGTCGGACCTGATCGCGGTGATGAATCGCGGCAACATTGTGCAGATCGGCGCGCCCCGGGAAATTTATAGCCGGCCCCGCACCGCGTTCGCTGCGGATTTCGTGGGCGGTGCCAATCTGATTCCCATTGAGCAGGAACTGCCAAGCGACATCGGCGGGCTGCGCCGCTTGCGTACGCAGGCGGGCGTGATAGCCACAGATAGTCCGACACCCGTACACAGCGGCTCACAGCTCGCGGTACGGAGTGAAGACATTCGCTTTATCGACGCCGCATCGGCAGCCGTGGGGGCATTGGCAGGTCACGTCGAGCATGTGGAGTTTCGGGGCAGCACCACGGGCTACCTCGTGCGCACCGATGCGGGCATCATCCGGGTCGACACCCAAACGAAGCAAGGCGACCAAGCCCGCCGCCGCGGCGACGCCGTGCTCCTCGAACTGCCGCGCAACGCATGCATCGTAGGGGCATCATGATGCTGGGCACCCTCAAACGCGATCCCGCGTGGCTTGCAGTGGGCGTCATGGCGATCGGCCTGCTCGGCATTTTCCTCGTCTGGCCGCTGATCGGCATGCTGGGCAAATCGTTCATCAATGCGGATGGCGCCTTTGGCTTGGGCGGGTACGCGAGATTCTTCTCCGATGCGTCCTATCGCGATGTGCTGATCAATACGTTGATTCTCGGTGTCGCCGTCACGCTCACGTCCATGGTGCTGGGCGGCGGCATGGCGGTGATCGTGGCGCGTTGCCGGTTCCCCCTCGCGGGCCTGGTCACTGCCCTGCCGCTGGTCACGCTGGTCATTCCGGATGTGGTGGTGGCAGCCGCATGGCTATTGATCCTCGGCAAGCAGGGACTGCTCAATACGCTTCTCGCGCCGCTCGGGATCGAACTTCCTTCGCTGTATTCGTGGTGGGGGCTGGTATTCGTGATGACGCTCAATAATTATGTTTACGCCTTCGTTGCCGTACTGGTCGGTTTGAAGTCGATGGATCGCAATCTCGAAGAAGCGGCGCAGAGTTTGGGCCGGCCGATCGGGCGCGTTCTCGGCGGGGTCACCTTGCCGTTGTTGCTGCCGTCGATCTTCGCCGGCGCCTTGATCGTGTTCACGCACGTGATCGGCAGCTTCGGCGTGCCGGCCATTCTCGGCGCGCGCACACCGGTGCTTGCCGTCAAGGCCTACAACGAATTCGTGAGTGAGATGGGCGGCAATCCCCAGATGCAAACCACGATGGCGTCGCTGCTCGTCTTCCTGGGTGCCGGGTTGTTGTTGATTCAAAAATGGGTGGTCGAACGACGCCAGTTCCAGATGGAATCCGGGCGCAGTCCGATCGCCGTCGCCGTCTCGGGATGGCGTGCAGGTCTGGCGAGTGCCGCGGTCGTGTGCATGGTTGCGCTCTCGCTCCTGCCGGCGGTGGTGGTGGTGATCACGGCATTCACGCCATCGGTCGGTCCCGTGTTGCGCTATGGCGGCTTCACCCTCGCGCATCTCCAGTACGCCCTGGTTCGTGCGCCGGAGCCGCTGTACAACTCGCTCTTCCTTGCCTCGATCGCGACCGGCGCCGGCGTTATTTTCTCCGTGGCCTCGGCGTACCTGATCGTCAAGCGCCGTTCGGCCCTCACGCATCTACTGGATGTGCTGGTGATGCTGCCGCTGACCATCGCCGGCACCGTGCTCGGCATTGCCCTGATCAACACCTTCAATAGCGGCTGGCTCGTGCTGACCGGCAGCTGGGTGATCATGGCGCTGGCTTATTTCCTGCGGCGCATGCCAACGAGCGTGCGCGCGGCGGCCGGACCCCTGCACAACCTGAAAGACGCGATCGAAGAGGCCTCGATGAGTTTGGGCGTGAGCCCGTTGCGAAGCTTCACGCGCGTGGTGCTGCCCGTGATCGTGCCCTCCGTGATCGCCGCCGCCGTGTTGATGTGGGTCACCACCCTCTCCGAACTCTCGGCCACCGTGGTGCTGTATTTCGGCGGCATGAACACCATGCCCATCGAGATCTTTCAACAGATCGACAGTGGCCGGTTGGCATTGGCGTGCGCCTACAGCCTGGTGCTGCTGCTGACGATTTTCATCCCTTTGGCGCTCGCGCGCTGGATCTTCAAGCTCAACGTTGGAACCCTCGAATGACTACCCTCAATGACAGCCGGTCGCGCCCCTTTCTGGCCGATCGCGTGCAAAGTGCGAAACCGTCGGCCACCAAGGAAATGACCCGTCTGGCCAATCAGCTCAAACGCGAGGGGCGCAGCATCATCACGTTGAGCCAGGGTGAGCCGGATTTCCCCACCCCCGAACACGTGCGCGAAGCCGGCCGCGCGGCGATCGATCGCAACGAGTCGCGCTACACCGATGTGGCCGGCACCCATGCCCTGCGCGAAGCCGTGGTGCGCAAGTTTGAACGCGACAACGGGTTGACGTTCACGCCGGATCAGATTCAGGTGGGATGCGGTGCCAAGCAGGTGCTTTATAACGCCCTGCAGGCCACGCTGAACCCCGGCGACGAAGTGGTGATTCCCACGCCGGCGTGGGTGTCGTATCCGGAAATGGTGCAGCTGGCAGGCGGTACACCCGTCATCGTGCGGTGCGACGCCGCTACGGGCTTCAAGATCACGCCGCAGCAATTGGAAAACGCCATCACGCCACGCACGAAATGGTTGATGCTCAACTCGCCGTCGAATCCGAGCGGCGCGGTGTACACGTACGATGAGCTTGCCGCGCTGGGCGAGGTGTTGCTGCGCCATCCGCAGGTGTGGATCATGGCCGACGATATCTACGAGAAGATTCGCTATGACGAGACGCCCTTCGCCACCCCGGCCGCGGTAACGCCTGCACTTGCGTCACGCACGCTCACCATCAATGGCGTGTCGAAGGCGTATGCAATGACGGGATGGCGGGTGGGGTTCGGCGCCGGCCCACTCGATCTCATCAAGGCGATGAATCTGATCCAGTCGCAATCGACTTCACATACCAGCTCGATCAGTCAGGCCGCATCCATTGCCGCGCTCGATGGTCCCATGGATTTCCTGCCGCAGTTCGTCAAGGCCTTTCGTCATCGCCGCGACTTCGTGGTTCATGCGCTCAACGATATCGATGGGGTGTCGTGCGATCTGCCGCCTGGGGCGTTCTATGCGTTTCCGTCGTGCCAGGCGCTGCTCGGACGCCGCGATGCTTCGGGCGCCGTGATGGCCAGCGATAGCGACCTTGCGGCGTATTTGTTGCGCGAAGGCGGCGTAGCGATCGTGCCGGGTTCGGCGTTTGAATTGCCGGGGTACTTCCGCATTTCGTATGCTGCCTCCGATGAGGATCTATCGGAAGCCATGTCTCGCATTGCCGCCGCCTGCGCACAGTTGCGCTGACCCAAGCATTTTCATCATTACGGCTCTTAGTTCTTTTCGAGAGAAACACTTCCATGACACGAAACGACACCCTCCGCGCGGCGCTCGATAGCGGCACGCTTTTCACGGCCATGGCGGCCCACAATCCGCTCGCGGCCAAACTGGCCGAAGAAGCGGGCTTCGGCGGCATCTGGGGCAGCGGCTTCGAGCTGTCGGCAAGCTACGCGGTGCCCGATGCCAATATCCTCTCGATGGGCACGCATCTGGAGATGATTCGCGCCATCTCGTCCACCGTGTCGATCCCCGTGATCGCCGATATCGACACCGGATTCGGCAATGCGGTGAATGTGCATTACATCGTGCCGCAATACGAAGCCGCCGGGGCGTCGGCCATCGTGATGGAAGACAAGACCTTTCCCAAAGACACGAGCCTGCGCGCAGAGGGGCGCCAGGAGCTGGTACGGATCGAAGAATTCCAGGGCAAGATTGCAGCAGCGGCCGCTTCCCGGCGTGACCGCAATTTCGTGGTGATTGCCCGCGTCGAGGCGCTGATTGCCGGGCTGGGCCAGGAGGAAGCAATCAAGCGTGGGCTCGCTTATGAAGACGCCGGTGCCGATGCCATCCTGATTCATTCCAAACAGAAAACGCCCGACGAGATTCTGGCTTTCGCGAAGGCATGGCCAGGGAAAGTGCCCCTGGTGCTCGTGCCTACCGCCTATCCTCAGCTTACCGAGGCCGACATCGCCGCGTTGGGGAAAGTGGGCGTCGTGATTTACGGCAACCACGCCATTCGTGCCGCCGTGGGCGCGATGCGGCAGGTGTTTGCGCAGATTCGGCGCGACGGCGGGATCGCCAATGTGGACGCCACCTTGCCCACCGTCAAAGAGATCATCGCCCTGCAAGGCGATGCGCACATGCGGAAGATCGAGGCCGAGTACTTGAAGTGATCGGTGCGACCTGCAACCCTGTTGCCTGCGCCGCGAAGGCCCACATGTCTGCGTACTCGTCGATGACCTTGTCGGTAGGCTTTCCACCCCCATGCCCGGCGCGGGTTTCCACCCGCACGAGATGGGGCGCTTCCCCCAGATCCGCGGCCTGAATCGCCGCGATGTACTTGAACGTGTGGCCCGGCACCACACGATCGTCGGTGTCGGCCGTGGTGGCGAGGATCGCGGGATAGCGTCGGCCTGCCTGGATGTTGTGATACGGCGAGTACGACTGTAGCGTCCGAAAGCTGGCCTCTTCCGCAGGGTCGCCAAACTCGTGCGTCCATAACTGGCCACCGGTGAACTGGTTGAAGCGCAGCATGTCCATCACGCCCACGCCGGGCAATGCGGCGGCGAACAAGTCCGGGCGTTGATTGACGACGGCACCCACCAGAAGCCCGCCATTGGACTGGCCCTGAATGGCAAGCCCCTCAGGCGATGTGATGCCTTCTGCATGCAGATAGGTGGCAGCGGCGATGAAGTCGTCGAACACGTTTTGCTTGCGATCGCGGCGCCCCGCCTCATGCCAGGCGCGGCCGTACTCGCCACCCCCGCGGATATTGGCCACCGCCAGTGCGCCGCCCTGCTCCAGCCACGCCAGTTGCACGGGCGAATACACCGGGATGATATTGATGCCAAAGCCGCCATAGGCATACAGCATCGTGGGCACCGGACCCGTCACATCGCGGCGGCGAACGATGAACATCGGCACGCGCGTGCCATCCTGGGATGTGAAGAAATGCTGTTCGACGTTGATGGCATCGAGGTCGACGTCGACGTTCGGCTCGGCCCACACGGTTCTCGTATCGTCGGCAATGTGGTAGCGGTAGATCGTGGTGGGCGCGTTGAAACTGGTGAAGACGAAAAAACTTTCAGGATCGTCAGGCTGGCCCCGAAACGCACCGGCGGTGCCGATGCCGGGCAATGCCACCGTGCCATCCGGCGTGCCGTCCAGCATGTAGCGGCGAATGTCCGTTTTGGCGTCGGCGAGGTACGACGCAAGCAGCCTGCCGCCCAGCAACCAGGCGTTGCTCAGGACGGCGGACTGCTCCGGCACAAGCTCGCTTGCGCCTCGGCCCGACGCATCGAGATCGATCGTGACGACCCTGCGACGCTCCGCGCCCTGCGTGGTCATGACGAAAAAGGTGGTGCCCACATTGCCGATCACGGACCATTCGTCGTCGATGGTGTCGATGACCTTGCGCGGGGTCCAGTGAGGATCCGTGAGATCGATCACGGTCAGGGCATTGTTCATCCCCCCTGCGGTGGACGAGATCACCGCGTATCGGCCATCGTCTGTCACGCCCGCGAAATGCAGAAGGTGCGGTTGATCCGGCGTGGCGTACAGGCGCTTGTCTTGCGATTGGTGGGTGCCCAACGCGTGAAAGTAGACCGCGTGATCGGCCAGACCCGCCTGGTGGGCCGCGCCCTGCTCCGGCTCAGGATAACGGGCATAGAAGAAGCCCGAGCCATCTCTGGCCCAACTGATGCCGGTAAAGCGCGCCCAATGCACCTCATCGTGGCGGACGTCGCCCGCGTTCACATCGAACACCTTGATCGTGCGCCAATCGGTACCGCCATCCTGCACGGCGAAGGCGACGTATGCGCCGTCTTCCGAGGCCGACCATTCGGACAAGGCCATGGCCCCGTCGTCGGACCAGAGGTTTGGATTGATGAGCACACGGTCGGGGCCCGCCACACCTTCGCGAACATAAAGCGCATCCTGGTTTTCGAGGCCCGTATTGCGGGTATGGAAATACCGGTTGCCACGCTTGAACGGTGGCATCACCCGTTCGTGGTCGAAGAGCGCCGTCAGGCGGGTCTTGAAAATCTCGCGGGCGGGCAATGCGTCGAGATAGGCTCGGGTGACTTGATTCTGGGCCTGCACCCAGCGCGCGACGTCGGTATCGATGCGAACGTCATTTTCGAGCCAGCGATACGGATCGGCCACGTCGCGTTCGAAATGCCGCTCCACGATATCGCCGCGGGGAGTGTGGGGGTAGGTGATCGTCGTCATTGGCGGTGCGTGCTCCTTTATTGGCACTTAGTGACAGACCATTGTGTCACTAAGTGCCACCTTCACGCAAATCTCGCCTCAGATCATCGGATCGCAGATCGGTAAGGTACTTGCCGTTCGAATCGCTGCGGCAAGCCGATCGACCACTTCCGCCAACGTGAACTGCTGCCCGTGTTTGACGGCAGCGATGCTGATGTCTTCATCGATCACGCGGATGGCGGCAGTGATCGTGGCGGCGCAGAGGTGCAGGTCGAACGGGCTGATGGGTGCGCGCACGCGGTCGGCAATGACCTCGACCAATTCCTCTTCTGCCAACTGGCACGCCATCAACCAAGCCGTACGGAGCGCGGGCTCGTCGGGCATCAACGCGATGAGGCGCACCGCAAGGACCTCGTCCGCTATTTTTTCGGGCGTTTGCGCGGTGGGTTGAATCGCGGCGTGCAGGTAGGTTTCGATCGTGGCGTCATGGGGCCACTGCTTGAGAAGGGTGACGAAGCCGAGGGCCGAGGCGGAAAAAAGCGGCTCCACGCAGCTTTCCTTGGTGCGAAAGTAGCGCCAGACCGTACGTTTGGAGAGCCCGGATGCGGCCGCGATATCGTCGCCGCTGGTACCGGCCACGCCGCGTTCCAGAAAGAGCTTGGCGGCGTTGCGGGATACCGCCAACCGCGTTTCCTCGCGCTCGATTGCCATACTGATGCCTGTTCCATGGGTCAAATGAGCGCCCAGCATACATGGCATGGCCGGAAAGAAAAGCGCCGGGGCGATATCCGCGCCGGCGCAAGCGCGCAGCGCGTGCAATCCCCGGCGAACGACGTCAGTTGACCTCGATCTTTGCCGTCGTGATGATGTCTTTCCAGCGCGCCGTTTCCTGGTTGGAGAGCTTCTCGAGGTCGCCACTCGTTCCTGGAAACGGCACGGCGCCCTGCTCGTCCAACTGCGTGACCAGCGCGGGGTCGCGGGCAATGCCCACGACGGTGTCCTGCAGTTTTCGAATGATCTGGGGATCGGTGCCGGCAGTTGCCATCACGCCATACCAGGACTCGACCACCGCGTCTTTCACGCCGGCCTCAGCCAACGTGGGCACATCGGGAATCGCCGGGCTGCGCTTGTCGCTGGCCACGGCAAGCACGCGGATCTGCCCGGATTTCACGTAGCCCAGCACATTGGGCAGGTTGGCAAACAACACCTGCACTTGTCCCGACAATAGATCGGCCGTTGCAGGTCCCGCCCCGCGGTAAGGCACGTGCTCGAATCGGGCACCCGACTTGAACATGAACAGCTCGCCGGTCATGTGATTGACCGACCCGATGCCCGCCGAAGCCATGTTCAGTTTTCCAGGGTTGGCCTTGGCATACGCCACCAGCTCCGCTACGGTTTTCGCTGGCGTATTGGCCGATACCGCCAGCACATTGGGCACCGTCGAAAACAAGGCCACCGGGGCAAAATCCTTGTGCGGGTCGTACGGCAGACTCTGCGATAACAGCGGCTGGATGGACTGCTGACCCATCGTCGCCAGGAGCAGCGTATAGCCATCTGCCGGCGCCTTGGCCACCATATTTGCGCCGATGCTGCCGCCGCCCCCGGGCTTGTTCTCGACGATCACCGGCTGCCGAAGCACCTCCGACATGCGGTTGGCCAACAGACGTCCCATCAGATTGACGGTACCGCCCGGGGCAAACGGCACAACCAGCGTCACAGGCTTGGTGGGATAGGTTTGGGCATGGGCGCCAGCGGCGAATCCCATGGCAGCGGCAAGCACCACAACATATTTCAGCATCATCGACATCCTCGATTGATTGATCAGGTGACTTCTTTTCAGGTGGGAAATCAGTGCGCAACCGCCTCGCGCGACGGCAACGCGGCGAGCTCGCGAATGCGTTGCTGCAGACTGTCGTGGGCGTCGCCCACCCGCCGCCGCGTGGCGTCGATCAGTTGGCGACGCTCGTTCAACCGTGCGCGCTGTTCGTCAATGTGGGCGCGCACACCTTCCGGTGCCGGCCCGCCCAGCGACTGGCGTGCGGCCACGTTGCGCACGGGATCCAGGCAAGCGGCAATGTCTTGTGCTTTGAGCGACACGGCGCGGCCGAGTTGCTGCGCGGCAGCGGCATCGATCATGGCCGGTGTGATGCCCTTGGCCAACACGCCGCTCTCGATCGCTTGCCGTACGACAGCCCCGATGATGTGATGCGCATCGCGAAACGTGATGTTTGCCTGGGTAACCAGCAGATCGGCAAGGTCGGTGACGGTGGAGAAATCTTCTGCGGCGCGCGCGGCCATTCGACCGCGATTGGGCTCGACGTTCTCGACCAGCAAGCACATCAGTTCAAGTGCCTTTACCGCTTCGTCGCACGCTTCCCAGCACGTTCGTGTGCTCTCTCGACTGCTGTCGCCGGAGTGTGTGAAATGGGTGGACTTCACGGTAGAGAATGCCGCCGAGGTCAGCCCGATCAGATGTCCCGTCTTGCCGCGGAGATACTCCAGCACGGCCGGATTCTTCTTCTGCGGCATGATGCTGGACGTGCTCGCGATGCTGTCGGGAAACGTCAGATACCCGAACTCGGGCGTCGACCAGATATAGAAATCCTGCACCATGCGACTGCAGGTGATCATCATGATCGACAGCGATGCGCTGAGTTCCAACGCAAAATCGCGCGACGCCACGCTGTCCAGCGCATTCGGCAAGGGACGGCTGAAGCCGAGCATCGAGCTCGTGGCCTCGCGATCGATGGGAAATGCCGTACCCGCCAACGCGCAGGCGCCCAACGGCGAGGCGTCGGCCGCATGAAGCGCATGCACGAGCCGATCGATATCGCGCGTCCAGGCGTCCACCAGTGCGGAAAGGTAGAAGCCGTAAGTAATGGGCTGAGCGGCCTGCATATGGGTATAGCCAGGCATCACGCAGGTTGCATACTTGTCTGCCTGACTCAGTGCGGTGTCGGCCAGATCGGCAAGCAGCGTGGCGATACGCATCGCAAAGTCGCGTGCCCGCATGCGATCGATCGTGGCGCCCATATCGTTACGGCTGCGCGCCGTATGCAATCGACCGCCCACGTCTTGCCCCACCTGCCCGATCAGATGGGCTTCGTAATTGAAGTAGGCCTCTTCGCGTGCCGGATCGAGCGTCACCGCATCGGGCCCCTCATCCTGCATCTTCACGAGCGCAGCGGCCAGTTGGGTGGAGGTGCGTTCGTCAAGGATGCCCTGTGCGTGCAGCATCAAGGTGTGCGCGAAGTTGATTTGGTTGAGCATCTCGAAGTTGGCGAAGAACTCGCGGTTCAACCGCGGCAGAAAGACATGTTGAATCACTTTCTGCGCAAGCGGTTGCTTCAGGCGGCTACTGACTTTGGATTCCATGGCGGCGCGTGTCCAGGCTGTAAAACCCTAGTCTCGGTTTTGAACCATTCATACGTCAAATCAGATTCTTGGTACTTCAAATACAAAATTGATATGATTTTGGAAAACACGGGAACCGTCATGAACTTCAAGCAGGTCGAAGCCTTTCGCGCGGTGATGATGACGCGGTCCATGACGACGGCCGCCAGCTTGCTTCACACGTCGCAACCCAACGTGAGCCGATGGATTGCATTACTCGAGACGACGCTGGGATTCGTGCTTTTCCAGCGCGTGGGCACGCGACTAATCCCCACGCCAGAGGCCGACGCGTTTTATGCGGACGTGGAACGCGCGTTCATCGGTCTGGAATCGTTGAACGACAGCGCCAGCTCCATCCGCCGGCGCGGCACGGGATCGATTCGAGTGGGCGCGGTGGGCTCGATCACGCAATGCATTCTGCCGGACGCCATCCAGCTCTTCAGGGAGAAATTCACGGATATACCGGTGGTGGTCAACACCGGCGGATCCGACCTGGTGGCGAAATGGATGGCGACCGGCTTCTGCGATATTTGCTTTTGCTCGATCGAAAGCGACGTGGCGGGGTTGCGTTATGAACGGATCAACACCGCCCATGGCGTAGGCATCGTCCATCGCGGGCATCGGCTCGCCCGCAAGCGCGCACTGAAGCCGACCGATTTCGCGGAAGAAAACTTCATCTCGCTGCCGGCCGGCAGCTTCAACCGCGCGGCCATCGATCGTCACTTTCCCGACGACAAACGCGTCATTTCCGTTGAAACGCCTTACGCCACGACGATCTGCACAATGGTCGGCAAAGGCCTGGGGATTTCGATCGTGAACCCAGTGGTATCGCGTGCGCTCGGCTTGAGCGATATCCGCGAGATTCCGTTTTCCGAAAAGATCGCGTTTCACAGCTACGCCGTCACGTCCGACCATTTTCCGGTCAATGCCCTGGCGCGAAAAATGGCGGAATGCGTGACGGCTGCGTTTGCACAGTCTGGATTGCGATCGTCGTGAAGCAGGCGCGGTTGCCTGCCGCACACACGCGATTCAAAACGCGGGCCCTAGTTCGCGTTTTCCTCGATCTGTGCACCTGCGCGAACAAGCTCAGCGAGAAAAGCGTCAGCATCCCACAGCAGTTCGGGCATGTAGAGCCCGGCGGGCGTTCGCGCTTTGCCATCCAGTCCCAGCAAGGCTGCAAGCGCAAGCACCACGCTCACGCCGGTAAGCGCCGCCGTTCCCTCGTCAAACACCAGTGTGGATTGCGATCGGGTGGCACGTCCGCCGGCATCGCCTTCAATCTCGACCATGATTTCGGTCGCGGCACCGCCCCCGGCACGGCGGCTGGACGAGGCGGCGGTGACCAGGTCGAATCGGATATCGGCCGCGCCCGTGGCGGCCTGCAGGCTCACCACATCGAATGAAGAAAATGCGCTGCCTTTCAACCGGCGCCCGTCAACGGTTTCGATATCGCGGCTGACGGCATCGCCTGTAAGCCAGATGCGCTTGCCGTCTTTCAGGGCCAATGCGGCAGGCGCGGCCTCGTGCAGCCGTGCCATGTCTTCCAACGCAGTGGGACCAACCGAATCCTGATCGTCGACGAGCGCACCCATGTGGATCGACCGCACGCGATCGAAGGCTTGAGCCGCCTTGGCCGCCAGCATGACCGCCGCCCCGGCCATCCAATGCGCGGCGATCACGATGGGCGCGGCGTTCGGGCGATGTGTGAACAGCGCCAACTCAGACGCGACCTCGATCAACCCGCCGCCGATGCTGAGGTAAGGCACTGCCCGGTCCTGTGCGAATCTCAAGCCGAGCAGCGCGTTATCGGGTACCAACATGACCACTGCGCCCACGGCTACATCGTCTCCCAGCCCAAGTCGCGGCTTGTCAAGGTCGATCGCGACGGCCTTGGCCAAGCCGGCCGCTTGTGCCACCTCGTTGGCGGCTTTCAGATTGCGGCCGCCCACGAGCACGGACACGTCGGGGTAACGACGGCGAAACTCGGCGATGGTCTTGCGGCCCACACTGCCGGAACCGCCTGCAAAAAGTACGGGTGCTGTGGTCATGATGTGTTTCCTCTCGAGTGAACGATGAAGCGAATCCGTCATCGTGCGTTGCGTTCGCCCTGAGCGCAGCGGCACTGCGCGTTGCAGTTGAGCCAACTCTCAGGTACAACCTACTATGAGTAGGTACATTAACCTACCTTTAGTAGGTTACGCAACAGGACGCCGTATTTTGATTGCAGACACGCCCCCCGACATCACCCCAGAGGCACCTCAGCGCAGGCTTTCCAAGGCGCAGCGGCGGCTGCAATTGCTCGAGGCCGCACTGGCCATTGTGAGAAAGGAAGGTGCAGATCGCCTGACGCTCGGCCATTTGGCGGTGTGCGCCGGCGTATCCAAACCGGTGGTGTACGAGCATTTCGGCACGCGATCGGGACTATTGATCGCGCTGTACCAGGCAATGGATGTCGAGCAATCCAATGCCTTGCGCGAAGCGTTGACGACCGGGGAGCACAACCTCAAGGATGTGGTCGAGCGCCTGGCGGTCGCGTATGTGCATTGCGCCGTCGACACCGACGGCGTGTGGCAGGCGGTGGGCGCAGCGCTGGCGGGCAGCGAGGAAAAAGGCACCGTACATCAGGAACTGCTGGATGGTTATGTGCAGTTGTTTGCCACGGTATTGGCGGCACACAGCCCCCTGTCGCGACCAGACCTGGAACGACGATGTGTGGGATTCATCGGCGCCGGCGAGGCGCTTTCGGCCGCGATGCTACGCGGCCACTGCACCGAAAATGAGGCGGCGCAAACCTTTGCGGCGCTGATGCAGGGCGGCCTGGGTGCCGCCGGGTAAGGCTTTAGCGCTGGCACTTGAGGCTACAGCCCACGCACGCTGAGTATGGCTGCGACCAACAACGCAGCGCCGGCTGCGATGAGTGAGCTCGTGAACGTGTGCGTCGTGTTGAACAAAGCGTTCGCGACGATAGGCCCCACGATCTGCCCCACGCCGTACACCACCGTCATGATGGCGACAAGATTGCCGCGGCCTTCCCGCGCGATGCGCTGCGCGGCCGGCACAGCGATGGTGACGGTGCCGGTAAACGTACCGCCAACCAGCAACGCGCTCATCAGGTAGCCTGCGGCCGACGGCGCGAGCGTGGGCAAGACGACACCGAAGGCTTGCACACAGAGATTTGCCGTGAGCGCGATGCGGGTGCCCAAACGTTGATGAGCGCTGTGCCAAACAAAGCACGACCCGATCGCCCCAATCCCGAACACCGCCCACACATGCGCCGAATCCAGATCGGGAAGCGCGCTCTTCACGAGCAGCGGGAGGTAGGTGGCGGTAATGATGTAGCCGAAGCCGGCCAAGCCGTAGATCACGATTAGTGGCAGGGGTTTCACCGCAGCCGCGGCGGGTCCCGCCGGTGTGCTTGCGGCAGCCGCCGCGGGCGGCGCTTTAGACAGCAGGCCTGGCGCTGCGACGAGGCCAACCACAAGGCTGACCACACCCAGCATGAGCCAGAGCCCCTGACTGCTCAACCCCGCATGCGCGCCCACCACCAACAGCTCGGCCGACAACGCAATCCCCATCCCCACGCCGGCATAGAGCAACGGCGCGCGATGCATCTGCCCACGATGCGCCAGTAACCAAAGCGACGCTCCCACCATGGCCAATGCACTGAACACCCCGGCGACACCGCGGATGAAGATGATCAGTGGAATGGACTCGATCGCGGCGAGCACCGCCAGACACAAGGCGGTGCCCACGAAGGACAACACGCAAAGGCGGTGGGCGTTATGCGCGCGCATCCGCATGGCCAGCAGCGCGCCGATCAAATAGCCCGCATAGTTGGCCGACGCGGCAAGGCTGCCACCATGCAGCGTCAATAGCCCCTCTTCCACCATATGCGGATACACCGCGGTGAACGCGAAGCGGCCGAAACCCATGCCCACCGCCATGATGAGCGCGGCATCGAAGGCCGACCGCAATCCGGATCCGAAAGTGCCCACAGCGCGCGTCATGATGCTTGTGCACCAATCTGCGTGAGCAGATTCGAGAAGGCCGGCACGTCGTAATCCGTGCGCCACACCAGGCAAGTGTCCGACCGCCCAGCTTTCAACGTTTTCAATGAAGACGGGACTTTGGCAAGCTCGAGCACACTTTTGGGCAGCAACGTCACGCATGCACCTGCTGCCACACACGCGATCATCGAATGGTACGACCCCATCTCCTGAATCCGCCATTCCGTATTGCCCGCGATCCCCAGATGCTCCTCGGCAATGGCGCGATAGGTGCATCCCTGCTTGAACGCCGCCAGCGATCGCGTGCGCACCTGAGCCGTCGTGCGCACGCCCGTTTCGCTTGCCGGCAACAGCAGCAGTAATTCTTCGCGCCACACGGGCTTCATGGACAGACCAAGATCGGCAAGGGCGTCGGTGCCGGCCCAGGCCGTGGGCAGGGCCACGAACGCGCAATCCATCTTGCCGTTGCGCACCTGCTCCAGGAGCATTCGCGATGGGCCCGTGCTCAGTTCCAGTTGCGTCGTGGGAAAGCCTGCGTGATACGCGGCCAACAGCCCCGGCAAACGACTGGCGGCGGTGCTTTCCATGGAACCGATACGCAGCGCGCCGCCATCTTCACCACCCGTTACCACGTGCCGCGCTTCCTCTTCAAGCGCCAGCAGCCGCTGGGCGTAATCGAGAAAGCGTTCGCCCGCCATCGACATCGCCATGCGTTTACCGGTACGCACGAAAAGCTCGACGCCCACATCCGCCTCCAGTTGCTGGATACGGGTGGTGACGTTGGACGGCGCCCGTCCCAGACGCGCAGAAGCTTGCGTGATGCTCAGCTCGGCGGCGACCGCCGTGAAGATCCTGAGCGATTCCATATCCATGACATGATTCCTTATTTGAGAACGATGATATCATTTTATTATTCATTGAAGAACGTTGGTTTGGGCAGATCGCGTTGGTGGCTTGCGTTTCGTGGCTCGAGTTCGGGGCTCGAGTTCGTGGCTTGCGTTCGTGGCTTGCGGTCGTGCCTTGCGTTGGTGCCTTGCGTTGGTGGCTCGGGTTGGTGCCTCTAGCTGTCGGGTCTCGTCGGTACCTACCGGCGATGCCCCTTCGCGGGGACACCGTGATGAAAAATTTGGCCGGTAAGCCTTGCTGGCATATCGTGTTGGCAGGCGATTGAGTACAGGAGCAAACATGAGTATTTTTGGTGCGTTGGCGGCCCGGCTCGGGATCTATCCCATCATTCAGGCCCCGATGGCGGGTGTGTCCACGCCGCAGTTGGCAGCGGCCGTTTCCAATGCCGGCGGGCTGGGTTCGATCGGCATCGGCGCCAGCGCGCCGGCACAGGCGCGCCAAATGATCGACGACACCCGCGCGTTGACGAGCCGCCCCTTTAATGTGAATGTGTTCTGTCATGCGCCGGCGGTACGCGATGCCGCACGAGAGGCCGCGTGGTTGCTGCACTTGTCGCCGTTGTTTGCCGGCATTGGTGCCGCAACGCCCACATCCATCGACGAGATCTACAAAAGCTTTCTGGTCGACGACGAGATGTTCGACATGCTTATCGATACCGCACCTGCGGTCGTGAGTTTTCACTTCGGGTTGCCACCCACACCGCGCATTGCGGCGTTGCGGGCCGCTGGTATATATACGCTCGCCACCGCCACCAACTTGCGCGAAGCCGAACGCATCGAAGCGGCCGGCGTCGATGCCATCGTGGCCCAAGGCATCGAAGCCGGCGGCCATCGCGGCATGTTCGATCCCGACGCCATCGACGAACGACTGAGCACATCTGTGCTGGTGCGGCTGCTGGTGCAGCGCACGTCGCTGCCGGTAATTGCGGCCGGCGGCATCATGGACGGCGCCGGCATTCGTGCCGCACTCGATCTGGGCGCGGCTGCGGCGCAACTCGGTACGGCCTTTGTGCTGTGCCCGGAATCCAGCGCCAACGCGGGATACCGTGCCGCACTCAAAAGCGAACGTGCCCAGACCACAAGGCTGACCAGTGCGCTCTCGGGCCGCCCGGCCCGAGGCATCGTCAATCGCTTCATTGCGCATGGCGAGGCGGATGGCGGCGCGTTACCGGCGGCGTATCCGGTTGCCTATGACGCCGCCAAGCAATTGATGGCCGCCGCAACGAAGCTGGACAACCACGACTTTGCTGCGCACTGGGCCGGACAAGGTGCGCCGCTCGCGCGCGAACTCCCCGCCGAACTGCTTTTCGCCGCACTGGTGCGGGAGTTGATGGATGCAGCCCGTAAATAGGCTGGCGTGATACGCACAGCATTGCCGGCCGGTGTGCGTTTGCCGCGGCGGGATCCCAGCGCCACCTGATGCGCGGTGCAGCGCCGCGCCTTGGTCCATAGGGCAGCGTGGCGCGAATGACACATTGGCACCTCCTCTACATCGCCGGACGTCTTGACAGCCCGCGCCGTCTGGCGTCAACTTCACTCGTCAATTTAGAACTAAATACGATTCATTCCTTGTTGCATCAACATTTACTTCCACACCGACCATGCCGCACGCCTTTACGCTGAAGAACGCCAGTCTCGTCGCTGCGCTCGCCCTGCTCCCCATCACTGCGATCGCGCAGGCGCAAGATCCCGTGACCACCCTGCCCGAGATTCAGGTGCAAGGCGCGACGGAGCAGGAGTCGGCCACCGGCCCCGTGCAAGGCTACACCGCGCATCGCGCGGCGTCGGCGTCCAAGAGCGATACCGCACTAATGGAGACGCCGCAGTCGGTGACCGTGATCACCCGTGACCAGATGATCGACCAGGGCGCAACGAGCATTCAGGAGGCACTGGGCTACGCCGCCGGCGTTCGTTCCGACGCCTACGGTATCGACTCGCGCACTGATTCCGTGCGCATCCGCGGCTCCTCACCCGACACGTATCTGGACGGCCTGCGCCAGAACTTCGACTACTACACGAGCACCACCCGCACGGAGCCCTATACGCTGGAGCGCCTCGAAGTGCTGCGCGGCCCGTCGGCCATGCTGTACGGTCAGGGGAGTACCGCCGGCATCATCAACATGGTGAGCAAGCGTCCGCAAGCCGAGTTTCAGGGTGAAGTGGGCGTGTCGTACGGCAATCACGACCGCAAGCAGGCGCAATTCGACATCACGGGCCCCATCACCGAAGACGGCCAATGGCTCTACCGCATCATCGGGCTGAAACGGGATGCCGACACGCAGGTCGACTACGTGGACGACGATCGAACCGTATTCGCCCCGTCGCTGACCTGGAGGCCAAGTGCCGCCACCTCGCTCACCTTCCAGGGCTTGTATCAGGACGACAAATCCGGCTCGACCGCCCAGTTTTTGCCATGGGCCGGGATGCAAACCTACAACCCCAATGGCCGCATTCCCACCCGCCGCTTCATCGGCGAACCCGGTCACGATCGCTATGACTCCGAGCGCCGCAGCTTTGGATGGCTGTTCGAGCACCGCTTCAACGATCAGTGGGCCGTGAGCCAGGGCTTTCGCCACGCGCGCAACAAAAATGACTACTTCACCACCTACGCCGATTCGTTCTCGACGCCCGGCGGTTGGCATGAAGATCCGGTCAATCAGCGCACCATCGGTCGCTACGCTGACGACAGCAAAACGCGGGTAAAGATCGACACCCTCGATCAGCATCTGAAAGGCAATCTGAAAACCGGCATCGTGCAGCACGACATGCTGCTCGGCTTCGATTGGACGCGCTATCGCCGCGACAAGGAAAGCGGGTTTGACGTCAGCACGATCGACGCGTACACACCCGTCTACGGCAATTACACGCCGCCCGAGCTCTCCAGCCAGCCGCGTTTCAACCAACGCCAGGCGGGCGCCTATATCCAGGATCAAATGAAGTTCGGCCCGAACTGGATCGTCGTCGCCGGCTTGCGCCACGATCACGCGCGCAGCGGTGTGGAAGGCTCGCAAACGGACAAGGCCAGCGCCACGAGCAAACGCCTGGGCGTGATGTACGCCGCCAGCAATGGCTGGTCGCCGTATATCAACTACAGCGAATCGTTCACACCCGTTGCAAGCACCACGGTTGCCGGCCCCAACGGCGACAGCATCGAAAGCTACAAGCCGATTCGCGGCGAACAATACGAAGCCGGGATCAAGCATGAATCGGCCGACGGCAAGAACCTCTTCACCGCAGCCGTTTATACGTTGAAAGAAAAGAACCGTCTGGTCAACGATCCCCTGAATCCATTGAGCAGCCTGCAGACCGGCAAAACCAATACCAAAGGCCTTGAGCTAGAATGGCGCGGCTCGCCCACCCGCACGATCGACGTGATCGCGCACTACAATTACATCGCACCGGATAGCGAACTCGAAGGCCTGCCCCGGCACCAGGCTGCGGCCTGGGGCAAATACCGCTTTGCCATCGGCGACATTCAAGGCTTCTCGGTAGGCGCCGGTACGCGCTGGATGAGTGCGTTCAAGGACGGCAACGCGCCGGAAACGGGCGCCGTTGTGCTGTTTGACGGCATGCTGGCTTACGACACCGCCAAATGGCGCTACGCGATCAACGTCAACAACCTGACCGACAAGACTTACATTGCCACGTGCCTGTCGCGCGGCGACTGCTGGTATGGCGCACGCCGCAGCGTGATTGCGAGCGCGACGTACCGGTTCTAAGCCGGACCCCACATAGAAGCACCGACATCGGGCGAGGTATCGCTCGATGTTGCGTTCGGGGTGAGCCGGCGCACCGCTCGCTACCTGGCTTTGGTCGAGCGCCGCGCTTTTTTCGTGCGGGCATCCCATCCCAGCATGGCGACCTCCGCCACCCCACGCAGTTCATCACTGCCAACGTTATCGCGCGCCAGAATCGACATCCCGTTCTGAACGGTTTGAACGAAGCGTGCCAAGGCGTGGATATCGGTATCCGCAGGAATTTCACCCGCCTCGACCGCCTGGCTGAAGCGCGCCTTCAAGCGGTCGAGCGTGACCGCGCGGGCCGAGCGCAGCAATTCGCCGAGCGCCTCGTGCCCGTCGCTACCCACCGACGACAGCGCCACCATGCACCCACGCGGATTATCCCCAGCGCATCCTGTGAGCGCGGTTGCAGAATCGAACAGCAACGCGTGCACCGCATCACGCGCAGTCTTGGCCGATGCGAATTGTCCCCACACGAGCGCTTCGAAGTTGCGCGCATAGTGAGTGAGTGCCTCGGCATAGAGCGCCTCCTTCGACCCGAACGCCGCGTAAAGGCTTGGCGACCCAATGCCTAGAGCCTCGGTCAGATCGCTGATGGAAGTGGCCTCGTAGCCCTTTTTCCAAAAGAGCCGGGTCGCCTGCATCAATGCCGCATCGCGATCGAACGCGCGCGGGCGCCCGCGAACGCGCACGGCGCCGCCGTCACTTGCTGCTTTTGCGTTATCTGTGTTTTGCATGGATCGCGAGATCAAGCCACTCATGCGAACATTGTATAGCGATCGCCACAAAATGGCTTGACGCGCGCCGGCAGGCGCCTTTAGTATTTCTGTATCGATCACAACACAAAGACAAATCATGAGTGAACTACTTGGAAAACGCGCCCTCGTGACGGGTGCTTCGCGCGGTATCGGCGCCGCCATTGCGGTGGCCCTTGCCGATAAAGGTGCAGATGTCGCCATCACATACGAGCGCTCGGCCGATCGTGCCAACGAAGTCGTGCGCGCGATCGAAGGCAAAGGCCGCAAAGCCATCGCCATCCAGGCCAACAGCGCCGATCCCGCAGCGATCAAGCGGTCGGTAGACGAAGCCGCCAAGACACTCGGCGGCATCGACATTCTCGTCAACAATGCCGGTATTGCGCTCTACGCCTCGATTGCCGAATTCAATGTGGCCGACATCGATGCCCTGTTGGCCGTGAATGTGCGTGGCCCCATCCTCACCGCGCAAGCCGCCATCCCCTATCTCAAAGCAGGTGGCCGCGTCATCAACATCGGCTCGGCCGGCGCCGACCGTATCGTGGGCGACACCGGCACGGTGTACTACATGACCAAGTCTGCCCTGCACTCGTTTACGCGTGGGCTTGCACGAGAGCTCGGCCCTCGCGACATCACCGTCAATCTCGTTCAGCCCGGGTCGACCAATACCGATATGAATCCGTCCGACGGCGAATTCTCCGCCTATCAAAAGTCGTTGATTCCACTGGGCCGATATGGGCAGCCCGAGGATGTCGCCGCCGCCGTGGTGTTCCTCGCCACCCCGGGCGCAAGGCAGATCACCGGCTCGATCGTCACGGTGGATGGCGGGGCGACCACCTGATCGTCAGATCGCCTGGTGCGGTGCTGCCAAGCGCTCCACCAGGTAATCGATCAGCACGCGCACTTTTGGCGGCAAGGCGCGTTTGGGCGGATACAGCAGCCATACCGCGCCCATGTAAGCGCCTGCATCGAGCGCCCACTCGGGCAGCACGCGCACCACGCCCCCTTGAGCCAATGCGTCCTCGGCCGAAAAGTCGGGCAGGTTCGCAATCCCCAAACCGCTCAGCGCCGCCTCGAGGCGCGCGCCAGCATGATTGGCGATATAGCGTCCTTTTACAGCGACTGTTTTGACCTCCTGCCCGCGGCGCAAGCGCCAGCAATTGTCATCGGTGGTCTCTCCCAGATAGAGGCAATCATGACCGGCCAAGTCTTGCGGATTGCGTGGCACACCATGCTTTTCGAGATAGGCCGGCGACGCGCACAGCACCCATTTCACGTTACCCAACACGCGCCCCGCCAAACCCGGCGGCGGTCGCTCAGTGAGGCGGATCACCAGATCCAGATCATCCACCAACGGATCGGCCTCGCGATCGGTGAACATCAACTGCACATCGACCTCTGGATACCGCTGCAGAAAATCCGGCACCAGCGGATGCAGCACCGTCTTGGCAAATGCCGTCGGTGCACTCAAACGCACCCGGCCATGTGGCCGTGCCGTCACATTGCCGGCCGCATCCACCGCGCCATTCGCGGCATTGAGCATGTCGTGGCAGTGCCGATACACCTGCGCACCCGCCTCCGTTAAGCGGACGTGCCGCGTGGAACGCTCCAATAACCGCGCCCCCAGAGTCTGCTCAAGGCGCTTGATCTGCCGGCTGACAGTCGACGGGGTGCTGCCCAACTGCCGCGCGGCCAGCGAGAAATTGCCAGCGTCGACAACACGAGCGAACACCGCCATATCGGGCAACGATGCGAACAAATCTGTCGGGTTCACGGATGTGATTGCCAAATTAAAGATCTATGCATTTGACGCATAAATGATGTGATTGGCAACGTCATTATCATTGCAGCCGCACTACCCAATACTGAGCGTCTGGATTCTCAGGGGTTTGCAATGCGCGGCAAAAATCAGTGGATAGCGCTTGGCGATGTGATGCTGTTGGCCGTCGCGGTCGTCTGGGGCACGAGTTATGGCGTCGTGAAATCGTCGCTCGTCTTCTATCCTGTGTTGGGATTGTTGGCCCTGCGTTTCGGCATCACATTTCTGGTGCTGTCACCCACGTTGCGCCACCTGCGGCATGCCTCCAAAGCGACGATTTTCGGGCTGCTGGGCACAGGCATCTTGCTGCTGGGGATCTTCCTGTCAGAAACCTATGGCGTGCTTCACACCCGTGCTGCCAACGCGGCGTTTTTGATTAGCCTCTGCGTCGTGCTCACGCCGCTCGCGGAATGGGCGCTGCTCAAGCGACGACCGAGTCGACTGGAATGGACCGCGGTGGCGCTATCGGTATTGGGCGCGGCGCTCCTCACCGGAGATGGTGAGTGGGTATTCAATGCCGGCGACGCGTTAATCCTGGTTGCCGCATTGCTGCGTGCGCTGCAAATGTGCTTCATCAAACAGATTACGGCGACCAGCAGTTTGCCGGCGCTGACCGTAACTGCAGTACAAACCGGCGTCGTGGCACTTGGGAGCACACTTCTATTATTTGCGCTTGTGTCGAATCCCATCGACGCCCTCCGATCAATGGAAGACGCTCGCACGTTCTGGCGCTATCTAGCGTATCTCGTACTGGCGTGCACGTTGTTCGCCTTCTTCGCGCAAAACTACGCCATCAAACGCAGCAGCCCAACGCGGGTGGCGTTGCTGATGAGCAGCGAACCGGCGTTCGGCGCCCTCTTTGCCATGGTGTGGTTGAACGAAGTGATATCGGTGCAAGGCTGGTTGGGCGGCGGGTTGATCATCGCCGCCTCGTTGCTGGCGACCGTGCGGTGGGGATCGTTTGGCGGGTGGCGCAAGCAACGGCTGATCACTTCACGCGACACCGGCGTGCACTAGTGCTTCACCTCGCCCCCCACCTCCGGCAAGGTGGGCAATAATCCGGCGTTGCGTAAACGACTCATCCACTCATGCCTGCTCAAGACGCCGCGTTTTCCAAACGTCATGCCCTGAAGATCGCACTGCTGTATCTGCTGATACGCGGCATCCCGGAATGGCTGCTGTTTATTCTCAGTGCCTTGCCGGAAGAGACCGTTACGTCACTGATAGACAGGCATGGCACATGGCTGCAGCACATCTATCCGATCATGCCGCTGCAAGTATTCGGCGTGCCCGCCGGCTTTCAGAATGCGCTGGCAGTCATTCCGATATTGGTGATCGAAGCGCTCTTCGTCTTTTTGTTCAGCACGTGGCGCCTGCGTCACCATCCAGGGCTCGTGCGCGGCACAACCACGCGCGGCTGGATTGTGCTGATCGTGATGACGTTGATCTGGTCGTGTGCGATTCGCCATCAATTTCTTGCTTACCTCCAGCAGTTTTCCATTGACGAATTGCGATCGCGCCAGGACGATGCTGGATGGATCGACGCATTGCCCGGCTTCCTGCTGATGGCCCACTGGCGCTTCACTGCGGCGGCCTACGTCACGATACCGCTCTGGGCCTGGCTGCCCGTATGGGCGCATTTTCGATTCGCGAAAAATCCGATTGAAGCAGCAGCGGAATTATCTTTCCCGCACTACCCGACGGACGAAGCCGTTACGACACAGAATCCGCTTCCCCTAAATCGCGCGACGATCTTCGCGAGCTTTCTGCTGGGATGTTTCGCGGTGCACATTGCTTTGGTCCAGGCGGTGTACCTGGGCCTGTGGCCATGGGCGTCCGAATCGATGCGGATGAACATTCCTCGCGATGCGCTCAGCATGTTGAGTCTACCGCTCTCGCTGAGCCAGATCGGATTTGGCGGACTGATGTGTGCGCTGGCCGCATACATTTACGCGCGCCGTACCGGCACTGCCGCAACATCATTCCGCAGCCTGGTAGTCAAGCCCCTGCTCGCCGGCATCGCCGCGTATGTGCTTACAGGCTTTCTCCTCCTGGCAATGGCATGGCTTGCAGTGTGGCTCAATCCTGCACTTGGCACCTCGTTTATGCGCGCGGTAACACGAGCGCCAGAAAGCGGCATCGCATTCGCCATCGCGCTCAACATCGGCGCCATGATTCTGCTCTGCCTCATGGGCAGCAGGATGCGCGCCTCACCGCGACGGTGGAGCGCAGTGCTCGCCGTGCTGATCGTGTGTGCTGCCGTACCGTCGTATGTCGGCTGGAAACTTGCGGGTTCAAACCTGGGCATCGCGGGTGGCACACCCGGTATGGCCGTGACCGGCAAACTAGGTGACGCGCGCTGGCGCAACATGGAGCAATGGTGCACCGGCGTGGTTGACACCGCTCACGGCACATGGCTCGTGGGAAGAAACGAGACGAGTGCAGACGAGGCGGCATACGTACCGAAGGGCACGCCCGATTTGAGCCAGCTGTTGAATGAAGACGACGCAGCGACCCAATCGCGACGCGGGGGCATGTTTGGTTCGCGCTCAGTGCTCACCACCCTCGCTCGGCTGCAAGACGATGGCGCGTTCAAGATCGTCGCCACCGTTCCCGACGTGGCTTGCCTGGTGGTGTCGCCCGTCTCGGATACGCTCTTCCTCTTCACAGGCATGGATCGCCCCGAATCGGCGTCATCCACTGAACCCCAACAGACCGTCGTATTTCGTTCCACCGATCACGGCGCTTCGTGGGAATGGATGAAATCGGGATTTATGTCCGAGGTTGAATCGCTGGCGTGGGACGTCAAGCCCACGTTTACCTCGGAGCGTGACGTGTGGGCCTGGGGCAACGAGCCGCCCAGCGAGGAAGACGAATCCGCCGGCGCTTGGGGGGCAGATGAGCCCGATGATTCTTCTGAGTCTGCTGAGTCTGCTGAGTCCGCTGGGTCCGCTAAGTCGGTTGAGTCCGCTGAATCCTCTACGTCCTTGGATTCGTCGACGTCCTCTGCTTCCTCATCCGCGAGTCAGTCCAACGGTGAAACCGCGCGGATACCCACCGCCTTGTTCTACTCAAACGATCAAGGCGCGACGGCGAACGTGGTTTACGGGCCCGAACCCTTGATTGCACCAGCGTCGTATTTAAAGAAGTTGACTGGACAACCCACAGCCGACTTCTCCAATCGCCGCGACATGGATCAGGAACGCTTCGTGGTCCAGATCGACGATACCCATGCCTATGCGTGGGCCTCCGAGTTCATGTGGTATCGCGTGGGCGAAGACAGCCATCGGCTGATGCTCACCACACGCGCCGAACTGTCTCGCTCAACTCCCCAGGGCGAATGGCAGATCACCACCATCACCCGCCAGCCTGACGTGCGCGTCGCCCATCTCTCCACCTCGCTCGACGGCCGCACCTATGCCGTGCTGCAAGACCGCGACGGTGAATGGCTCGCCAAGCTGGATCCCCAAACCGGCGAATGGATTGAACGCCAACGCACGCCCGCATTGCTGCCGGCGTGGATGGCGGAAAACCGCACCACGGCGCGTTACTTCTGGAGCAATGGCGACTATCAGGTGGTGAGCGAATGGGGCGACACGGTGGTGTCCCGCTTGCTGATCCCGTTCATGAAGGAGCGTGCGGAGATCCAAACCGATGCACACTTCTACACGCGAGACGGCGGAAGAACGTGGCATCACCTTGCGATCCCGGGATACCTGGGCGTGATGGGGCTTTCACCGCGTAGCAGCAAGGTGTATTGGAGCAAAGGCAACGCGTACAGCGACGACGAGCCGCTGCAGTGGGAGTATGACTTGGCGAAATAAAGAAGCGGCTTTGACCCATCCCCACGTCCCGGCGCTTAAGCTGCAGCGCAAGCCCCGGGCGTTCCCACTATCAGACCTTCGTTTTACTCGGCCAACCCCGCAGCCGCACCCCGCGCTGTGTGCAGCTTCCGATAGCTGTCGATCAGGCGGTGATGCCGATCCAGACCTTCCAGCTCGATGCTCGTTGGCGTGAGCCCAAAGAATCGCACGCTGCCGTCGATCGATCCGATCACCGCGTCCATCCGGGCGTCGCCAAACATCCGACGGAAATTGGCAATGTAGTCGTCCAATTCCAGCTCATCATCGAGTTGCACTTCGAGCACCACGTTCAAGGCTTGATAGAACAAACCGCGCTCAACCGTGTTGTCGTTGTACTGCAAGAACGCGCCCACGAGTTCTTGCGCCACGTCGAACTGCTTCAGCGCAAGATTGATCAACAACTTCAGTTCAAGAACGGTGAGCTGGCCCCAATCCGTGTTTTCGTCGAACTCGATACCGATCAAGGTGGCGATATCGGAGTAATCGTCCAACTCGTTGTTGTCCAGGCGATCGAGCAAATCGACCAACGCCGCATCGTCCAGGCGATGCAGGTTCAAAATATCTTTGCGGAACAACAGCGCCTTATTCGTGTTGTCCCAAATCAAGTCGTCGACCGGATACACCTCCGAATAGCCGGGCACCAGGATTCGGCAAGCAATGGCACCCAGCTGGTCATACACCGCCGTGTATACCTCCTTGCCCATGCCTTCCAGAATGCCAAACAGCGTGGCCGCCTCTTCGGCGTTGGAGTTCTCACCCTTGCCTGAAAAGTCCCACTCCACAAATTCGTAATCCGTTTTGGCGCTGAAGAAGCGCCACGACACCAGCCCGCTGGAATCGATAAAGTGCTCAACGAAGTTATTCGACTCACTAACGGCTTCGCTATTGAAGGTGGGCTGCGGCAGATCGTTCAAGCCTTCAAAACTGCGCCCCTGCAAAAGCTCTGTGAGGCTGCGCTCCAGCGCAACTTCAAAACTCGGGTGCGCACCAAACGACGCAAACACCCCACCCGTACGCGGGTTCATCAGCGTCACGCACATCACCGGGTACTCGCCGCCCAGCGACGCGTCCTTGACCAACACCGGAAAGCCCTGCGCCTCCAAACCCTCAATCCCCGCGACGATGCCGGTATACTTTGCCAGCACGTCCTTCGGCACGTCGGGCAATGCGATCTCGCCTTCCAGAATTTCGCGCTTGACCGCACGCTCGAAAATCTCTGACAAGCACTGCACCTGCGCTTCGGCCAGCGTATTGCCGGCACTCATGCCATTGCTGACGAAAAGGTTCTCGACCAGATTGGACGGGAAATACACCACTTCGCCGTCCGACTGCCGCACGTAAGGCAACGAACAAATACCGCGGTCCGTATTGCCGGAATTGGTGTCGTAAAGATGCGAGCCGCGTAGTTCGCCTTCCGGGTCGTAGATCTTGCGGCAGTGCGCATCCAGGATCTCTTTCGGCAGCGCATCCTTTTTGCCAGGCTTGAACCAGCGCTCGTTCGGGTAGTGCACAAACGGCGCGTTGGCGATGTCTTCGCCCCAGAACGCGCCAGCATAGAAGTGATTGTTGTTTGTGCGCTCGATGTACTCGCCCAGAGCGGATGCCAACGCGCTTTCCTTCGTTGCGCCTTTGCCGTTGGTAAAACACATCGGCGAGTGCGCATCGCGAATATGCAGCGACCACACATTGGGCACGATATTGCGCCACGATGCGATTTCGATCTTGATGCCCAGCTTCGCCAGAATGCCCGACATATTGGCGATGGTCTGCTCCAACGGCAGATCCTTGCCCACGATATAGGTGCTGGCGTCATCGGCCGGCGCCAACGTCAGCAACGACTGCGCATCCGCGTCCAGGCTCTCGACTTCCTCGATCACGAACTCGGGACCGGCCTGCACCACTTTCTTGACCGTGCAGCGCTCGATCGACCGCAAAATGCCCCGGCGATCGGCTTCGGAAATGTCGGCCGGCAACTCGACCTGGATCTTGAAGATCTGCTGGTAGCGGTTTTCCGGATCGACGATATTGTTTTGCGAGAGGCGAATGTTCTCCGTGGAAATATTGCGGTTTACGCAATACAACTTTACGAAATAAGCTGCGCACAGCGCCGAAGACGCCAGGAAGTAATCGAACGGACCCGGCGCCGAGCCGTCGCCCTTGTAGCGAATCGGCTGATCGGCGATCACCGTGAAGTCATCGAACTTGGCTTCGAGACGCAGCTTATCGAGAAAGTTGACTTTGATTTCCATGGGGCAATTCTAAAAGTGGTGCTGAAAGCGCCTGACCGCACGGTGATGTACGGGGTGCTTCAAATGAGGTGACTGCGCAACGCGGCGCATGCTAACCCAAGAGGGTAGCAAATTGAGTCGATTGGAGTGTCAAACGTTTAATCGGTTGGCAGGCAGGCTCACGCAAAACCGCTGGATAATGGAAAATGACACGATGCAGTGCCATCGTCGCCGGACTGATGTCCTGCCTGCACGATGAATTTCTAACCCACATACATGGACGACCAAGAAGTGAGTCTCGAAAGCGTTCGCGAATATTTTGCCGTCAAGGCGCCTGACATCACGATCATCGAAGCATCGACCAGCACGGCCACGGTGGAACTTGCAGCCAAGGCGCACGGCGTGGCGCCTGGCCAGATTGCCAAGACGCTTTCCCTTAAGGTAGGCGATCAATTGATCCTGGTAGTCGTGCGGGGTGATGCGAGGCTGGACAACGCCAAACTCAGACAGGCGTTTGGCAATAAGGCTCGGATGTTGGACGCCGAGAGCGTGCAACGCCTGACTGGCCATCCCGTGGGCGGCGTTTGCCCGTTCGGCTTGGCCACCGACCTACCCGTTTATTGCGATGAATCTCTCAAAGCGTTCGATATCGTGCTGCCGGCGGCGGGCGATATTCACACCGCTGTGCGCATTGCACCTGCACGTATAGCGGAACTGACTGGTGCTCGCTGGGTTGATGTCATCAAGGGCCAAGAAGCAGCAGAATAGGCTGATCCAGTCGGCTAAGTCAGCGGCGCCTGGGCGGGCAAGCCTCCAACCGGTCGCATCTCGCAGGAGCCCGTGAAGCCACAGCGATAACAGGGCGGGACGGTATTGCCGCGGCGGTACCGTCACGTTTGTTGCCCACCGGGCAGCATCACGACGCCTGAAATTCAGGCGTCAATCGCATCTACGAATCTTCGATAGCTAACGAGCACCATCGAAGAACGTAAATTCACTCCCACTCAATCGTCGCAGGCGGCTTGCTCGACACGTCATAAACCACGCGGTTAATCCCGCGCACTTCATTGATAATCCGTCCAGACACCTTACCCAACAGCGCATAAGGCAACTGCGCCCAATCTGCCGTCATGAAGTCCGACGTCTGCACTGCGCGCAAGGCCACCACATATTCATACGTGCGCCCGTCGCCCATCACCCCTACCGACTTCACCGGCAGGAAAACCGCGAACGCTTGCGAGGTCAGGTCGTACCAAGTCTTGCCGCTCACCTGATCCACCGTGCTGCGTAGCTCTTCGATGAAGATTGCGTCGGCACGACGCAGCAGATCGGCGTATTCGGCCTTCACTTCACCCAGGATGCGCACGCCCATGCCGGGGCCCGGGAACGGGTGGCGATAAACCATGGCGGGCGGCAAACCGAGTGCGACGCCGAGCTTGCGCACTTCGTCTTTGAACAACTCGCGCAACGGCTCAAGCAGTTTGAGGTTGAGCGTTTCGGGCAGGCCGCCTACGTTGTGGTGCGATTTGATCGCGACGGCCTTGCCGGTTTTGGCGCCGGCGGATTCGATCACGTCAGGGTAAATGGTGCCTTGCGCAAGCCACTTGGCGTTCTTGAGCTTGGCGGCTTCGGACTGGAAGACTTCGACGAATTCGCGGCCGATGATCTTGCGTTTGGCTTCGGGATCGACCACGCCGGCCAACTTGCCCATGAACTGCTCTGTGGCGTCGACGTGAATGATCTTGATGCCCATCGCGCCGGCATAGGTCTCCATGACCTGCTTGCCTTCGTTCAAGCGCAGCAAGCCGTGGTCGACGAAGACGCAGGTGAGCTTGTCGCCGATCGCTTCGTGAATGAGCGCGGCGGCCACGGACGAATCCACACCGCCGGACAAACCCAACAGCACTTCGTCGTCACCGACGGTTTCGCGGATGCGGGCCACGGCTTCCGACACGTAGTCGGGCATATTCCAGTCGCCGGTGCATTCGCAGATCTCGTTGACGAAACGCGAGAGCATGGCTTGGCCTTGCAGCGTGTGCGTCACTTCGGGGTGGAACTGCACGGCGTAGAAACGGCGTTCTTCGTCGGCCATGCCGGCCACGGGGCACGACGGCGTGGAGGCCATGAGCTTGAAGCCGGGCGGCAGGCCCGTGACTTTATCGCCATGGCTCATCCAGACTTTGAGCATGCCGTGGTTATCGACAGTGCGGAAATCTTCGATGCCTTCGAGCAGCTTGGTGTGACCATGCGCACGCACTTCGGCATAGCCGAATTCGCGATGATCCGACCACTCTACTTTGCCGCCCAACTGTTGCGCCATCGATTGCATGCCGTAGCAGATGCCGAGCACGGGCACGCCCAGCTCAAACACGCTTTGCGGCACACGCATCGAGGCTTCATCGTAGGCCGAGGCATGGCTGCCCGACAGAATGATGCCCTTCAGGCCCTGGTCGATCTGACCGCGGACGAAGTCGTCGCCGACATCGCCGGGATGGATTTCGCAATACACACCGGCTTCGCGCACACGGCGCGCGATGAGTTGGGTGACTTGTGAACCGTAATCGAGGATAAGGATGCGCTGGTGCATGTGAACTCTGTCGGTAATAAGTAAAAGCGCACCGTCAAAAGCGATTCTGACGGTGCGGTGCGCGTGCGCTTATGAGCAGCACGCGTGCGACGGATGCCGGATCAGTCGGCGCGGTAGTTGGGCGCTTCCTTCGTGATCTGCACATCGTGCACGTGCGATTCGCGCACGCCGGCCGATGTGATTTCGACGAATTCGGTTTTGGTTCGCATGTCGTCGATGGTGGCGCAACCGCAGTAACCCATCGAGGCGCGAATGCCGCCTACCAATTGATAAATGATCGCCAGCACGCTGCCCTTGTAGGGCACGCGGCCTTCGATGCCTTCGGGCACGAGCTTGTCGACGTTATTGGCCGGATCCTGGAAGTAACGGTCGGCCGAGCCTTCCGTCATCGCGCCCAGGCTGCCCATGCCGCGATACGACTTGTACGAACGACCCTGGAACAGCACGATCTCGCCCGGTGCCTCTTCGGTGCCGGCAAACATGCCGCCCATCATGCAGGCGTGCGCGCCGGCCGCCAGGGCCTTGGACACGTCGCCCGAGAAGCGAATGCCGCCATCGGCGATCAGCGTGACGTCGGTGCCTTGCAGCGCCTTGGCCACATCCGAAATCGCGGTGATCTGGGGCACGCCCACACCGGCGACGATACGCGTGGTGCAGATGGAACCAGGGCCGATACCAACCTTGACGCCGTCAGCGCCGGCGTCGGCAAGTGCCTTGGCAGCCGCCGCAGTAGCGATGTTGCCACCGATGACGTCGACCTTCGGGTAATTGCGTTTGACCCAGCGCACGCCTTCGAGCACGCCGGCCGAGTGGCCGTGCGCCGTATCGACGATGATGACGTCGACACCGGCGGCGACCAGTTTCTCGACGCGCTCTTCGGTGTTGCCGCCCACGCCGACTGCGGCGCCGACGCGCAACTGACCGTGCGAGTCTTTATTGGCATGCGGGTGTTCGGTGTTCTTGACGATATCTTTGACGGTGGCCAGACCGCGCAATTCGCCGGCCTTGTTCACGATCAGCACACGCTCCAGGCGGTGCTTGTGCATCAGCGATTGGGCTTCATCCAGCGTGGCGCCCTCGTCCATCGTGATCAACCGCTCTTGCGGGGTCATGATGTCGCGCAGGGGCACATCGAGGCGGTCTTCGAAGCGCAGGTCGCGGTTCGTGACGATGCCGACGAGCTTCTTGCCTTCCACCACGGGAAGACCGGAAATGCCGTGCTGACGCTGCAACGCAATGGCGTCGCGCACTTTCATCTGGGGGGTGACGGTGATCGGATCGATCACGATACCGAACTCATGGCGCTTGACCCGGGCCACTTCTTTGGCCTGGAGATCCGCGCTCATGTTCTTGTGGATGATTCCGATGCCGCCTTCCTGGGCCATGGCGATCGCCAGGCGCGATTCCGTCACGGTATCCATGGCAGCGGACACGAGCGGAATATTCAGGGTGATGTTGCGGGTAAGGCGGGTAACGAGCGAGGTGTCGCGCGGCAACACCTCGGAATAAGCAGGCACCAACAACAGATCGTCGAAGGTGTAGGCTTTTTGTACGAGACGCATGAAAGACTCCGGCGCAAAGCAAGATTATACGCTTTTCATACGTTTTGACACGCTCAAAACAAGGCAATCGGCAGGGTTAAAGACTGTCAACCCCGGCCAACTCCCCCTTGCACCTCGCTATGCACCGTATTAAGCGGGCATGGCGGCCACGGTCTGCGCGACGGCGGCTGTCAGTTTTTTGCCATACGGCACGTGCAGGAACTCGTTGGGGCCGTGCGCATTGGACTGGGGACCGAGCACGCCGCAGACCATGAACTGCGCTTTTGGAAAGCCTTCCTGCAGCATGCTCATGAGCGGAATCGTGCCGCCTTGCCCGATATACCCGCACGGTGCACCGTAATAGGCCTTCGATGCCGCGTCGAGCGCGGTCGACAGCCACGGTGCGGCTTCGGGCGCGTTCCAGCCGGTAGCTGCGCCCTGCCCCGCGTGAAAGATCACCTTGGCCTGATAGGGAGCATCGGCCTCGAGCAGTTCCTTCAGTTCTTGCGATGCCGCGACCGCGTCGATCAGCGGCGGCAGGCGCAGCGAAAGCTTGAATGCGGTGCGCGGGCGCAGCACGTTGCCGGCGCTGCTCAGCGGCGGCAGGCCATCGGCACCCGTGACCGACAGCGTGGGACGCCAGGTGCGGTTCAACAGGGCTTCTTCGGGCTCGGTGGTCATGGGCAGCACGAAGCTGCCGTCCGCTCCACAGCTCCACGGAAAGCGGCGCCATACCTCGTCGCCCAGGATTTGCGCCGTTTGCTTGACCTGCTCGACGCGAGCCGCAGGAATTTCACAGTGGAAACTCTGCGGCAGCAATCGACCCGTGCCGCTGTCTTCCAGGCGATCCAGCAAATGACGCAGGATGCGGAAGCTCGACGGCACCACGCCGCTCGCGTCACCGGAGTGCACGCCTTCGTCCAGCACCTGTACTTCCAGCGTGCCGGCGACCATGCCGCGCAGCGAGGTGGTCATCCAGAGTTGATCGTAGTTGCCCGCGCCCGAGTCCATACAGACCACCAGCGCGACGTTGCCCAGCCGATCGCGCAAGGCGTCGATGTAAGGCAGCAAGTCGTAGCTGCCGGACTCTTCACAGGTTTCGACGATACCCACGCAACGCGGGCGCGGAATGTTCTGCTTGTCCAGCGCCAAGATGGCGGTAATCGACGAGTAGATCGCATAGCCATCGTCCGCGCCGCCACGGCCATAGAGCTTGCCGTTTTCGTACTTGGGCGTCCACGGACCGAGATCCCGGCGCCAACCGGAAAACTCGGGCTGCTTGTCCAGGTGGCCATAGAGCAGCACCGTATCGCCATTATCGGCGCGGGTGGCCGGCACGTCGAAGAAGATGACGGGCGTGCGGCCCGGCAAGCGAATGACTTCGAGCTTCAGGCCCGCAACCTTCTTTGACTCCACCCATTGCGCCGCATCGCGCACGACGCGATCGATGTAGCCGTTCTTTTCCCAATCGGCATCGAAGCCGGGGCTTTTGGCCGGCACCGCAATGTAATCGGTGAGCGCGGGAATGATTTCGTCATCCCACGCCGCGTCGACAAACGCTTGCAGCGCGACGGGATCGAGGGGAGCGGCGACAGCGTCGTCAGGAATACGGGCATTCATATCGAAACTCCAGTGAGTACGCTTAGCCCAAGGCTACGCGCGCATTGCGGAAGAAACGCATCCAGGGACTATAAGCGCCGCCGGTATCGGCGGTGCCCCACGTTTGCGGCGCCCACGACATCATGACGTTGCGGGTGACGCGCTCGGGGTGCGGCATGATCACGGTAAAGCGGCCATCGGCGGTGGTGACGGAGGTCAAGCCGTCAGGACTGCCGTTGGGGTTGAACGGGTAGGCTTCAGTGCGCGCGCCTCGATTGTCGACGTAATGGGCTGCGCCGATCACCTTAGCGGCATCGCCCTGCACAGCGAAGTTGGCAAACCCCTCGCCATGCGCGACCGCCACGGGGATACGTGCGCCCGCCATGCCTTTGAAGAACAATGACGGCGATTCGGCCACTTCGATCAGCGACAGACGTGCTTCGTATTTTTCCGACAGGTTGCGCGTGAACCGCGGCCAGGCTTCGGCGCCCGGAATCATCGGCGCCAAAGCCGCCATCATCTGGCAGCCGTTGCACACGCCGAGACCGAAGGTATCGGGACGCGCAAAGTACGCCGCGAACTGATCGGACAGTTGATCGTTGAAGCGGATCGTGCGGGCCCAGCCTTCGCCGGCACCCAGCACGTCGCCGTAGCTGAAACCACCCACGGCCACCAAGCCTTGCATCGTCGAGAGATCGACACGCCCAGACAGCAGATCGGTCATGTGCACGTCGACGGCTTCAAAACCTGAGGTATCGAACGCCCAAGCCATTTCGACCTGGCTGTTGCAGCCCTGCTCGCGCAGAATGGCCACGCGCGGGCGCTTGCCGGTGTTGATGAACGGCGCAGCCACGTCTTCCTGGGGATTGAACGGCACCACGGGCGACAGGCCCGGATCGCCGGCGTCGTCCCACATATCGCGTTCGGCTTCGGCGCAAGCCGGGTTGTCACGGCGAGCCATGATGCGGTAGCTCACATCGCTCCAGATCTTGGCCAGGGCCACGCGCGGCTCGCCCCAGATCTTCTTGCCGTCGCGGTAAAACTCGATTTCGTCGGCGTCGTTGAGGCCACCGATCACGTGCGAATGACGCGACAGGCCGGCGCCACGCAGCACCTGCATGACGGCGTCACGCTCGGAAGCCGGCACCTGAATCACGGCACCCGCTTCTTCGGTGAACAACGCCTTGAGCGTGAGCTCATTGCGCTGCACGGCCACTTGCTCCGGGCGGATCTTGTAGTCGCCCCAATCCGCCGTTTGCGGATCGAAGGTGAGCATGTCGATGTTGACGGAAATACCCGTCTTGCCGGCAAAGGCCATTTCGGCCAAGGTAGCCAGTAGGCCACCATCTGAACGGTCGTGATAGGCCAGGATCGTGCCGGCTTCGGCCAGCGTGCGGATCGTGATGAAGAAGGCGCGCAACGCGGCGGGCGTATCGATATCGGGGGTGGTCTCACCCACTTGATTGAACGCCTGGGCAAGGATCGAACCGCCCATGCGGTGCTTGCCTTCACCCAGATCGATCGCGATCAAAACGGTATCGCCCACATCGGTGCGCAATTGCGGCGTGAGGCTGGCGCGCACGTCGGCGACCGGCGCGAAGGCCGTCACGACCAACGATACGGGCGAGATCACCTGACGCGACTCGGCGCCTTCGGTCCACGAGGTTTTCATGGACAGCGAATCTTTACCCACCGGGATCGACAGGCCTACTTCCTGGCACAGCACGCTCACCGCCGTGACGGTGTCGAAGAGTGCGGCGTCCTGGCCGTCCACGCCGCAGGCGGCCATCCAGTTGGCCGACAGCTTGATATCTTCCAGCCGCGCGACGTCGGCAGCGACCAGGTTGGTGAGCGATTCGGCAACGGCCATGCGGCCGGAAGCCGGCGCGTTGAGCATGGCGACCGGCGTGCGTTCGCCCATGGCCATCGCTTCGCCGCGGAAGCCTTCATAGTCGGCCAAGGTAACAGCGCAGTCGGCGACAGGCACTTGCCAGGGACCGACCATCTGATCGCGGCTCGACAAGCCGCCCACCGTGCGATCGCCAATCGTGATGAGGAAGGTTTTGTTGGCAACCGTGGGATGCGCAAGCACGCGATGAATGGCGTCGGTGAGGTCCACTTGGGCCAGATCCATCGCTTCAGAGGCACCCGGCAGGCGCTTGACGTCGCGCGTCATGCGCGGCGCCTTGCCCAGAATGACGTCGATCGGCACATCAACCGGGCGCACGTCCTGCTTGGGGCCGATCTCGTCCAGACCCGGCACGCCCTCGCCGTCAAGCACGCGCAACTGACGCTCTTCAGTGGCCACGCCGATCACGGCGTAGGGGCAACGTTCACGGCGCGCCAGCGCATCAAAACGCTCCAGATCCTTCGGCAAAATGGACAGCACATAGCGCTCTTGCGCCTCGTTGCTCCAGATTTCTGCCGGCGACATGCCCGACTCTTCAAGGTTGACGCGCTTCAGATCGAAGGTGGCGCCGCGACCCGCATCGTTGACCAATTCGGGGAACGCGTTGGACAGGCCACCCGCACCCACGTCGTGGATCGCGATGATGGGGTTGTTATCGCCCTGCTGCCAGCAGCGGTCGATCACTTCCTGCACGCGGCGTTCGAGTTCGGGGTTGCCGCGCTGGACCGAATCGAAATCGAGCTCGGCCGAGTTGCTGCCCACGCCCATCGACGACGCGGCACTGCCGCCCATGCCGATGCGCAAGCCCGGGCCGCCCAACTGAATCAGCAAAGCGCCGGGGGGAATGATGTCTTTTTGCGTGAGACCGGCGTCGATGCTGCCCAAGCCACCCGCGATCATGATGGGCTTGTGATAGCCCCAGCGCGTGCCGCCCGCCGTTTGCTCGAACGTGCGGAAATAGCCCAGCAGATTGGGGCGGCCGAATTCGTTGTTGAACGCCGCGCCCCCGATGGGGCCTTCGATCATGATCGACAGCGGCGAAGCAATCCGGTCGGGCAGACCGTGGTGATCCTGCTCCCAGGGCTGCGGCGCGTCGTCGAAACGCAGGTGCGACACGGTAAAACCCGTGAGGCCGGCCTTGGGCTTGGACCCGCGGCCCGTGGCGCCTTCGTCGCGAATTTCGCCGCCGGCACCGGTTGCCGCACCAGGATACGGCGCAATCGCGGTGGGGTGATTATGGGTTTCGACCTTCATGAGCGTGTGCACGACGGCATCGTGGCGCGAATAGGTGCGCGCATCGCTCTCGGTGGAACCGCCTGCGTGAAAGCGCGATGCCGGGCCGCCTTCCATCACGGCCGCGTTATCCGAATAGGCGACGATCGTGCCCAGCGGTTGCGCAGCGTGCGTTTCGCGGATCATGCCGAAAAGCGTCTTGCTCTGCGGCTCGCCGTCGATCACCCATTGTGCGTTGAAGATCTTGTGGCGGCAGTGTTCACTATTGGCCTGCGCGAACATCATCAGTTCGACGTCCGTTGGGTCGCGGCCCAAGTCAGTGAACGCTTGCGCGAGGTAATCGATCTCGTCCTCGGACAACGCCAGACCGAAGGCGGTATTTGCAGACACCAGTGCCGCGCGGCCCTCAGCCTGGACAGCGACCGTGCGCATCGGCTTGCCTTCCAGCGCCGTAAACAGCGCCTGGCCATCGAACGCGCCGTCGACGACCGTTTCGGTCATCCGGTCGTGCAGACAGTCGGCAGCGCGTGCCAGCATGTCGGCATCGATCGTCTTGGAACCCAGCAACCCCCGCTCGGGCACCAGCGTGTACAACACGCCGCGCTCGACCCGGCGCACACCGGACAAGCCGCAGTTGTGAGCTATATCGGTAGCCTTGCTCGACCAGGGCGAAATCGTACCCAGACGGGGAATCACCAGCAGATTCAACGACTTGGACGGCGGCACCAGCGCCGCCTCAGTGCCGTAATCCAGCAATTTGGTCAGACGATCCTGATCGGCCGCCGACAATTCAGAATCGCTATGCACGAAGTGTTCGTACCGCGCGGACAAGTCGGCGACCGGCAGGCCTGCCTGCTTGAGTTGAGCGAGCAAGCGCTCGCGGCGGAAGGACGACAGAACGGACGAACCGGGCAAATGCTGGACGAAAGACACGATTAGGGGCGCCAGAGGAGAGGAAGCAAAAACGGGATTTTACCCGCTTGATCGCCCTCCTCGCCCGCGCGCTGCGAATTTGTACGAAGGTGCATCGGTCTGATAAACGCCGCACCACATTGGGCGGCGCTTACAAATAACTTCCGGCGCCGCCTCGCCCCCTGGCTTGCATCGCAACAACGCCCGGGCGTCAGCGCCAGAAACAAGATTGGTGGGCATCTCGTCCAACTTGAAGCCGCATCGAGCATAGCGCTTTTGCCGCACTGCAAAACCCACGATCTGCTGCGGCCTGCGGGTAAATACGGACGAGCGGCGATGCCCCCGCCGGGTAGGATGCTTTCGCGACGCGCGCTGTCGCGATGGAGACAACCCGCCAGGCCATCGGGTCAAAAATAGCGAAAACGCAACCATGACCGCCCCGGAAACACCCGCAGAACCGATCGAACCCATTCTCGAACCGCAGCCCGAACCCGAAGCGCGCGTTCCCCTCAAAGTCGAGGACATCTTTGCCGTAGGCATTCTGGCGTTATTGGCCCTGCTCACGTTCGGCAACGTGCTGGTGCGCTATCTGACCGACCAATCGTTTGCCTGGACCGAGGAAATCTCGATTTTTCTCCTGGTCGTGCTGACGCTCGTGGCAGGCAGCACCGCCTTCATTCGCCATCATCACATTCGTATCGAGCTCTTCGCCGACCGCGGGCCGCCCGAGCGGCGGCGGCGTTGGGCGATCGTGGCCCATGCCTTCACGGCCTTCTTCTTCGCGCTGTTGACCGTGCTCGCCGCCCGCCTGGCGCTGGATGAATTCCAGTACGAAGACACCTCGCCTGCGATCGGCGTGCCCACTTGGTGGTACACGATCTGGCTGCCGCTGCTTTCGGCGCTGATCACCCTGCGTACGCTGGGCGCCATCATGCGGTTGGTGCGAGGCGACGACCAATGATCACCGTCGCCTTGTTTGCCGTATTCATCGGGCTGATGGTGATCGGCGTACCCGTGGGCGTGGCCCTGGGACTGGCCGGCACGCTGGCCATCGCGCTGTCCAATCTCGACACCAATTGGTTTGGCCTCATGGCCGTGCCGCAGAGCTTCTATGCGGGGTTGGCCAAGTACCCCCTGCTGGCAATTCCGATGTTTGTGTTGGTCGGCTCGATTTTTGACCGTTCGGGAGTGGCGCGTCGATTGGTGGATTTCGCGATTTCGATCGTGGGACGCGGCCCGGGCATGCTGCCGCTGGTGTCGATTGCCGTAGCCATGTTTCTTGGCGGGATTTCCGGATCGGGCCCCGCTTGTGCCGCAGCGGTAGGCGCCGTCATGATCGCCGCCATGTCGCGCGCAGGCTATCCCCGGCCTTTCTCGGCTGCGGTGGTCGCCGCCGGCGCCGCCACCGACATCCTGATTCCCCCGTCCGTCGCGTTCATTATCTATTCGGTGCTGGTGCCGGGCGCCTCGGTACCCGCGCTCTTCGCGGCCGGCATGATCCCGGGCATTCTGGCCGGTTTCGCGCTGATCGTGCCCGCCGTCTGGCTGGCCCGTAGACACGGCATGGGGCAACTCGAACGCCATCTGCCCCGCCCGCCCTTCTGGCGCAGCATGCGCGAAGCAGCGTGGGGTCTCGCTGCGCCCGTGCTCATCCTGGGTGGGATGCGGCTGGGCTGGTTCACACCAACGGAAGCCGCCGTGGTGGCCGTGTTCTACGGATTGTTCGTGGGCATGGTCATTCATCGCACGATTACGGTGCGGGATCTGTTTCCCATGCTGCGCGAGGCCGCAGAGCTGTCGGCCGTGATCATGATGGTGGTTACGCTTGCCGGGATTTTCGCGTACGCACTCTCGACGCTGAGTGTGATCGACCCCATCACCAGCGCGATCGTCAATTCCGGATTGGGCGAATACGGCGTCTTGGCACTGTTGATCGTGTTGCTGATGACCGTTGGCATGTTCCTGGACGGCATTTCGATCTTTCTGATTTTTGTGCCGCTGCTGATGCCGATCGCCAATGCGTATGGCTGGGATCCCGTCTGGTTTGGCGTGCTGCTCACGCTCAAGGTAGCACTCGGTCAATTCACGCCGCCGCTTGCGGTCAATCTGATGGTGTCGTGCCGGATCGCCAAGGTGCCGATGGAATCCACCGTGCCGTGGGTGATCTGGATGCTGGCCAGCATGTTCCTGGTGCTGGTTGCCGTGGTGATGTTTCCGCAGTTGGCGTTGTGGCTGCCGAACAAGCTGGGATATTGAGTCCGGCAGCGCACTACGCCGCGATGGAAATGTCCGGCGCTGACGATTTCAGTTCTGACCTTCGTTTACTACCTTTTTCAATAGCAAGACCATCAATAGCACAACTATTCAAAATCAAGACTCTTCAATAGCAAGACCACTCAATAACAAGATCGCTACCTCATCGAGGAGACTGCCATGTTTCGCACCCTGTTCCGCGCCACCGCTTGCGCTGTTGCACTATTTGCCGCCCTGCCCGCTCAGGCCCAGTCTTATAAGGCCGAGTACAAGCTGTCCATCGTCGTGGGCACGTCTTTCCCGTGGGGACAAGGCGCCGAGATCTGGTCCAAGCTGGTGCGCGAGCGTACCGATGGACGGATCAACATCAAAGTCTATCCTGGGACATCGCTGGTGCAAGGCGATCAAACGCGCGAGTTCACGGCGATTCGGCAAGGCGTGATCGATATGGCTGTCGGTTCGACGATCAATTGGTCGCCGCAGGTGAAAGAGCTGAACCTCTTTTCACTGCCCTTCCTGATGCCGGACTATGCGGCCATCGATGCGCTCACGCAAGGTGAGGTCGGCAAGGAGATCTTCGCGCGCCTGGACAAGGCCGGCGTGGTGCCACTGGCCTGGGGCGAAAACGGTTATCGGCAGTTGAGCAATTCGAAGCGCGACATCAAACGCCCGGAAGACATGAAGGGTATGAAATTGCGCGTGGTTGGGTCGCCGCTGTATATCGACACCTTCACCGCATTGGGTGCCAATCCCACGCAAATGAGCTGGGCCGATGCACAGCCAGCACTGGCCAGCGGCGCAGTCGACGGGCAGGAAAATCCGCTGTCGATCTACACCGGCTCCAAGCTCTACACGGTGGGCCAGAAGCATCTGACGCTCTGGAACTATGTGGCCGATCCGCTCATCTTCGTGGTGAACAAGGAAGTCTGGCAAAGCTGGTCGGAAAAGGATCGCGACATCGTGCGCCAGGCTGCCGTGGATGCTGCCAAAGAGGAGATCGTGATCGCGCGTAAAGGTGTAACGCGTAATGATCGCGCGCTGCTGGACGACATCGCGAAGCAAGGCGTGACGATCACCGAACTCGATCAAGCCGGACACGATGCGTTCGTGAAGGTGACGCAGCCGGTTTACGACAAATGGAAAACACAGATCGGTGCCAGTTTGGTGGACAAGGCCGAGAAGGCGATTGCCGCGCGCAAGCCGGACGCCAAGTAATCGATTTCGCCGGGTGAGCCAGCCTGACAAGTCAGGTGAGCGCCCGGCAGACGACCGGGGTACGTTTCAGATAATCGCTAGGGAGGCCAATCAAATAAAAATAAGGCAAACCCCGCCAGGCGACGCAAGCCTAAGCGCCTGAATTCGAGGGGACACGTCGCGTGTCCCCTTTTTCATTACTCCGGATAACTCACTTCGAGAATATCCAGCTCCTCGACCCCACCCGGCGTGCGCAAGGTGACGGTATCGCCTTCGCATGCTTTAGTCAGCGCCCGGGCGACCGGCGAAATCCAGCTGATCTTGCCGGCCAAGGGCTCCGCCTCGTCCACCCCGACAATCGTGACCGTGTGGTCCTCGCCCGCTTTGGTGGAGTACGTGACCGTGGCGCCGAAGAACACATGGTCGCGGCGCGTCTGCAACGCGGGATCGACGATCTCGGCAATATCGAGCCGCTTGGTCAGAAACCGCATGCGGCGATCGATCTCGCGCAGGCGCTTCTTCCCGTAAAGGTAATCGCCGTTCTCCGATCGATCGCCGTTGGACGCCGCCCACGACACGATCTGCACAATCTCCGGACGCTCGACGTTCATCAGATGCACCAGCTCATCGCGCAGCCGCGCGTAACCGCCCGGCGTGAGGTAATTGCGTGTGCCCTGCGGCAAGGCCTGCGATTCAGGCAGCTCGTCGTCTTCGTCCTGGTCGGACTCTTTCACAAATGCTTTATTCATGGCGATACGCTCAAAACCACTCGTGCCAGACGGGGGTCAGATCCGACGGCAATTGCGGCAGGCGGCCGAGATCGATACGGCTTTCGTGCGGGCTGTGAAAATCCGAACCGCGCGAAGCCAGCAGGCCGCGCTGCTTGGCGACACGGGCGTAATGGCGCGCTTCTTCCGGCGTATGGCTGCCCGTGATCACTTCCACACCTCTGCCACCCAAGCCTTCGAACTCGTCGAACAGGGCATCGAACTGCATCGGGGTGTATTTGTATCGGCCAGGATGCGCCATCACCGCCACGCCGCCGGCGCCCAGAATCCAGCCGATGCACTCGGTGAGTGTGGCCCATTGCACCGGCACATGCCCGGCGCGATCGTCCCCAAGGTGCTTGGTAAATACGGATTGCACGTCGGGCTCGTAGCCGGCCTTGACCAGCCACCGCGCGAAGTGCGATCGGCTGATCAGTTCGGGATTGCCCACAAACTCGAGCGCGCCTTCATAGGCGCCCGGCATACCCATGGCAGCCAACCTGCGGCCGATCTCCTGGGCGCGGCTGCCGCGGCCGGAGCGCGTTTTGTGCAGGCCCTGCACCAGCGCTTCGTTTTCGGCATCGAAGTTAAGGCCGACGATATGGACCGTTTGCGATGCCCACGTGCAGGAAATCTCGACCCCGGTAATGTGGCGCAAGCCCACGGCGCGCGCGGCCTGAGCCGCTTCGGCAATGCCGCCGACTTCGTCGTGATCGGTCAATGCCCACACATCCACGCCGTTGGCGCGCGCACGCTCGGCCACGGCAGCAGGCGCCAATACGCCGTCCGAAACCGTGGAGTGGCAATGCAGATCGATGTTTAGACTGGGGGTGTTCATCCCCCTATTCTAAGCCGCCTGCGTCAGCTATCGAGCAGAAACCGCACAACCGGTTCGATCTGCGCGTCGTGCATGAGGGTGGGCGCATGTCCCACGCCATGCACTTCGTGCAGGCGCGCCTGGGGATTGCGCTTCAGCATTTCGTTGGCCGTATCCGCGCTCAACAGATCGGAAAGCTCACCGCGCAGCAGCAGAATCGGGCAATCGAGCGCCTCGTACGACTGCCACAAAATCTGCTCGCCCGCCGCCATCACGGCGGCATTCTGATCGGCAAACGGTACGGCAATGCCCAGGTCGTAATGCTTGATCCACTGCTCGCCCTCTTTCTTGTACACGAACTCGGCGAGCTCTTTCCATTGCTCGTCGGTATGCGGACCGAACTGCTCGGACACCGTGCGCACGTAATCGACAGCCGCCTCCTGCGAACTGAATTCGCCCGCCTGCCCCACATACTGACCGATGCGCGCGATGGCTTCCGGGTTCAGTCTGGGCCCGACATCGTTCAACACGATCTTGTCGATATGCAACCCCATGGCGGAGGCGCCCAACGCAGCCTCCGGATGCCGGAAGTGCCTGGAGTACGACGCTGCGCCGCCCAGCACCATGCCGATCAAGCCGCCCAGCGACGTGCCCACCCAGTGCAGCGTTTCGGGTTGCAGGCGCGCCACCAACGTGACCATGTCGGACACGTACTGCGGCACGGTATAAAACGCCGGGTTGAGCAGCCAATCGGATCGCCCCCGGCCCACCACATCCGGACAGACGATGCGATATTCCTCGGCCAGGCAGCGAGCCAGGCGGTCGAAATCACGGCCGGTGCGCGTCAACCCATGAACGCAAATCAACACTTTGGGATTATTGCGGTCGCCCCACTCCCAATACGCCATGCGATGCAGGCCCGCCGGACTGGCGCAGGTCACGAACTCGAGTCGAGGGGTATGCATACGGCAGGGCTCCGGTGGCTTGCTAGATACCGGATTTTCTCATAGTGTGGCGACTCGGAGATGACGGATCGAACCTTGTTCATCCCTCTGGCCGTGTTCGAGAAAATCGCCGCAGCAGAATAATCGACCGAAGGCGTGCGCTTGCAGTGCCGACCTTCGTCGCGCAGCTTCCACCACACCTTGCACCCGTGATTCCGCTCCCCTTCGCGACATCCATCGAGACATCCAAACACCGTGCTGGCCTCCCCACTTCCTGCCCCTGCTGCCCCAGACCCACTCCACTATCAACGCGCGCAGGCAACCGACTTCGAAGCGTTGCTTCGCCTGCGGATCGCTGCGATGCGTGAAAGCCTCGAGGCGATCGGACGGTTCGATCTCGAACGCGCCCGGTTGCGGTTGGCAGCGACCTTCAAACCCGAACAAACCTATTGGATTGTGGCTGGCAGCCAGGAGCGCGAACCCGAGCGCATCGGGTTTTACGCGATGCAGACCGAGGCGGATCATTTGATGCTGCAGCACTTGTATTTGCATCCGAGCGCCTCGGGGCGCGGTCGGGGTGCGCAAGTCATGCAACGTCTGATCGCGGAATCGGCTCAGACGAATTTGCCGTTACGCGTTTGCGCCCTGCGCGACAGCCGTTCGAACGCCTTTTACACGGCACACGGATTCGTGCGAACAGGCGCAGGCGAATGGGATATCGAATATGAGCGGCCGTCGAATCTTCAAGCCCACGTCGTTTGAGGCGGACCTTGTTTCGATGCCCATCATCCAGACCTCGGACGGCGACCATTTTTCTCTCGAACGCCCGACGTCTTTCAGCCTCGATCAGCGTGCGATCAAGCCAAACGCCTTTGCCGCCTCCCACGCCATCGAAGCCGCCAGGACGAACAAGATAAATGCAAAGATCTTTTTGATCGTTGCCACCGGCAAGCGGCTCGATAACCGAGCGCCTAGCGGTGCGGTGGCCATGCTGGTGCACACGATGGCCAGCAACGCGGGCCAATAGATATATCCCACCATATGCGGAAATGCGGTGGCCAACCCCCAACCGGAATAGATGTAACCCACGCAACTGGCCAGTGCGATCGGAAAACCCAGCGCCGCAGAGGTGCCGATCGCGCGATGAATGGGCACATGCTTCTTGACCATGAAGGGTACCGACAGGAACGCGCCGCCCGCGCCCACCATGCCCGAAAGCCCGCCGATCCCCATCCCCACGCCGAATAGTCCGACCGGGCCAGGCAACGCACCGGTGCCCGCCACAGGTGGCTTGCGGGTCAACATGCGCACAGCGTTGTAGGCCACGAAAATTGCGAAGAACAAGGCCAGCCAGCCTGTATCGATCAGGGCAAACAAACCGCCCCCCACCAGCAATCCGCCCGCGATCAAACCGGGTGCCATCGTATACACGATCGACCAGATCACATTGCCCTTCGCCTGATGCGCCATCAAACTCGACACTGAGGTAAACAGAATCGTGGCCATCGAGGTGGCGATCGCCGCGTGCACACTCACCTCGGCCGGCATCTGTTGATGCGCAAAAAGCAGCGCCAGAATCGGGGCGAGCGCCATGCCACCCCCGATGCCCAGCAGCCCTGCTGCAAACCCGACCACGCCGCCGAGCACCAAAAAAGCAACCAACAACATGAAGTCCACGGGGATTAATCCAGCTTGACGCCAGACTCCTGAATCACGGCTGCCCATTTCGGGAGGTCGGTCTTGATGAGCGCAGCAAAGTCGGCAGACGTACCCGGCATGACTTCGCAGCCTTGCGCGGCAAGTTGCGCCTGCACGTCGGGATCGGCCAGGACTTTTGCCAATGCCGCGTCGAGCTTGTCGATGATCGGTTTGGGCGTGCCGGAAGGCGCCAATAAGCCATACCAGGGTGTGGCACCGAAGCCGGGGATGGTTTCGCCAATGGTGGGCGAATCCGGCAATGCCGCCACGCGCTTCGGATTGACCGTGCCGAGCACCTTCAACTTGTTGGTTTTGATGAAGTTGATCGACGAGGGCAGGCTCTGAACGGACAACGGCAGTTGCCCACCCACCACATCCGTCACGGCTGCAGCAGCGGTGCGATACGGGACGTGCACGAGGTCGATGCCGGCCGATCGCTTGAGCATCTCGGCAATCAAATGATTGAGCGTGCCGTTGCCCGCCGAAGCGTAATTAAGCGATCCCGGCGGCGCAGCCTTTGCGGCCGCAATCAGCTCGGCTACCGTGTTCGGCGGGAAGGCAGGGTTGGCGACCAACACATAACCGGCCGTGGCCACGGTGCCGATGGGCGTGAAGCTCTTGATCGGATCGAAACCGATCTGCTTGTACAAACCAGGGTTGATGACGTGCGCGCTGTCGGACGTCAACAGGAGGGTGTAGCCATCCGGTGCCGCCTTGGCGGCGAGCGCGGTACCGATGGTGCCGCCCGCACCCGGCCGGTTGTCCACCACTACCGACTGACCCAATAGCTGCGACATCTTCTGCGTGACGATGCGCGCGATCACATCATTGGCGCCCCCCGCGCCTTGCGGCACGATCACCGTTACGGGGCGCTCAGGATAAGCGCCTTGCGCCATACCGATGGCGGGCGCAACGGCCGCGGCAAGCGGCAACAGCAGCGTGGATACAAAACGGGCGACTCGCATGGTTGTCTCCAGTAATCGCTTTTCGCGATTTTCATTTTTTGGAAAGGGCTTACTTCAATTGAGCACGCAAGCGTGCCCGACGTTCTTAATCCCTTCTTAATTGTGCAAAACGCACGCAACAAAAGAACAGATAAAGACATATTCGGCAGAATCGGCAAATCACTATACCCTTGCTGCTTTCGTCTTAACCGCCGCGACATGTTACCCATCATCGACATCCATTTGCTTCGCGATATTCAGGAAGTGAACGTGGCCTTTATCAGCGTTTTGCAGCGCATCGTGCGTGAAAACGCGCGCGTCCTGCTCCGTGAACCGCTGAGCCCGGAAACCGAAGCACGTTTGATGGCCATGGACGATCAGGCGATCGAGCGCATGGCGCGTTCGAGTATGTTGGCGTGCAGCTTTCACTGTACGGGTCCTGAAGTCCTCAAAACGCTGGGTATTCCAGCAATCGATGCAAAGCTGATTCCCGTTGCGCTACCGCAGGCGAAAGTCGTCGACTAAGCGACGCGCGGGCGTAGGCCCGCTCATAACCGGACATCGCTTGAACGCTGGCTTTCCATGCGGTAGCCAAACCTCATCGAAAATAGCTCACGCAAAATCCAGCTTGCGCGACATTTCTTGCGCTGCCGCACGTACCAGCGGCTCGTGCGCGGTATTCAGCCGATGCGTCGGCATCGTCAACGTGATCGCGCCCACCAGCTCGGTGCCGCGCTTGAGCACCGGCGCCGAAATCCCGCACAGATCGGGGCTGCGGTCACCTTGCAGCAGCACGACGCCATCCCGGCGAATGCGGTCATAGAGCTCACCTTTCGCGCCTGAGTATGCCGACAGGACGCGTCCCCCCGCGCCCCGATCCAGCGGCAGCAGATCGCCCGCCTTGATGTGATCCCGCACCATCTGGGGCGAATCCACGCGGTAAAGACACAACCGCTGATCGCCCTGCCGCACATGAAAAGCCGCACTTTCCTGCGTTTGCGCCACCAATTGACGCAAGAGCGGCAACGCGAGATCTTCGAGCGAAAAAGACGACGCATACAACGCGTTCAGTCGGCCCACTTCGGGACCGATCCCATAACGACCATCCGCATGTTTGATCACCAGCCGGCCGTGCTCCAGCGATGCCAGTAAACGCAAGACGGCACTTTTGTACAGCCGCGTGTGCTGCGCGATTTCCGATAACGAAAGCATCGTGCTGGCATCGGTAAACGCCGCCAGCACCGTGATCGCTTTATCGACGGCGCTGACGCCGCCGGCAGCAGGATGCAGGTCGGCCAATGACATCTGGGCGGATTTTTTTGGCATGAGCAACGAGGTTTTATTTGACAAGGCGCAGTATCGCCGGAAATAATAGATAGAACGCTATTCTATCTTATAGAACTTAATATTAAACCCGTTCGATGAGCGCGATGCAACAGAACAAGATTGTGAGAGAAGTACTTCGCATCGCCGCATCGAACGCCGTCCGTATCGATGCGCATGATCGGCAACGCGGTACGCCGAACACGCACGCATCACCGATCGCAGCCTCAACGTAAGGCCGCACCCACTTATCCTGGAGACAACCCATTATGTTTTTTCGCGTCAATACGGCGCTATGCGCCGCCCTCCTGTTGCCTGCACTGGGCGCTGCCGCCCAAGCCGCCGATTACCCGGTGCGGCCGATCAACGTGGTCGTACCCATGCCGCCCGGCGGCGGCACCGATACGATCACACGCCTTCTCGTGGAGCGAATGGGCGCGAGCACGGGCTGGAACCTGGTGGTGCAGAACAAACCCGGTGCCACCGGCAATATCGGCATGGATTTCGTGGCGCGCGCCGAGCCGGATGGTTACGCCATCGGCATGGGTCAAGCGGCCAACCTCGCGATCAATCCCGCCTTGTTCACCAAGATGCCTTTCGATCCGACACGCGACTTCTCACTGATCGGTCTGGTCGCCGCGCAACCCGTGGTACTGGTGGTGAACAGCCAATCGCCGTACAAAACGGTGGCCGATCTGATCGCCGATGCCAAAACCAAACCCGCCGAATCGCTGCGCATGGCGTCAGCCGGCAATGGAACGATCGGCCACATGTCCGGCATGATGCTGGCGCAGAAGGCTGGCGTGACCTTTCTGCATGTGCCCTACAAAGGCGCAGGTCCCGTCCTCACGGAACTTGCCGGCGGCCAGACCGACTTCGCATTCATCACGCCGCAATCGCTGGTGTCGATGCTGGCGGCGGGGAAACTGCGCGCCGTTGCCGTCACATCCAAGACGCGCCTGAAGATGCTGCCCGAAGTACCCACCGTGGCCGAATCGGGATATCCGGGCTTTGAAGCGTCCGCCTGGACGGGGCTCGTGGGTCCCAAGGATATGAAACCCGATGTGCTCGCCAAGCTCAACGAGGCGATGCGCAGCGCCGTTTCCAGTCCGGAAATCGTCAAGAAACTCGAGGAGGAAGGCAGCCAGCCGCTGGGGGGCCAACCCCAGGCCTTCGCGACCTACCTGGCCTCGGAGCAGGCGAAGTGGAAGGCCGTTGTGAAGGACGCCAACATCAAACTCGACTGACCCGTTTTGCGTATCCAAGCCGTGCGGACGCCGCCTGCTTGCACACGCCACCTACACACAAGGAACCCTGAATGACGACGCACGTTCTCATCAGCGAAGTGGGTCCGCGCGATGGCCTGCAAGCCATCAAGCGCACCATGCCGACGGCACTCAAGCGGGCCTGGATCGACGCGCTCTATGCGTCAGGTCTGCGCGAAATCGAAGTGGGCTCGTTTGTCTCACCCAAACTGCTCCCGCAGATGGCCGACACCGCCGATATCGTGGCGCACGCCCGCACCAAGCCCGACCTCACGGTTGCGGTGTTGGTGCCCAATCTCAAAGGCGCCATCGCGGCATTCGCTTCAGGCGCGCACAAGATCACGATTCCGGTGTCCGTAACCGAAGCGCACTTGATGGCCAATATCCGCAAGACCCATGCAGACATCATCGAGGATGTGCGGCAGATCGTGGCGCTGCGCAACGACACGGCACCCGGCACCGCAATTGAAGCCGGCCTGTCGGTCGCCTTCGGATGCACCTTGGCAGGTGCCGTATCCGACGACGAATCGATGCGCATCGCACACACCATGGCCGACCTGGGCGTGGATGAAGTCGGCCTGTCGGACACCACCGGCTACGCCAATCCGCGCCAGGTCGCGCGCCTGTTCAAGCGGCTCATGGCCGAACTCGGCGACCGCGCCGGCGGCGCACACTTTCACAACACACGCGGGCAAGGCATGGCCAACGTGCTGGCGGCATTGGATGCCGGCGTGACCACATTCGACGCGAGCCTGGGCGGTTTGGGCGGTTGCCCCTATGCGCCGGGCGCCACCGGCAATGTCGTCACCGAGGATCTGGTTTACCTGCTCGAAACCATGGGCTGCGACACCGGCATCGATATCGACGGATTGATCGCCGCCCGCAAGGTGTTGGCCGACGCCCTGCCCGGCGAAGCGCTGTACGGCCACGTGCCGGACGCCGGCCTGCAAAAAGGCTTCGTCTACGCCGATGGCCGCATGCCCGAATCGCGCGACACCTTCGCCTGCACTCCGGAGACGATCTGATGACCGATGTTCAAAAAGCCCTTCCTTTCGCTGGCGTGCGCGTGGTCGAGTTCACGCACATGGTGATGGGCCCCTCGTGCGGGATGCTGCTTGCGGATCTGGGTGCCGAAGTGATCAAAATCGAGCCACTGGCGGGCGACAACACGCGTCGTCTGCCGGGCTCGGGCGCGGGCTTCTACGCCATGTTCAACCGCAACAAGAAAAGCCTGGCCATCGACACCAAGGATCCCCGCGGGCGCGAGATCGTGCTCAAGCTTGTCGCCTCGGCAGATGTGTTCAGCGAGAACTTCAAATCCGGCACGATGGCCAAGTTGGGCTTCGACTACAACGCGCTCAGTACGCTCAACGAACGGCTGATCTATGTGTCGCACAAAGGGTTTTTAGAAGGCCCTTACGACAATCGCACAGCTCTGGACGAAGTGGTGCAGATGATGGGCGGGCTCGCCTACATGACCGGCCCGGAAGGCCGCCCCTTGCGCGCCGGCACAGCGGTCAACGACATCATGGGCGGCATCTTCGGTGCGATCGGCGCCATGGCGGCGCTACGCGAACGCGACACCACCGGCCGCGGCCAGCATGTGGAAAGCGCCCTCTTCGAAAACAACGTGTTCCTCATGGGCATCCACATGATGCAATTTGCCGTCACCGGCAAGTCGGTCAAGCCCATGCCGAGCCGTACGTCGGCCTGGGCGGTGTACGACGTATTTACCGACATCGCCGGTGAGCAGATTTTCCTGGCCGTGGTGTCCGATACACAGTGGGCCATCTTCTGCGACGCATTCGATCTGCAAATGCTCAAGTCCGACGAACGGCTGCGCACCAACGTCGATCGCGTGGCCGCGCGCGAATGGATGATGCCGTTGTTGCGCGAACGCATGGCGCGCCATACTGCGGCCGACATCGCGGCCATATTTCAAGCGCAAGGGTTGCCCTACGCGCCGATCACCAGCCCGGAGGATCTGTTTGACGATGCGCACCTGGTCGCCAGCGGCGGCTTGGCCGAAGTCACGCTCCCGGCCGACGCCAGCGGCAAGGGCGAAGCGCTCACCACGCGTACGCCCCTGTTGCCACTGACCTTGGGTGGCGCGCGATTGCCGTTGCGTACGCCGCCCCCATCCATCGGCGAACACACCCACGACGTGCTTGCCGAACTCGGGTACTCGCACGCCGACATCGAGGTCCTGCTTCGAGATGGCGTGGTGGGCAGCACCGTGATGGATGATCTCGCAGCGGCTTAACGCGCCGCCGGTTCGGATATCTCGATGAGATTCAAATCAGGATCGCGCAGGTAAATCGACCGGATCGGCCCGGTGGCGCCTGTGCGCATCACCGGCCCCTCGAGGATCGACACCGACTTTCCTTTCAATTCCGCGATCACCTCGTCCAGCGGCTTGCTGGCGATAAAGCACAAATCCAGCGCGCCCGGCACCGGCGTATGCGCCTTCGGCTCGAACTCGTGCCCTTTCACGTGCAGATTGATTTTCTGATTGCCGAACAGAAAGGCCTTGCGGCCACTGCCAAAGGTTTCGAGATGCATCCCGAGCAGATCGACATAAAAATGCACACAGGCCTTTTCGTCTGCGGTGGTAAGAACAAGGTGGTCGAGATGATCGATCATGGCCGGGCTCCTGGTTGTCGCGTTTCGCGGATGATTTTCGCAGAACCCGAAAAACCTGCACGAATGTCTTAAAGTGGCGCCCTATGGACTTCAAACAACTGCGCGCGTTTCTTACCGTGGTCGATACCGGCAGCGTGAGCCGTGCTGCGGTCCTGTTGAACCTGGTTCAGCCTGCCGTATCGCGGCAACTGAAAATGCTTGAGACCGACCTGGGCGTCACGCTGTTTGAACGCGGACGCAAAGGCATGCAGTTGACGGCAAGCGGCCAGACGCTCGCCGAACATGCGCGGCGGGTATTGAGTGAGATCGAGCGTGCCCGCGAGGATGTCAAACCCACGCGGGCAGGACTCCATGGCACCGTGACCGTGGGCGTGCTGCCCAGCACCGCAGACCTTCTCGCCAGTGCACTGGTGGGTGCCGTGGCCGATCGTCATCCCGGTATTTTGCTGCGCATCTCAATGGGCTACGCGGGTCACCTGCGCCAGTGGGTCGAACAAGGCGAGGTCGACGTGGGCTTGCTCTACGAACCGCACCGCCTGGCAGAAGATCGCACGCAGCCCCTAGTGGAAGAGGCTCTTTGGGTGGTGGGATTGCCCACCACCGCGCTCGATTTTGATGCGCCGATTTCGCTGCATGACGTGGCGCGTCATCCCCTCATCCTGCCCAATGCGCCCCACGGCTTGCGCACATTGGTGGATCACGCGAGCGCCTCTACGGGTATTCGCCTCAACGTTGTGGCAGAAACAAACGCCATGGGCGTGCAAAAAGCGCTGGTGATTGGCGGCTTGGGTATCACTATTCTGCCTGCCAGCGCCGTCGCTGAAGACGTTGCTCGACGCGCGCTGGTTGCGGCGCCCCTGACTGAGCCGGTGCTCACCCGCCGTATCGTGATCGCCACACCGCCCAATCGACTTCCCAGCCCCACGGTGCAGGCCGTTAAAACGGTGCTCGAAGAGTGCATGCGATTGGCCGTGCAGCGCGGCGATTGGCCGGCTGCGCGGTGGCTCGGGATGTGACTTGAACGACTGCCACTGCACTCTCGCAACATCGAAGGGCGAGCGACGACGTCAGGCAATGCATCGCGATTCGTGAAGTATCGCTTCAAAGGCCTGGGAGCCATCGCCTTTTTTGATGGGCACGATCAACCCTGCACATACAACATGCTGCCGTTACGATGGCGCCTTGGATGGCATTAAGCCCATCGCGGCAGCAACGCCGCCGTTCATTTGTACGCGTTGTATACCAATAAATCCCGTCAGCGCACGATTCGCCAGACGCGAGTTTCTGTCTTTCGATAGACCGGCCGCTGTAGGAGCAGACGGCCACACAGGATCAAAAAGTGAGTTCATCGAGCGAGAGTGTGGGTTTACGAAACGTGCTGCTGTTGGGCATGGCGCAAATTCTGGTGTGGGGCGGTTCATTCTTTCTGCTTGCCGTGATGGCAGACCCCATCGTGAAAGAAATGGGATGGGCCAGCCAGTGGGTCTATGGCGCGCTGTCACTGGGCATTTTCATTTCAGGTTTGCTGGCGCCGCGCATCGGCCAGTTGATCAGCACGCATGGCGGGCGGCCCGTCTTGACGGCCAGCGGCCTTGTCTGCGCCCTGGGCCTGGTGCTCATGGCGCTGTCCCATTCGCTGCCGATGTTTCTGCTGGCTTGGGTGGTGTTGGGGATCGCCATGGCGGCCGGGCTCTACGATCCACTCTTTGCGGCGCTTGGACAGCGCTATGGCATCAAGGCACGCGCTGCCATTACCGGCGTCACGCTCGTGGCCGGATTTTGCACCACGATCACGTGGCCCGTGATTGCGTTGTTGATCGAACACTTCGGCTGGCGTAACGCCTGCATCGTCTATGCGTCGATTTTGGCGGTCGCCGTGTGGCCGCTCTACGCCAATGCGTTGCCCAAGCGAGCACCAGCCGAAAAGATCCCTCTGAACGCTTCAGCGCGCAATGCCGCCGCCACAATCGACAAACGCGTCTACGTGTTGGTCGCGACCAGCTTTACGATCGCCGCGATCATCACCACCGCCATGTCGGTTCAGCTCATCGTGCTGCTCCAGGCAAGCGGATACGGCCTCGCTGCGGCCATCGGCATTGGCGCCTTGCTGGGGCCAAGCCAGGTGGCATCACGCCTGCTCGAAACCGCGATCAAGAATGCCCACCCCGTCTGGACCGCTGTCGCCTCGGCCGCCCTAACGTTGCTCGGCCTGCTGGTTTTGGTGACCACGCCGGCATGGGCTACGCTCGCCATCGTGGTGTTTGGCGCCGGCAACGGGCTGCGTGCCATCGTTCGTGGCACCCTGCCGTTGGCATTGGTGTCGGCAGCGGACTACCCCAAACTGATGGGAAAGGTTGCCCGCCCGGCATTGATCGGCCAAGCCGCCACGCCTTTTTTCGGCGGATTTCTGATCGACCAGTTTGGCGCCGGCGCGGCATTATGGACCTTGAGCGCATTGTGCCTGGCGAACGTCGCGCTGACCCTGATGATCTGGCGGCGCATTCGCCAGCCCTGATCGATGTGGATGGCCAAACTCAGAGGGGGATATCATCCATCATGCGTGGCGATTGATGGTAATCACCGATCGACCCCACACTAGGCGGGAAATGCCATGTCTTCAGCAGCAGATCGGAATTCAAGCCCGGCCCTCATCATTTATGACGGCGACTGTTTTTTCTGCCAGAACTACACGGCGCTTGTTCGGCTGAGAGAAACGGTGGGTGCGGTGGAATTGCTGGACGCCCGATCGGGCGATTCTCGCATCGCTGAATACTGGCATCAGGGATACGACCTTAACGAAGGCATGCTGTTCGTGTACAAAGGCCGCATTTTTCATGGGGCTGAGGCCACGCACATGCTCGCCACCTTGTCGAGTTCAGACACGATTTTCAGCACGATCAACCGGCTTGCCCTGTCGAATCCGATCGTGGCCCGCCTGTCATATCCATTTCTCAAACTCGGTCGTCTCGCGTCCCTCGCGGTTCGCGGCAAACGCATTCTCGACGATCCCCGGCGCAAGAGACAGCGATAGGCGTCACGCTCCGGTTGCGGCTCGAACCGTGAGCACTGACCCCGCAAGCCGACACAGGGTAGACTCATCGTTTCTTTTCTACATGTTGAGCCAGGATCTATGCTTGTTAAAGCGCTGCGTACCGGTGTGGGACAACTCATCATTGCGGGTGACGCTCTCACCCGTCCGCGCCCGCAAAAGCGATCGCCCCAAGGTCAGGCAACGGTCGATGCCGACGCCACTACGCTGTCGCTCTACCAATTTCACGGCTGTCCGTTTTGCGTCAAAACGCGACGCGCCATCCATCGCCTCAATGTGCCGATCGCGCTGCGCGACGCCAAGAACGACGCGAAGGCACGCGAGCAACTGCAGACGGGTGGCGGCAAAGTGAAAGTGCCGTGCCTGCGGATTGAAGAGGCGAGCGAAACGCGCTGGATGTACGAATCGAACGACATCATTGCCTACCTTGAAAAACGTTTCGGTAGCGTGGCCTGAACAGGAACTGCCGACATGACGCCGCATGCCCGCCGAATGGCCGTTGCGCTGAGCGCAGCAATGGTGCTCGCCGGCTGTGACAGCTCGCTGCCGCCCCCTCCGGCAGGCTCGAAGCTGACCGCCGAGACGATCGCCACAAACGAGGCACTTGAGAAGAACCAGTTCAAAGGCACGTTGGCCGGCAAGCCCATTCATTTGCTGGTCAACAACTGCAAGGTTTACAAAGTCGATCCGGGCGAAGGCGAAAACGTGCAATGGACCCTGGTGCTGGAAGGCGATTTCTATCCGCTGCCTACCCAGTGCATCCGCGAGTCGCTCACGGCCGGAAAAGGATTCGTGACGGCCTTTATCGGGCGCCAGGCGATGGGCGCCGGCGGTTGCTGCACCGGCCAGCCGGAGTATCGCTCGAGCGATGGGCTGAACTGGAAGCCGCATTGAATAGAGGCCGCATTGAAGGGGATGTGTAAGGCCCGTCAATCATCCTTTCTGAATTCCTGAAATATCTTTCCAAGATTGCCACCGTAGGGGTTGGCTGATTTGTACCCCTCACTTGAAGCGAAGTCGATCACGAACCCTTTGGTTCTGCCAGGCTTGTCTTTGTACCAGTCGGGCTTGTATTCACCCTCGATCAGCTCGACTCGCACATATTTGTCGGTAATGTCCTTGACGAGCCATTTCGTATTTTCCAGACCGGGCGCGGGCTCCGGCACAAATTCTTTCTTGCGATTGTCGTAGCGGCGATAAGGCACGATCACATCGCCCACGGCGAACGTCGGCAGAACCCTGTTCTCTTCAAATTCTGCCTGCCTTTTCGACGCCATACTTTCCGGACATTGCGCCCGGGCCGTTTGCAGCTTCTGGCGGGCAGAATCCACGGCGGGAAAAATCGAGAGGTACTTCGAACTCCCAGCCACAGGAACAATGCCAACAATCCCTGCGCCGGCGTTGGCCTGGATCACGGCAAGATTGCCTGCATGATCGGTAAAAATTCTTATTTTGCTCGACTCGCACCCCAGTCCTGGCCCACCCCCTCCTTCGCAGCGGGATGACGTCTTGATTTCTATCGTGCCGTCGTCTTCGACCTGATAGTCGGTGCCCTTGACGTAACGACGCGCGCCGGAGACGTTCAGATCTTTATCCAGATACTCCGATGAAAATTCGGCCTGGGATAATGATTTGAACCGAACCAGAACGACACCTCTTGCCGTCCAGAAACCAAGCAGGTGGGATAGCACTTCGCCTCCCCGATACACGTTGTCCCGTGTTGCGTAAGAAGCGTCCTGGCAGAAGTAAGCAGTGCCCCTATCGAGCACATTGCCTGCCACCTTCGTGTCCGCGATTTTTTGGTCAGCGTAAGTCGAGCATCCCGCAATAAACAGCACGGCGAGCGCAGACGTGATTTTTTTCTGCATGGGTATTGAATGGCGTGAAGACTGAGGCAGTCTGATTATTACCCGAGCAGATGCCGTCGTCGAAGCCGCCATCATTTGCTTGCATTTCGTTGAAGGGGGATCGTTAGCCGTGCTTAAGCGCCATCCGGTGCCGGCGCACCCTGCTCCAGTTTTTCACCTGCCCATTCCACAAATGCCCTCACCCTTGGCGAAAGCGCCAGCGCATGCGGATACACCAGTTGAATCGGCAGATCCTCAGGCTCGAAATCCCTCAGTATCCTTACCAGACGCCCATCGGCCAGTTCATCCGCCACCTGATAGTGCATCAGCCGCGTAATGCCCACGCCCGACACACACGCCAGACTTGCCGCGCGAATCTGATTGCACACCAGCCTGGGCACCACCTCTTCTGCCACCGCTTTATCATTTTGCCTGAAATACCACTGCCGCCCTTGCGCCGCAAGCGTGATGCAGGCGTGCTCACGCAGCGATGCAGGGCAATCGATTGCCGGTGCGCCATGCAAATATTCGGGGCTTGCGCACGTGATCAGGCGCGTCGTGCCGATCTTGCGCGCCATCATCGTCGAGTCGGGCAGATGCCCGATGCGGATGGCGAGATCGAGCCGCTCATCCAGTAGCGGCACCACATGATCGTCAAGGCTCAACTCGACGGCAATGTCGGGATGATCCTTCAGAAAGGCGTTGACGAGCGGCGCGACGTAGCGCTGCCCAAACTCCACCGGTGCGGTGATCCGGAGTACACCCCGCACCATGCCGTCGCGCGCTTCGAGGCGCTGCTCCATATCGTCGAACTCGGCGAGCGTGCGGCGGCTGAAGGCGAGGTACTCCTCCCCCTCGCTGGTGAGTGCCATCCGGCGCGTGCTGCGGTTCAGTAATCGAACGCCAAGATGGCGCTCCAAACCAGCCAGCGACCGCACGAGCGAAGCGACGGACTGGCCGGTTGCATCGGCAGCCGCGCTCAGGCTGCCGCTGTCGACGATCCGAACGAAGTTGGCCATTGCCTTTAGCTTGTCCATTGCGGCCTATGCGGATTGTGCTGTGAGTGAGTGATTTGCGCGTTTAGCGATTTATGCCGTGAGCGATCTGTGCAGTTAATGCATAGGTGTTGTCAGGTCGACACCATAGGTGAGATGGCCCTATCGGAGCACACTTCAGAGACTGATCTCAACGGAGTGACAACCTCATGAGCCAACACCATAACCCCGCTCGAATTCTCTCATACGACCATATCGGCATTCGTGTGAGCGACAAGGACCGATCCATGGCTTTCTATCAGGCACTCGGGTTTGTCGAAACGGCGAGCTTTCCGCAGTTCGAAGCCAACGAGATGCTGAGCCCCGATGGCGTGCGGATCAATCTGATTTTCAACGGTACGCATGTGCCTCGGGCCCATAACGTACTGCTCGATGCGCCGGTGAAGCTGCCCGGCGTCACCCATCCGGCGTTCATCGTCGACGATCTCAACGCGCTTGAGCGCTGGCTCGGCCAGCAAGGCATCGTGGTGACCGAAGGCCCGCACCACATTGGTCCGCGAAGAATTGCGCTGTTCATCCGCGACCCGGATGGCACGGTGCTGGAATTCAATGAACTTGTAAATGGAGATGAATCATGAAACTTTACGATCTGGAAGGCTCCGGCAACTGCTACAAGGTGAGGCTATTCGCCTCCTTGGCCAATATCGACCTGGATATTGTTCCGGTCGATTTTTTGAACGGCGCGCATAAGAAACCGCCGCTGTCGGACCTGAATCCATTGGGCGAGCTGCCTATTCTGGAAGACAAGAAGATTGTCGTCCGCGATTCGCAGGCGATCCTTGTTTATCTCGCAGGCGCATATGGCGGTTTGGCGTGGTGGCCGGCGCATCCCCAAGGCCAGGCCGAGATCGTGCAGTGGCTGTCGTTTGCGGCCAATGAGGTGCAGCACAGCGTCAATGAGGCGCGGCTGGTTCAAAAGTTTGGGTATGCGCTGGATAAAGCGGCCGCGCTGGAAAAATCGCCCGGCGTACTCAGTGCGCTCGATCGGCATTTGGAAAGCAATGAGTGGCTGGCGATCGGTCGGCCGACGATTGCCGATTGCGCGGTGTACCCCTACGTGGCGCTGGCGCCGGAAGGCGGCGTGGATCTCACACCGTACACGCACGTCGCGAGGTGGATGAAGCGGATTGAAGCGTTGCCGGGATATCTGACGAAACCGTAAAACGCCCTGAAGAGGGTTGACGTCTTACGTCGTGCGCTTTAAACATCACACTTGGCGAATGCGGACAAATGGGCGTTCGCCAAGCCTGGATTCCGGACGGCACTGCGGCGCTTCGCGCGGACGCCGAGGCAAGCGCCCTGCTCTGGATGCCGATCAAGACGTTTTGCCCAATCCTTCAGCGTCTTTGCCTGATTATCCAGAACATTTGCGCCGCCATCAGGCCATGGATATAGTCGAGCCATGCCCAATACGCTACTTGATGCGATACGTCTTTATGCTGATGCGCATGCCGATAATGTAGGCGTAGCGCAAACGCCAGTGCCTGGTCTGACGCTCATTCGAGCCACCAGCAGGACCGCCCTGAGCTACGACGTGCAGCGGCCCCTTGTTTGCCTCGTCGTTCAGGGATCTAAGCACGTTGCCATCGGCCAGCAATCGTTCACATTCAACGCGGGCGACTCGCTTCTGATCATGGCTGATGTGCCCACGGCAAGCCAGATTACGCGCGCGGATGCCAGTGCACCCTACTATTCGCTGGTGTTGGACCTTGATCCCGCGATCATCGCCGACCTCACTACCGAAATGGCCGCGACGGAGCAAACCGATCACGCCGCCCTGCGCTGCGCGCAGACGGACGACGAGGTCGCGAACGCCGCACTGCAACTGCTGCGTCTGTTGGCACGCCCTGAGGCGATCCCGCTGCTGCAGGCGCAGCGATTACGCGAGTTTCACTATTGGCTCCTGGCCGGCCGCCACGGTGCCGCAGTTCGTCGAATCGGATTGCCAAACAGTCACCTGCAGCGAATTTCCCGGGCGGTCGCGGTTTTGAAAGCCGGCTACCGGCAACGTTTGCCGGTGGAGCATCTGGCATCTGCGGCAGGGATGAGCGTGTCTTCATTTCATCAGAACTTTCGTGCGGTGACTTCACTTACGCCGCTACAGTTTCAGAAGCAGCTCCGCCTGATCGAAGCTCGGCGTCTGATGCTTGCGGAAGGCGCCAATGCCAGCCATGCGGCTTTCGCAGTCGGCTACGAAAGCGTGCATCAGTTCTCTCGGGAATATGGCCGCATGTTCGGACTGCCGCCCGTTCGAGACCGAGATCAGCACAGCGATCGATTGCAGGCGATCGCGTAACGGGCGGGCTCACCGCTCGCGCGATCGATCAGATGACCTGCCCCCCGGACACCTCAATACGCTGACCATTGATCCACCGATGATCTTCGCCGAGCATGCTGGCGATCACGGGACCGATATCGTCCGGCACACCCACGCGCCCCAGCGCGGTCATCCCTGCGAAGACTTGATTCAAATCAGGCGTGTCGCGCACGACTCCTCCAAGAAAGTCGGTTTCGATAGCGCCTGGTGCCACGGTGTTCACCGCAATGCCACGGCTGCCGAGTTCCTTGGCCAGGTACACGCTCAACACTTCCACCGCACCTTTAACGGCTGCATAGGCCCCAAAGCCCGGATACGACACACGGGTCAAACCTGTGGACACATTCACGATCCGCCCACCGTCTGCAATCAACGGCAACAGCGCCTGTGTGAGAAAGAAGACGCCTTTGAAATGCACATCGACCAGTTTGTCGAATTGCGCCTCGGTCGTATGCTCGATCATCGCCATGTCGCCGTGCCCGGCGTTATTGACGAGATGGTCGAATGTCGTGCGCTGCCACTGCGTGCTGAGGACGGTTCGCACCCGTTCGACGAAGCCTGCAACGCTCGACATATCGCTGGCGTCGAGCTGCAAGGCGACGCAACGGCCACCCAGAGCCTCAATCTCCTTGACGACCGCGTCGGCCTCGCCGGCTTTACTTTGAAACGTGATGACGACGTCGCCGCCGCGGCGAGCGATATTGAGCGCCGTGTTGCGGCCAAGGCCACGACTGGCGCCGGTGACGATTGCAATCTTTCTCATTGCTTGCTCCTGATTTTGGAGCGCTCAGTATGAAATCCAGCGGCGATCGCAAGTTGCCGAAAAGTTGACAATGTTTGCCTGATTCTCCGAATGCCATACAAAGCCGGAATGAACGGCCGACCTTGCCCTTTCATCGCCAATACCTGCGCGCCATACTGCGCTCGCCGACCGCGACCAACCCCGCTACGGAGGACATCACCGTGATGGCCCCGTCCCGATCCGTGCGCGCAACCTGCGCACCCACTTGCCGCCAGCGATTGACCACGACGTTCGCCGGATGGCGAAAGCGGTTCAGGTATCCCGCCTGCACGATCACGTGTGAGGGGCGCAAGGCTTCTGTCCACGCTCGGCTCGACGAGGTCGCGGAGCCGTGATGCCCGGCCAACACCACATCCACTTGCCCCACATCCAACAATTGGCGCTCCTGCGCCACACCGATATCGCCCGGCAGCACCGCCTTATGATGCGCGCCCTCGATCACCAACACACAACTCTCAGCGTTGCCATCGACTTTGCGGGGCTTACGACTCGACTCGCCGAGCGGTCGGGGATGGATGAAACGAAATCGGACGCCGTCCTGGTCCCAGGCTTCGCCAGCCAGACAAGGGGCCATGTTCGTTGGCAGTGGCGTGGGTTCCGATAATGACCCCTGCGCGTTGGCCGCATCCTCCCGCACAACCTGCTGCGCCACATCGAATGACGCATACGCCGTGTCAACCGGTACCGACTTCAGAACCGCACGCAGCCCACCCGCATGATCCAGATCGGCGTGCGAGACTACGAGGCGATCGATGCGCCTGATTCCCCGCGCCCGCAGATACGGCACCAGAACGCGTTCCCCAGCATCGGTGCCGTTGCGATGTTTCGGGCCCACGTCATAAACGGTGGTCGCCGTCGCGGTCTCGATGACGATCGCGGCGCCCTGACCCACATCCAGAGCCGTCATGCGCCATTCTCCAAGATCAGGCCGTTCAGGCCGCGCAAACAGCAGCGGTGCCATCAGCAGCCACGCCCAATGACGCGCCGGCCATCCTTGGGGCAAGGTCGCATAGGCCACCCCTATCAAAGCAAGCACCGCAGCCCAGGTGGGCGCAGCAGCGATGCCCACGGCAGACCACGATGATGACGCGAATGCGGCCACGGGGATCATCGTCCATTCGAAAAGCAGATGTGCCGCCCATCCCGCTGCGCTGGCGAGCAGGTTCATGCCCGGCATCACCGACATCACCGCCACCAACAATGCCAGCGGCGTGACCAGCAAGCTCACGACGGGAATGGCCACGGCATTTGCGAGGGGAGAAACCAGCGAAATCTGATGGATCAGGATCGCCAGCGGCGGCATCAGCCCGAGGGTGATCATGCCTTGCACATGGGCCGCCTGACGCCAGCGCACGCCAATGCGCAATAGGCGATCGGGCCAGGTTTCCTTCGATGGGAAACGCGTGATCGGCGTGCCAAGCGCCACGCGCAGCAAAACGGCGACGGCGCCGAAGGACAACCAGAAGCCCGTGCTTAGCGGCGCCCAGGGATCGCCGATCACGACCGCTACGGCAGCCAGCGCCAGCGCGCGCGACATCGATAGCGGTACGCCCGCCAAGGTGGCGCTTCCCAAGACGGCGAGCATGAAGAATGTGCGCTGCGCCGGGATGCCCCGCCCAGCCAGCAAACAATACGCGGCGGCCAACATCAAGGCTGCCAGTGCCATCACCTGCCGAGCCGGCACGACCTCGCAAAACCCGACTCGACACCACCGTGCGCGTCGCCAGAGCCACCCAGCACTCGCGGCCACAAGACCGGCCATCAAAGTGACGTGCATGCCGCTGATCGACACCAGGTGCGTGATGCCGCTGCGGTTGAAGACGTCCCAGTCTTCGCGTGCCACGCCGGCCTGATCGCCGATGGCCAACGCGATCAGCACGCCACCGTAGCGGCGATCTCCGATGGCGGCGCGCATCCGTTCGCGGATGTGATGGCGTGCGCGCGCGATGATGACGGCGGGGCTTTCCCATGGGCGAACGTCGATGCGCTGCGGTCTTCCGCGCACCGTGCCAAGCGCACGAATGCCCTGCGCGAACATGGCAGCCTCGCCATCTCGCAAATGAGGATTGATGGCGGCGTGCGGCCGACGCAGCAAGAGCGCCATGCGCCAGACTTCGCCAGGGACAAGTGCGGGTAATGCAGCAGTACCCGTGGGCGGGGCGTACCAACTGATGCGGAGCCGTTGCGGGATTCCGCTGACCTGGCCCGGTAACACCGTCACGTCCACACGACGACTGGTGTCACCATCCACCGGGAGACTGTCGATCAGCACGTTCAGGCGCGTGACGGCGTCGTGGTGACGATCGTCGAGGCGGTCGGCGAGTCGGTGGTGGGCTTGGGCCCCGACGTAGGCCACGCCGATGATGAATGCGCTTAAACCCAGAATGCCGATGCGAGCGACGTCAATCGCTCGCCCCACAGCGCCCTTAGGGTAAGCCCGATGCCGCATCGCGCCAACCCAGAATGCCGCTACCGCTACAGGCGCCGACACTGCGATGACCCACCAATGCGCACCCGGGTCGAACGGCAACACGGGCAGGTAGTGCACGCACAACGCCCCGATGACGAACAGCACACACGCATATCTCCCCATCGCGCCACCGTGCCCTCTTGAACGTCTTCGCTATCGGAAGTTTGCTCCAAGCGCGGCCGACGAAACTGCAAAGTGAACGGATTCGCGCGCCTTGCAGAACAAGATCGAGGGCCCTTTAGGACAAGGTCCTGCCCACATTTAGGGCAAGGTCCAGCCCCCGTTCGGGACAAGCTCCGCGCACCCACTAGGACAACCTAGGGTTTATACGGGACACGCCACGCTTGTCCTCAAGCGCAAATTATCTTGTTTGTCATCCGCTCCCGTCAGGTCGAACATGTTCGTATCAGCGGCGCCCCGCCCCTTCACCCGGGCAATCGCCGCCCCCTCGATCAAGAGACGAAAGGACAGGCATGCAAGCAGTCACCCCGGGCATCCGTGCCGGTGTCGATATAGGCGGCACGTTTACCGACGTGGCGCTGGAATACGGCGATCAGATCTTTACCTCGAAGGTCCTCACGGATTATGAAAAGCCCGAGCGCGCGATCGTTGAGGCGCTGAAAGCGGCGGCGGTATTGGCCGGGGTGCAGTTGTCGGAGCTCGATGCCGTGATCCACGGCACCACCCTGGCCACCAATGCGCTGATCGAGAAGCGCGGTGCGCGCACGGCATTCATCACGAGCGAAGGGTTTCGCGATGTGATTGAGATGCGTAACGAAGGCCGATTCGAGCAGTACGATTTGAGTATTCAGTTGCCGCCGGCGTTGGTGCCGCGCTGCGATCGTTTTACCGTGGCCGGCCGACTGGATGCGCAAGGCAATGAACTGCTGGCCCTGGACTTGGCCGGTTTGAATCAAGTGGTCGAGCAGTTGCGGGCGGGCAATTATCAAAGTATCGCTGTGGGATTGATGCACAGCTATCGCAATGCCGTGCACGAACGTCAAGTCCGCGATGTGTTGACTGCGGCACTGCCGGGCGCATCGATCTCGCTGTCGAGCGATGTGTCGCCCCAGATTCGCGAGTTCGAGCGTTTCAACACGGTATGCGCCAATGCGTATGTGAAACCGCTGATGGCGTCGTATTTGAATCGCTTGGCGCAGGCGTTGGCTGATGAAGGAACGACCTGCCCGTTGTACATGATTCATTCGGGTGGCGGCTTGATGTCGTTGAAAAGCGCGGCCGAATATCCAGTGCGTTTGCTCGAATCCGGACCGGCGGGCGGTGCGATCTATGCGAGTTATATTGCGAAGCGTTATGGCCTGAACAAGGTGATTTCCTACGACATGGGTGGCACCACGGCGAAGATCTGTTTGATCGAAAACCAGCAGCCCAAGACGTCGCGCACGTTTGAGGTGGCGCGTACGTATCGGTTCAAGAAAGGCAGCGGGATGCCGATTTCGATCCCGGTAATCGAGATGGTGGAGATCGGTGCGGGTGGCGGGTCGATCGCACACGTCGACAATATGCGTCAGGTGCGCGTGGGCCCGGAGAGCGCGGGGTCCGAGCCGGGCCCGGCATGCTACGGGCGCAATGGCGAACACCCTACCGTCACGGACGCCGATTTGCTGTTGAACAAGCTGGATGCCAATCGTTTTGCGGGTGGTGCGTTCAAGCTTGATGGTGCAGCGTCGCAACGTGCAATGGAAAACCATATTGCCAAGACGCTCGGCAGCGATGCAGTGCAAAGCGCATTCGCCGTGGCCGAGATGGTGGACGAGAACATGGCCAACGCAGCACGGATGCATGCGGTGGAAAGCGGCTGCGAGCTGGAGCAGTACACGATGATCGCCTACGGCGGCGCAGCCCCTTTGCATGCGGCCCGCCTGTGCGAGAAGTTGGGCATTGATCGCCTGGTGGTACCGCCGGGCGCGGGCGTGGGCTCGGCAATCGGTTTCCTGCGGGCGCCGTTCGGCTATGAGTCGCTGCGCAGCGCGGTGATGCGACTGAGCCAATTCGATGCCGCCATGGTGAATCAGTTGGTGGCCGATATGCGTACCGAGGTGTCGGCCTTTCTGGACGAGACCGCCTACCAAGGCAAAGTCATCCCCGAGCTGAAGGCCTATATGCGCTACGCGGGTCAGGGTTGGGAGATTCCTGTGGCGTCGTCGATTTTCGAGTTCGATGCCGCGGCGGTAGCGGGGCTGCGCCAGAACTTCATTGACGAGTACGTGCACCTGTTCGGCCACGAGGTGGAAGGACTGGACATTGAGGTGGTGAGCTGGTCGTTGTCGTTGCGCAGCGAGCAGGTGGCGCCCGATTTGGTCACCTTCGACGAAGGCGTAAGCAGCACCGGTAACGATGCGAGCGCGAACAACAGCTCCGCTATGGCCGAAAGCAATGCCGTCACCCCCATCGAGGTCAAGCAGGTGTTCGATGCGAAGTCCGCCAAATTCCTGGCCTGCCGGTTGTTCGACCGCCAGTCGCTGCCGCGCAAGCAAAAGCTCGACGGCCCGATCGTGGTGGTGGAAAAGGAAACGTCCACCTATGTAAGCGCCGGATATTCGTTGGTATTGCAGGATGACGACAGTCTGCTGATTGTGCGTCGCGAGAAGGGAGCACGTTGATATGACGACGACGATTCAAGTGCACGAACAGATCATGTGGAATCGCCTGATCTCGGTCGTGGAGGAACAGGCTGCAACGTTGATCCGCACGGCATTCTGCACAAGCGTGCGCGAGGCCGGCGATTTATCTGCTGGTGTGTTCGACGCGCAAGGCCGCATGATCGCGCAGGCCGTAACAGGTACACCTGGCCACGTGAATTCGATGGCTGATTCGGTTGGCCATTTCGTGGCCAAATTCGGCAGCCAGGGCGTGGAACCCGGCGATGTGCTGGTCACCAACGACCCCTGGTTAGGTACGGGGCACTTGCACGACATCACGGCCGTGACGCCAGTGTTTCGCGCACCCGCCGGCAGCGATGTGCCGAAGTTGATCGGCTACTTTGCCGCCACCGCGCACGTGGTGGATATCGGCGGGCGTGGCTTCGGGCCGGATGCGGCCGAAGTGTACGAAGAAGGCCTGTGCATTCCGCTGATGAAGCTGTACAAGCGCGGCCAGGTGAATGCCGATCTGATCGAGATCATTCGCAATAACGTGCGGGAGCAGGATCAGGTGGTGGGCGATTTCTTCTCGCTGGCGGCGTGCAACGATACCGGGCGCAGGCGTCTGGAGGGCATGCTGGACGAGTTCGGCATCGATGATCTGGAGGGCTTGGCGGCGTTTATCTTCACGCACAGCGAACGCGCAACGCGCGAGCGCATCGCCGCCCTCGCCCAAGGCGAACAGCGCTACCAGATGATGGTGGATGGCTATGAAAGTCCGATCCAGCTGGCGGTGACGATCAAAACGCAGGGCGATTCGCTGCATGCCGACTTTGCCGGCACATCGGGGCCGAGCCGTTTTGGCATCAACGTGCCGTTGACATACACGCGCGCATACGCTTGCTATGCGTTGAAGTGCGCGATCGCGCCGGAAATTCCGAATAATTGGGCGTCGCTGCGGCCTTTCGAAATCACAGCACCCGAGAACTGCATTCTGAATGCGTCACGCCCGGCGCCGGTATCGGTGCGTCACGTGCTTGGCCACTTGATCCCGGACGTGGTGCTGGGTGCGCTGCAGCCGCTCTGCCCCGGGATCATTCCCGCGGAAGGCGCGAGCGCGCTGTGGAACCTGCAGATGCGTTTCGTGGGCATCACCGATGCCACGCGCGCCAAGCGCAGCGAGATGCTGTTGTTCAATACCGGCGGCACCGGCGCCCGGCCCACGCTGGACGGGTTGAACGCCACGGCATTTCCGAGCGGCGTACACACGATGTCGGTCGAAGTGACCGAGAGCATCGGCCCCATCGTGATCTGGCGCAAGGATCTGCGCCAGAACTCGGGCGGCGCAGGCAAGTGGTGCGGCGGCTTGGGGCAGACGATCGAGATCAGCGCCCAGGACGGCTACCAGTTCAGCGTGAATGCGATGTTCGACCGGGTGGCTTTTCCGGCGCGCGGTCACAATGGCGCGGGCAACGGCGCGGCCGGCACGGTGAGTCTGGACGACGGCACCACGCTGCGCGCCAAGGGTACGCAAACGATTCCCGCCGAGCAGCGCCTGGTGCTCGAGCTGCCCGGCGGCGGCGGCAACGGCCCGGCGGCTGAACGGCAGGCGCAGTTGGTATTGAACGATGTGAAGAATGGCTATTTGAGTGAGGGCCAAGCGCGACAACAGTATCCGCACGCTTTCACATCCCAGGGCTGAGGCTGGCTTTGGGGGGAAGACGGTGCGTGCCGGATGGCGCGCACCGGTGATTAAAAACCGAAACCAAGTGGGAAAACATGAACACGATCGCACACGCAGCGCGTCCTATCGTCCCTGAACCCAATACCGACCTGGCGGCCGGCACCGCGCCGCGCACGGTCAGCAAGCGCGAACTCAACAAGGTCGTGCTGGCATCGGTGGTGGGCAGTTTTGTCGAGTGGTTTGAATTCTCGGTGTATGGCTATCTCGCCGCCACACTCGGGAAGGTCTTCTTCTCGTCCAGTTCGGAAAGCGTGCAATTGATTGCCTCGCTCGCCGCATTTGCGATTGCTTTCCTCTCCCGTCCGTTTGGCGGGCTGCTGTTCGGTCCCCTGGGCGACAAATTCGGCCGCAAACGTGTGCTCACCGCCACGATCATTTTGATGGCAGGCGCCACTTTTGGCATCGGTTTGATTCCTTCATATGCCACGATCGGCATTGCTGCACCCATCTTGCTGGTGTGCATGCGCTTGCTGCAAGGGCTTTCGGCCGGTGGCGAGGCCAGCGGCGCGGCAATCTTCGTGGCGGAATACAGCCCCGACAAGAACCGCACCGCCGTCACGAGCTGGATCGAAGTGGGCTGCATCAGTGGCTTCTTCTTCGGCGCGGCGATCGCCACCACGCTCACCTTCTTCTTCACCACTGAGCAGATCACCGAGTGGGCCTGGCGCCTGCCGTTCTGGCTGGCCCTCCCCCTGGGCTCGATCGGCCTCTACATCCGCAATCACCTGGAAGAAACGCCTGCGTTCGAAGCCATGCGCGCAAACAAGGCCAAGCCGAAGGTGGACTGGGCTTATCTGTTCAGCACCCATCGCGGCGCCTTGCTGCAATCGAGCGGCATGATCATCGTCACCAACGTCACGCTCTTTACCGTCATCACCTATATCCCCACTTACTTGGTGAGTACGGTGCACATGACCACGTCGAACGGGCTCTTGCTGTCGCTGGGACCCCAGTTTTTCCTGATCTGCATGATCCCGATCCTGGGTATCGTTGCCGATCGCATCGGCCGCAGAACGATGATGTTGATCGGCAGTGTGGCCGTCGCCGTGTTTGCCGTGCCGTGCTTTCACATTTTGATGACCGGCGGCATCGCGGCGAAGGTGGCGTCGCTGCTGGTACTCAACCTGTGCCTGGCCGCCCTGCTGTCGTGCATTCTGTGCGCCGTACCGGCACTCTTCAACATCAAGGTACGCTTTACCGGCATGGCGCTGAGCTACAACGTGTCGGTGGCGATGTTCGCCGGAACGGCCCCGCTGCTCAACGCATGGCTGATCGGCAAAACGGGCGACCCGCTGGTGCCGGCCTACTACCTGATCTTCGGTGCGGTGGTTGGAATCGTTGCCCTGCTCTATAGCCCTGAAATGGCCCGCAAGCCGATGCGCGGCGACGCGCCGAGCGTGTGACGTCGATCAGATCTACGGTTCATGAGATCAGTCGCTGATCGAACCGGTGAAAGCATCGCTGACTGAATCGGTGAACGAATCGCTGATCGGACCGGTGATGGTGCGGATCGGTAGCAAATACGATCGACGCTCTCGACCCAGTCGGCTACGCCGTCGTGCAACGCGACGGATAGCCGATCACCTCATCGCGGCACACCGCTTCGAGCAGCCAATCCCTGAAGTCGGTGATCACGTCGAGATTGGCGCTTTCCTTGCGATGGAAGAGCGAAAATCGTGGCGTTTGCTCGTAAGACAGTCCAGCGAGTAGGTCGACGCCAAACGGGGCGATCAGCCGGCCGCTGGCAATCTCCTTCAACGCATCCTTGTGCGACACAAGCCCCACGCCCAACCCAGCCAAGGTGGCTTCGAGCATCGCTGCATGCGACGAAAACGCCATCACCGGGGGCAAGGGGTGGTCAGCCAAGCCAAGCAGCTTAAACGTATCCTCCCAGAGATGATTGGCCACCGTAGGCACGACGAGCATGTGCGACAGCACGTCCTGCGGCGTGCGTACGGGCATCCGCGCGGCCAGTTCCGTACTCACGGCCAAGACCTTGCGATCCTCGATCAACGGGGTCTCGACGAGGTCTTTATCCGCACCGTAGGTCCAGTGGATGATCGCGTCCACCTCGGTATTGGCGTCCAGATCGATCATTTCCACGCCCACGCCCATGTTGAGCTTCATGCCGGCATAACGCTCGGTGAAGGCCCGCAAATTCGGAACGAGATAGGTGGTGGCGAAATAAGGGCTGACGTAGAGCCGCAGCGATTTCTCGCCCTGAGCATGCCGGGTGGCGGACAGGCCCTCGGCGATTTCGTCGAACGCATGCCGTACGCGCTCGCCCAAAGCCGTCGCGGCTTTCGTAGGGGTGATGTTGCGGACCCCGCGCACAAAAAGCGGCTGGCCCACGAACGCTTCGAGCTGCTTGAGCTGTTGACTGACCGCTTGCGGGGTAAGGCAAAGCTCTTCGGCCGCCTGCCTGATCGACCCACGCCGCAGCACCGCCTCAAAGATCTTGAGCGAATTCAAAGGCGGAAAGCGATAACGCATGGGCGATGATCCTGGCGGGCGCTTGTGAACGAACGACGACGCGTACAGTACCTCGTTCGTTCGTTTCGCGCTTTTTCGGCATTGTAGCCGGGCACCTGGCCGCAGCCCATGCAGGCGCCGCGATCTTGAAACGGCCGCCCGCACAACTGAGCTTGTGCGGGCATGCGTCTCCACGCCGACAAGCGACGCTCAGGACGTCGCCCATCCCGCCATCGTCCGATTGAGCTCAGAACGCCAAGATCAAGACTCCGGCTTGACGTTCGCCTGCTTGATCACGGCTGCATACTTCGCGCGCTCTGTCTTGGCGAAGGTCGCATAGCGATCGCGGCTGCCGCCGCCGTCTTCCGCACCCAGTTGCGCCAATCGCGCTTTGAACTCGTTTGTGACCATGATGGCGTTGACGTCGGCGTTGATGCGCTCGGCCGTTGCCGCAGGCAGCTTGCCTGGCGCATCCAGCGCAAACCAGATACTGGATTCGAATCCCGGATAACCCTGCTCGGCGACTGTGGCCACATTGGGATGCGTGGCCGATCGGAGAGCGAGCGTTTGCGAGAGCGGGGTAACTTTTTGCGCCGCGATGAGCGGGGTGGCGGTGGCCATGCCTTCGAACGCATACTGCACGTGACCGCCCATCAGATCGGTCATCAGCGGCGCGGAACCGCGATACGGCACGTGCAGCACGTCGATGCCGGCTTGCGCCTTGAAGGTTTCGAGTGCGAGATGTTGCGCGGAACCCGAGCCTGCCGAGCCAAAAATGATCTTGCCCGGCTGACTTTTGCATAGCGCGACCAAAGCAGGCAACGTCCGGGCGGGCTGGTCGTTATTACCGATCAAGAGCATGGGGGTCTTGCCCAGCAGCGCGATCGGCACGAAGTCGGTCTCGACCGCGTAGCCAAGCGTGGGTTGCAGCCCAGGTGCGATGCCGTGGCTATTGATATGCGTGAGCAGCAAGGTGTTGCCGTCGCTCACCTGCTTGGCCACATAGTCGGCGGCGATCACGCCGGCAGCGCCAGAACGATTTTCGACGATAACCGGCACTTGCCACTTTGCCGCCAGATGCTGGGCCAGCAGGCGGGCCAGCACATCCGTGCCGCCACCGGCGGGAAAGCCGACGATGAGTTTGACTGGGCCGGTGGGCAGAGACTGCGCCCAAGCGAACGGCGCGAACGCCGCCGACGCGACTGCCGTTGTCGCAACCGATGTGACGGCCACGAGGAAATGTCTGCGTTGCATGATGTGTCTCCGGCACGGTACGCGCCTTTTATTGTTATTGCGCGTTGCCGGCCCCTGTGGGACCGGCAGCGCTTGCCTTTCATTCAAGGCGCCTGTGAGCGCCCAGGTCACACCAACGGAGGCTTACCGCACCGTTTCCCACTTGCCGTACTTGGCAATTTCCTTGTCGTCAAAGCCAAAGCCCAACCCTGGCGTTTGATGCAGGATCACGCGGCCATCCTTGTGATCCATCTGACGGTCGATCAGGCGGCGGAAGTTGAGTACTTGGTCATCCCAGAAGAATTCGACGTAGCGTGCGTTGGGCGTTGCGGCCACAAGCGGGGCATGGAGATCGTGAAACCAGTGCGGGCATACGACCACGCCATAGGAGGCGGCAGTGGCGGCGATGCGCTTCCACTCTGTAATGCCGCCGCATACGGCAGCATCCGTTTGCAGAATGCCAGCGGCACCCTTGTCCAGCAGTTCTTTGTGATACCAGCGGCCGTAGCCGATTTCGGCCGTAGCGATCGGCACGCGTGTGGCGCGCGCCAGCTTGGCGTGGCTATCGATATCGTCGGGGCTGAACGGCTCTTCGATGAAGTAAGGATCGTATTGCTCGAAGCGGCGCACGTAGGTCATCGCCTCGGTGATGTCGCCCCAGGCGTTGTTGCAGTCCATCATCACTTCCACATCCGGGCCCACGGCTTCACGCACAGCTTTCAAGCGGGCTTCTTCTTCGCGGGGCGACAGGCGGCCCGTTTTCAGCTTGACGGCCTTGAAGCCCTTTGCGGCGTAGCCCGCCATTTCCTCACCCAGATGCTGCGGCGTTTTGCCGTCTAGGTAGTAACCGCCGCTGGCGTAGGCCGGCACGCTTTCCAGTTCGACGGCACCCAGATAGCGGTGCAGGGGCAGCTTTTGCGTTTTGGCGTTGAGATCCCAGATGGCTGTATCCAGCGCGCTGAGGGCGCGCATCACCGTGCCCTGGCGCCCTTGCAGCAGCGCCTCCTGGTACATATCGCGCCACAAACCCTCGACCGCATGCGAGTCGCGACCGATCAACACACGTGCCAGGAGATCCTTGACGGCTGCCGTGAAGATGCTGCCGCCGGCACTGCCGACGTAGCAGAAGCCGATACCCTCGACGCCATCGGTCGACCGCACCTTGACCAGACCGTAATGGCGCACGCTCACTGAGCGATTTGAAAAGGAAGTTACGCGATCCAGCGGCACCAGCGCCGCGCACACATCGATGGATTCAATCGTAGGCATACCAGAAGTCCTTTTATCTGAAGGTGTTCGGGGTCGTCGTGGCGGCAGGATGACGCCCTGCCCCACGCCGATCGATGCCGCATTCTGGCGGCCTGCAAACATCGTATCAACCACCGTCCGGCACTTTAAAAAGACGGAAAAAGCGTTTTCTTGTAGAGTGACTCGCTTGAACAGACGACGAGCGCCGGATGGATACCCAGTTTCTTCAAACGTTTATCGTGGTGGTGGATACGGGGTCGATCGCCGAAGCCGCGCGGCGGCTGGGCATCACGCCGTCATCCGTCACGCAACGGGTGCGTGCGCTCGAAGCGGACGTGGGCAATCGCTTGATCGAAAGGGCTGGCCGCACCGTCAAGCCCACGCTGGCAGGCCTGCGCATCGTCGAGCGTGCTCACACGGTATTGCGGCACGTGGCCGACCTGCGCTCCGAAGCCTCCGATACCGCGCTTCCGGCAGGCCCGCTGCGATTGGGCGCGACCCCCAGCGCGCTGACCGGCATCGTGCCCACCGTACTCAAACGCTGGGTCACGCAGCATCCACACATCAATATCTTCATCGAGCCCGGCACCACCACCACGCTGTATGCCAAAGTGCTGGCCGGCGACCTCGATGCCGCGATCCTGGTGCATCCACGTTTCGAATTGCCCAAGACCTGCGTGTGGCAAACCTTGCGTGACGAGCCGCTTGTGCTCGTTACCCCCGCCGCGATGAAAGGCCGCGATCCGCTCGCCATCGCCCGGCGCGAGCCGTTCATTCAATACGACCGGGGCGTGATCGCCGGCAAGATGGCCGACGAGTATCTGCGTGCCCAGGGCATTCGCCCGAACGTGCGGTTCGAACTCGATGGCATCGAATCGATTGCCAAGCTGGTGGCCGAAGGCCTGGGCGTATCGGTGTTGCCCGACTGGCCGGTGCTCGGCCCCGCGAACACGGCCCTCAAACGGTGGCCGCTGCCGGCACCTTGCCCCTCGCGCGAAGTGGGTGCGATCTGGCTGCGCGCCAGCGTACGCTCGCCGCTGGCGCGCGCATTTGCGGATATGGCGCGCGCGACCATGCCGCAAACGCATTGATGCCGGCGGGTTGATCTCGCCGTATCGACGCCGATGTGTGTGCTTCAGTCAGCACCAACATGAACGCGGCCGCCCACATCTCAGAACAGCGCGCTATCGGTCGTGCGCAGTGCAGCTTCCAACTGCCGCGCCGCCGCTTTCAATGCCGGCGCCAGATCGTCGTGCAGTGTTTGCCGATCGGGAAAGGCACCCACGCCGCTGCAATTGAGCGCCATCGTGACGGGCGGATCACCCAACGCAATGGGCACGCTGATCGCAAACGTGTCGCGCTGATACTCGCCGGCCGCAAAACAATAGCCGTGCGCATCGAGATCGTCGAAGGCACGCTCGATCCTCGCCACGATCTGCGGGCCGTGTTCACCGCTTTTTTTCCAGATACCAAACAGCAAGCGCTGGCGCTGTTCGGCCGGCTGCGACCACACATAGGCGCGTCCAATCGAGCTGAGCGCCATCGGCACGGCGCGGCCCACGCCCAGCCGCAAGGTCTCGTGCTTGCGGCTCTTGCAGTATTGGATATAGATCATGTCGAGCTGATCGGGCACGGCCAGGCCGACCAGCATGTCGTAGCGGTCCGCCAGAGACTGCATGATGGGCCTGGCGATGCCTGGCACCGGACTGTTGGAGAGGTATCGTTGACCAAGCCGCAGGCCGCGAACGCCGATCTGCACCCGCACACCGTCTTGTGCGCGGTCCAGATAGCCCAATGACACGAGCGTTGCCGCCAGCCGCGACACCGAGGCCTTGGAGTAACCCGTGCGACGCACGAGCTCGGCATGCGTCAGCGGTTTCGGGCTGCCGCTGAACACCTTCAATACCTTCAGTGCGCGCTCCAGTGTGTGGGTCGCCGGCGCAGCGTCGGTGTCGCGACGATAGGAATCGAGACTAGCCATGCAGCGCTTCCGCCTGCTGCAGGTGCCGACCAATGGCGAGCAGGCGCGGCGCCACCTTCTGCTCGACGCGGACCCGCGTGAGCGTGCCGGCCAGCCCTGCTGCGATGAGTACCATCGGCATGCGGTCGCGCATGACGAGGGGCGCGGCGACCACGGTGATGTCGGACCCCCAGTCGCCTGTGGACACGCAATATCCCTTGCCCGCGATCTCTTCCTGCGCCGCTGCGATCTTTTGCCGCACGCCCATCCAGGCGTCGCGCTTGTGGTGCGCGCGCATGCTGTTGAGCAAGTAGCTGCGTTCGCTTTGATGCACGCACGCGAGCAGCGCCCAACCCACGGGCGACGCGGCCATCGGCATGTGCTCGCCCACGCCCAGCCCCACCGTTGCCGCGCTCGCTGCGCTATGGCAATTTTCAAACAGGATCATGTCGAGCCCGTCACGGCCGGCCAACGCCACAAACACGCGCTGATCATCTGCAAGCGCCTGCATGGGCGGACGCGCTTGCGCCACGACATCCGTATCCACGATCGCGGCAAAGCCCAGGCTCAAGACGGATACGGCCAGGCGATACCGGCGCCGCTGTGGGCAATAGGTGAGATATCCCAACGCGGTGAGGGTTTGCGAGAGTCGCGATACGGTTGCGGTCGGCAACTGGGTGCGCGCCGCGATGTCTTGATTAGCAAGCCATTCGGCCTCGCCGAGAAACGCATCCAGCACCGCGAATCCGCGTTCCACCGGCTTGATGGGCGGACGATGCGCGTCGGGATTGCGCGAGGTTGCAGCCTCAGCGGCAACGGGCGCACGCAGAACGATGCGAACATCCTTTACCCGGTGGACCGCTTTACGTGCCGATGTGCTCACTGTATGCCTCGTGGCTTTGCCGGAAAGGAACCGCCGAGGCGACCATGCCGCACCCGATCGATGCCGGTCAACCCGCATTTATTTTATGTTCCGTACAGTGAAAGACCCAGCGCTCTTTTCAATCGACGAAACGCAATGTGCAGCACTTGACGCCATGTGTTGCATCGCACATATCCTTGATATCGCCTGCCGCGCAGGCCGCTATCACGTGGCTGGACACCCGCATCACTGCCATTTTTTTGCATTGCAACCCAAATTCTCGACGCGCGATTTGCACGCTGTCAGAATGAAAATGGCTTTTCCTTTTCAAAGTACGGAACTGAGCAGATCGCATGCTTGACACCCTTTTACTGCTTTCCGACTATACGCACATCGCCTGCCGCGCGGCACGCGCAATCGACAAAATCGGTTGCGAGTGCCTCGTACCAGGCAGACCAAAAATCATAACGATACGAGACCAGCGGGTAGGTTCACTACCGCGCTACCCGCCGCAGCACCCCGTGTGCGAGTTCGACCGCGCATCCGCGAGCGCCATCTTCTGGCCTGGGCGGACACCTGCGCGCCTGAGTCGCGCCAATGCGATGCATTCTGCGTTGCATGACGAACCGGAAACGTGATGAGTACCGAAAAATTGCTTGAAGGTAAAACCGTGGTGGTGACGGGTGCCGGTGGCGGCATCGGACGCGAAATTGCATTGATGATGGCCAAGGCTGGCGCCAATGTTGTGGTGAACGATATCGGTGCGTCGTTGAGCGGCGAAGGCCATAATACGGGCCCGGCCCAAGCCGTGGTCGAAACCATCAAGGCCGCGGGTGGACGCGCGGTGGCCAGCACGGATAGCGTGGCCGACGCACAAAGCGCCCGCGATATCGTGGCGCTTGCGGTGGAAGCCTTTGGCCGCATCGATGCGGTGGTAAACAACGCAGGCATCTTGCGCGACGTGCTGTTTCACAAGATGACCGAAGACGATTGGGATGCCGTACTCAAGGTGCATTTGTATGGCGCCTACTACATGAGCCGCGCCGCCGCACCTCACTTTCGCGAGCAGGCATCCGGCAGCCTGGTGCATATGACGTCGACGTCCGGCCTGATCGGCAATCTGGGGCAAGCCAACTACTCCGCAGCCAAGCTGGGCCTCACCGCCCTCTCCAAATCGATTGCCTTGGACATGCAGAAATTCAATGTGCGTTCGAACTGCATCGCCCCCTTCGCCTGGAGCCGCATGATCGATTCGATTCCGGTGAAGACGCCCGAACAGCAGGCGCGGGTCGACAAGATCAAGCAGATGACGCCGGACAAGATTGCGCCCCTGGCCGTGTATCTGGCAAGCGACGCGGCAGCCGACGTGAACGCGCAGGTGTTTGCAGTGCGCAACAACGAGATTTTCCTGATGAGCCAGCCGCGCCCCCTGCGCGCCATCCATCGCTCCGAGGGCTGGACGCCGCAGAGCGTGGCCGAACACGCCATGCCTGCGCTGAAGGCGAGTTTCGTGCCGCTCGACCGATCGGCCGATGTATTCCCCTGGGACCCGGTGTAAAGGACCATGACGATGACCCGCCAACCCAACGAGATTCGTTCCGATATTGCCTACAGCCGGCCCGACCGCATCGTTATCCGTGGCAAGGACCTCGCGCAAGACATTCTCGGCCAGATGAACCTTGGCGATTTCGCCTACTTTCAATTGACGGGCAAGACCGCGACGCCGGCGCAATCGCGGGTATTCAATGCGGTGCTGATCACACTCGTCGAGCATGGCATGACCCCCAGCGCAATCGCCGCACGCCTGACGTATGCGGGCGCACCCGAGTCGTTGCAAGCCGCAGTGGCGGCAGGCCTGTGCGGCCTGGGCACCGTCTTCGTCGGCACGACGGAAGGCTCGGCGCGGATGCTGTACGAGGCCTTCGAGCAGGCGGGCGACAACCCTGATCTCGATCAACTCGCCGCCAATACCGTCGCCGACTACCGCGCCCGCAAGCAGATCATTCCCGGCATCGGGCACCCCATTCACAAGCCCATCGATCCGCGCACGCCGCGGCTTTTCAAGATCGCTGAAGACAACGGCATGAGCGGCAAGCACATCGCACTCATGCAGCGCATCGGCGCAGAAGCCGAGCGTGCGTCCGGCAAGGTATTGCCGATCAACGCCACCGGCGCGCTCGGTGCCATTTGCTGCGAGTTCGGCTTTCCCTGGAAGATCGTGCGCGGGTTTGGCGTGATGGCGCGAGCCATCGGACTGGTGGGGCACATCATGGAAGAGTCCGAACGGCCGATGGCGCTCGATATCTGGCATGACGTGGAAGCCCGCGCAACGGCCCACATCCGCGACTGACCCTTGCGCCGGGCGAGTAGAGGATCCCATAACAATACCGTCGGCATCGTGCCGTACGGATCGGCAGCCACGCGGCCAGGTCACCTCCGGCCCGCGTCTGAAGGAAGAGGAGACAAACGATGTCACGGATCACCAAGGTCATTGGCGCGACCGCGCTCGCGTTGGCGTGCGCTACCGGCTCTGCGGCACGCGCCGCCGATGTCACGATCGGCGCCCTGTTTCCGCTCAGCGGGCTGAACGCCTCGTACGGCGATATTTTCGGCTCGGGCGCCAATCTCGCAGCCGAGCATATCAACGCCGACAACATGCTCGACGGCAAGCTCTCCATCCAGTACGAGGATAGCCAGGCGTTGCCGCAGCAGGGTCTGATCGGCATGAACAAGCTCGTCAATGTGCAGAAAGTGCCGTACGTACTGTCGGCCTTCACCGGCGTCTCGAAAGCGATATCGGCCATCGGCGCGCGCACCAAAACGGTTGCCGTGAACGGCGGCGGCGTGGGCCCTGATCTGGCGGAACTGGGCCCTTACTTCTGGAATGTGATCACACTGGCCAACTTCGAAGTGCGGGCAGCGTTGCCCTACCTCGTCAACGAACGCAAACTCAAGCGATTCGTGTTGGTGTATGTGGACGACCCGTTGGGCCAATCGATCCGCAAGGAAATGGAAAGCGCGTTGCCCGGCGTTGGCGGCGAATTGCTGGAGGCCATGTCGGTGCCGGCCACGATGCAGCAGTTCAGCGGCATCGCGGCACGTGTGCGCTCGGCCAATCCCGATGTGGTGTACATCGCCTCGTATGGGTCGCAGCAGGCGCAGATCATGAAGCAGTTTCGCGACAACGGCATCAACCAGCAGTTCGTGAGCTATAGCGGCGTGGCGACGCCGGAGATCGCGGCCTTGCCGGCGGCAGTCGGCACGCTCTATACCTCGCAGAAGGTGGACTGGACCTCCGACGATCCGGTCACCAAGCGCTTCGTCGAGAGCTATCGCGCCAAGTACAACAAGATGCCGACGGCCTTCATCGCCAACTACTACAACGCGGTGCGCCTCTTTGCACTGCTGGCGCAGCAGTTGAACAAGAAGGGCCAACCCATCACCGGCGAGAACCTGCTGGCGCAACGCGTGGAAACGAAGACGTTCGATCTGGTGGGCGGCAAGGTGACGTTCAACGAAAACGGCACCGTGCTCGCGCCGATGCAGATCAACGAAATCGACGGCCAGGGCGGCAAAGTCGTCTTTGCGGAAAGCAAGTAACACGGCACCCACCCGGAACATGAGGGGACACGTTCATGCTGCTGTTACAGCTGTTGATCAATGGGGTACAGGTGGGTGTGCTGTATGCGCTGATCGCGGTGGGGTTCTCGCTGATCTTCGGCTCCACCCGCATCTTTCACTTCGCACACGGCTCCACCTTCACGCTGGCGGCCTACGCGTTCTACTACGTGTATGCCATCGCACAGTGGCATTGGGCGCTTGCCGTGGTGACGGCCGCCGCCGCTGCGGTGCTTTTCGGCGTGGCCTTGAATCGCTTTGTGTATGTGCCGATCCAGAAGCACGAGGGGTCGTTCTTCACCGTCTTCGTGGCGTCGTTCGGCGTGGGCATCGTGGTGCAGAACCTGTGCGGCATGATCTTCGGCCGCAGCTTCGTCTCGGTGGATACGCCGCTTAGCCGAAGCGTAGAGGTGATGTCGGGTGTGTACGTCTCGCCGATATCGGGTATCGCCATCGCGATCGCGCTGCTGTTCTTCATCGGCCTGCAACTGTTTCTGATGCGCACGCACACCGGGATGGCGCTGCGCGCGCTGTCCGAGAATCCGGAACTCGTGCGCGTGTATGGCATGAGCCCGCGCCGGTTGTCGATGACGGTGTTTGCCTTGGGATCGTTCCTGGTGGTGCCGGCCGCTCTGCTCTCGGCCGCAAGCTCCGGCCTCTATCCGGCCATTGGCCATCACGTGATTCTGATCAGCCTGGCCGCCACCATCGTGGGCGGCGTGGGAAGCTTGCGCGGCGCCGCCTGCGCTGGACTGCTGCTGGGGCTGGCCGAGAATCTGGCGCTGCTGTATTTCGAGCCGCAATGGAGCGAAGCCATTTCCTTCGTCGTGCTGTTCCTGTTCATCCTGTTCCGTCCTGCCGGCTTCTTCGGCCGGGCAACGGCATCGTGAGGCCGCCATGCTTGCTTATCTGCTCAATCTGGCCACGCTGATCTGCATCAATGCGGTACTGGCGATCACGCTCAACTTCATCATGGGCTACGCCGGGATCTTCTCGATCGCCCACGCGATATTCTTCGGAGTAGGCGCCTACACGGCCGCCTATTTTGCGCTGCACGCAAGCGCCTCGATCTTCCTGGCCATTCCCGTGGCCATGCTGATCGCCGCATTGATTTCACTGGTACTGGCCCTGCCGGCGCTGCGCGTGCGCGGCGAGTACTTCGTCGCCGCGTCGTTGGGCTTGCAGGTGCTGGGCGTTACGGTGTTTTCGGAATGGAAAGCCATCACCGGCGGCCTGGGCGGCGTGATCGGCATTCCGCCCCCGGATGTGTTCGGTCATGAGGTAGTGGATCCGGTGGCGTTTCTTGCGCTCGCCGCCGCGTGCCTGGTGATCGTGCTGGTGGCGACCACGGCGCTGTTGCGCTCGAGTTTCGGGCGCAACCTGAAGGCGATTCGCGACAGCGAATCTGCCGCTCACGCCTTCGGCAAGAACGTGGCGGTGATCAAGACACTCTCGGTGATGATCTCGTCCGCGCTCGCTGCCGTCGCGGGTGCGCTGTACGCCTTCTACATGGGCTTCATCAACGTCGAGAGCTTCACACTGGAAACCTCCGTGCTGTTGATGGCGATGGTGATCATCGGCGGCACCGGTACGGTGGCCGGCCCGATCGTAGGCACCGTGCTGCTGATGTTGCTGCCGGGGATCTTCAGCTATATGTCGTTTCTGCCGCAAACCGAGATCGGATCGATTCAACAGATCGCCTATGGCCTGGCGATGGTGTTGCTGATGATCTATCGGCCCGGCGGCATCGTGGGCTCGGGCAAACGCGCCGCAGGCAAAGGAAAACCAGCATGAATGCCCTGCACGAACCAATCGCCTCACACGGCGCCCCGCCCCCCGATCACGACGTGCTGCTCAGCATTCGCCATTTGCGCAAGCGCTTCGGCGGATTGAAGGTGACGGACGACGTGTCGCTCGACCTGCGTGCCGGCATCGTCACCACGCTGGTGGGGCCCAATGGCGCAGGCAAAACCACGCTATTCAATCAAATCACCGGACACCTGCAGCCGGATGCAGGCGAAATCCTGTGGCAAGGCCGATCGCTGCTGGGCAAGAAGCACTTTCAGATCGCCAGGCTCGGATTGGCGCGCAGCTTTCAGGATCTGCGGTTGTTCAGCCAGATGACCGTACTGGAAAACGTGCTGACCGTGATGGAGCCGGTGTCGTGGTTGTGGCAGCCGGGCGGACGCAGCGGCCGATCGGAGCGAGAAGACCGCGTACGCACCATTCTCGAGCGAACGGGGTTGGCGGATAAAGCCGAGACGCGGGCCGTGGATCTGGCGTACGCCGAGCGCAAGTTCCTGAGCATGGCCCGCATCATGGCGGCCGACGCGAAGATCTGGCTGCTGGACGAGCCGGCCTCCGGACTGGATCGCAGTTCGTACGAGCGCTTTCTGGAACTGCTGCGCAGCGAGGTCCAGAAGGGACTCACGGTGTGCATCATCGAACACAATCTGGACATCGTGATCGGCATTTCCGACCGCATCGCATTCCTCGACCAAGGACGGTTATTGGCCGATGGCCTGCCGGCGGACGTGTTGAACGACCCGCACCTGGCGGCCATCTACTTTGGGGATCAAGCGTCATGACGCCTCTCTCGCCGGCGGCAACGCCGCCTCGTCTTCTGGAGACCCGTGGGCTCGTGGTCGGATATGGCGGCCGCCCTGTGTTGCGCGATTTCGATTTCGACCTGCGGCCGGCCGAGGTGCTGTGCCTCATCGGTCACAACGGCGCGGGCAAATCGACGCTGCTCAAAGCGCTGTTCGGTCTCGTGCCTCGGCAGGCGGGCGACATCCTGCTGGATGGCGCGCCATTGAACGTCGTGGATCCTCGTAGGCTTACTGCCGCCGGCCTGTCGCTGGTGCCGGAAGGCCGCGGCATTTTCCCGGGGCTGACGGTAGCCGAAACCATGAAAATCGGGCTGTGGTCAGCCGGCGTGCCGCAAGCCGAGCGCGCATCGCGGCTGGACTGGGTGCTGTCGGTACTGCCGGCGCTCAAACAATTCTACGATCGGCGCGCAGGCACGCTGTCGGGCGGCCAACAGCAGATGGTGTCCATCGGACGCGCTCTGCTGAGCCAGCCGCGGTGCCTGCTGATGGATGAGCCGTCCATTGGGCTGGCACCGAAGCTGTTCCAGGATCTGCTGCAGCCCATTCGACAGTTGCAACGTGAGAATGGCATGGCGATCTTGCTCGTGGAACAGAACGTGAAGGAAGCCCTGAAGATTTCAGATCGCGTCATCGTGATGAAGTCCGGTGCCATCATCCGCGAGGCGCTGCCTGATGAATTGAACGACAACGCCAAACTGATGGCCTTGTACTGACATGAACGACGTTTACGCTGACGACATGCCGGTTTCCGCCGCCACGATGCCCGCATTGCTTGCCCATCACGTGCACACGCATGGCGACGCGATTGCCTTCATCGAGGGCGAGCGGGCGATCAGCTATCGCGAGTTCGACCGGCAGGTTACGAGCACGGCCGCCTGGCTGGTACAGCACGGCGTGCAACCCGGCGACCGGGTGGCCGTATGGCTGGTCAATCGCATGGAATGGCTTGCGATGTATTTCGGTCTGGCGCGCATCGGTGCCGCCATGATGACCTTGAATACGCGTTACCGCTCGCACGAACTGGCCGACATTCTCGACCGCTCGCAGGCCAGCATGCTGGTGCTGCAGTTGGGCTTTCGCAAGATCGACTTTCCTGCCGTGCTGCGCGATGTGCCGCCGCATGCCGCGCGCGCCCTGCGCTCGGTGGCCGTGGTCGACGCAAATGAGCACCACATGCCACCCCACGTGCTGGGGCGCCCGACGGTTGCGTTTACGCTTGCTGACCTGCCCGACGCCGATACGCCCGATGTGTCGCGTCCCGATGCGACCAGCATCCTCTTCACCACATCGGGCACGACCAGCGCGCCCAAATTGGTGATGCACCCGCAACGCACGGTCACCCTGCATGCGTTGCGTACTGCACGGGCCTACGGCGTGCTTGCCGACGACGCGCGGCTCCTGGCCGCCTTGCCGTTTTCCGGCGTGTTTGGCTTCAATTCGCTGATGTGTGCCTTTGCGGCTGGCCGACCCGTGATCGTGATGGACACGTTCGATGGTGCCGAGGCGGCCGCATTGATCCAACGGCATCGCATTACCCATGTGTTCGGCAGCGATGAAATGTTCCAGCGCGTGATCGAGCACGCGACCTCCCCCGACGTACTCGCTTCGGCGCGGATGCTGGGCTTCGGCAACTTCCAGTCGCACGGCATGGACGATGCACAGGCGGCCTGGCAGCGCGGCATTCCCATGTTCGGACTGTACGGATCGAGCGAGGTGCAGGCGCTGTTTTCGGTGCAGCGCATGGAAGAGCCCGTGCCCGAACGTGTCAAAGGTGGCGGCATGCCCGCCAGCCGGGACCACGGCGCGCACATCCGCATTCGCGATCTGGACAGCGGCGCGCTATTGGGTCCGGGCGCCAGCGGCGCCCTCGAGATCCGTGCCGACACCAACTTCATCGGCTACCTGAACGACCCGGAAGCCACCGCCAAAGCCATCGATGCGGACGGCTATTTTCGTACGGGCGACATCGCCTACCTGCGCGATGACGGAAGCTTCGTCTACGTCGCCCGCCAGGGCGACGCCATGCGGCTGTCCGGCTACTTGGTGAGCCCGGCCGAGATTGAAAATGTCATCCGGCAAACGCCGGGCGTGCAGGAGGTGCAGGTGGTGGCGGTCGAGATCGGCAAGCAGTTGCGGCCGGTGGCGTTCGTGATCGCCGCCACGGGCAGCACCCTGAGCGAAACCGAACTCAAGGCCGCCGCACAGACTGTGCTGGCGGCTTTCAAGGTGCCGGCGCATTTCTGGATCGAGGATGCGTTTCCCACCACGCAAAGCGCCAACGGCAACAAGATCCAGCGCGCCAAATTGCGCGCGCTGGCGCAGCAACGTGTGGCGGCCGGCGGCTGATTCGCCCTCCTCTTCTCAGGCAGAAAACATCATGAGCACCCTTTATCTCGACGATTTCAAACCGGGCCAGGTTTTCGTCAGCAGCGCACGCACCATTACCGAAGGCGATCTGACTTTTTTCTCGATGCTGTCGGGCGACTGGAATCCGATTCACTGCGACAGCGAATTCGCGCGCCATACCCGCTACGAACAGCGCATCGTGCATGGCGCGCTGGGCATCGCGTGGTGCACCGGCATGCTGCATCAACTCGGCATTTTCGAGAAATCGGCGATCGCCATGCTGGGGCTGCGGCAGTGGCAGTTTCTGAAGCCCCTCCTGATTGGCAACACGGTTCATCTCGAACTCGACATCCTGACCGTGGAACCGGGCAAAAGCGGGCGCAGCGGCAAGCTGGGGCGCCGGTTTCGACTGATCAACCAGGACGGTGAACTGGCTCAGGACGGCGAAAGCGATGTGCTGGTGCTCACCCGGGAAGGCGCACGCCAGCAAGGGATCGAGGTCGACCCTCCGCGCGCGGAATGAATGTCCAGGCGGTAAGATCAGCGCATGCCTACTATCGCTACCCCAGCCTTCACCGAATCAACCTTCATCGCCTCGGTGGTCACGACTGCGCCATCCTGCCCGCCATCCCTGGCTCGCCGCGCTCTGGGCGTCTGCGCAGCGATGCTGGCCGTGCTCATCGCGGGTTGCGCCACACCGGTCGCCACGCCACCCGAGCGCACGCCGGATCAGGTGCGCAGCGAAATCGAGCAGTTGATGCCGCCAAAGGTTGCGGATCGTTCGGGCTGGGCCCGGGATATCTATGTGGCCTTTTCAACGCAGGACATTGCCACCACGCGCGAAAACCTGTGCGCAGCCCTGTCGGTTACCGAGCAGGAATCCACGTTCCAGGCTGATCCGCCGGTGGCCGGTCTGGCGCGCATCGCCCGGGCCGAGATCGATCGCCGCGCCCAGTCGCTGCACGTACCCGCCTTTCTCGTCGATGCCGCGCTCGGCATTCAATCGTCCAACGGCAAAACGTACGGCGAGCGCCTGCGCACGGTCAAAACCGAGAAAGGCTTAAGCGAGATCTTCGATGATTTCGTCAGCATGGTGCCGCTGGGCCGGCAACTGTTCGGCGGCTTCAATCCAGTCCGCACCGGGGGGCCGATGCAGGTCAGCATTGCCTTCGCGCAATCGCATGCAGCCGACTACCCCTACCCCGTCGCCGGCACCTTGCGCGACGAGGTGTTTACCCGGCGCGGCGGCATGTACTTCGGCATCGGGCATCTGCTGGGCTACCCCGCCAACTACGACAAGCTGATCTACCGCTATGCGGATTTCAACGCCGGCTGGTATGCCAGCCGCAACGCCGGTTTTCAAAGCGCCGTGTCGCAGGCCTCGGGGATCACCTTGGCCCTGGATGGCGACTTGATTACGCCGGGATCACGCAACGCGGGCCAGACCGAACTCGCGGTACGCGCGCTCGGCCGCCAGATCGAGATGAACGACAGCGCCATTCGGCGCGATCTGGAACGCGGTGACACCCTCGAATTCGAGCAGACGGAGGTGTACGAGCGCGTATTCGCGTTGGCCGAACGCACGACCCGCCGCACACTGCCGCGCGCCGTGTTGCCCGGCATCAAGCTGGAAAGTCCGAAGATCACGCGACCGCTCACCACTGCATGGTTTGCGAATCGCGTGGACGGCCGATGGCAACAATGCATGACGCGCGGCAGCGCGGGCGGCTAATGTACGGGGTTCACGCGAAGGGCTCACTCGGCATCAGCCAGGATTAGTCGTTGTGCAAATGAAACCCATTTGCAATAATGTTGCCTCTTCTGCGGGTGCCCATGCACGCGAATCGCGGCAGTGGTGTGTTTTCCCACGGCGCTTCGCGCGGCGCATCCCCCATCTATATAGGATCGAGACACAATGAAAATCGTACGTAGAACCTTGAAGCTGACCTTCGGCGCGGCAATGCTTGCCGCCACGCTCGCGGCATGCTCGACAGGCTCTAACACCCCCGCGCAATCGAGCACCGCAGGCGCCCCGGTCGCCACAAACGCGCCCCAGCGTTCGGATGTGCAGCGCCAACCGCTGGCACGCGGACTGTACGAATTGGCCTATAGCGCCAAGCAAGACGCCGTGTTCGTCGCCTCCTCGGGTGGCTTCGGCGCCGACGCCGCGCCTTCGAAAGTGCTGCGTCTGAATCCTGAAACCTTGCAGGCCGTGAACGAAATCGGCCTCGAGCGTAAAGCGTTTGGTGTGGTGCTGGACGATCAGGCCAACCGCCTATACGTCGGCAACACCGTGGACACCTCGGTCACCGTGGTGGACACCGCGAACAACCGCGTCGTGGGCACGGTGCAATTGATGGAGAAGGTCAAAAACAAGGACGGCAAGGAAGCCTACACGCACGACCTGCGCGAGCTGGTCGTCGATAGCCCGCGCCATCGTCTGTATGTGACGGGCCATTCTGCGGAAGGCAGCGTGTTGTTCGTGGTCGATACGCGCACCCTGAAAGTGATAAAGACCATTCCTGGCCTCGGTAAAGCCAAGGCGCCGGGCTTGTTCCTGGATGCCAAAAATCACCGCATCTTCACGTCCAACCTGCTGGGCGAAGTGGTGATTGTGGACACGCGTTCGTTGGCTGTGACCCGCCGCATTCAGACGTCGGCCGCGCAACCGATGAATCTTGTGTTCGATAACAAGACCGGCCGACTCTTCGCGACCGATCAGGGTGCCGAGAACATCACGAAATACATGGCGAAAGTCGCGCCCGACTACAAGGCGCAACATCCGGGCAATCGCGTGCTGGTGCTGGACGTCAAAAGTGGCAAGGAAGTCGACAGCATCCCCACCGATACCGGCCCGCTCGCGCTCAAGCTGGATTCGCAGCGCAATCGCCTTTACGTAACGAATCGCATGGCCGGCACGGTTTCGGTGTTCAACAGCAGCACCTATGTGCTCGTCGATACGATCACCCTGCCCGATCATCCGCAAAGCCTGGCGTTGGACGAAGGCCGCAACGTGTTGTACGTGACGGTCAAGAACAACAAGGACAAGCCGAAAGACGCGAAGGAAGACGTCGTACGCGTCACGCTGCCAAACCTGCGTTAAGACGGGTCGCCCAAGCTGCTCGCTGCGCTGAAACGCGCGGGCAGCGCACGGCATGCGATGCATGGCACCCAACTGCATCGCCGCGCAAACGCTGGCTTTGCGTCACTGCCTCAGCTCGAAACGGCTGGGGCAGTTTCATTTTCAACGTTTGCCCGAGATCGAAACCGATTCGGCATCCGTAAGCGGGGCGTATCGCCGTTGGCACCATACGCAGTTGGCACCAGACGCAGTTGGCGCCGGACGCAGTTGGCAAGAGACTTTCGGCCCATTATTGACATATCGGGAATTACCGATATAATTGATCCATGGACTTACTCGAAGTATTCAAAGCCCTCTCCAACCGCACACGCTTGGAAATCTTGAAGGGTTTGAAGGATCCGGCCAACAGCTTTCCTCGCCAGGATGAAGGTGACGTCAATACGGTGGGCGTGTGTGTGAGCAGCATTCAAGAAGGTGTGGGACTGTCGCAGTCGACGGTGTCCGATTATCTTGCAACGCTGCAACGGGCCGGTTTGGTCGAAGTCAGACGTATCGGCCAGTGGACGTATTACAAGCGGAATGAAGCAACCATCAGTGCGCTCGCCGAACGCATCGGACGAGACCTGTAGATTTTTTTTGCCCTTTTATATCGGGATTTCTCGATATCCCTTTTTACAGAAATGAGGAATACCATGAAAGCAATCGTTCTCAAGTCATTTGGCGGCCCGGATTCGTTCGAATTGCGCGACGTGCCCAAGCCAGTCCCGCACGCGGGCGAAGTTCTTGTGCGGGTACATGCCACGTCCATCAGCCCGCTGGATTTCCAGGTTCGCCGTGGCGACTATCCCGACCTGGTGAAGCTCCCGGCCATTACCGGACACGACGTGTCGGGCGTGGTTGAAGCGGTTGGGCCCGGCGTGACGTCCTTCTCGCCTGGAGATGAGGTGTGGTACACCCCGCAAATCTTCGACGGGCAAGGAAGTTATGCCGAGTATCACGTTGCCGCCGAAAACATCATCGCCAAAAAGCCGGCTTCGCTAAGCCATCTTGAGGCGGCAAGCCTGAGCCTGGTTGGCGGCACCGCGTGGGAAGCACTCGTGGTGCGTGCGGGGCTGCGGGTGGGCGAAAGCATTCTGATCCACGGCGGTGCGGGCGGCGTCGGTCATGTGGCGATTCAGCTGGCAAAGGCCATTGGGGCACGGGTCTTCACGACCGTGCGCGACGCGAACGCGGAGTTCGTGAAGGGCCTGGGCGCTGACGTGACGATCGACTACGAAAAGGAAGATTACGTCGATGCCATCATGCGGGAAACGGGGGGCCGCGGCGTCGATGTCGTGTTCGACACCATCGGTGGCAATGCGTTGTCGCGCAGTCCGGACGCCCTTGCGCAACTTGGCCGCGTGATCTCGATCGTGGACACTGCGCAGCCTCAAAACCTGATTCAAGCCTGGGGCAAGAACGCGAGTTATCACTTCATTTTCACACGGCAAAATCGCGGCAAGCTCGATGAGTTGACGGCGTTGATCGAGCGTGGACAACTGCGCCCGCATGTGGGTGCCGTGTATGCGCTGGCCGACGTGCCGCTCGCCCATGCCCGCCTGGAAAGTCCCAGCAACGGGCTGATCGGCAAGATTGCGATTGCGGTCGATCCTGGACTTATGTCGTAGGCGCCACTTTCTCGACGCGGGTTTCCTGCGGCAGCAGGGCCCGCCCATCGGCACCGCGCACCAGCACCTCCGCCACAGAGGTGCTGCCGTCAGCCACCCGCAAATGCGAGTGCGCTTCGCCAGCCTCGAACAAATGTCCCTCGCCCCACTGCCGCAGCGTCACCACCACGGCAAACAAATCGCGCCCCTTCTCGGTCAGTACGTACTCGGGATAGGACGTGCCATCGGATGCGGGCTGTACCGCAAGAATGCCGTCGGCCACCAGGCGGCTCAACCGGTCGGAGAGGATGTTGCGCGCCACATTCAAATTCTTTTGGAACGCACCGAAGCGGCTGATCCCGTCGAACGCATCGCGCACGATCAGCAGCGACCAACGGTCGCCGACGACATCGAGTGCGCGCGCAACCGGACAGGGATCTTTCTTCAGAGGTTTGCGTTTGCTCATAAACGGAACGCTCCCAGCACATTCAACAAAGTAGTTGCATTTTAAAACCAAGCTATCTAGACTTCAACCAGTCTTACTTTGCAACTGGATTGACATGATAACGCGCCGCCCTGAAAGCGATTCAATTGGCGCCATGTCGCCTCCCCTCGTGACGCTATTCGCCTGCGCATGCGCCCTGTCGGTGGCCAATGTGTATTACGCGCAACCGCTGCTCGACGCCTTGGCCCACGACTTCGATCTCACCGAGGCTGCGGTCGGCAGCGTGATCACGGCGGCACAGATTGGAAGCGGCATGGCGCTCGTTTTCCTCGTGCCGCTGGGCGATCGCCTGCCTCGACGGGGATTGATGCTGGCCCAGCTTGCCGCGCTGGTGGCGGCATTGGCCGGCGTCAGCGCCGCACAGACCGCCGTGCAATTGCTGATCGGCATGCTGTGCGTCGGCTTGCTGGGCACGGCGATGACCCAGGGGCTGATCGCTTATGCCGCCACGGCAGCGTCGGCGGCCGAGCGGGGTCGCGTGGTGGGCGCGGCCCAAGGCGGCGTGGTGATGGGACTGCTGCTCGCACGCGTGCTGGCGGGCGGCATTGCCGATCTGGCGAGCTGGCGAATGGTCTATGCCACCTCGGCGGCACTGATGATCGTGCTGGCGTTCATCCTCGGGCGATACCTGCCGATGCAAACAATGCCGCCGCGATCGCTGCCCTATCCGCAACTTGTGCTGTCGATGTTTACCTTGCTTGCGCGCGATCGCGTGCTGCGCGTGCGCGGCGTGATCGCCATGCTGATGTTTGCCGCGTTCGGTGTGTTCTGGAGCGGGATGGTGCTCCTGCTCAGCGCGCCGCCACATGCGCTGTCGCACACCGCCATCGGTGCGTTCGGACTGGTGGGTGCGGCCGGCGCGTTGGGTGCCGTGCGCGCCGGATCATGGGCCGACCGCGGGCATGCGCAAGCGGTCAGCCTCCTCGCCCTGCTGCTGTTGACGGCGTCGTGGGTACCGCTTTATTTCGCACCCGTGTCGCTGTGGGCGCTCGTGCTCGGCGTGCTGGTGCTCGATCTGGCTGGACAAGCGATTCATGTGACCAATCAGAGCATGATCCTGCGGTCGGGCAGTGACGCGCACAGCCGGCTGATCGGTGGCTACATGCTCTTTTACGCCGTGGGCAGCGGCGCGGGCGCCATGGCGTCGACCTGGACGTTCGCGCACGGCGGCTGGTCTGCCGTCTGCGCACTGGGGGCAACCCTCAGCGGGATGGCGTGGCTATTCTGGGCGGTGACGAAACGTCCCGCTCACGCCGACGCGCCCCCGGTTCTACCCGCGTGCGATCGCGTTGGCCGCGCTTAATAACTGCGGCACCACTTCACGCACCATGCGCTCGGCCGGATAGTCGCTGGCCGCAGCCGATGCGCTGATCGCGGCCAGGGGTCGTTGCGTGCTGCCCTTGACGATGACGGCGGCGCCAGTTTGATTGAGCAACACCTGATCTTCCGCCAATGCGTAGCCATCCATCCGCGCCTGCCGAATCGTGGCGGCGAGCGCTGCACGATCCGTTTCCGTACGTGCGGTGTACGCCTCGATGTGCGATGCCGCCAGCAACGCCTGCAGGTCATCGTCGCTCAACTGCGCGAGCAGCATGCGGCCGGCGCTGTTGCACCATGCCGGCATGCGCCGCCCGGGCAACATCTCGGAAAGCGTCAATTGGCGACTGGGCAGGCGCAACAGATAAATCATGTCCGCGCCCAGCCGCACGCTCAAATTGACGGCCACGTCGCACCGCTCGCGCAACGCCACCAAGTGCGGTGCCGCCACGGCAACCAGATCGTCATTGCGCAAGAAGAAATAGCCAAGCTCGATCACTTTGGGCGCCAGCCGGAAGCGGCGCGATCGCGCATCTTTTTCCAGGTAACCCAGTTGCTCCCAGGTATGCGCGAAGCGTTGGGCGGCGCTTTTCCCCATCCCGGTGAGCGCGGCGAGGTCGGTCAATCCCAACGTGTCGTGCAAGGCGCCAAAGGCCTGCAGCACCCGCATGCCTTTTTCCAGCGAGCCCACGAAAAGCGGATCGGCGGCGCGCGAGGCCGCAGCCGCGTTCACGGCGTCGTCGGCTGGGATACTGCCCAGGGAATCGGTCGAGCAATCCCCCGTGGAATCGGTTGCTGAATCGGTTGCCGCGGTAACCGGCACGCCGGGTCGCGGCGATCGGGCAGGTTTCTTTGAAGTCGTCGCCATCGCGTATTCGCTTGTCATCGTCGAGGTGCGTAGTTCCCCGGATAGAAGAACGCGCCACAACCCCGTAAGATATTTATTATTCAGTACTTTGTATTGCTATTCAATACGCACAAGGAAATAAGATGAGCTGGCAATCCATTTGTGAAATGAACGCACTGCAGATGCGGCAGGAAATGTCGCAAGGTCACCTGAGCGCCCTGGAGCTGGTCGACGCCCACTTGACCAGCATCGACGCGCGCAACGCGCCCGTCAATGCGATCGTCACGCTCGATGCTGACGGCGCACGCACGCAAGCCCGCGCCGCCGATAGCGCGCAAGCCGCCGGCCAGGCGACCGGACTGCTGCATGGCCTGCCGGTGGTGCATAAGGATTGTTTTCTCACGGCCGGCATGCGCACCACATACGGCTCGCCGCTCTTTCGCGACTTCGTTCCAACGCAAGACAGCCTGCCCGTCACCCGCGAGCGTGCAGCCGGTGCGATCACGCTGGGCAAAACCAATATGCCGGAGTTCGGCGCGGGCTCGCAAACCTTCAATCCGGTATTCGGCCCCACTCGCAACCCTTATGACGTCGACAAAACAGCGGGCGGCAGCAGCGGCGGATCGGCTGCGGCGCTGGCGTGCAGGATGGTGCCCTTGGCCGACGGGACCGACATGGGCGGATCGCTGCGCAACCCCGCCAGCTTTTGCAACGTGGTGGGCTTGCGCCCGTCACCGGGACGCGTCCCGCAATGGCCAAACGCCGGCGCGTACAACACACTGACCGTCGCCGGGCCGATGGCGCGTACGGTGGGCGACACCGCCCTGATGCTGGCCGCGTTGTCGGGACCGGATGCGCGCGATCCGCTGTCCATCGATCAGGATCCCGCGCGTTTTCTCGGACGCCTCGACCGCGACTTCAACGGCACGCGCATCGCGTGGGCGCCGACCTGGGGCGGCTTGCCCGCAGAGCCAGCGGCGACGGCGGTCATCGACGCGCAACGCTCGGTGTTTGACAGCTTGGGCGCCAAGGTCGACGACGCCTGCCCTGACTTCGGTGAGGCCGATGCCGCCTTTCATGCGTTGCGCGCGCAGATCTTTGCGCAAGGCCATGGCGAGACGCTCAAAAAGCACCGCGATCAGATGAAAGACACGGTGATCTGGAACATCGAACTCGGCCTGCAGCAATCGGCCGAAGCAGTGATTCGCGCCGAGCGCGAACGCGTGGCGCTCTTCGGCCGCATGCACACCTTCATGCAGACTTACGAATTCGCGATCGGCCTGGTCAGCCAGGTGCCGCCCTTCCCGGCCGATGAACCCTACGTGCGCGACATCGACGGCACCGCGATGCACAACTACATCGACTGGATGCGGTCAGGCTATTACCTGTCGTTGACCGGCCATCCCGCGATCTCGGTGCCGTGCGGCTTCACGGCCGACGGCTTGCCGATCGGCATTCAAATCGTTGGCCGCTTCCGTGATGAATGGGGCGTCCTTCAACTCGCCCATGCGTTCGAACAGGCCACTCAGCACTGGCGTCAGGCACCCCCTTATATCGGCTCCACGTGATCGGCTGTCTCGGTGCGCACGATGCCCGTGGGCGAATCCACCCTTTTTATCTTCCAAGCGCTTCCCGGAGTTTCAGATGTTCAAGCAGTTAGCTTTTAGTCTCGCCGCCCTCGGCGTGGCCGCCAGCCCGTTGGCCGTTCAGGCCCAATCCGCGTGGCCTGCACAGCCGATCACCATGGTGGTGCCGTTTCCGCCGGGGGGTTCCACCGACGTGATCGCGCGCCTGTTTGCCGTCAAACTGGGCGAACGTCTGAAGCAGCCGGTGGTCATCGAGAACAAGCCCGGCGCCAACACCGGCATCGGTGCGCAAGCCGTTGCGCGCGCCAAACCCGATGGCTACACCGTGATGATTACCGGGGCACCCACGTTCACCAGCAATTCGCTGCTGTATGCCAACCTGGGCTACGACCCGATCGAGAGCTACGACTACATCGCCATCGCAGGCAGCGCGCCGTTCGTCATTCTGACGAATACGCAAACCGGTTTGACGAGCGTCGGCGACATCGTGCGCGAGTCCGCCAAGCAGCCGCTCAATTTCGGCTCGTTCGGCACCGCCTCCACACCGCATCTCGCAGGCGAATCGCTTGCCCAACGCAGCGGCGCCAAGCTCGTGCACATTCCGTATCGCGGCAGCGTGCCGGCGATGACGGATCTCATCGGCAATCAGATTCCGCTCTCGATCGACACGCTGGTCGCTGCGCTTCCGCAAATCCGCGGCGGCAAGGTCAAAGCCGTGGCATTGACCAGCGCCGAGCCCTCCGCGCTGTTGCCCGGCGTACCCACCGTCGCCGCCAGCGATGCCAAGCTCGCCGGCTACGACTTCCAGACGTGGTACGGCATCGCCGCGCCCAAAGGTACCCCAAAACCGGTGCTCGAGCGCCTCACGCGTGAGGTGCAGGACATGATGGCCGAGGCGGATACGCAAGCCAAAATGCGCGAACTCGGCTTTGAACCCAGCTTCGCCGGCGCCGACGCTTTCAAGGCGCGCGTCGAACAGGAACTCAAGCGCAACGGCGCCGTCATCAAGGAAGCAAATATCAAGGTCGATTGATTTCGATCGAGATATTGATCGAGATATTGATCGTTAATGATCGAGATATTGATCGTCAAGCGGCAGTAGACACCGCCGTTTCCCGCAGCGCCTTCTCGGCGTTGCGAAACGCCTCGATCAGCACGTCGAACACCAACCGCACGCGCGCCGGCACCGGCGTGCGCTGCGACCGGTACACATACAACGACCACGGTTCGGGGGCCTGAGCCCCAAGCACCGCCGTCATCTGGCCCGCTCGAATGTAGGGCATGGCGATGTAGTCGGGAAGTTGACCGAATCCGAGCCCGTGCGCCACCGCTTGCGCCTCGGCCACCGGATCGTCGGTAACGAACGCAGGATCCGCCGGGAGCAGTTGCCGGCCGCCTTTGAAAATCCACGGCCAGGCACGCCCGGAGTTGCCGTCGATGAACGCGGTGAGCGGGCGCGTCATCAAATCGTCGATCGTTTTCGGTACGCCAACGCGCGCGATCAGTTCGGGCGCGCCCACCACCGAGAAGCGCACATCGCACGCCCGTCGCGCCACGAATCGGCTGTCACGCATCTGTCCGATGCGCACACCCACATCGATCTGCTGGTCCACCACATCGGCGTAGGCGTCGGACAACCGCAGATCCAGCCGCAAGCCGGCATGCGCCCGTAGATGTGGCGCGAGCACATCCATCATGAAGCCCCGCCCCACGCTCGTGGGTGCTGCGATGCGCACGACGCCGCGATAGCCGGGATCGCCCTCGTCCGAAGGATCGGGAAAAAGCATATCCACGCCACTTAGCGCCGCCCGGGCCTGCACCACCAACTGCGCACCAAAGGAGCTCAATTGCACGCCCCGCGTGCTGCGGTGAAAAAGCGTCTCGCCCAGCGCCAACTCGAGTTCTCGCACCGCACGCGTGACCACCTGCGGCGATACGCCAAGCCGCGAGGCGGCTTCGCGGAAATTGACCGCATCGGCTGCGGCGCAGAAGACCCGCAAGGTTTCAAGACGATTCATCGGCGTGCGCTTTCAATGATAGGCAACGAACGGATTGCCGAGACACAAGGTAATTCCTAATTCTGGAATTCTAAACTCCTTTCAATTCCATTTACCGAAATATCGAATGCCGCCAGAATTTGTCCATCGAACCCACACATCAAACATTCAGTAAAGGATTCAACATGGAACGCGACACCAATATTGCAGGCAAAGTGGTTGTGATTACCGGCGCCAGCAGCGGGCTGGGCGAAAACACGGCACGGGCGCTGGCCGAGCGCGGGGCGAAACTGGTGTTGGGCGCACGGCGCACCGACCGCCTGGAGGCATTGGTGCGTGACATCACCGCTGCCGGCGGGGACGCGATCGCCGTCAAAACCGATGTGGCCAAACGCCAGGACGTCGACGCACTGGTCGCAGCCGGACGCGAGCGCTTTGGCCGCATCGATGTGCTCGTCAACAACGCCGGCATCATGCCCCTGGCGCCCATGGAAAAAACCATGGTGGACGAATGGGACCGCATGATCGATGTCAACATCAAGGGCGTGCTGTACGGCATCGCGGCCGTGCTGCCCGGCATGCGCGATCAACAATCGGGACACATCATCAATATTGCATCGGTGGCTGGCGTGAAGGTGTTCTCGCCAATCGGCACGGTGTATAGCGCTACCAAGTTCGCCGTTCGCGCCATCTCGGAGGGCCTGCGCAGCGAAGCGCCTGCCGGTGTGCGCACCACGATTATTTCTCCGGGTGCGATCGAGTCGGAACTCAAGCAAGGCAGCACCGACCCCGAAACCGTGCAAGGCGTTCAAGCGTTTTACAAGGCCAACGAGATCTCGTCCGATTCAGTGACGCGCGCCATTGTGTATGCGATCCAGCAACCGAACGACGTCGATATCAATGAAATCGTCCTGCGCCCCACCGCTCAGGAGTTTTGATCTAAAGCTGCGCTGGCGATTCCCGACAAGGCCTGTCCCAGACGGGGCAACACCCTGCACGCCGTGGCCGTGGTCGCATCGATCACGGCCACGGTCGCCTCGCTGCGCAGTTCAGCCAGGCGGGCGCCGATGCGGGGAATCTGCGCTGGCGTATTGCGCAGATCGGGTGCTTGCAACCAGGCAGGCGGAATATCCGGCGAATCGGTTTCGAGCACCAGCCGATCGAGGCTCACGTCTGAAGCGTGCCGCCGAATCTGCAAGGCCCGCGTAAACGTCATCGCGCCGCCGATGCCAAGCGCAAACCCCAGATCGAGAAAGGCGCGCGCCTGTTGATCGCTGCCATTGAAGGCATGGGCGATGCCGCCCGGCGAGCGTTTCAACCGGCGGAGATATTTGAGCAGAATGTCTTGCGAACGCCGGACGTGCAACAGCACGGGCAGGTCGAATTCGAGCGCCAGCTTGAGCTGTTCGACGTAGAAAAACTCCTGCCGCTCGCGCGCTTCGCCGCTGGCGATATCTTTGACGAAAAAATCCAGTCCTATCTCGCCGATCGCGACCAACCGGGGGTCTGCCATCGACGCCGCCAACGCGTCGCGCAAATGCGCGAGGTCGGCCTCGACCGACTGGCGCACGAAAAGCGGGTGGATGCCGAGCGCGTAATAGCCCTCGGGAAAGGAATGGGCAAGGTCGCGCACCGTATCGAAGTTGCTGCGCGCGATCGCCGGGATGACGATGGCGCGCACACCGGCGGCTTGGGCGTTGGCGATCACGCTGCCGCGATCCGCGTCGAACTCAGACGCGTCCAGATGGCAGTGGGTGTCGATCGCCATGCAACCGTCAGCCGCTGACGAGGCGGCCGCCCTCCATGACGAGCTGACGATCGGCCCGCTGCGCCAGCACGGGATCGTGCGTGACGATGGCAAACGCAGTGCCGGATTCCTGGTTGACCCGCGACAGCAATTCGAACATGGCCTGGGCGGTGTTGCGATCCAGGTTACCGGTGGGTTCGTCGGCCAGCACGCAGGCAGGCCGGGTGACCAACGCCCGCGCCAAGGCGACCCGTTGGCGTTCGCCGCCGGAGAGCTGGCCCGGATAGTGATCGGCACGATTTGCCAGACCGACAAGACCCAACACCTCGCGCGCACGTTCGCGCGCCACGCTGCGCGACTCGCGGCGCACGATCAGCGGCATGGCCACATTATCGAGCGCCGAAAATTCAGCCAGCAGATGGTGAAACTGATAAACGAAGCCGAGGCTGCGATTGCGCAATGCGCTTTTCTTGCTTTCGGAAAGCCCTTCCGCGCTTTCCCCGGCCACCGTGACCGAGCCGCTGGTGGGCACATCGAGCAAGCCCAGGATATGGAGCAGCGTGCTTTTCCCGGATCCCGAGGCGCCCACAATGGCAACCATTTCACCCTGCTCGACGGAAAAGCTCACGTCACGCAAGACATCGATGCGATTGGCGCCGTCGTCGTAGTATTTGACGAGATTGGTCGCCAAAAGCGCAGCCGGTGCGCCTGCGCGGGACGAGGCAGCCGGTGCGGTGCCTGCGGCAGAGATAGCGTTAAATTCAGTCATGACGCAGCACCTGGGCAGGTTGGAGGCGCGACGCGCGCCAGCTCGGGTACAACGTGGCGAGCAACGACAGCACCAGCGAGGTGACACCGATCGTGACGATATCGGCCATACGCGGATCGGACGGCAACGCGCTGATGAAATAGATCTCGCGCGGCAGGAAGTGCACGCCGAACAAGCGTTCGATGAACGGCACGATCACATCGATATTGAACGCGATCAACATGCCGCCGCCGACCCCCAACAAGGTCCCGATCACACCGATCAGCGCGCCCTGCACCAGAAAGATCCGCGCAATCTCGCCCGGACCCGCACCCAGCGTGCGCAAGATGGCGATGTCGGACTGCTTATCCTTTACGGCCATCACCAGCGACGACAGCAGATTGAACGCGGCCACGGCCACGATCAGCGCCAGAATCAGGAACATCATGCGCTTCTCGGTTTGCACGGCCGCAAACCAGGTGCGGTTGTTGCGCGACCAATCGCTGGCGATCACCGAGCGCGGCAGGATCGCCGTCAGTTGGTTGGCCACTTGCGGGGCTTGCTGCATATCCGCGATGCGCAACCGCACACCCGCCGTGCCGCTGTCGCGGAATACGCGCGCCGCGTCTTCAGCATCGACGAAGGCGAGCGACGAATCGTATTCGTAGTGGCCGGACGAAAATACGCCCTTGATCGTGAATTGACGCATGCGGGGCGCAAAGCCGGCCGGGCTGACGGACGCCTGCGGCGCCAGCATCAGGACCGTGTCGCCCACTTTCACGCCCATGTCGTTGGCCAGATCGCGGCCCACCACCACCCCGAATTCGCCGGGCTTCAGATCGGTGAGTTGGCCCTCAACCATTTGCTTGGCGACGTCGGACACATTGGTTTCGGTCGCAGGATCGATGCCTCGAACCTGCACGCCACGCAGCGCCTGACCGCGTACGACCATCCCCTGCGCCGCCACGAAGGGGGCCGCGGCGCGCACCTCCGGATTGCGGCTGGCGGCATCGGCAATGGTTTTCCACTGCGCGAGAATGGTCTCCGGCGCGTTGCCCGGCACATAAAGCTCGATGTGCGGCAGGACCGACAGCATGCGATCACGCACTTCTTTTTGAAACCCATTCATCACCGAAAGCACGACGATGAGCGCTGCGACGCCCAGGCCGATACCGGCCATGGAACTGGCCGCAATGAATGAGATGAAACCGTCGCGGCGTCCGCGACGTTGACGGATACGCGCCATGCCCGCATAGCGGGCACCGATCCAGAGTTCGTAGGGTATTTTCAGCACCCGCGCATTATGGCATTAACCGGCAAAATTGCTGGTGCCCTCAGCGCGAAAATCGGCGCCCTGCCGACGCGACTACAATCGCCGACATGCTTATCGTCCTGCCCGGCGCCTTGCCGCCCGCCCCCTATGCGGCCGAACTCGCATCCTGGGTCGCTACCCGCGCCCCCACGTTGCACGCCTGGTTGCCGGCGGCGCGCGCCACGGCCGAAACGCTGGATCCTGCGCGCGAAGGCTGCACGGCATTCGAAGCCTGGCAACTGCGCCGCGCGGGTTTCAGCCCTGCGCCCGGTCAACCCTACGGTGCCGGCATGGGTCCGCTCCGCGCGCAAGCCGCGGCCGGGGATCCCGAGCCGGTGTGGCTGGCAGAGCTCGTGCATCTGGCCCTCGGCTCGGATCAGGTCGTGTTGCTGCCGCCCGATGCCATGGGCTTGACCGCCGATGAGTCCGAATTGCTCTGGCGGGCCGCCGAGCCCGCCATCGCCGATTCGGATTTCCGGATGACACCCCTTTCGCCCCAGCGCTGGCGCGTGCACTTGCCGGACGGGCTCACGCCACGCAGCGGCACCCCCGACGCCGTGGCCGGGCACCCGCTATCGGCCTGGTGGCAGACGGACGCCGGTTTTCGGCCCTGGCGCCGGTTGCTCAACGATATTCAGATGGCCTGGCACGAGTTGCCGGTGAACGACGCCCGCGCCGAACGCGGTCTGCCGCCGGTCAATGGCCTGTGGCTGTATGGCGGCGCCCATGCCTGGGATGCCAAGCCCGTCACGGACGAAGACGTGCGTGTCATCGACGCGCTCGACCGACCGCATCGCGCAGGCGACTGGGCCGCCTGGCTGGACGCACTGGCCGAACTCGACGCCACCGTTTTCGCCGCGCTCGCCGCCGAGGATCAGCCCTCGGATTTGTTGCTGCTGGGCACGGACCGCTCGGTGCGTCTTACTGTAAACCCCGATGGTTTCTGGCGCCGCTGGCTGCCGTTGCCTAAAAAAGATTGGAAAGCCTGGTGGTCTCCCCCCGTTTAACCGTCCGCGCCACGTCGTGGGACGCTGCTCGCGCCTTGCAATCCGCCGGCATCCACCCGCTTCTGGCGCGTTTGTGGGCAGCGCGCGGCGTGGCCCATCCTGACGAAACGCTACTGCAATGGCCCTCGCTCATCCCGCCCAGCGGCTTGACGCATGTGGGGCACGCGGCTGCCGTGCTCGCGGATGCGATTGCCGCCCAACGCCGCATTTTGATCGTGGCCGACTACGACTGCGATGGCGCCACGGCCTGCGCCGTGGGCATGCGCGCGCTGAGGTCCATGGGTGCCGTCGTCGATTTCCTCGTTCCCAACCGCTTTGAAACCGGCTACGGGCTGTCGCCGGCCGTAATCGAGCTCGCGGTGCGTCACGCCTCGGGCAAGCCCGACATGATCCTGACGGTCGACAATGGCATCGCCAGTGTGGACGGCGTCGCAGCGGCCAATGCCGCGGGGATCGACGTGGTCGTGACCGACCATCACCTGCCGGGCGACGTCCTGCCGGACGCGCTTGCCATCGTCAATCCCAACCAGCGCGGCTGCGGATTTCCGTCCAAGCATCTGGCGGGTGTGGGCGTCATCTTCTATACGATGCTGGCGCTGCGCGCCGAGTTGCGCCGTCGTGGCGTCTATCCGGCCGACGGCGGCCCGCGCCTGGATGCCCTGGCCGATCTGGTGGCCCTGGGCACCGTGGCCGACGTGGTCAAACTCGATGCCAATAACCGTCTGCTGGTCACCCAGGGGCTGAACCGGATGCGCGCCGGCCGGATGCAGCCCGGCATCCGCGCCCTCTTTGCCGTCGCCTCGCGCGAGCCGCGCACGGCCAACAGCTTCGATCTCGGCTTCGCCCTCGGGCCCCGCGTCAATGCGGCCGGCCGGCTGGCCGACATGAGCATCGGCATCCATTGCCTCATCACCGATGACGACGCCGAAGCGCTGGCGCTGGCCCGTCAGCTCGACGAAATGAACCGCGAGCGGCGCAGCATCGAGACCACGATGCGCGAGCAAGCTCTGGCCACCATGGCCGATGCGACCGCTGCGCCCGGCGCAACGGTGTGCGTGTTCGACGACACGTGGCATCAAGGCGTCGTGGGCCTGGTAGCGTCGCGGTTGAAGGAAAAGTACTGGCGCCCGACGCTGGCTTTCGCGCCTGCCGGCGACGGCGAATTGCGCGGCTCGGGCCGATCGATTCCCGACGTGCACCTGCGCGATGCGCTCGATCTGGTGTCCAAGCGCCATCCCGACCTGATCAAGAAGTTCGGCGGCCACGCCATGGCGGCCGGCCTCACGCTGGACGGCGCCGATTTTGCCCGCTTCGGCCCGGCGTTCGATGCCGCGGTGCGCGAGCTCACCGGCCGCGACACCTTCGAGCCGTTGATCGAAACCGATGGCTCGCTGGAATCCGGCTACGCCAATGCCGAAACGGCTGCCCTGCTGCAGGCTCAAGTTTGGGGCGCCGGCTTCATGGCCCCGCTCTTTATGGATCGCTTCGTGGTGCGCCAACAGCGGCTGGTGGGCGCCAAGCACATGAAGCTGTCGCTGGAACGCGGCACGCAACGCTTTGACGCGATCTGGTTCGGACACGACCAATCCTTGCCGGAAGAAGTCGATGTGGCATACCGCCTGGAGCAAAACGTCTGGAACGGGGTGGTCTCGGTGCAACTGGTGGTCGAACACGCCGCCCCGCCTGCCCCCTAAGGAGTGAGGACGCGTTAGAATGCTGGGTTAACCAAGACACAGCACTAGGATCGCCATGGAAGCCGAACGTCAGAACCAGCTCGCAGCCAAACTCGCCGATTACGCCGAGCGCGAACAGGCTCTACGGAGGTATCTTTGACTACGATGCCAAAACTGAACGTTTGCACGTCGTCAACGCCGAATTAGAAAGCGCCGAGGTCTGGAACGACCCCAAGCACGCCCAGGAACTGGGCCGCGAGAAAAAATCCCTCGATGATGTGGTGGAAGCGCTGACGACCATCGCCAGCGGCGTGGCCGACGCCACCGAACTCTTCGAAATGGCCGCCGCCGACGACGATGACGCCACGCTCATCGCGATCGAGGAAGATGCGGCCGTTTTCGGTGAAAAGATCGAAGGGCTCGAGTTCCGCCGGATGTTCAACAACCCGGCCGATCCGCTGAACTGCTTCCTCGACATTCAAGCGGGTGCAGGCGGCACCGAGGCCCAGGACTGGGCGTCGATGCTGTTGCGTCAGTACCTCCGCTATTGCGAGCGCAAGGGTTTCAAAACCGAAGTGCTGGAAGAATCGGAAGGCGAAGTCGCGGGCCTCAAGTCGGCCACGATCAAGATCGAAGGCGAATACGCCTTCGGTTTTCTGCGTACCGAATCCGGCGTGCATCGGCTGGTGCGCAAGAGCCCGTTCGATTCGTCGGGCGGTCGCCACACGTCGTTTGCCAGCGTTTTCGTGTATCCGGAAGTCGACGACTCCATCGAGATCGAGGTCAATCCGGCCGATTTGCGCGTGGATACATACCGGGCCAGCGGCGCCGGCGGTCAGCACATCAACAAAACCGACTCGGCCGTGCGGATCACGCACGCCCCCACCGGGATTGTGGTTCAGTGCCAGAACGACCGTTCGCAGCACCGCAACCGCGCCGAAGCCATGCAGATGTTGAAGTCGCGCCTGTTCGAGCTCGAAATGCGCAACCGCATGGCCGAACAGCAGAAGATGGAAGACGCCAAGACCGACGTGGGCTGGGGTCACCAGATTCGTTCGTACGTGCTCGATCAAAGCCGTATCAAGGATTTGCGCACCAACGTCGAAATCTCCAACACCCAGAAGGTGCTGGACGGCGATCTCGATCCATTCATCCAGGCCAGCCTGAAACAAGGCGTTTGACGCCGGCGGCTGCGCGCCTGGCGCGCGGCGGCTCACTTTGCGACGCGACATGACTGACACCGCATTCGATACCGTGATCGTTTTGACCGGCGCCTCCCGCGGCCTGGGCGCCGCCCTGGCACGCGATCTGGCCGCGCCACGCACGAAGATCATCGCCCTGCTGCGCAAGCCGGATCCCGCACTCGAAGCAGATGTCGCGGCCAAAGGCGGCGTGCTGCAGCAGGTCGCGGTCGATCTCGCCGATCTCGACGACACCGCCGTGCAAGCCGATATTCTGTTTCCCGCCATGCCGGCCGGGGCCCAACGCTATTGGCTGATCAACAATGCCGGTACCGTGGCGCCCATTTCCACGATCGCCGGTCTGGGCGATCCGGCCGCGTTGCGCACCGCGTTCGACATCAACGTCAACGCGGTGATCCTGCTGTCGGCTGCATTCCTGCGCGCGATGACCGGCCGCCAGGCCCAAGGGCGCCTGCTCAACATTTCCTCCGGTGCCGGCCGCAACGCCAAGGCCGGCTGGGGCGTGTACTGCGCCACCAAGGCCGCACTGGACATGTTCACCCGCACTGTGAATACCGAGCGCGACACCCATGGCGTGGCTGCAGTGGCGCTCGCACCGGGCGTGGTCGATACCGACATGCAAGGCGCCATCCGTGCGTCCGACCCCGCGCACTTCCCGGCGGTGGCCCAGTTTCAGGGCATGAAAGACAAGGGCCAGCTTGCATCGCCCGCCAACGTGGCTGCGAGCATCCACGCCTACCTGCAACGCGACGATTTCGGCCAGACCGAAATCGACGACATTCGTAATTACTGATTCCGCCTGACATGACCGACCAAACGTCCTCCCCCGCCGCACCGGATGAAAACCGCCTGATCGCCGAGCGCCGCGTCAAACTGAGCAAACTGCGCGAAGCGGGTGTGGCGTTCCCGAACGACTTCACCCCCGACACGCAAAGCGCCGAATTGCATGCGCAATATGGCGAACGCGAGCAACAAGATCTGGCCGACGCCGGCATCGAAGTGCGCATCGCCGGCCGCGTGATGCTCAAGCGCGTGATGGGCAAGGCCAGCTTCGCGACGCTGCAGGACGGCAGCGGCCGCATTCAGATCTACGTGGATCGCGGCTCACTGGGCGAAGATGCCTATACCGCTTTCAAGCAGTGGGATCTGGGCGACATCGTGGCGGTCGTCGGCAAAGTGTTCAAGACCAACAAGGGCGAACTCTCGGTACACGCGTCCACGGCGCGCCTGCTGTCGAAGTCGCTGCGCCCCCTGCCCGACAAGTTTCATGGTGTGGCCGATCAGGAGCTGCGCTACCGCCAGCGCTACGTCGACCTCATCATGACCGAATCGACGCGCAAGACGTTCGAAATGCGCAGCAAGGCGATCGGCGCCGTGCGCCAGTTCATGCTGGATGCGCGCTTCGTCGAAGTCGAAACGCCCATGCTGCACCCGATCCCCGGCGGCGCGGCAGCCAAGCCGTTCACCACGCACCACAATGCGCTGGACATGCAGATGTTCCTGCGCATTGCGCCCGAGCTGTATCTGAAGCGCCTGATCGTGGGCGGTTTCGATCGCGTGTTCGAGATCAACCGCAACTTCCGCAACGAAGGCGTGAGCACGCGGCACAATCCCGAATTCACGATGATGGAGTTTTACGCGGCCTACGCGGACTACCATTGGCTGATGGACTTCACTGAGAACGTGCTGCGCCAGGCGGCGATTGCCGCCTGCGGCACTGCCACCCTCAACTATCAGGGCCGCGAAGTCGATCTGGCGGCGCCGTTCGAGCGCCTCACCATCTGTGGCGCGATCCTCAAATATGCGCCGCATTACACGCAGGACCAGCTCGACGACGAGACGTTCGTGCGGGCCGAGCTCAAGAAGCTCGGCGCACACGTCACGGGCCCGGTGCTGAGCCGCGCCGGTTTGGGTGCACTGCAATTGGCGCTCTTCGAAGAGACGGCGGAGGGCCAGTTGTGGAACCCGACCTACATCATCGACTACCCCGCCGAAGTGTCGCCGCTTGCACGCGCGTCCGACACGCGCGAAGGCATCACCGAGCGCTTCGAGCTCTTCATCACCGGCCGTGAAATCGCCAATGGCTTCTCGGAGTTGAATGACCCCGAAGACCAGGCGCAACGCTTCCAGGCGCAGGTCGCCGCCAAGGATGCCGGCGACGAAGAAGCGATGTTTTTCGATGCCGACTACATTCGCGCCCTTGAGTACGGCATGCCCCCGACGGGCGGTTGCGGTATCGGCATCGATCGCCTGATCATGCTGCTCACCGACAGCCCTACGATTCGCGACGTGATCCTGTTCCCGCACCTGCGCCGCGAAGACTGAGTTCGTCAAGCGCTGGATCGATTGCCGGTCCGGCCGCGAGGCGCCCCTCTCGATCTGCAATGACCCCAACGCTTGAACACCCGTTCGAGAGATTGGGGTTTTTTCATGCGATTGCGATTACGCTAGTCGCTGGCATACCGGTGGCGATGGCTGCGGCGTTTCACCGGCATTGAGGCTAACGGGGCGTGCCAAGCGCACTCGAATTCGTTGCGCCGTCAAACAAAGGAGACGATCACATGATGAAAATATGGGGACGCCGTAGTTCATTCAATGTTCAAAAAGTGCTTTGGCTCGTCGCCGAGCTGGGCATTCCGCACCACCACATTGACGCCGGCGGCCGCTTTGGCGGTCTGGATACGCCCGAGTTTCTGGCCATGAATCCAAACGGCAAAATTCCGGTATTGCAGGATACCGATGGCACCACGGTGTGGGAATCGCACGCCATCCTGCGTTACCTGGCGGCAAAGTACTGCGGCACGGCGTCAAACACCGTGGAGGCCCGTGCGACGGCGATTCGCACGGCGGCCGATGCCTCGGATGCGGTAGGTGCCTCAGATGCCTTCCATACATCGAATACCTTGGATGCCTCCGCTGCTTACCTCGCTTCGCGGGCCGCGCACTGTCACACCCTATGGTCGAACGACCCCGCCATTCAGTCGCGCGCAGATCGCTGGATGGACTGGACGCAAAGTGCGTTGCAACCCGCGTTCTTAACAGGTGTGTTCTGGGGGTTCTATCGCACCCCTGAAGCGCAACGCGATTGGCCGGCTATCGAACGCAGCCTGGCTCAATGCGCAACGCTGTTTCGGCTCTTGGACACCGAACTGGCCAAGCACCCGTATCTGACCGGCGATGCGCTCACGCTCGCCGACATCGCGGTGGGTACCGCGCTGTTTCGCTATTACGAACTCGATATTGAACGCCCCCAACTGCCTCACGTCGAGGCGTGGTATGACCGCTTGCGCGAGCGCGATGCCTATCGGACCCATGTCATGATCCCCTTCGATGAACTGCGCGGAAACCTGGAATACTAGAATGTTGTACCGCTTTACCCTCACCACCCTCGCCGCCACACTCGCCCTGAGCGCGGCGGCGGCAACCGCTCATGCGGCATCAACTCAAGCGGCACCTGCTCAACCGGCACCGGTTCATAAAACGCCGGTTCATGGGGCACCTCTCCGTGTTGCACCTGTTCATGTTGCACCTGTTCAAGTCGCCGCATCATCCCCCCCTGCAACGCCTGCGCGCGCCACCAAACCGGCTGCCGACCCCCTGGGTGTTGCCTTGCCCGATGACCTTGACCGCGCCGCACTGATCAAGCTCGTTGCCCCCAACGTCGACGCCGCGCGCATCACGCTCGTTGGTGCCAAGCCGTGGCCGCGCCGCGCAAACAGTTATGTGGTGCTCGTATGTGCGGCGCCCGGCAATACTCCCGCTTCTGCGTCACCCGACTGCAGCCAGACGATCGACCCGAGCACCGTCACGATGGTGTCGCCCACGGCGTATGTGGCGGTGGTGGAACGCGCGCCCGATCAAGCGCCTGCATTGGTTGCTGCCAGCGGCGCAATCGACACCCAGGCGGCATGGGATGAAGCCAATCTCACCCTGACGCCGTCGAGTCCCGACTTCGCGCGCGGCGTGCCGCTTCTGCCACAGCAATGGGATCAATTCGATCTTGCCGCCTACAAGATCAGCGACGAGCAATATGCCTTCGGCTTGCGGGCCGGCTGGAGCGAGCCGTTTGCCGGGGGCATGGCCACCTTCAGTGCGCTGTATCTGTTTGCGATCCAGGGCGATCGCCTGGCCGTTATCCTGGCGGAGCCCATGACGGCTTACCGGAACATGGCCGCGGACCCGGGCACAAGCCGTCGAAGCGAGCGCGAGGTCCAGGACGAGGAGAACGTGTTGTCGATGTTGAATTCGAAGACGGCGGGCTACTACGACATTCGCATCAAAATGAAGGGCGACAAACACACCAAGACGCGCAAATGGTCGGCGCAGCAAGGGCGTTATGTGACAGCCGAGTAATTTCCCGCTTTGCTTGTTACCGACGGGTGATTGGAAGGGTGGGTGCGCTACATTTTTGCGCAGCGCACTGCACACCTCTTATCGGCACACCATGACGGCTATTGAACGCTCAACTCACCCGACGATCAGTTCGATGTTTTCCCATTCGTGGCCGCACTTGCGAACAAGGCTGTCTCGTCTACGCACGACAGCGATGCTTGTGTGCGTCATGACGTTTGCTGCGGCTAGCGGCGCCTTCGCCGCGCCCGTGCCACCCAAGCCGATCGATCCCAAGCAGGATGGCCTGGGCGTCACCCTGCCCGCGGGATTGGACGCCGACACACTCGTCGGACTGGTGATGCCGATGGGCGACCCGACAAGGGTGACTTTGGTTGGCGCGAAATCATGGCCGCGTCGTGCGGACAGCTTTGTGGTGATTGTGTGCGCCGCCGAAGACCGCGCGCTGATCTCGAAAACGCCTGACTGCGGCCCGCAGACTGCAGGGCCCGGCGTGACCGAGCAAACATTGCCGGTGGCATATGTGGGCGTCGTCGAGCGCAGAGCGGGCGGCGCGCCAACGTTGGTCGCAGCCAGCGGCGCCATCACGCTCAAGACCGATTGGTCGCGCAGCATGCTGACCGCGCCGGTAGATGCTGAAGAGGCACCCGACAGTCGTGTCCTGCCCAGCCATTGGCGTCAATTCGATCTGGCCCCTTACCGTATTGCCGACGACGAATACGCTTTCGGTTTGCGCGGTGGGTGGTCTGAATCGTTTGCCGGCGGCGGCGCATTGTTCAATGCGCTCTATCTGTTCAAGATCGAAACGAACCGCCTGGCCGTCGTTCTCGCTGAGCCCATGTACGCCAATTACGATATCGCTGGGGGATGGAACAAGGACGGCACGCGCGACCACTCGATCGAGACCGACGAAAACGTCCTCGCCATCACCAAACGCACAACCGACGGTTATTACGATCTTCGCATCACCCAGAAGGGAGACCGAGACGTCGAGAAAATATTCCAGTGGTCAAAACGCGAAGGCAGGTACCTGGAAGCGAGTTCCAAGCCCTGACGGTAAGTGCGGGATCGTGCCGGTACCCGGATGACGAACCTGCATCAGGCGCTGGACATTGACAGCGCTGGGGCTAAGTCAGGCGCGGCCTGCAACGGCCGCTGGCCACATCCAGCGTTGAAGCCCTCAGGTGCGCTCGTCGATCCAGGCTTGCTGGATCGCTTCCAGGATGCGTTCGCCACAGCGGGCGGCATCGTCGTCGAAGCCGGGCAATGCCATCACCAGCTCACGCAATTGCGTAAAACGAATGATCGCCGGATCGATATCCGGATGCGTCTCGTCGAGCGTCTCGGCGATCTCAAGCGTGTCGACCCATTTCATCAGTGATTTTCCTTCGCGTGGTTGATCGTATAGCGGGGAATTTCAATCGTGATGTCTTGCTGCGCAACCTTGGCCTGACAGGATAAACGCGACGTGGGCGACAGGCCCCAAGCCTTGTCCAGCATGTCTTCTTCGTCATCGGTCGCGTCTTCCAGCGAGCCGTAGCCTTCGCGCACCACCACATGGCATGTCGTGCATGCACATGAGAGTTCGCAGGCATGCTCGAGTTCGACATGATTGTCGAGCATGATGCGACAGATCGACACGCCCACAGGCGCGTTTTCGATGACTTTGCCCTCGGGGCAAACGTCGGGATGCGGGAGGATGGTCAGTTTAGGCATACAGCGGAATCAAGCCAGTTCATCAAGTTTACGGCCGGCGAGCGCGGACCGAATACTGCGGTCCATGCGCCGCTCGGCGAAGAGTTCGGTGCTGTCGGACAGCGCCTTTACGGCCGCCCGCACAACCTCAACGTCGTCTGCGGTTTGGGCGGCGGTAGCCGTGGCCAGCGCGGCATCGATCGCTTGCCGTTCATCGGCGTCCAGCAAATCGGCATCCTTGGCCAAGGCCGCGCCCACGGACTCGACCAGTTGCCGGGCTTCGACTTGCTGTTCGCGCAACATGCGCGCCACGGCGTCGCTATCGGCCTGAGACACGCTGTCGGCCAACATCGTCGCCACTTCGTCGTCGGACAGGCCGTACGAAGGCTTGACGGTGACGGCCGCTTCCACGCCGGTGCTTTCTTCACGCGCCGTGACGTTGAGCAGACCATCGGCATCCACCTGGAACGTGACGCGAATGCGGGCCGCACCAGCCACCATCGGCGGAATATCGCGAAGTTCGAAGCGCGCCAACGAGCGGCAGGCACTCACCAGATCGCGCTCGCCCTGCAGCACGTGAATGCTCATGGCACTCTGGCCGTCTTTGAATGTCGTGAATTCTTGCGCGCGCGCCACCGGGATCGTGCTGTTGCGCGGGATCACGCGTTCGACCAAACCGCCCATCGTTTCAAGACCGAGCGACAACGGCGTCACGTCGAGCAGCAGCCAATCCTCGCCCGGCGCACGATTTCCTGCCAGCAAGTTGGCCTGCAACGCCGCGCCGAGGGCGACCACTTCATCCGGATTGAGATCGGTCAGCGGCGGGGTGCCGAACAGATCGCCGAGGACGCGCTGCACGATCGGCATGCGGGTGGCACCACCCACCATGACCACGCCCTTCACATCTGCCGGTTTCAATCCCGCATCGCGCAGCGTCTGGCGCGCGCGATCCAAAGTTTTCTCGAGCAGCGGCTGAGCCAGACGTTCGAAATCGGCGCGACTCAACGCCGCACTCACGACCATGCCCTCGCCCAAATGCGCTTCGACCACGGCACTGTCCGAATCGGACAGCGCTTCGCGTGCGACCCGAGCCGCGACGCGCAACGCACGGTGATGTTCACGCGACAAGGTATCGAGTGCCACACCGGCCGTTGCACACACGGCCTGCACGATCAAAGTATCGAAATCGTCGCCGCCCAGAGCGGTGTCGCCACCGGTGGCGATCACTTCGAACACGCCTTGCGTCAATCGCAGAATCGATACGTCGAATGTGCCGCCGCCCAAGTCATACACGGCATAGACACCTTCGGACGCGTGATCGAGACCATAGGCAATGGCAGCTGCCGTCGGCTCATTGAGCAAACGCAGAACGTTCAAACCGGCCAATCGTGCAGCATCGCGCGTGGCCTGGCGTTGTGCATCGTCGAAGTAGGCGGGCACGGTGATGACGGCACCCACCAGATCGTCGCCCAGCGTGCTTTCGGCGCGCTCGCGCAAGGCCTGCAGGATATGGGCAGACACTTCGATCGGGCTCAGATCGCCGCGCACCGTGCGCAGGCGCACCATGCCCGGCGCATCCACGAACTCGTACGGCAGTCCTTCGGCCTTGACGTCGTCAAACGTGCGGCCCATGAAGCGCTTGACCGAGACAACGGTATTCGAGGGATCGGTCGCCTGGGCCTGCGCGGCCTCATGGCCCACGACCCGTGCATCGCGATCCAGGTAACGCACTACCGACGGCAATAGCGCGCGACCGTCGGCATCTTTCAGAATCTCGGGCACGCTGCTGCGCACTGCTGCGACCAGCGAGTGCGTGGTGCCCAGATCGATGCCCACGGCCAACTTGCGCTCGTGCGGAGCCGGGGAATCTCCCGGTTCGGAAATCTGCAATAAAGCCATGACAGTAGATCTTCAGTGGTCGGGACGTTCGCGCGCCAGCTCGCGGCCGAAGGTGTCGAGGAACATCCATTCCCGGACTTTTTCGCCTGCGGTAGCCAGATCGCCACGAACGTCGATCAAATCGGTGAGTACGCGCGTCATCTCAGCGCGCGCATCGCGTATTTCCGTATCCAGCGCAGTGAAGGCATCGGCCGACTTCGCGTCGCGTGCGTCGTCCAGCATCTCGCGCCATTCCATTTGCTGCATCAAGAAGGCAGGCGACATCGCGGTGTTGGTCTCGGTTTGCAGATCGATGCCACCCGACTCGCACAGATACTTCGCGCGCAAAAGGGGATCGCGCAATTGCCGATACCCGTCGTTCGCCCGTGCGGCCCATTGCATGGCCACACGCTTCTCAGCGGCGCTGGCGGTGGCGAAGCGGTCGGGATGAACCCGAGCCGCAACGAGACGCCATGCAGACTCGAGCGCATCGCGATCGATGGCGAACTGGCGTGGCAGTCCAAAAAGAGAAAAGTAGTCGTCAGCCGCCACGCATTACACCGTGAACGACTCACCGCAACCGCAGGTTGCCTTCTCATTGGGATTGCTGAACCTGAACCCTTCGTTCAAGCCCTCGCGAGCGTAGTCCAACTGCGTGCCGGAAAGATACGGCATGCTCTTGGGGTCGACAAACACCTTCACACCGTGAAACTCGAATACCGAGTCTTCAGTTGCCGGTTCATCGACATACTCGAGCTTGTAGGCCATGCCAGAACACCCGGTCGTCCGCACGCCCAGGCGCAGGCCGATGCCCTTGCCTCGCTTCTGCAAATAGCGGCTGATGTGATCGGCCGCGCGTTCGGTGAGTGTGACAGCCATGATCAGCTCGCAGTGACAGCTTGTTTGTCTTCGGCAGCGACGGGGTGCTTGTCTTGATAGTCCTTGATCGCAGCCTTGATCGCATCTTCGGCAAGAATCGAGCAGTGAATCTTCACCGGCGGCAGCGCCAACTCTTCGGCGATCTGCGTATTGCGAATGCTCATCGCTTGATCGAGCGTCTTGCCCTTGACCCATTCGGTCACGAGCGAGCTCGACGCGATGGCCGACCCACAGCCGTACGTCTTGAACTTCGCGTCTTCGATGATGCCCGACTCGTTCACACGGATCTGCAGCTTCATCACATCGCCACAGGCGGGTGCGCCCACCATGCCGGTACCGACGCTGGTGTCGCCCTTGTCGAACGAACCCACGTTGCGGGGGTTTTCGTAGTGGTCGAGAACTTGATTGCTATATGCCATGATTAATCTCCCAACGGTGGCGGTTCAGCCGCCAGATCATTATTCAAACGCCGCAATTAATGCGCCGCCCACTGTACGGAACTGATATCGATGCCGTCCTTGGCCATTTCCCACAGCGGCGACATGTCGCGCAGCTTGCCGACCCGGCTCTTCAGCAACTCGATCGCAAAATCGATTTCCTGCTCGGTCGTGAACCGACCAATCGTGAAACGAATCGAGCTGTGCGCGAGTTCGTCGTTACGCCCCAGGGCGCGCAACACATACGACGGCTCCAGGCTGGCGGAGGTACACGCCGAACCGCTCGACACGGCAAGTTCCTTGATCGCCATGATCAACGACTCACCTTCCACATAATTGAAACTCACGTTCAAGTTGTGCGGCACGCGGCGCTCCATATCGCCATTGAGGTAGACCTCCTCAATGGTGGAGAGGCCCGCCCACAGGCGGTCACGCAGCATGCGGATGCGTTCGCTTTCGACACCCATCTCTTCGCGGGCGATGCGGAACGCCTCGCCCATGCCCACGATCTGGTGCGTGGGCAACGTGCCCGAACGGAAACCGCGCTCGTGCCCGCCACCGTGGATCTGCGCTTCAATGCGCACACGCGGCTTGCGACGGATGAAGAGCGCGCCCATGCCCTTCGGGCCATATGTCTTGTGAGCCGAAAACGACATCAGATCGACCTTGAGCTTTTGCAGATCGATCACGACCTTGCCCGTGGCCTGCGCGGCGTCGACGTGAAAAATGATGCCTTTCTCGCGCAGCAGTTCGCCGATCGCTTCGATGTCCTGAATGACGCCGATCTCGTTATTGACGAACAGAATCGACACCAGCACGGTATCCGGACGCAGCGCTGCCTTCAGCACTTCCATGTCCAGCAAACCGTTATCCTGCACATTCAGATACGTGACTTCGAAGCCTTGCCGTTCGAGTTCGCGACAGGTATCCAGCGTAGCCTTGTGCTCCGTCTTCAGCGTGATGACGTGCTTGCCGCGCTGATGATAGAAGTTGGCCGCACCCTTGACCGCAAGGTTGATCGACTCGGTAGCGCCCGACGTCCACACGATCTCGCGCGAATCGGCGTTGACCAGCTTGGCGACTTCCTCACGCGCACGCTCTACCGCCTCTTCCGCGGCCCAGCCGATCGAATGGCTGCGCGAAGCCGGATTACCGTAATTCTCGTAAAGCCACGGCACCATGGCGTCCACGACGCGCGGGTCGACCGGCGTGGTAGCGGAATAATCGAGATAGATGGGACGATTGCTCATAACGACTCCTGTACGATCGACGCGGCGACTTAAGCCGCTGCCGGTGCGTTGGTCACGCTTCCGGCCGTAGTGGTATTCAAACGATTGACTCGAACCGGGGATCCCGAATTGGCCGCCGCGCTCGCATCCTGCAACTGGCGCACGCGCTGCTGATCGACCAGATCCTGAAGCGACACCGAATCCAGATAATCCACCATCTTGCGGTTCAACGTGGCCCACAGCTCGTGCGTCATGCACTTGCCTGGCTTGCCATCGTTACCGCTCGTACAGTCCCGCTTGCCGCCGCAGCTCGTGGCATCCAACGGCTCATCGACGGCGAAGATGATGTCGGCCACCGTGATGTTGCGCGCCAGGCGGGCGAGCGAATACCCGCCGCCGGGACCGCGAACGCTGTCCACGAGCTCGTGCCGGCGCAACTTGCCGAACAACTGTTCGAGATAGGAGAGGGAGATGTTCTGGCGCTGGCTGATCGCCGCCAACGTGACGGGCCCGCCATGCTGACGCATCGCGAGGTCGATCATGGCGGTCACTGCAAAACGCCCTTTCGTTGTCAGCCGCATAGTCTGGATTCCTGGTGTTCGCGCGCTGCCGAGAAGATCCTCACAGCGCAATACCCGAGTAATTGCCTCAAGTATAACGAATTCCCGACTAAAACGCTAGGCCTCTGTAACTTCTCAAGCGTTGGGCGGGCCGACAGCCGACTTCGCGCCAGGAGCTACCGAAATGCACGCACCGATCATGGAGATGCGCACACGTGCGAGCGGTGCGCGCGGCTAAGCGCTGCTGCCAATCATCAGCGCTGAAAATACCTGGCGTAAAAAAACCGCGCTTGGGGCGCGGCCGGTGGGCCGATTGCCTGATCGAAAATCAGGCAGCCTGATACTGCGTTGCACGCTTGCGTACCAATTCAAGCACGCCCTGACAGGCATCCTCGAGATAGTCGAGCACCTTGCCGAAACCCTCCGGGCCGCCGTAGTACGGATCGGGCACAGTGGCTTCTTCGAACTCGTTCGCAAAGCGCATGAGCAACATCAGCTTATGCTGGTACTGCTTCGGACACTGCTGCTGCATTGCGGACAAATTCTCCCAATCCATCGCCAGGATCAGATCGAACTCGCGGAAGTCATCAGGCGTGACTTGCCTTGCCTCGCAGTGCGTCATTTCGTACCCGCGTTTGCGAGCGGCCGCCTGGGCGCGCGCATCGGGGGCTTCGCCGATATGGAAGTCGTGGGTGCCGGCGGAGTCAATTCGGACGACGTCGGATAAACCCGCGTCGGACACCAAATGACGGAACACGCCCTCTGCGCTCGGCGAGCGACAGATGTTGCCCATGCAAACAAAAAGTACCTTGGTCATCATGGTTTAAAGTCTGCGGGAAAACCCGAAAGAAGGCAAGCTTTTTTTGCACTGGCGCACATGCCGGAAGACGCCGCATCAAGATACAAATATCCTGATATATCAACTGATTATCGCGCTCATTTAAAAATACTATGAGGAGTGAAGCGCGCGCTTCTCGTGCACTGCCGCCACACACGAATTGACCCTGATTTTGATTGACCGGAGGACCTGCCAAGCGGTTCCCCAGTCACCAAAATAAACATGCCATTGCCCTGTCATCATTCGGCACGGAGTGAAATCAATTCTGCACGCGCCGCCACTGACGAGCAGATGCACAGCCCACCCCCTTACGCGGGCCTTACCGCAGCAACGCACGTTCCTTCAAGGCCGTGAGCGCATCTCGCGCCGCAGCAGCCTGCTCGAATTCAAGGTTGCGGGCGTGATCCATCATGGCCTTCTCGAGCCGCCTGAACTCCTTGGCGAGGGCTTTTTCGTCGCCCAGCAGCGAGGCTGGGATTTCGCTCTCGACCACTTCGTCGCGCTGCGCTCCAACCACCCCGTCGATCAGATCGCGCACAGCCTTGTTCACGCCGCGCGCGGTAATGCCGTGCTCGATGTTGAACGCCAACTGCTTGTTGCGGCGCCGCTCCGTTTCATCCATCGCGCGCCGCATCGAATCGGTTATGCGATCGGCATACAGAATGGCGTGACCATTCAAATTGCGCGCCGCACGGCCGATCGTCTGGATCAAGCTGCGCTCGGAGCGCAGGAAGCCTTCTTTGTCGGCATCGAGGATCGCCACCAACGACACCTCAGGAATATCGAGCCCTTCGCGCAGCAAGTTGATCCCCACGAGCACATCGAAGGTGCCCAGACGCAGATCGCGCAGAATTTCGACCCGCTCGACGGTATCGATGTCGGAGTGCAGATAGCGCACCTTCACACCGTGCTCGGCCAGAAAATCGGTCAGATCCTCGGACATACGCTTGGTCAGCGTGGTGACCAGCACCCGGTCGCCCGCCGCCACACGCACCTTGATCTGCCCCAGCAGATCGTCGACCTGCGTGCTCGCCGGCAAGATCTCGACCATGGGGTCGACCAGGCCCGTCGGTCGCACCACCTGCTCGGCAACGTTGTCGGCGTGCTCGATCTCGTACGCCGCCGGCGTGGCTGACACGAACACGCACTGCCGCATGCGCGACTCGAACTCGTCCAGCTTCAGCGGCCGGTTATCCAGTGCCGACGGCAAACGGAAACCGTACTGCACCAGCGTTTCCTTGCGCGCCCTATCGCCCCGATACATCCCGCCCAACTGGCCAATGGTGACGTGACTCTCGTCGATGAACATCAATCCGTCTGCAGGCAAATAGTCGATCAGCGTGGGCGGCGGCTCGCCGGGCGCCGCCCCGGACAGATGCCGGGAGTAGTTCTCGATGCCCTTACAGAAGCCAAGTTCGTTGAGCATTTCAAGGTCGAAGCGGGTGCGCTGCTCGAGCCGTTGCGCCTCGACCAGCTTGCCTTCGTCCACAAACATCTTCAGTCGGTCGCGCAGCTCGACCTTGATGGTTTCCACAGCGCGCAGCACAGTATCCCGGGGCGTCACATAGTGCGAGCCGGGGTAAACCGTGAAACGTGGCACCTTCTGACGCATCCGCCCGGTGAGGGGGTCGAACAGCTCCAGCGACTCGACCTCATCGTCGAACATCGTGATGCGCACGGCCAACTCGGCGCTTTCGGCCGGGAACACGTCGATGGTCTCGCCGCGCACGCGGAACGTACCGCGCACGAACTCGGCGTCGTTACGCGTGTACTGCATGGCGACCAGACGTGCCAGGATCTCACGCCGCGCCATGCGGTCGCCCGAGCGCAGAATGAGCACCATGGCGTGGTAGTCGCCCGGGTTGCCGATACCGTAGATGCAGGAGACGGTGCCGACGATGATCGTGTCGCGTCGCTCCAGCAGGCTTTTGGTGGCCGACAGCCGCATCTGCTCGATGTGTTCGTTGATCGAGGAGTCTTTCTCGATGAACAGATCGCGCGTGGGCACGTAGGCCTCGGGCTGGTAGTAGTCGTAGTAGGAAACGAAATACTCGACCGCGTTTTTGGGGAAGAACTCGCGCATTTCGGCGTAGAGCTGCGCGGCCAGCGTTTTATTGGGCGCCAGGACGAGCGCCGGCCGGCCGATACGTGCGATGACGTTGGCCATTGAAAAGGTCTTGCCCGAGCCCGTCACGCCCAAGAGCGTCTGGTACATCAACCCATCCTCGATGCCCTGCGTGAGCGAATCGATCGCTTTCGGCTGGTCGCCCGCAGGCGGATAGGGCTGGAAGAGTTGGAAGGGACTGCCTGGATACTCGATGAATCCGGATGCGGTCATGCTAGACTGTTTTGGGGGTAAACCCCTGATTATCCACTGCCTGTCAACCCTAGTCCACCATACCCATTCCCCTGACATGAGTACACTTTTCGCATCCGTTGAACTCGCCCCGCGCGACCCCATTCTTGGTCTGAACGAACAGTACAACGCGGACACACGTCCCGGAAAAGTGAATCTCGGCGTGGGCGTGTACTACGACGACGCTGGCCGCCTGCCTCTTCTGAGCGCAGTGCGCAAAGCGGAAATCGCCCGGATCGAAGCCGCTGCTGCCCGCGGCTACCTGCCGATCGAAGGCATCACTGGTTACAACAAAGGCGCGCAGACGTTGCTGCTGGGCGAGAACTCGCCGCTCGTCGCCGCCGGTCGCGTGCTGACGACCCAAGCCCTGGGCGGCACTGGCGCACTGAAGATCGGCGCCGATTACCTGCGCCTGCTCCTGCCCACGTCGAAGGTCGTGATCAGCGATCCCAGCTGGGAAAACCACCGTGCGCTGTTTGAACGTGCCGGTTTCGAAGTGGGCACCTATCCCTATTACGACAAGACCACCCACGGCCTGAACTTCGAAGGCATGTTGGCAGGCCTGAAGGCCTTGCCCGAGCAGACCGTCGTTGTGCTGCATGCGTGCTGCCACAACCCGACGGGCGTGGATCCCACCGCCGAGCAGTGGAAGACGATTGCCGAAACGGTCAAGGCGCGCAATCTGGTGCCCTTCCTCGACATCGCCTACCAAGGCTTCGGCGACGGCCTGGAACAGGACGCGTCTGTCGTGCGCATGTTCGCCGACATGGACATCACGATGTTCGTGAGTTCGTCGTTCTCGAAGTCGTTCTCGCTCTACGGCGAGCGCGTCGGTGCCCTGACGATCATCGCCGGCGATGCCGACGAATCCAAGCGCGTACTGAGCCAGTTGAAGCGCGTGATCCGCACCAACTACTCGAACCCGCCTACGCACGGCGGCACGGTGGTCGCCACGGTGCTCAACGATCCGGCCTTGTTTGCCGAGTGGGACGCCGAACTGGCCGGCATGCGCGACCGCATCCGTACGATGCGCAAGCAATTGGTCGAGAAGATCAAGGCTGCAGGCGCGACGCAGGATTTCAGCTTTGTGTTGAAGCAGCGCGGCATGTTCTCGTTCTCGGGGCTTACCGCGGATCAGGTCGAGCGCCTGCGCGAAGAGCATGCGATCTACGCCATCTCGACCGGCCGAATCTGCGTCGCGGCGCTCAACAGCCAGAACATCGATGCGGTGGCCAAAGCCATTGCCGCGGTGTTGAAAGGCTGAGCATCAAGCACGTCCGTGAGCCGTCAGGCGTTGCACGCTCGGCCTGACCGCGCACCTGTTTGACGCGTTGCTGAAACGTACGATCCAAAAACCCAGCCTCTGCGCTGGGTTTTTTTCGTTCGCTGTATTCCAAGATCGATTGCGATGAAGGTCAACGCAGTCGGCCGCAGCCAGACCGATGTCGCATCCGACACGCGCGGCTCGGTTCACGTTGACTGAGACGATTTGCCCTGCGCGCAGAATCATCGCTCGACGGGCTGTACATCTAGTCTTTCAGCGCATATCCGCCGACTTTCGTCCCGCAAGCCGCGCTTTTCTTGGTTTTTTGTTCAATTCACCGTTGCATTTTGTGCGCAAGTCGTCCAAAATCGGCAACTGTATATCCATACAGTTCATGCCGCGCACTGTGCATGACTCGCTAGGAATGAAATGGCCAGCAAACTAACCGATCGCCAGCAGGAAATTCTCGATCTCATCCGCGCCGCCGTCGCGCGCACCGGGTTCCCTCCCACGCGGGCCGAGATCGCGCAAGCACTTGGATTTCGCTCGGCCAACGCCGCAGAAGATCACTTGAAGGCGCTGGCGCGCAAAGGCGCTATTGAGCTTACCGCCGGCACCTCGCGCGGCATCCGCCTGAAGCCGGCGCAGGAAGAAGAGGCGCCCGGTCCGATCGGCGCGCTTCTCAATCAGATGAAGTTGCCGCTGATCGGCCGCGTGGCCGCCGGCAGCCCCATCCTGGCCGCCGAGCATGTCGAACGAGAAGTTGGCGTGGATCCCGGGTTGTTCACGCAAACGCCCGACTTTCTGCTGAAGGTGCGTGGAATGAGCATGCGCGACTGCGGCATCCTCGATGGCGACCTGCTGGCGGTCAAGAAGGCGACCGATGCCCGCAACGGTCAGATCGTCGTCGCGAGAATCGACGATGAGGTCACGGTCAAGCGCCTGCAACGCCATGCGGATCGCATCGAGCTTCTTCCGGAAAATCCCGACTTCGACATCATCGTCGTCGCGCCCGAACAAGAATTTGCGCTTGAAGGGATCGCCGTCGGCCTGATCCGCACCCAACCGTTGCATTGATCTAGGTAGGGCTGGAGCAGCCGCGACGGTGTGGCTGCTGCGCCTTCAGATCCGCTAACCTTCCAATAGGGCTCGCACCACGCTGCGGGCTTTCCCTTTCTCTTTCTCTCTCGCCAACCGGATCATCAACGCCACCCGGGCCTTGTCGGCAGACAACCCGCCGCTCGTCATGAAGCCCAGCGCGTCATCGGGGCATCCGATATCCCAGCCCACGTGCCCCTCGTCCACCTTGCTTGCACGCACCACGGCCACGCCACTCGCTCGCGCATCGGCCAACGCAGCCTGTATCGGCCCGCTCAATGTGCCCTGCCCCGTGCCGGCAAAAACGATGCCCTGTGCACCGGCACGCACAACATGCGCGATCATATCGGTGGATGCACCGGGATAGGCAACAAGGATGTCGACGCGCGGCAGTGGCGTGGCAAGCAAACACGCGAGATCGTCGATCTCCGTATCCAGATCGACGGCGGTACTGGCGTCGATGGGTTCGCCGAGCACCGCAATGGGTTCGTCCGCATGCTGCCCCGCATGAGCACTGCGACCCGTCAGCCCGTCGCATCGCGCGTGACCGACCGATGAGGCAAACGGCGGTCGAAACCAGTTCACCGTGTCGAACACCTCACCCTCCAGCCCAGCCGCGCCGCTTGTAAACGCATGCACGTGGCTGCTGTGCGCCTTGCGTAGAAACCGCGCGCTGTGAATCGCGCCATTCATCACGGCCAGCACCCCGCGGCGCCCCGATTCCGCATCAGTGGCCACGCGTACTGCCTGCAGCACGTTCATCGGGCCATCGGCCGATGGCGCGTTTGCCGGTCGCATCGCACCTGTAAACACCACGGGCTTCGACGGCTTGAGCGTGAGTTGAACGAACCACGCAGTCTCCTCCATCGTGTCGGTGCCATGCAATACCACCACGGCGTCCACGTCCGGAGCGTCCAGCGCCTCCCGAACCTGACGCGCCACATCCTGCCAGAATCCAGGATCGGCATCTTTGCTATCGATGGCGGCAATCTGGCGCGCCTCGATTTCCGCAAGCGCGCTCAAGCCTGGCACGGTATCGAGGATGGCGCTCAACGATACGGTGGCGGCCGTATACGACGCCGCTGCGTCGGCGCGATCGGCACTTCCGGCAATCGTGCCTCCGGTAGCGAGGATACGCACACGCGTTCGCTTTTTAGTCGACAATTCAAACTCCCTGTTCAATGCTTTCGGCGTGCGCGGATTGGCCTGCTGGGGCAACATCGCGCGAACGAAACATCCATCGTGGTGCGCCAACGGATCGAACGATCCGTCTGGCGCTTCCTTCATACTCATCACCGGAACATCTCGTTATCTACACCAAGGCAGCGATGCAAGATTCAACCTATCGCATGATCGCAGCGCTCCGGATGCGCCAATTCGAACTGCTCACCGTATTGGCCGATACCGGCAGCATGCGCGCGGCCGGAGAGAAGCTCTTCGTCAGCACGGCCGCGGTCAGCAAGGCGTTGAGCGAGATCGAATCGCAGCTGGGTCTGACCATTTTTGAGCGTCATGCGCGGGGAGTGACCCTGACGCATGAAGGCAATCTTCTGGTGCATCGCGCCCGGCTGCTGCTCTCCGAAGTTGCCAACCTGGCCGATGAGTTGCGCGACCAGAAACTGGGACACGACAGCGTTTTACGTATCGGCGCGCCACCTTTCATTGCCTGGTCGCTCCTTCCAGACGTACTGCGTGCGATGACACCCTCAGCCCCCCTTCCACCCATACAAATCGTCGAGGGTCGGCTTGACGATACGCAGCGCAAGCTCGAAAGCGGCGAGATCGATGTGCTCATCACGATGAACACGTCATCGGAACTCGGCAGCCTTTGCCAGGAAGGACTGGTGATTCGTCCCGTGGGCCGCGAGCAATGGATCGTGGTGTGCGCGCCGGATCACCCGCTCGCAAGCCATGCCGACCAATCAGCGTGGTCATGGCAAGACCTGAAACGCGAAGCCTGGGTGCTGCCCCCAAGGCCCACGCAGGCGAGACTGATGCTGGAGCAACTGCTTCTCAGCCAAAGCCTGCCGCCCATTGCACCGGCGATAGAGTCGATGAACGCGATTACCAACCTCAAGCTCGTCGAGCAACGTCATGGTTTGACGTTGCTGGCACGCCGCACGGTTGCGGAGAGTCTGAAGCGCGGCACGCTCGTGGCCTTGGCCGTAACGCACTTACCCCCCGCGATCCCCATCGTTGTCGTACACCGCGCGCAGTGCAATCAACGTGCGATCGTCGATCGTTTTCACAACGCAGCGCGCGCACTCCTGCAAGACGCCAGTAGCGTCTCCAACGGCGCCCCGACCTGATCGGGGAACAATGCATCCATCAGGAAATTCTCGCCCCGGAACGACTGCGCATAGATCGTTTCAAGCAAAGTGATGCAGGACGACAGCATCGGGCTATCCACACCGCACATCTGCGCCAGGCGCTCCTGGAAGACCAGACCGAACGGCACGTCTTCGAGCACATACCGGTGCGCAAGCCGATTCGGTCCCTGCGGTCCGGCGCCGAGGTTTTCAATTGCCTGCGCCATCTCATTCAGCGGTCCCTGCGGGACGTGATAGGAACGATGATAGTGCTGCGCCAAGGTCGGCAATTCGAAACCGAGGCGCCGCGCCAGTGTCAGACGCTCCTGGTCCAACGCGTCGGCCATTCTCGCTACCACACCCGTGAAATTCGCAAATAGCTGCCAAGGCTCGCCGCGATCCATTCGCGTAAGGTTTGGAATGACTTCGGCCGCATGCGCAATCGGATTGATATTGGCCAGCGTGCTCGCGAGCAAACTCTCCACCAGGATGAAACGATCGCCAAAGAAAGCCTGGCAATCGGCATAGGCGTCAACATCTACATCTACATCGACATCTACCTCTGCATCGGCATCGGCATCGGCACCGGAATCGGCACCGGCATCGGCACCGGAATCGGCAGCGGCACCGGCATCCACATACGACAGCCCTGTTGCTGGCGCAGATATCGCTGCCGCGAGGTCGCTGTGCGCGCCTGTGTCTGCTGCCGCGGTGGCACGAGCGTCGCCAGTCGTCAGCGCGGATGCGGGCGCCACGGCAGCCGTGTCATCGCCGGCAGGCCGCAGGATCGCCATATCGATCCGCTGACGCTTCGCGTTCAGATGCAGTCGCCCATCGACCAGAAAATGTGCGGTTGTGAGCGTCGTTCCCCAACCGACCGCTGTGATAGCAGCGCCACGCGCTCGGGCTTCGTTTTGAATCCAGAGCGGCACCAGCGACAGGGCACCACTCACGATAACCGTCTGGCCGGAGCGCCAGTACGGCGCGGCATCCCCCAGCACTTGCTGATAGAGAGATCCTGGCAGGCAGACGAATATATGGGTGTAACTCGCCAGGGCGTCCAGCGCATCGATGCGATCCACGACAACCGATCCGTTGACCGCTCCCGTGCATTCGAATTGCGCGCACGCGGGATCTTCGTGCGCCTGCAGGCGGCGCGCCGTGGGCGACCACATGCCCGCTCGGATGCCTTGCTGGCCGAGGAAGGCGGCCGTCGCACACCCGATCGGGCCGGCGCCAAGAATGGCGACGCGATGATGATGCAGCGCCATCTCAATTCACCGTGATGTTGCGGGCCTTGATGATGCTGCCCCACCGCTCGCTTTCGCGCGAGGTGTAGTCACGCAACGCGTCGGGCGAGGTACCCATCACCACCACACCCTGACGGGCCAGCTTCTGCTTGAGCCCGTCATCTGACAACGCTGTGAGGACGGCCGCATTCAAGCGTGCAATAACCGGCTCCGGCGTTTTCGCTGGCACGAACACACTGAACGTCGTGGTGACTTCGAACCCTGCCGCGCCCGATTCGGCGACGGTGGGCACCTCAGGAAGCAGGTCCGAACGCTTCTCGCTCGACACACCGATCGCCACAAAGCGATTGGACGTCACAAATGGCAGCGACACGCCCAGATCCAGGAATGCAAAATCCACCTCACCTGCGGCCACTGCGGTAGCTGCCGGCCCGCCGCCTTGATACGGAATATGCGTCATCTCGGTACCCGTGAGCGCCATCAATTGCTCCGCAGCGAGATGGCTGGTCGATCCCTGTCCGCCGGATGCAAAGTTCAAGCGGCCAGGGTTCTTGCGCGCGAGAGCGAGCAACTCGTCCACGCTCGATACCTTCAGCGCCGGGTTCACGGCAAGCACCAGCGGGCTGGCGGCCACCAGCGACACCGGCGCCAGATCGCGCTCGTGCTGATAAGCCAACTTGGTATAGAGGTGGGGGCCGATCACGAAGGTGCTGTTCGTTGCCAGGATGGCGGTATACCCATCGGGCGCCGACCGCGCGACCTGTCCATGGCCGATCGTGCCGTTGGCGCCCGCCTTGTTTTCCACGATGATGGTTTGCCCAAGGTCTTTTGAGAGCACAGTGCCCAACTGACGGGCAAGCAGATCGACCGCACCGCCTGGTGACCAAGCCACAAGCAGCGTTACCGGGCGCCGCGGATAATCCGTTTTAGCGGCCTGAACCTGCGAAGGCGCTTTCGATTGTTCCTGGGCGTGCGCGGCACCGCCACCCGCGAGGAAGGCGACGAGCGGAAACATCAGCGTGAATAAACGAGCACTGCGCGGGATCATTGCCGGCCACCTCATAAAGTAGAAGCTCGCAGTGTAAAAACACCGCCGCACCTCCACCACCGACGATTTATCAATGTGCATTAACCAGAGGTTGATGCTTGGTCTGGGTCGCTCGTTTGCTCGACCCGGCAATCGGAACGACGCGCACAGGTACAAGTGGATCGACGCGCAGGCGCAAGCCCTGATCAATGCGTCGGTGCAAGCGCTGATCAATGCGCAGGCCCAATCTCTGATCGATGCGCGGGCGTAAGCTCAATCGATGGGCAGGCGCGAGCACCGTCCAAAGTTTCCACAGCAATGAATCGCATCGACCTAACCATCACCCATTGCTTGGTTAGCACGCAATAAAAAACCCAGCCGGTTCACACCGAGCTGGGTTCTTAACTGCCGGGTCAACAACCACCGGTCAGCATTGCGTCACGATCAGTGCTTCATCACATCCGACGTGGTGTCGGGCTTGCTCGAAGCCACCAGCGGCTCAGCCTTCTCCTTGGGCGGCTCTTCGTCAGCCAAGGGTTCAGGCATACGCTCGAGGGCCATCTCCAGCACCTTGTCGATCCAGCGTACCGGCACGATCTCGAGCTGATTCTTGACGTTATCCGGAATCTCCGCCAGATCCTTGACGTTTTCTTCCGGAATCAAGACCGTCTTGATTCCACCGCGGTGAGCGGCCAACAGCTTCTCTTTCAAGCCGCCGATCGCCAGCACTTCGCCGCGCAAGGTGATCTCACCCGTCATCGCCACATCGGCACGCACCGGAATCTTCGACAATGCCGAAACCATGGCGGTCGTGATTGCAATACCGGCCGAAGGACCGTCCTTGGGCGTTGCACCTTCGGGCACGTGCACGTGCACATCGCGCTTTTCGAACACGCTGTCGGCGAAGCCCAACCGGCGAGCACGCGCACGTACCACCGACCGCGCAGCCTCGACCGATTCCTTCATCACATCGCCCAGCGAACCCGTGCGTTGGATCGTGCCCTTACCGGACATATCCGCAACTTCGATGGTCAGCAGATCGCCGCCAACTTCCGTCCACGCCAAACCAGTGACCTGACCGACCTGATTTTCCTTCTCGGCCATACCAAAGGTATAGCGGCGCACACCCAGGTACTCGTCCAGATTGTCGCCATTGACAACAACCTTCGCGCCCTCACCCGCCTTCACCGGCGCCTTGTCGGCATCGGTCAGCAGCTTCTTGATGACCTTGCGGCAGATTTTGCCGATCTCGCGTTCAAGCGCACGCACACCAGCTTCACGGGTGTAGTAACGCACGATGTCACGAATCGCCGAATCTTCAACCGCCAGCTCTCCATCCTTCACACCGTTATTTTTCATCAGCTTGGGCAGCAGATGCTCGCGGCCGATATGGATCTTCTCTTCTTCGGTGTAACCCGAAAGACGAATGACTTCCATCCGATCCAACAATGCCGGCGGAATATTCAGCGTATTGCTGGTCGCCACAAACATCACATCGGACAAATCGAAATCGACTTCGACGTAATGATCCTGGAACGTGTGGTTCTGCTCCGGATCGAGCACTTCCAGCAAAGCCGACGACGGATCCCCGCGGAAATCCATGCCCAGCTTATCGATCTCATCGAGCAGGAAGAGCGGATTGCGCACGCCCACCTTGGACATGTTCTGCAGGATCTTGCCGGGCATCGAGCCAATATAGGTGCGACGGTGCCCACGGATCTCGGCCTCGTCCCGCACGCCGCCCAAGGCCATCCGCACGAACTTGCGGTTCGTGGCCTTGGCAATGGACTGACCCAGCGACGTCTTACCCACGCCCGGAGGGCCCACCAAACACAGGATGGGCGCCTTCACCTTGTCCACACGCTGTTGAACGGCAAGATATTCAAGGATGCGTTCCTTGACCTTGTCCAGGCCGTAATGGTCGTCGTCGAGCACCGATTCCGCATTGGTAATCGAGTTGTTGACCTTGCTCTTCTTCTTCCACGGCAGATTGATCAGCGTATCGATGAAGTTGCGCACCACCGTCGCTTCAGCCGACATGGGCGACATCAACTTGAGCTTCTTCAACTCGGTATCGGCCTTTTTGCGGGCCTCTTTAGGCATGTGCGCGGCGACGATCTTCTTCTCGAGTTCCTCGATATCGGCGCCTTCTTCGCCCTCGCCCAACTCCTTCTGAATGGCCTTGACCTGCTCATTCAAGTAGTAGTCGCGCTGGCTCTTCTCCATCTGCTTTTTCACGCGGCCGCGAATCCGCTTCTCGACCTGAAGAATGTCGATTTCGGTTTCGAGCTGAGTGAGCAAGCCTTCAAGGCGGTCAGACGTACTGAACACCTCGAGCATTTTTTGCTTTTGCTCGAGCTTGAGGGGCAAATGCGCGGCGATGGTATCGGCCAGGCGGCCGGCGTCGTCGATCCCGGCCAGCGAGGTCAATATCTCGGGCGGAATCTTCTTGTTGAGCTTCACATATTGCTCGAATTGAGCAACGATGGCGCGGCGCAATGCCTCGGTCTCGGCGCCCTGCAGGGCATCCGGCGCGATCGGCACAACTTCGCAGGTGAAATGCGATTCGGCGTCATCGACGCGCGTGATACGCGCGCGTTGAGCGCCCTCGACCAGCACCTTGACGGTGCCATCGGGCAGCTTGAGCATCTGGAGGATGCTCGCCACACAACCGATTTCATAAACATCTTCGGGGGACGGATCGTCCTTGCCGGCTGATTTCTGGGCCACGAGCATGATGCTCTTGCCCGCTTCCATGGCAACTTCGAGCGCGCGAATGGAACGCGGGCGCCCGACAAACAGCGGAATGACCATGTGCGGGAAGACCACCACATCGCGCAGCGGCAGCAGCGGCAGGTCGATCGGCTCGGACGGAAGGGTCTGGCTTGCAGACATAATGGCGTTCCTCTAATAACTTGCGTATCAAAGCGCGGAATACGGAACGACGGAAAATCGTATTCGGCAGTTGGCTATGTCTGATATGGGAACGATAGCCTAAAAAACAAGCAGGCGTTTGCCGATATGCAAGGACTACCGAAAAAGCGTAAAAAAGAAAAACCCCCTTGGTTAGAGGGGGTTTTCACGCATAGCCAGTCAGCGAAACATCATGCTGCGGCGTCGCGAACCTCGCCACGCTCGGTTTTAGCCGACTTGCCCTGCTCATCGTTATAGATCAACAGCGGCTTGCCGTCGCCGTCGATGACGTTCTCGTCCAACACCACCCGGCTGATGTTGCCCTGCGACGGCAGGTCATACATCGTGTCGAGCAGGGACGCTTCGATGATTGAACGCAAACCGCGAGCGCCGGTTTTGCGCTTGAGCGCCTTGCGCGCGATGGCAGCAAGGGCACCCGGACGAATGTCGAGCTCGGCACCTTCCATGGCAAACAGCTTTTGGAACTGCTTCATCAGCGCGTTCTTGGGCTGCGTGAGGATTTGCACCAACGCTTCTTCATCCAGCTCGTCCAATGTGGCGACGACCGGCAAGCGGCCCACCAGCTCGGGAATCAAACCGAACTTGATCAAGTCTTCGGGCTCGACTTCGCTGAACAACTCGCCCACACCGCGCTCAGATTTCGCACGTACCGCAGCCGAAAAGCCGATACCCGATTTCTCGGTACGGTCGCGAATGACCTTTTCCAATCCATCGAACGCGCCGCCCACGATAAACAGAATGTTCGTCGTGTCGACCTGGACGAAGTCCTGATTGGGGTGCTTGCGGCCGCCTTGCGGGGGCACCGAAGCCACGGTACCTTCGATCAGTTTGAGCAGCGCTTGCTGAACGCCCTCACCCGACACGTCGCGCGTGATCGACGGGTTGTCCGACTTGCGGGAGATCTTGTCGATTTCATCGATGTAAATAATGGCACGTTGTGCCTTCTCTACTTCATAGTTGCAGTTCTGCAGCAACTTTTGAATGATGTTCTCGACGTCCTCACCCACATACCCGGCTTCGGTCAGAGTGGTGGCGTCTGCCATCACGAAAGGCACATTGAGCATGCGCGCCAAGGTCTGGGCCAGCAGCGTCTTGCCCGAACCCGTAGGACCGATGAGCATGATGTTGCTTTTCGAGAGCTCGACTTCTTCGCCCTTGATTTCGCCGTGGCGAATGCGCTTGTAATGGTTGTAGACGGCCACGGCCAACATCCGCTTCGGACCCGTCTGGCCGATCACGTACTGGTCGAGAAACGTCTTGATTTCGGAAGGCGTGGGCAATTCGGACCGAATCGCCGCGCGCGCAGTGGCCTGCGCTTCTTCGCGAATAATGTCGTTGCAGAGGTCGATGCACTCGTCGCAGATAAAAACCGACGGGCCCGCAATCAGCTTGCGAACCTCGTGCTGGCTCTTATTGCAAAAGGAGCAGTGCAGCACTTTGGCGTCTGCAGATCCCTTTTTTTCAGGCATAACTGTCTTTGAAACTCGGTTGGTGGCGTTCGCTTCGAAAAGCGAACTGCCTATCCGTGACGTGATTGGTCGTGCTACTTCAAGCCAAGTGGCAAGCGCTTACTGTTGCTCGCCACGCGACGACAAGAGCTTGTCGACCAACCCATACGATACCGCATCTTCGGCCGACATGAAGTTGTCGCGCTCGGTATCCACGGCGATGCGCTCGATCGGCTGCCCGGTATTCTGGGCAAGGATTCGATTGAGACGTTCGCGCAGATCCAGGATCTCACGAGCCTGGATCTGGATATCGGTGGCCTGGCCTTGTGCACCGCCCGAGGGCTGGTGAATCATGATGCGTGAGTTGGGCAGCGTGAAACGCTTGCCCTTGGCGCCTGCGGACAGCAGGAACGCCCCCATGCTCGCGGCCAAGCCGGTGCACAACGTCGACACATCTGGCTTCACGAAATTCATCGTGTCGTAGATCGCCATGCCCGCGTATACCGACCCGCCCGGCGAGTTGATATAGAACGAGATGTCCTTGTCAGGGTTTTCCGATTCCAGAAACAGCAATTGCGCGACGACCAGGTTGGCCGACTGGTCATTGACCGGGCCAACCAAAAAGATCAAACGTTCTTTCAACAAGCGGGAATAGATGTCGTACGAACGCTCACCTCGCCCCGACTGCTCGACCACCATGGGGATATACCCCAGGGACGAGGGCGTCACCGAAGCGCCGCCGTTCATTGATGCATAGAAATCGGTAAAACGCTGCATAGTTACTCCATTCCCATCAACTGCTCAAAGGGTACTTTTTCGTCGGTCACTTTTGCCTTGCTCAACACGAAGGCAACCACGTTGTCTTCGAGAACGATCGCTTCGATTTCCGAGCGGCGTTGACGATCCGACAAATAGTAGCTGACGACCTGTGCAGGATCTTCGTAGTTCTGAGCGAACTCTTCGATGCGCGCACGGACTTGCTCAGGCTTGGCCTGCAAGTCGTTTTGCTTGACCAGTTCCGATACCAACAGGCCCAGGCGAACGCGGCGCTCCGACTCACCCGAGAAGGCTTCGGGGGGAATCGGCACCGACTCGGGGTTGGGCACACCGCGCTGCTTCAGCTCTTCACGAGCGGCAACGATGCGGTTCTGCACGTCGCTGTCGACCAGCGACTTCGGCACGTCGAACGAGGCGGCGTTGACCAATGCGTCCATGACGCTGGTTTTGGTCTTGGCCTGGGCGCGGGCTTTGACTTCGCGCTCGACATTGGTACGGACGTCGGATTTCAGCTTCTCGACATCGCCTTCAGGCTGACCGAGCGACTTGGCGAATTCGGTATCGATTTCGGGCAGGACGGGTTCAGCGACTTCCTTGACGGTGATCGTGAACTCGGCGGTCTTGCCGGCGACTTCCTTACCTTGGTAGTCATCGGGGAAAGCCAGCGGAAACACCTTGGTTTCGCCCTGCTTCACACCCTTGGCAGCTTCTTCGAACTCGGGCAGCATGCGGCCCTGGCCCAGCACGAACGGGAAATCTTCAGCCTTGCCACCGTCGAATGCGACGCCATCGATGGTGCCGGCGAAGTCCAACGTGACGCGGTCGCCGTCTTGGGCGGCGCGGTCAGCAACGGCGGTGAACGTCGAACGCTGCTTGCGCAATACGTTCAGCGTGCGATCGATCTCGGCATCGCCGACTTCGCTTTCCGAACGCGTGATTTCCAGGGCGTCGAGTGCAGGCACCGACACTTCCGGATAAACCTCGAAGGTCGCCGTGAAAGCGAGCGTGTCATCAGCCACGCCTTCCGTCTTGGGTTCGAGCGTCGGCGCGCCGGCGACGCGCACTTTGGCGCTGTCGATGGCGGCTTCGAACGCGCGGCCGACCTGACCGTTGATCACGTCGTAGCGGATGCTGGGGCCATGGCTGCGCTCCAGCATGGCGATCGGCGCCTTGCCCGGACGGAAACCCGGCACTTTGGCCGTGCGGCCCACACGCTTCAACTGCGCTTGGACTTCTTTTTCGACGTCGGCGACCGAGACGGACAAATCAATACGGCGCTCGAGGCCAGAGAGAGTTTCAACCACAGGCTGCATTAAAAGACCTATTTCCGAGAAAAGTTTGGGAATTCGTGTACGGCATCCAGGAGCTCGCAAACGGGCTCAACGAAGCGTTCGTGTACGACTCAACTCTCCATTTTACCGGAAAGTTGACGACGCCATGAAAACGGGCGCCCGAGCGGGGTTTCCGCCGGGCGCCCGCGTCAAGCCGAGGCTTGGAGCTTACTTCTTGTCGGCGTCGATACGCGCCTGGATGCGCTGCATGCGATCCTTGCTTTCAGGATGGCTGCTCATCATGCTTTCGGCGGCGCTGCTGCTGCCGCTTTCCATGGCCGCCAGCTTGTTGAAGGCCGTCACGAGACCGGTGGTCTTCAGGTTGTTGGCCTTCATCGTGTCGTAAGCGAAGCTATCGGCGTCGAGTTCTTGCGATTGCGAGAACTGGGCGTTGATGAACTTCTCCGTCAGGTCGCCCAATTGCGAGGCGCTCAAGGCGGCGACAGTCGCGCCGCCGGCGGCGCTTGCGGCATCACGTGCAGCCGACACGGTGTATGCCGTTTGCATGGCCTTCTTCGTGTGGCCCAGCGCAACGTGACCCATTTCGTGGCCGATGATGCCCTGGAGTTCGTTGTCGTTCATCTTGTCCATCAAACCGCTGTAGACGCGGATGCAGCCGTTGGCCATCGCCCAGGCATTGATGTCCTTGGTTTGATAGACCTTGAAGTTCGGCGTCACGCCGTTGAGCGACTTCGACAGTGGCTTGGCAATCTTTTGCAGACGCGCGTCGTACTTGCTGCCCGGCTTGGCAATGGTGTTTTCCGCGTCGGACTGGGCGCAGGCTTGATCGCTCAGTTGCTGAATCTGCGCGTCGGACATGTTGTAGGCCTGGAAGACCTTACCGCCGGCGGACGTCAGCCCATCCATGTTCAGACCGCTCGACGAACAACCGGCGAGTCCGGCTGCGGCGAAAACGGCAATAGCCGCATATTTGATGTTCATTCGATTCGCTCCTCTTTCCAATGCGAATTTTGGGAAGCGCGATTCTATTAAGGCGTTACGCCATCTTCACCCATTCGCCACACAGTATCGCAACTGTTACCTTCTGTCAGAATTACGCTTGAAATGATATAACGTTGGGAGATTCGCGAAAGATCATCGATCCGATGCGCGTCATCAGCTGTCCAAGGAACTTGCTTAGGCCCACCTGCGGCTAACGCCTGCAACGCGGATTCGAGCAGGCGAAGAAAACCCGCCATAGGGCGGGTTCCATACTCGTAGAGCGGCCGGCTGTGAAACGTCTACAGCGGCTGAATATTTTTAGCGCTTGGTCCCTTCGGACCTTCACCGACCTCAAAACTCACCTTCTGGTTTTCAGCAAGCGACTTATAACCTTCGCCGCGAATTTCAGAGTAGTGCGCAAACAGGTCCTTGCCGCCATCGTCGGGCAGAATGAAACCGAAGCCTTTTTCAGCGTTGAACCATTTGACGATGCCTGTAGCCATATTCTTTCCTTGCCAGCATGTGATTACGGGACCTGCTCAATCCAGTTTAGGGATGATTAGCGCTCAGGTCAACGCTATGAACCCTAGGTTTGCTGGCCCGCACAATGGTAGGGTGAAGTCTTGTGCCAATACCCATCCAAGAAACACCACCCAACGGAGGATGCGTCATGATCGGACCCCAGATAATCAACACATTACCGATTCGGGCAGCGGTGCTCGCCGGCGCCCTGCTCGCGCCTGTTTGGTCGACCGCTGCACCTGTGCGTTACACGATTGATCCGTCGCATACCTACCCCAGCTTCGAGGCCGACCACATGGGCGGCCTTTCCACCTGGCGAGGGAAGTTCAACCGCAGCGCGGGCACCGTCGTGCTGGACCGCGCCGCGCGTAGCGGCACGATTGCGGTCGAGGTCGACGTGGGGTCAGTCGACTTCGGTCATGACGAGATGAATGCCCAAGCGCGCAGCAGCAAGATTCTGGATGCCGCCAAATTTCCCAAAGCAAGATTCGACGGCACATTCAGCGCCTTCGACGGCGACCGGCCCACTGAGGCAAGAGGCGAATTCACCCTGCATGGCGTCACGCGCCCGATGACGATGAAAATCGACCAATTCAAATGCATCGATCACCCACTCGAAAAACGAGAAGCGTGCGGCGCCGATGTGCAAACGTCATTCGATAGACGCGATTTCGGCATCGATTTCGCCGTGGACATGGGTTTCGACCCCAAGGTCGATCTGAATATTCAAGTGGAAGCGTTGCGCGACCCAAAATAACGCATGCATCAGCCCGCTAAAATCACGCCCACATCGAATTCGCCTGGATCAGCAGAAAGCAAAACGCAGCCTTGTGGGCTGCGTTTTTTTATTGAATAAATTACGTGACGCTTACTTCGTCCACTGCCCATTCGGGCCGTAGAAATAATCCAGCACCCAGTCGGCCGACTCGTCGCTTTCGGACACCTCGGCCGTCGCGGCGGCTTCCGAACGCTGCTGCGATCCATTTGCGGCTTTATCAGCCTCGGCGCGAAGCTCGTCGACGTTAAAGGCAAAGCCCTCTTCCGCAGCCAGCGCGACAAAGTCGGCCTCGGCGCGCGGACCTGCCGGTATAGCCTTGAGGCGCTCAGCCAGTCGCGAATCCTGCGCGACGCGTTCCACAAAACGCCTGACGTTTTCGGTACTCATTGTTTGCGTCCTTCTCCCAATTCGATTACTGCGGAGTGTAGAACGCCCCTACTAGCCGGGCGACACGGGAATCCGTCGAAGGCGTAACGAAAAGAAAAGCCGTCAAAAGAATGATGTTAGCCAATGGAACGCCACTTCCGCGCGCGCCAATAGCGTCTGATCCCGATGATGCCGGCGATAAATAAAGGCAGTCCGATCAGTACCAGCGCCCCGGCTACCCCGTAAATGCCGAACTGACGGAAGAGCCAACCCGTACCGTATTCAGCGGCTACCTTCTCCGGTGAATTCAAGGCTCCCGCCGCCAAACCGACACCGATCAGTCCTACCAATGTCATGCAGATCGAGCGCAGAGGAAACATAAAACCGTCCTGTTGTGCCTTTCCGAAATGGGACGTCAAGTCCCCACTGTCGGAAAAAACACACAATATTGCGAATAATGTCGCAGCGGCGAACCCAAGCCCGGCCAATTGCCACATTGAGTAACCAAATTATGTCATGTTAACGACTCGCGCCTTAGCGGACACCACGTCACGCTCGCGACTACTCCCTCGGAGCCGATTCATGCGTTTCATGTCTGTATCGCTGCTGTGTCTCTCGACCCTTGGCATGAGCGCAGCTGCGCAAGCCCAGGAAATATACGGCAAAGCCGGGTTTCTGGGCGCTGGCATCGGCTACGCACATGGATTGAGTCCCGCCTTCACGCTACGTGGCGACGTCACCACGATTGGCTCGATCACCCACGACGGATCCCGCAGCGACTATAAGTACAGTGCGAAGGTTCGTAATGATCAAGCCACCGCGTATCTTGATTGGTTTCCGTTCGAATCCGGGTTCAGGCTCTCTGCCGGCTTGGGCGGGCGCGACACCCGTGTGAACGGCGAAGCGCGGCCCGGACGATCGGGCAGCGTCAAAATCGGAGACACCCGCGTGACCTACGGTGAAGAAGACCGCGCAACCGGAAGGTTGAAGTACCCCACGATTGCCCCCTACCTCGGCTTGGGCTGGGGCCATAACGTCGGCCAAAAAACCGCCGCAGGATGGGGCTTCGTGGCTGACCTTGGCGTGTCATTCGGCAAGCCGTCCGTCGACTTCGACGTGAATCAGTCGTTGTATGCAAAGCTCGATGCCGCGTCCGGCGGCAATGCCGACGCCGAAATTCGCAAGCAACGCGACGACCTGAAAGATGACGCCGACAAACTGCAATTTTTCCCGCACGTTTACGTCGGCGTGTCGTACACGTTCTAGCTAGGATGAGCCCTACGGGCGGCGCTAACGCTATACCAGCTTGCCGGGCAAGATGAACCCGTTCAGCATCTTCAACAGGTCTCGAATACGTTCAGGCACGCGCGCACCCTGCAGATCCTCCAAACTATCCTTTTCGATCGTCAACGCGTCAGGCTGGCGCACAGGCTGTTTCTCGTCCTGTGCCCAAAACCTGACCGTGCGATTGATGTCCTTCAATTCGAACTCAAGCACTTCCGCCACTTTCTGATCCAGGCCTTCCAACGCAGATAACAAGTACGTCTGCGTATTTTCCTGCGTGGCAAGTAGCCTGCACACGCGCGCACTGGTGCGTTCGATTTCAGCCATCCGATCGCGCCCCTGCCGCTGCAGTTCATTGGCCAACGAGTCGTAATAAGACACGCACCAACGGATGAGCGTCGAAAACTCGTCTGCGCCCGATTGGGCGACTGCTGCGGTAGCCATAACGTTCCCCTTTCTTAGGAGACACAAGCGTATCGACGCGCCGCAGCAACGTCTGCTGGCTAAATGGACTAAACACCTTGGCGGAGTTTCAGAACGCGCGGTTCGTTGCGCCAACGCTGCAGAAGTGAACCCGCATGCGAGGCAGGATTCCGGTTGTCCTGTAAAGTCCCGAACCCAAAGCCAGAATTCGCGCTGAGCGCGATGGAGATTACCGTGCCATCAGAAAGAAACAACCGGGAAGTACCGTGCCCCAAATGCCGCCGAGAGGACGATGACCATACCGTTCAAGCATATTTCTCAGACGCGCTGCTCGAGTATCTCGAGGTCGACTCGATCCATGACCTGACTGAAGAAGAAGTGTATGAATCGTATGGCGCCGAACACGGCGAATCGAGCGTGCCGGTTTGCCGCCCGTGTATCAGCGAATCGCGACTGGCTCGTATTGTTCGATAGACCGGCCGTCAAGCTTCGGCAAATGACCTCGTGAGTTCGGTCAATGCACATTGAACGGTCGACATTCACTCGGAGAGGGTTTGCCTCAGCGCCGAGGCACGTCATGGGAACGTTGCGCGCCGGCATGTGAGATGCCAATAGCCGGCAAGCACTATCGCTGCGCGCTGAATACCAGACCACAGAAGCGGCATGAGAACGAGACGTGCGTATCGTTGCGCGCAAATATCCACAATGGCCGCGGCACACTCGTCATGAAGCACTGCGGACAGGGAAACGTCGCGTCCGGATGATCGAGGCCGCTCGTCGACGGCCAGAGCGTCATGTATTGAATGGCCTGCGCTTCGGAAGCGTCAAGACCGATCAGAATCGCGTTCGCCGCCCGATAGGCACAGGTGTAAGCAAAGTTCGAATCGTTGACGTGCGAGATATTCATCCCGCATCGTAGGCCCACAATTGCCCACCCACCAGCTTTATCGATAAATAGCCGGAGGGGGCAAGCAGGCGGTGCGCCTGATCAATGGTCGCGTACGACCGCGAGCCGCCAAGAGCAGCAGCGATCGCGACGACGCCGATACAGACTGGCCCTGGCGCGCCCTATTGAGATCAGGTCAAACGCTCGAGACCTTTCTCCACAGCGGACGACGTGTCCAGGCCGGTTGTCAGCCGCGTAATGGCCTGACCCGGCTCAACCACATCGCGCAACTGTTGTTCAACCACCGATTCATGTTCCGACTGTGCCACGATGCCGGCGCCGACGAAGTGCGTGCTGTGGCGGATCAAGGCCAAGAGTTCAGCTTGCTCATTGGCCGACAAGTCTTCGAGGAACTCGATCGCAGGATCGCGGTGGGGTGCATCGCCATAGACGATATCGGCGACGTCTTCCTCCCCGTCGAAGTCGTCCGGCTCAGGCTCGTTGTCCTCGCGCGCGGCGGAAATTTGGATAAAGGTGTCGACCAGATCATGAGTGAGATGTATGAGTGGCATAAATATCCAAGTAAAGAGATCGCCCCATAAAGCGCAAAACGTGCAGCACGACAATCGATTGCGCTGTGCTGATCCGATTTGCAGGCACGGACAAACTTGAGCGTGTTCAAGCGAGTACTGCGGCGGTGCGTTCGAGCGACATGCCGAACGGGTACCAAACGAAGTCTGCCGAGCGGGGTCGAATTTGGGGATTGCTCGCCAACCCAAAGGGTATCAGCTTAGTGGCGCCCAAACGCGGACCCGCGAACGCAAGAACAATTGGTACCGTGCAAACCGCTGCCTCTCCATTCGCGATCGAAGGACAAAAAGCAACGCCATTTCAGGTGCTTCCCTGCAACAACACGTTTGAGCGGACACGATCCTTGTCGCTCTGGCAGTGGCGATTGCTCGTAAACTGTCATGCTACGAAATCTCCAATGCAGACCTCTTCGCCATGTACCGTCCATCTGATCACGTTGAAATCGATCGGCTCAACGAATTAAAGAAGTACGAAATGAAGGACGGTTTTGTCCACGTTGGATTGGACCGGATCGTCAGCCTGGCCAAACACCTTTTTCAGGTACCCATCGCGCTCATCTCACTCGTCGAATCAGAGCGCCAATTCTTTCCGGCCCGCCTTGGCATCGAAGCTACTGAAACGTCCCGGGCCTCGTCGTTCTGCGCGCACGCCCTCATGAGCCGTGCGTTGCTGATCGTGCCCGATACACATGCCGATGCTCGATTCTCCGAAAACCTGCACGTGAAAGAAGCGCCACAAATCAGGTTTTATGCGGGTTGCCCACTGGTCAGTCCGAATGGCTTTATTTTGGGCACCCTATGCATCGTCGATACGGTGCCACGCGCGGGTTTAGGTGCCGATGATCAGCGCGCCTTGCGCGATCTTGGCGCGCTGGTGGAAGATCAGCTGGAGCTTCGCCGTGCCACGATCGAAAGAACTGACCAGCGCGCCGAACTGAGCGAATCTGGCGTCAAGCGCGTTTAGGGGAAACGCCCGCCCTTCCAGACTACTTGCCTAGACCACGGGTCGCTCGCCGATCTTCGCAGAGAACCGAAGCAAGTATCCGTCAGGGTCTTGAACAAGGAACTGACGCACGCCCACTTCGATTGCGTCGCTGCGATACCAAGATACCTGCGGATCACGAAACAATGGGCGACCAAAGTCCTTCAGACGTCGCAGTAACGGTTCAACGGCGTCAACCTTGATCTCGAAATTTATCCCTCTGCCTAACGGCGGTTCGAGTGGCGCAGTGACCCAATAGTCGCCCTCCCCAACCTCGACCAACATGAACTGCGCACCATCCATGTCCAAATAGGCAAATTTCTCACGCTCTCGGCGATAGGCGATCTCAAAACCGCACACATCGACCCAGAACGCAAGGCTTCGCGTCAAGTCTTCCACCAAGAGTTCCGGGACCATTGCGGCGCGATCAAGCTCATTCATCCGATGCCTCCAATTTTGGACCGCATCGTAACTTAGTCGACTCAAGACGCCGCACTGTCCGAATGCGAATCGAATGGTGAAATGTAAAACGCCAGCATGAATGCTGGCGTTTTCTCTGGTGTTTTAATACCGCTTCGACCCGAACGGCCCTAAAATCCGGCAGCTACATGGTAGCTATCAGGCAGCTACATGGTAGCTAAATCAAAGGGTAGCTAAATAAAAGGCACGTAGATTAATGGCGCCTAAATTTTAACGGCACCCAAATTAATTTCAGTCTTTGATTTATAGCGGAACTACTGGTGCGAAGGAGGGGACTCGCAAAGCCTTACTCCATATGACTTATAGACTCATATGGGGCTTTTTTGGGGCTTACGGTGGCAGATTTGCCGCCACGCCCCTCATCCGCCAGACCCTCCGATTACGATTCCACGTTGAAGACAAGCGGCGGTTACTCGATACTTTGCACCAGCGATTGCACGTTTGGCACTTGTTTGTCCAACTGAGACTGGTTAACAGTTATTGACTTACCAGCCACGACCGCCCTCCCCGCAGCCAAAACCGAGATCGGGATCCCAAGCGCTCCAGAGACCACTGAGGCGGTATTCGCATCATTCACCTCGTACTGAAACATGGCTTTGAAGCTGCGCTTGCTGGTTGGCGTTGCCGCTGCAGTAGGGTGTATGCAAAACGCGTTAGCACGCATCTGCCAGACGTTCCAAATCTCGTCCCCAATTTCATCGACCACTGTCTTGAACGCGGATGCGGACGAGTTATTCATCTGCGTCAGGCGATTGCCGATGTACATGTATATCTCAGGCGTGCGCATTCGAGCTTGTCGAGTATTGATCACGAACTCAGACAATGGGTCCGTCTGTTGCCTTCGAACACCATAGACCAAAGATAAGACGGCCCTCACTGCTCGCTTCGAAGAACCGTCAGCAGAGAACGGAATGAGCAAACGCTCCGCCGCGCTCAACGCAAGTTCCGTGTAAACGGAAAAACTTGGATTGCAGTCGATGAAAACAGCTGACTCCTGGTGGTTCCATGAGGTGAGAATGTCGTCAATCAGATCAGCTATCCACAAATGCACAGTGCGCCACGCGTCCGGAGGACCAGGACGAGTGGCATTTGACACACGAGAGGCTTGAGTTTCGAGCTGTTCATCACCAGCCACCAAAAACAAGTTTTGGGGTACTCGAGGATTGAAAGCGTGCACCTGCGTGAGATAGGTGGAACCGGTACTTGGTGATTGATAGGGGCTCGCGATGCGGTCCTCCAAGTAGCCCGAAATAGTGTTTCTGCGAACCTGCGCATGAATTTCATTCAAGCGCTCTTCCCCGTCTATCATCCCTCCCAGTAGCATCGACGAGGCGTTGGCCTGCGGGCACATGTCGACCACCAGAACCTTCTTGTCTGGATTCTGTCGCGCATACTCACAAGCGATCTGAAAACTCAGATAGCTTTTCCCAACTCCACCCTTATTGTTCCAAATTGCATATATGGCCATGACATGAGTCCTTTGAAGTTGGACGGAATCGTACACGACCTAATTTTTCTACTGTTAAACGATCCTAGTCCTGGCCACTTAGCCGACCGATCAGGTGTGGTCATGTCCTGCCCACTTCATGAGCCGGGAATGGAGAGGCCATCGAAGACGGTTGCCTTTAGCGCGTGACACACGTGGCGAATCCCTGGCGGCGCGTCCCTTGTTGAGCATGAGACCTGCGGATTATGATTCCAAGATGCTTTAAAACAACAACACGAATTACCTTTTAACTTCAACAACTTGCAGCGCCAGCCGTGCTATTCGCAAGTCGTGAATTGTACCTTTTTCAACGAAAGCGTATCCACTTTGGGCACAAAACGGGCACAGCATATACTGTATATCCATACAGTCCTTCTAAAGCTCGGCCATGTTGACCTGCACCGTCCAGCGCACACACGAATCCGGCAAGCCCAAAGCACGCGGCATTCTTGGCCCTGGCGCTAAGGGTATCGTCAGCATGTACTCGATCAAACATGAGGCAATGAAACGCTCCGTGCGCGTCATGCAGCTGATCGCAGCCGGCGAGGAAAGCACGCCCGGGGTCAAACCCCTAATCCCTTCGCTTATGGATCCCGAGATCCTGACCTTTTCGTCCGCGCGCGGCATGATGATCGCAGGCTTCGAAGAAATCGACGGCCGCCGTTACTATCAGGGATGGCTGCTGCATTGGGACGGCAGGTGAGAGGCACACAATGTGTGGACGAATTGCTCAGTCGCGTGCGGTCGCCGACTATCTTGAAACGATTGCCTGGAACTCGTACAGCCTGCCAGATGCGCTTGGCCCACGATATAACGTGCCGCCTGGCACGAAGCCGCTGACATTCCACTGCTTGGCTGGCGATCCCGAAGCGACTCGGCTTTTCTGGGGCTACAAGCCGATCTGGTTCAAACGCGCTCCGGTGAGCAACGCCCGCCTGGACACCATCATGGATCCAAAAAAATCATTCTGGCGCGGCCCGTTTGAACACGGCCGCATGCTGGTTCCAGCAGATGGCTGGTACGAATGGACCGGCGAGAAAGGCAGCAAGCAGCCTTGGTTCATCCACTCCGAGGGCGACGAACCCATCATGATGGCAGCGATCTGCGCGTGGCGCCCCGGTGACGAGACGGACGCGGAACACGGCATGGCCATCGTGACCGATGATTCCGCAGGTGGAATGGTCGACATTCACGATCGCCGGCCCGTAGTACTCGCGCCATCACTTGCTAGGGAGTGGGCCAATCCTTCGACAACTACCAGTCAAGCACGGGAAATCATCGCTGCAGCATTACCACCAGATGCTTTTTCTTGGCATCAGGTGAAACACGAAGTCGGCAGTTCGCGTTACAACGCTCCTGATGCATTCCTTGCACTTAAAACTTAACAGTAAGAGAGAAATCGATGGACCAAGGGTGGGCGGCTCTCTTCGGAGCGATGATCGGCGCTGTTGCTGGACTTGGATCAGCTTGGTGGATAGAGCGCACTCGTGCCAAACGAGTCGAAAAATCGCTTGCGTTAGCGCTCCGCGCCGAGATAACCGCGATCCTCGATATCCTTCAAGAGCGGGGATATATCGAGTTTCTAGATTATTACATCCAAAAATTTAAAGGCGGCGAAAGACCTAAATTTCAGACGCCAAGCGTGAAGCAGAATTACTTCACGGTATATGAGCAAAACGCATCCTCGATTGGAAGCTTGCCGTCCGACGTTTCGCCGCTGGTGGCAAGGTTCTACACGTTTGCTAAGGCGTTCATTGAAGACTGCGATGGCGCCAACGAGCGCACAGTTGCATATGTCCAAACAAGCCAGCTACTTGAACTCTTTGAAGAGTCGAAAGTAGTCCTAGTTAAAGCAATTGAGGCGGGACGCACTGCCTCTGATAAGCTCGGATACGTTTATCTTAAGCAGTAAGATGAACGCCGCATAGCGCTGGAGTGAATGAGCGCCGCTCGATGCCGTTAACCCACTCTTCGCTCAAACCAAAGGCGTCCGCCAACTAAGGCGTTAGCAGCCGTTTGACACCAGTTACAGGATCACGAACCGTGGAGCACACGACTAAACCATGGCACTACGCCCTCAACGGGACCGTGCGTCCTCCACGTGCACAAATTACGGTCGACCCGTTTTCTGTCGTGGCTGTAGATGACGACACCGGTTATACCGACTTCACATTCAGCATTGCCAATAATGAGATCGCGTGTTGGGCTCAATCCCAATTCGAGTGGAATATTGACCGGTTGAAAAATGTTGTCCGGCATATTCTAGAAGCCAAGTTTTCCATGTTCGGCTTCGTGTTCGGCAACGGATATGAGATCGAGATCGACGCCGTCCTCACCCCAAATTTAGATACGCATAGGGTATATGGAATAGACGTTGCTGCCTTAAGGCATCAAGGCAGCCTCGACGAAGCGTATGCCGAAGTCGATCGTCTTGGGAAAATTGTTCAGCAAGAGTTCGGTGCTCTAGTGACCCGAAGCCTGATCGACTTTTCGTCAGCGTTGAAGGATCCGATTGACGCCGCCTTCTATTGCTATCGGGCAATCGAAGGGCTCTGCAACCATAACGCATTTCGTTTAGGTATGGACGAGCGCAGCAAAAAGGCTTCTAAATGGGAAGAGTTTAGGAAAATTGTGAACGTTGATCGAGATTTGATTGACCAGATAAAGGCAGATGCGGACCCACTGCGACACAACAGCGTTGGCACATTCACTCATACGGTCAACGAACATCAGTTAAAGATCGCAAAAAACATTATGTCAGCCTACTTCAAGCGCCTTTAAGCAAATGGCGACCACTGCCGCCGCCACTTAACAGATTCGCAACTACCCGGCAGCGCAGATGCCGCTGCACGGGCAGGCCCTATTTCAAAACAGCCCTGCAGGTTGGCTCGTCACGTCCCAGCTAAAGATAAGAACTTCCCCGCGCTCCACTCCGGCACCGCCACCGACCGTGTAGCGAATGTCAGTCCGCTCGATGTGGAACCCGCGAAAAATCCGGCGAATATCGGGATGATCGTTCAGCGTGACGATTGCGCGGCCCTTCAACCGTGCGAGGATGGCAGCCATTCGTTCGTAGTCCGCAAGCCCAAACGGCACACCGTAGCCCTCCGTCTCCCAATACGGGGGGTCCATAAAGAAGAACGTGTGCTCACGGTCGTAGCGCTCTACGCATTGTTCCCAGCTTTCGTGCTCGATAAACGCGTTTGATAGCCGCAGGTGCGCGGCAGAGAGCGTCTCCTCGAGACGCAGGAGATTTAGTCCAGGGCCTGTCGTGGTAGCCGTTCCGAACGACTGGCCGTCTACACGACCGCCGAAGGCGTTGTGCTGCAGATAGTAGAAGCGAGCAGCACGCTGGATGTCCGTCATTGTCTCCGGTCGGCTGGACTGCAACCACTTGAACACTTGGCGGCTGGTCAAAGCCCACTTGAACTGGCGCACGAACTCCTCGAGGTGATGCTGAACGACACGGTAAAGATTGACCAATTCGCCGTTCACGTCGTTGAGTACCTCCACCTCGGCAGGCACAGGCCGCAGGAAGAAAAGCGCCGCACCGCCTGCAAAAGGTTCGACATAGCATTTGTGCGTAGGAAAGTAGGGCAGGATGCGGTCTGCTAAGCGGCGCTTGCCGCCGATCCAGGGAACTATTGGGGCGAAATTCATTGCAAACCATTTCTGTTAACCTTGGCGCGCTCACGCGTGAGTGGGAGGCCTTGGCTGGCTTGCAGGCTAGGACTGCTAGTTGGTGCTTATCTGACGTGTTGGCGCACGCCAGATAAGCGCCTCTCTTTGTTTAAACCAGATTGAAGTTAATTCCGAATCAATGAGTGGTCCGGACCGCGTCATACAGCCGCTCGCAAGTCAGCCCGGCGATTCGGGATCTGTCGGCAATAGCAGCCAGCCGTCCAGATCTCTCGATAGACCGGCCGAGCACGTCGGCAAGCAGATCGATTCCGGCTCGACCTGGCGAGCCTCCGTCGGCAAGGGCGGGATCCCTGCGGATTGCGTTGGCAAGTAGCGTATCGATTCGCTGGCGCAGCCGCTGTTCAGAAGCAGCACGATTGTCAGCGTCAATGCGTGCCAGCCGCGTCGACTCGCGGGCCGCACGAGCGGCGTTTTCGGCTTCATCAATTCGTCTCCTTTCTTCGTCTCTTGCGGCCTGAACCGCACTCAGCGCTGCTTTTGCTTGCGCTTCGATCTCTATCGCGAATCCTGTCTTGACGCGTGAAACGTCCGCATCCCATCGCAGGGACTGAATCCACCATGCGACGAGTAGTCCGACGCACAGCGCCAGCAGGTGACCTTTCCACCCGGCAATCAGCCGCAGGCCATTCATGGCGTGTCCAACCAAGCAGGCACATCGGCAGGCCTGGATGGCGCTGGCGTCATCACGTCCGTAACCTTATCCATTACTTGGTCGACCCGATCCGTTGCCACCGTCACTCGCGCGGCGGCCTTGCCGACGCTCTTGCCCGCGTCACCGGCGGTCTTTGCGGCTCGACTGGCTGAGGTGGCCGCTTTGCTCGCCGCCGTGGCGGCAGAACTGGCAACGCCAGCGACCTCGTCTATGCGTTCCGTGAGCGATTCGATCTGCTGCGTGTGCGCATTCATCTGGTCGCGCATGGGCGGCAGATCTTGCCGCAGCAGCTGACGCAGTTCCCGGTTCGATTCGCCAATGGCAGAGATTCTGGACTGGTAGTCCTTGATCGCCACCTGATCATCGGCAATTCGAGCATTGAGACCATCGATGGCACCGCCGAGATCTTCGCGCAGTGTCGTAAGCTGCCGGTCGCCCTTTTGACCCATGTAAAGCATGCCTGCGGCCGCACCTCCAGCGAACATCGCCACCACCAGAAACACGCCGTAGAAGCCCAGCCCGGCTTTCCGCACTCGCTCGGATTTAAGGACGTTTGTCATTGCGCACCTGCTCTCTTAGAAGGTTAAGTTCTTTGGTCATGCCGCGCATCTCGTCCGCTTGACGGGCGATCGTCTCGCCTTGCGCAGTTATCGTTTTCTCCTGCTGCTCGACCTGATAGTTCAGCTTGTTGAGCAAGCCTTTCATCTCAGCCATCTGAGCCACAGCAGCGGCGGCACGGTCATCGGACACCAGTGCTCGCGTGTTGGCGGCATCCGCCCGAACGTTTGCCTTATCCAGCTCCGTGGAGAGCTTGGCCAGCGCATCTGATTCGGTCTTGTTCTGCGCTAATCCGAGTCCTAGACGCGACAAGATCAGGGCAAGCCCCTTCCAGCCTGCCACCCCTCCCGCAGCGCTTATCAACGCCAGCAGCACCTGGCTGAAGTCAGATCCATCCATCAATCACCCCAGCTTCTTCAGGCCGTGGACATACCCGGCGCTCGGAGACCACGACAACACCTGGCGGCGCATGCGCGTGCCGAATCCCAGGTGCACCCATTCGACACCGCCCGGCTTCTGCTCGTAGATAAGCTGATCGAACTGGATGTCGCTGCCGGCGATCGCCTCGCATACCTTCTGCACTGACCCAAAGCGCGGGCTGGTGAAGTCGGCAGCTAGGCCATTCGCGTGGTCGGAAGTACTACTGCCGCCCACGGCAGCGTTCAACGCGGGCGACCGGTAGGCGCTGGTGATCTGTATCGGGTTGCGGAGCAGCGCACGCACATCCTCAAGCCGGATGGCCAGCGCACGAAGGTTGGCCAAGTGAGCAGGCCCCGGCGTGTTATCTATGCCGCGCGAGGCGGCTGTGCTCGATCGGATGAACTCCTCGAGCGTGAAATTTGGGGATAGCTGCATGCTGCCTCCAGGCGTAAAAAAACCCGCGCTAGGCGGGCTGGTCGGGGTCGGTGGGTGCGGCCGGCAAAGGCGGCCACCCGACTTGGTATGCCTGCAACGCGTCCACGTCGAGCGCCGCGATCTCTTCTTTCATCTGACGCTGGCGAACGTGGATCCGAAATCCTTGCTCCACGCGCGCGGACATCATTGCGCCGTGCAGCCCTGCGAGGCCATCGGCGTCCATCGGCACATCGTCGTTCGCTTCATCCGTCCAGAAGAACTGCCCTGTGGCGCCGATGCCAGACGCGACCGCATCCTGCAACCGCAGTCGCGACTTATCGCCACCGTCATAGAGTCGACCGTCGTATTCGAACTTCACCCCTGCGGCCTCCTGGCTGTCACGCCATGCCGAGATCTGCGCGGTCACGGAATTACGAACATCCTCGAGCTCGAGCGCCGGCAAGCTGCTGGGCACCAACGTCGCGGGCGCGTTCAGCCTGTTGCCGGCGACATCGTAGAAGGCATAGCCGGCGGCTTCGCGCTTGACGCGAACATCTGCATCAAACTGCCAATAGCGGCCGGTCTCTTCATCTTTAAACGTTTGCATCAGCGGTACTCCGACCAATAATCAAGATTTGCGTTTGCCAAGGTGATTCTGTAGCCCCAGCCGGGCGGGACGACAACGTTGACGCCAGCTGCGGCGCCAGAAACAGACCGCTCAACCACCTGAATCGCGTTCACGCCCAGATACAAGACGATGTATCCACCGGCAGCCGTCGTTGTGGCACGGACATAGACACTGATCGGGCGACCCGTGCTGTTCGTGTAGTCGACGTTGACAGCCCGGCTGCCCAGCATGTTCTGTAGAGATTGGCCCGGGCCCATCACCTGAGTCGTGGAAGCCTTCTCGGTGAACAGCCCACCAAGCGTCACCCACGCATTACCGGCCGCATTGCGGCGCTTGAGCAGGCTATTGCCCGTATCAGCCCAAGTCATGTACGGGCCAGCGAGCGCAGCCGGATCCGCAGCGCCGGCGAAGTCCGTCGCGATCGTGGCGAGCGAATTGTTGATCTGTTGCACGGCCGAGAGGCCAGGCAAAGGCGGCGTGGTGGAAACGCCCACAACTGTTTGCGTCATATCAGTAGCCCTGAGAAATGTGATTCATCTGCCGCGATACCGGCGTCGAGTTGTTGTAGAAGCGGATGTTGAAGCCGGTGGCGTCCTGCCCGGTCAGGACATAGCGGTCGCCGTCGACCGCATCAAGCCATGTGATCTGGACATTCGGGGTTGCATGGAAGGGTTTCGGATACGTAATGCGCGCGCCGGCGGCCGGCACCGTGACGATCTCCCCGCGCTGGATCAGATCAGGTACATCGATCGTCCAGGTGAAGCGCTCGACAAAGGGCACGATCAGCGGATTCTTGGTCTCCAGCAAAATGCGCACGTCAAAAAATCGGGCCAGCACCAGACCAGGCACGTAATCGATCCAGTCAGTCCAATCGCCCGGGGCAAGCGCGCTGCGGATCTGCGGCCTCACGCTGTAGAACTGCATGTTCGACCCGTTGAGAATGTCAGGCTCGGCCAGGAAGTCTTCCATGGCCAGTACGTTCTCGGCGAAGTTGATCGCATACGACACAATGTCAAAATCCACGCGCACGGCCGCGGGGTAGCCAATGTCGATGGTGTTCGCTTCAGCGGTCTCATACGTGCCCCCGGCACTCGTGCCGCCGTACCAGAGCAGATCGGATTCGCCGAGAATATCGGCGGCAGAGAGAATGTCGCCCGTCGCGGCCAACGTCAGCCGGCCGTCGAACACGAAAGCCCCACCGGTGAGGTCTCCGGACCACACCGGATGTTCCTGGCGCGTCACCAGAACGTTGCGTACGAGCGTGGCGCCAGCGACCTGCAGTGAATCCGCCGGACCGTAGATGATCCGACCGTTTGACGCATCAAACCTGGCTGCGACGAAGTAGCGCCCGTTGCCTACGGCCAGAAGATCCAGCCCGGCAGACACCCCGATCGTACGGGCGTTATCCCAGCTCGTGCCCAGCCGAACCTCGTAGCGCGGCGCACGCGCGTCCGTGACGGCTTCCCACTTCAATACCGTCAGGTCATCCCGATACACACTTGTGAATCCGACCACGGCCGGCAGAGCGAAGAACACACCAATCACGTCGTGGCCAGCAATCGTAGGCGTTCCCGGCCCCACCGAACTCATCGGGGTTACCTTCACGACCACGTTATCGCCCGAGTGCGCATTGAGCGCGATGCTGCGCTCCGTGGTGTTGATCGGCGGAAACGGCTGCCCGTTGATCGTGTAATCGACGTTGACCCGCATAGACGACGAGATCGACCAGTTCACGCGCACCTGAATCTGGTCCGTCTGGGCGTTGATGATGTCCTCATCGAACGTAATGCCGAACACTACACCGCGCAGCAGTGCGCCATCGCGCGGTGGCGTATAGGAGTACGGGTTGAACTCGGAGGCGTAATAGTTCGGATCGTCATCAACCGCCTCGAACCGCACGCCCTCGTCAGCCGTCGGCTGCACGCTGACAATCTTAAGGCGGCGCCCGGGTGTTTGGATCGGGTCAAACTGCCACGCCCAATCCAGGGGCGACACGTCAGGGTATTGGTTGGGCAGCGGAAAGCTGTCGGGCAGCCCGCTGTAGATGTTGATGATGTCGGTGTCGCCTGATAGCCCCGAGACGCCAACCATGGCCAAGTCGTTCCACGGAGAGCGCAGGATCATCCAACCGCCGCCTGCCGAGATTGGCACCTCACGGTCAAGCCGTAGAAGCATGGTGCCGCGCGACCCGGCCACCAGGCGTCCGGAGTAGCCCCACACCGTCAGATCGTGGCTCACCTGCACCACATCGCCTCGCGTGCAGATCATCCCTTCGATGTCCATTTCCCACGAGACGCGGCGGCGGTGAAAAAGTTGGCTTGCCGCAATCAGGTTTACTTCGCGTGCCGCCAACTCGGGCGATATCGTTCCTTCGAGCTCAAAGGTCTGCGGGCTGTTCAAACGCGGCGCGCCAGGCACAGCCACTCGGATCTGGTCCGTCTCCCAATTGCGAGCAGGATTGATGAAGGTGCCAATGACCTCGTCGACGGTCGCATCAGCGTAGGAAACCTCGAAGGTTCCCGCCTTGATGTTCATGGGGCCCACGATCGCCACGTACGGCTGATTGGCCGCGTCCCACACCACGCCCAGCTTTCCCGACTGCCAGGTGTACGAAGCGCGGCCGGCGCGGGCAATCATCGTCAGCATCTCGTGAGACGTCTTCTGTTGCGTCAGCACGTAGTCGAATGTCAGGTTCATGCGTTCACACCAAGCCGCCCAGGCAAAGATGCACTCGTAATCAATCTGCTCTGCGGCGAGGCCAGCGCCACATAGCCGGTTGCCGGCGGCGTCGTACATCCCCACAGCGAAGTACAAGAACCACCACGCGGGCCTGCTGGTGGCCCTGAATTCCCAGGCCGATCCAGTCCACACCCAGCAATGCGCCTGGACCATGGCCGACAACTGGTTGATCGAGCCGTTGAGTTGCGCAGACGCCCGCAGCCTAATGCCAATACGCGCCTGGCCGGAATAGTCTGTGGGCGTGTCTTGGTAGGCGCGAATCTGGGCGACGGTAACGGCGTTCGATTCGGTGCTGCTGGAAACGTCAGCCTGCATCTTGCGTAGACGTACCTCGTACTGGCCGTGTCCAGTGTTGAAGCTGATCGTCTGGCGCACAGGGTTACTGGATGATCCAGTCAGCCGCACTCCTGTGTTGCTCGTGTATCCGATCAGCGGGTCAGGAGCGATACCAGACCATGGCCGGCCTTGCTGGAATGGGTGAGGCAGCCAACGCCATTCGTAGGTCGTGCAGAACGTCACAACGCCATAGTTGTCGCCAGAGCCGGTCTCAACCGTGCGGCACTCCTGATACTGCTCGCCGTCAACATGGTCACCGGCATTAAGCGATCCATAGCGAATTTGCTCCCAGTACCGCAGTGAGCCACTGTCACCGCTTTCCTGTTCCTTGTATTTTCCCAAGGCCCAGTAATGCGTGGCGTACACCGGGTCTGTGTAGCCGCCGATCGGAACCCAGTTCCCTTCCGGATAACTTCGATATTCGATCTGTACTTCAACAGTGCGCGGTTCAAAAGCGCCGGTCTGTGTGTTGACATTGAAGAGTCGGGCGGCAATCTCGATCTGGACGTGATAAACGTCGGTCGGCGTTGTCCGGGCATTCCAGCCATCCGCAAAGAGCAGATCGAAGCCAGACAGCGTATCGACGTTATCCGGCACCATCGACAACTGACCGGTGTAATCTGATCGCTCGATATTGACACCCTGATAGCTCAGAATGTCGGTGTCGCCTATACGGATATCACTGATATCTAAATCCGGCTGCAAGCCGAAATGGAACGCTTGGTTCAGGTACTGGTCTTCGCCCGAATAGAACGTGTGCGGGTTGCCGGCCAAATCGGGATACACCTTGTGCCGACCAAACACGAACATCATTGGCTCAAATGGCCGAGCGCGGTTGGATGCGGCGCCGATCTGAAAGCTGGGCGCGTCGCTTTCCTGCTGTGCAAGTTTGGCGGTGACCGGCTTAGGCAGCGGGATCAGAGCGTTCACCAGCAACGACCCGCCAATCATCATCGCCGAAGCTGCTGCAGCGCCCGCAACCGCCATCCCTGCACTGAAAGTCCCAGCGGCGACACCTGCGTATGCACCATACGCGGAGGCCGCCATTGCTCCCACACCAGCGGAAGCCACCGCCACAGCAACGAGTGCCACAGTTCTAAGGACCTTGTTGCCGCCTCCGCCACCTTCCATGCGCGCTCGAATCGTGACCATATCACCAGGACGAGGGATTAGCCTTTTCCACAATGTCTCAGGTACGGCATGACCATTGTGATAGACGTAGACCGGCCCGCTTGCAATGAGCAGTCCATTGCGCACGATGTAAGCACCGAGAGTTTCTCGCGGCATGAACTCGGCAAAACAGATCTGACGGTCGTCGGCGAGCAGCGCGTGGGGCATCGATATCACGCGCGGCTGTTCGTTTACTTCCATGTGTAGAAGCCTTCAAGTTGATAAAGCACACGCGTCATATCGCGCAGTCTTTGACGGATAACGAATCCTGCCGATTGATCGGCATGCAATACCCACCATTCACTCGCGATCCAGCACATAACGCCGATATGGCATGTCCGCCCACGACCGATAAAAAGCACAGGGTGCCCGTCCATTGCGACGGCTGATCTTTCTGCAATGGTGTCCTTGTGTGCCTGGATCTGGGCGGCTTGGCCGCGCAATCCTTTTTCGTGCACATCAGGTAGGCGGCAGGCGATTCCGAGCACTTCTCGAGCTACTCTCGCGGCTAATGCTGCACAGTCGGCCACACCTGAAACATAGGGTTCGCCGACGTATTTTTCAGACCAGTGCATAAGTTCCAGACAAGAAAAAACCGCCCGTAGGCGGCTGCGCTTTGTTATCGGCAGACTGGCTGCCCTGTTTCAATAGACCTTCGCATTGCGTCGATTTGACGCTGATCCCAAGCTCCCTTGCCCCAAACCGTTACCTACACTTCGGTGGCGCTATCGTTCAACGCTCGTATTTCTACACGCTCCTGCGCGACAGTTACCAAACCATGATATGTCAGCCTCAGGATCGCTGTCTTATTGTCCGTATACAGATTCCCCGCCATACCCGAATCGTTGCCGCAATATCTCATCTGCGCATCGGCGCGTCGGTATGCCTCTTGATATCCAATCAGCACATTGAACGTCTCAGATGGATAGTCGCCATCCTGATCCATCCCCGACACACACCCCGTTATTAGCAACGCCAAGCTAGCTACGATAAATTTTCTGCACATATCGCCTCCCGAACAAGCAAAAAATCTACCACAGCCCAGGAGCAGTGGCCGGTGTGAAGGTCTTGGATACGGCCGCGCGGCCAAGAGTATTCACGAAACCAAGCTGCGCCAATACCTTAAGATTGTCAATCTTAAGCCCGGTCATATCCATAGTCATGTCGAACTCGCGTAGGCTCGGTGAGCTTGCGGCAACCAGCATCATCCGACACTTAGCGCCCTGCCCACCGCGACTGTATTCCAGCCAAGCGGTCAATTCTTGGCCAATGTTGTCAACCGACAGTGTGGCTTGCGGAAGCTGGCCTTCAATGTCGTCTGGCAATGTCAGCTCAAAGGGGCAAGCGATGAATGTGGTGCCGTTCGACACCACATCCTCGCTGTTATTAGCTACCCGGATTGGCACAGCCAGATCCAAGTGGGTGATCTCCAAGAGGACAATGATTGGATCGGTCGCGCTGGTGGCCAGCAGGTTTCGGCGGCCATTAGGTGAGAAGACGCGCATTAGCCCACCGTCTCAATCTGGCCGTTGGCAAACCATACGACGCCTGGGGTTGACCATGAAATCTGTCCACCGACGAAACGACCCTGCTTCACTACACCGTCAACTGGATCCGTGAACGTGAACCACCCCGTTCCCTGGAAAATGGCGGTGCGAAACCAGCTCTCAAAAAGCGCTTTATCAGCCTTAGTGCGCAGCCGAAGCTTCACAGCACGCGTCACGATCGGCTTCGTCCTGCGCGGTCTTTGCTTTGCCAGACCACCGTCCATTTCCGATCGAAGAACATTAGAATTCGGCGACTCGCTGTATCCGTCCAATTGGATGCAGGCGTAGCTTGGAAAAAGTGGCCCTGCCATCACGCACCTCTCATAGCGCGGCTGATCGGTCCATTGCGCTGACGATCTCGCAAGATGACCTCCGTGACATATTTGTCGCCATCGAATCGTGTGCTTGCTGCACTTGCTTCCATATTTGGATTCGATGTTTGATTGACCAGACGGACTTCCGTTGTTCCACCCATGCCTGCTGGCGCGGCGCCAACCATCCCGCCCTTTGCAAAGCCGTTCAAGCTGTCCAGATAGCCACGGCCTAGCCTGCGGGTCGATTCGGCGTTGATGACGTACTCACCAGCGTGAACGATGCCGGCAGGTTGATACTTGCCGCCCGCACCGGTGTAGCCGCCATCAGCAAAAGTATAGGAAAGGCCTGCGAAAGAACCTACGGCGGAACCGCCGATATTCGCATTGGCGCCGGCCGTAATTGCGCCGCCACCAAACATCGACATTCCGATACTTTTGCCTAGCGCTCCGGCCAATCCGCCGATCTGGTTGGACGACCCAAAGTCGCCAAACAATGCTTTCGCCAGGTTTGCCGCGGCGGCATCTGTTGCCATCCGCATGATCATGTTGGCGAACGACGAGCCGATATCATCAAAATTGCCCGTCAGAATGTCGTAAAGGCCATCACCAAGGGATGTTTGAATATTGCGCGCCGCTTGGATCGCGAACTGATCCATCTCCGATGCGTTGTCCTTGACAATCTTTGACTGGCTTTTGAGAGTCTCTTGGAGGTCCTTGTAAGCGTCCTCTTCCTCTTTGATCGTGTCCAGACGAACCGCTGCTGCAAGAGCCTGGGCGATATCGTCCTGATTCCTGAACTTGGTATATCCGTTCTTAATATCGATCAGAAGTTTTTCGCGTTCGCTCAAGTCTCCGGTGAGTGCAATTCGCTTCTCAAGCTGCTCGACCAGCTTTCGGCCTTCGTCTACTTCTTCCTTTTTATTCCGACCGCCAGACTTTTTACCACCTCGTGCCGTTGAATCGCCCCTGACCGGAATAGATGGCATTGTTGGAATAGATCCAGCCCATCCGAGCGCCGTGGTGTCGGTCTCGTTTTCTTGAAGATTGGCACGGCTTCGGCTGAAATTCAGTTGATTCTGAATCTGCTTGATCTTGCCAGATACCGTATCCGCGGCGTCGGCTTTGCCTTCGGAAAGGAGACGATCGCGCCACGCCACCGCCTCTTTCAACTGATCGGTGTACTTGGTGACGTTCTCTCGATCCGAATTGAAAGGATTGATCGTCCCGTAGGTCAATAGAGAGTCGATAAAGCCTTCGGCAGCGGCCATGCCATTGACAAAATCGTTTGCCATTTTTACCAATGCGGTGGAGACATCGACCATAAAACCGATGAACGACGCAAACGCCGCTTTTGTCTCCCCTGAGCCGAGCAAGTCGGTCAAGTCATTGATGGCGCTGGTCAGACCATTGACGCTATCATCGTCGCCAGTCATCAGACTATTGATCTGTTCCTGCAATGCCGTAAGCGAGCCACCGAAGGTATTGCGGGCAGCTTCGGCGGCCCCACCGTATGCCGTTTCCAGCGCGCTGAGAATGATCCCTTGAGCTTGCGCCGTCTTACCGGTCGCCTCCAGGCTTTCAACCAGCTTTTTCTGATCTTCGGTAAATCTGAAACCTTGCTTGGATAACGCGGTCAGGCCTTGGCTCGGCACGTCCAAAGCCTTGCCAATAGTCTCCGAAGATTGTTCGAGCGAAGTCCCCAGCCGCGCCGACATGTCGATAGCAGCTTGCAAGGCACGGGGGAACTGATCGCCGACTACCCCGGTATAGGACAGCAAGCGCGTCTGTGCGCTGTTTATGTCGCCTTCACCGAAGATCGACTTCCCGGCGAGCTCGGTCGCCATCCGGTTTAGCTGATCCGCCGAGAATCCAGCGGCTTCACCAGTGGACTGCAGCGCCGCCTTTAGCTGCGCCTGCTCGTTCTGCGCGTTCTTAGTTTCTTCGACGAACTTCCCGAAGACCTGCGAAACGCCGATGCCAAAAATCGCGCCCGCCAGCACACCCTTGAAAGCGTCACCGATCCCACGACCAGCATCGTTTGCGCTTTTCTGGATTTCCTTGAAGCGCTTGTCCGCTGCCTTTGCTGCACGCTGAGCGTCCGTCTCAAACGAGCCGGTGCGCATCAACAGGTCAACGACGATCGATCCCGCTGTAGCCATCTATTTTCTCGCTGGAGGTTTAAACCCGAAAGCGGCGAGTGTCCTCATATCCGCCTCGTCAAAATTGTCTTGATTTGCTGCGTAGCTTGGCTGCAACCACGCGATCAGATCATCGATCTTCGCAGTGGATGAAACCTTGGCGATCAGCGCTGCCGGCCGGTGGTAGCGGTGCTTGTCGTCAAACGGGAACGACTGGTAGAAATTCGCCCACTCATCAAACTCTGTCTTCGACATCGCTGCTCGCCACTCGGCGATCGTCCGACCGCCAAGTGCCAGCGCAATTACGTGCCAGAGCCAGTCTTCGCTTCCGGCCTCGATTCGTTTCCCAACGTACCGCCCTGCAACTTGTTGACCTCGACTACGTGGCTGAACAGTGCATTAACGGCCGGCGCCGTGAGTTTCAACGCCTGGGCCCGGGTGATAGCAGGCGAGCCGTCTTCATTGCACAGCCCCGATGCGATCAGATCGGCGATGCTGTTGGCACGGACCTCGGCATTATCTGACCTCTCCGAGAGGCTGAACTTGCGAAAGTCCACGGCCGGCAACTGTCGAAAGTGCAGCTGGTGCTTGCTACCGTCCGGCAGTTCCACCTCCCGAGCGTGGATCTCGGGGCTTACGAAAAACGACTTGTCCAGGCTCATACGGCGGGCTCCTTCCACGTCAGGTTGTAGCCACCGGACCGCTGCAACGTCATCGTGCCCCGCACGACTTCATTGTTGGCGAAGTCGATATCGAGGTCGGCGATGTAGGCAGTAAACGCCAGCCACGAGCGATCTGCGCCTGGCACGAATTCGCCAGCCGCGGCGGTGGGCACGGAAACGCCATCAGAGAAGCCGATGATCCATTTCAGATTGGTGCTGGTCTTCTTCAATTCGAAAATGCGCTGATGGCTCCCGTCCTCGGAATCCAGGATGAACGGGACGGACGCCGTACCCGGGTCACCCAAGCCCGACACGTAGCTCATCTCGTCTTCTTCATCCAAGCACGTCGTGTCGATGCGACTACGAGCGCCGGTGGTCACGCCTGTAATACCGGTGGGGCACTTGAACTTGATGGGCGTGGTCGAGCTATCGGGATCCAGCAAGTACAGGTGTGTGCGCGCCGTTTTCAATTCAGCCATGTGTGGCTCCAAAAGAAAAAGCCCGCTCATAGGCGGGCTGGTTGGTGTGTAAATCGTTTATCGCTGACTGATGAAGTCGGCTTCGATCAAGATGCGAAATAACTTCGTATCTCGCTCGCGTGTCGCTATAACCATGCGGTTAGAGATCTGGGCCGCATCGAGCGCGTCGCGCACAGCCAGCCAGAGCGCCTCAACCTCGTCTCGCCCGTCCTCGCCTGGTCCGGCATAGCAGTCGATCTGCACCATGTAGGTGTCGCCACCGGGCGCATCGCTGATGTTTTCGTGCGGAAGGCCTTGAGCAAACAGCCAACTGATGTATGGCGCGGTGACACCCTCGGGGACGCTGTCGAAGTCGTAGATCTGAATACCGACAATATCTGTGACCGATGGGACACTGATCGTTTTAAAAACTTGAGGGAGCATTTATTTCATCCCGTTCTTCTTTGCGAGATCCGCTGCAACCTTTTCGATTCGACGGCCGAGATCCGAGATTATGGTGTCAATTGCCGCCTGACCTTTCGAGCGCACAGCAGGGCGAAGCCACGGCGTTGCCTGCTGGCGACTTGACCCGTACTCTTTCAGGTTGCCGGTCTGCAAGGTCGTACCATCCTTTGCAACCTTTCGGTTCTTTCGGCTTCTCTTCACCTCGGGCGCTTTGGATTTGGGGTAGCGCCGACTTTTGATGCGCACCAGATACCGCTCGCCCTTGCTGCCCGACGGCGGTTTGCCACGGCTCGCGATAACGCTCTTCAGCAGCAAGCCGGTCGATTCGGAATCCTCCCCGCCAATCGTCGCAGCAAGGTTGCGCCGCGCCTCATCGCGGATCAGGCGAGCGCCCTTCGCAAGCGCAAGCTTGACGGGACCGCCTCGCTTGGAAACAACCTCCGAAGGCATCGACTGCAACGCTTTCAGCAGACCGTCGGCGCCCTGGATATCGACCTCAACCTTCATTGACGCCCTCGCTGCACGGCAGGGTTATGTATTCGAGGCCGCTATCCTTGTCAGGCAGCACGCCTTCGATGTTGTAGATCTTGCCGCGATACACGAACCGCATCGCGGAGGTGATTTCGCGGCTTCGGATCGTGACCCGCGCACTCACGGCAGACTGAACCGCTGAAGCTGCCACAAACTCTCGCGCCGACAGCGGTTCGACCTCTGCCCAGAGTTTTGTCACCTCGATCCACTGAGAGCACGGCCGCCCCGTTTCGGGGTTCTGCTCCACTTGATTACGTTGCAACGAGACGCGGTGACGCAAGCGGCCGGCTCTCATACGCCAAGCCCAACGCGATGAGGTTGGAGCAACGACCTCGCCCCTCGCGGCAGTTCGGCGGTAATGGTGCCGACAACGACATCCTCGCGGTTAGCGTAGAGATGGCCGAGGGTAAGCAGCACAGCCGCCTTGATCTGGTCGTTCGCAAGCATCGGATCATCTCCAGCCACCCCGTCAAGAACAGCTTGAGCAAGGCGTTCGACCGTCTCGTACACCTGACGATTGAGATAGTCCTGCGCTGCGCCCTCGGCTGCCGCCAAGTAGACCGCGATCAGATCATCCTCGTCGTCTGCGTCTACACGCAGATGCTTTTTTGCGAGTGCTACAGCGATGATCGACATGTCAGCTGCCCGCGCCCGTGGCACGACGCCGGGGTACGACCGCTCCTTTGTTGCCGGGATCCGGCGCTCGTTTATTGTCGGGCGTTGGCGCAGCCTTGGAACCTGCTCTGGTGACCAGGCCAGAACGTTCGAGGTCGTTCGCCCGCGTCGTCTCGGCAGTGATCACGGCACCAGGTCGCACGAACTCGCGGCCATTCATGAAAGCCCGCTTTACGGTTACTTTTTCCATAGTCAAACCGGGCGGCATCCCGCCCGGCCTCCATTTGAAGTTATGTCAGATGCAGGAAGCAGCGATTAGCCGCCAGCGCCTGCGGCTTCGAAGTCGCCGAACACGAACGATTCCGGCCGGTACACGGCCAGCGCCAGGCGCTCTTCTGCGCGAATCGTGACCTTGTTCTTGCGGAAGTTGTCGGTGTCCTCCGTGGAGACTTCCACGGCAGCGTCTTCGCGGTCGAAAACCTGCGCGGCCATGTTGAATGCACCGACCATGAACGAGCCTTGCGGCATCGCGTTGGTGTCGACGACCGGCAAACGCCACATACGCGGCTGACCGCCCTCGGAAACGTTCACCCAGATGTAGCGGCCGTTGGAGTCGGTATCCATCTCGATGTCCGCCCAGTCGAACGGATTCAGCACGATGGCGCTGGCGCGATACTCAGCCAAGCGAACTTGCAGGATCGCGCGGCGCAGCGTCTTGATCATCGTGTCACCATCCTTGCGCAACGACTCCATGAAGGGCGTCGCCTGGGGGATCAGCCCCAGCAAGTTCTGCTCGGTACCGTCACCGGCCAGGATTTGCTCTTCCTCGACATACTTCAGGCCGTAGCGCAGACGGCCGTCGATGTAACTCTGGAGCAGAGGCAGATCCGAGAGGACCTGCTTCGAGGCAACGACGAAGTGCGCGATGGTTTTGACGGTGGTCGTCTGCATCGAGAACTTGATGTCCGACTGCGCCTTCTCCGCGCCCTCACCCGCCTGCGGTGCCGCCATGTTCTGGAAACCCGTCTCCTGCACGAACTCGATGGAGTTCGAACTGGTGCGGCCCGGCATGATCAGGTCACGGATGGTGAACTCGCGCTGCGGCGGGGTCAGGATGCCCTGGACACGGTCGGGCTGAATAGCCACACCCACACCTCCGGTGCCGGTCGTGGCGCTGGTGATCGTGGTCACGGCCTTGACGGGCATGCGCGCGATACCGCGCCCCTTCGCGGCCAACGCCACCAACTCATCGTGTTCGGTGCAGATCTCACCGATCGACTTGACGCGCTGCTGGTCGTCACCGCCGCGACGGGCGAGCTTCTGCTCGATTTCCACCAGGCGGTCAGTCATCTTGATGCCGTCGGCTGCGAGCTTTTCGAGAGCGGCCTTCGTCTCGACAGTGATGGTGCCGAGGTTCTTGATCTCGCTGGCGGCCTTCTCCGCGAACTGCTTGATTTCCTCGTCGCGGCCTTTGAGGCCGTCAACGAGTTGCTTCAGTTCGCGCTGGTCGTCACTGCCGCCACCGCTCTTGCGGGACATATGCAGGGCAGTCGCCAGAGCGATGGCGCTTTGTTCGGATTGGCTGAATCGCATGGAATGGTCCTTAAAACTTGGGAAGTGAGAATGAATTGACGTGGGCCAGGAGAGGCGCCAGTTCTTGAGGCATCGCGGTGTCGCCCTCGGACTCACTCCGGAGCAAATGCTTCAAGCCACGATTCGCGATCAAAGTGGCCTGAGACTTCGAGAAGCCTGCCTCGCGCAGGAACCGCTCGAAATCGGGAAGGGTTGGCACATGGCCTTGACTGATGGAAAACTTGACCGCTTCGACCCGCGCCTCTTCATTGGCTGGGAACGTGACCAAGCTGATTTCCATCAGGTCGAGTTTCTTGAGACGGCGGATGCGCTCCTTCTCGTCGAAGGAATCCTCACGGACGAAGTACCCGATAGACAGCCCCGAGATCGCACCGGCCTGCATCAGCGCGTAGGCTTCCTTCGCCTGCTGTACATCGTCCTTGAGCAACTTGCCCTGCACGAGCAAGCCATGGTCGTCTTCCTTCAGCGAGGTGTAGACGCCAATGGGTGCGCCGCTGCGGTGCTGCCACAGGACCGGAACAGGCCGCCCCTTCTGGCTGATGTCCAGCAGAGTGTCGGCAAAGGCACCTTTCTCGACGACCTCTTGATAGCTGTCGACAACGCCGAACACCGAGCCGTAGCCAGTAAAAAGGCCGTCCTGATCGACGGCCTTAATTTCCAGATTGAAGTCCCTGAACTTCAGGGATCCTGATTTGTGTTTCATTTTTCCTGCTCTCCGATGGAAGGCAAATTCAACCAACTGCGAAAGGCATCCTTCGCGGCGCTGCTGCCCGCGTCTGTCTTGCCCAGCTGCGACACCGGGATAAGGTTCGACTGCACCGTGAACACGTCACCGCCCTCGTACGGCGGCTCATCTTCGTAAGCGCGCACCTCGTTGCGGTTTAGTGACCCGTTCTGCGTGCGGCTGGAGTAAAGCTGCGCACGGCCGGCAGCATCGGCGCGTAGCAGGCCTTCGACGTTGTATTTGGCGTAATGAGTGCGGCGCTCGCTTGGCGTGAGCAATTGTCGGCGGATAGCTTGTTCGATCTTTACGAGCAATGGACCCAGCCCCATCACGCGCCAGCCCATCATTACCTGCTCAACACCACTGCCCCACATGGTCTGTCCTTGAGCAGCGTGCCCAATCAAGATTGGAGGCATGTTGTAGAACCACCTGCAGATCTCTTCGATGGAAAACGCGCGGCTTTGCAATAGCTGCGCGTCTTCTGGATTCATCGCCACCGGCTGATACTTCATACCGGCTTCGAGGACCACCGTTCTGCCAGCCTGCTCTGAGTTGGCCACCTGGCTAATTACGCTCTCGCGAATCTCTGCCCGTTGGCCTTTGTTGAGGATCTGGTCAGTACTCACCACGCCGCTGGGCCGCAGACCGTTAGCAAATATCTTCCCGGAAGTTTCTTCCTGCGCCATCGCAGCGCCGAGCGTGTTGCGGGCGTATGCGATCGGTGACAGCCCGATCAGCCCATCGAGCGAGAATCCTTTCACGTGAAAGACATCGCGCTCGCTGTACTCAAGCCGCTTACCGGAGGAGTCCACATAGGCATACGTCAGATCGCCTGTCACCTTGTCACGCGTGATCCGCATGTTCTCGGGTCGCATGGGATCGAGCGCCGCAATATCGCCAGCACCGTTGCGATGGATCAGCGCATAGGCATTGCCCCACAGACACAGGCTCGCGACCATGCACTCCCAAAACTCAGCTGCTGTCATATCCGCGTTGGGTTGGACATGCAGGACAGCGTAGAGCGGATGCCTTGCAGCCAGCGTTCGAACCCCGCGCGGATCCTTCTCGTAAAGAAACAGCGGCAGCGTACTGACCACCGACGACAGTTGCCGCACACACGCCCACACAGCCGAAAGCTGCAGGGCCGTTTGAGCCGTAACTGTCTTTCCTGAATAGTTGTCACCACCGAAGTAATGACGCCAGAATGCGCGATCTGTAAGGCCGAAACTCCGGCCGATCCAGCTCGCCAGACCAGCCGATGCCTTGGAGAATATTTTCATCAGAATACGATTGGGTCGTTGATAAACCCGGTCAACTCTTCCGGGACATGCACTGCCGCGCGACTCATTGCGAGCACCGTCGCGACGATCGGATCGATGCGACCCTTGGCTGACGACTTCTTTTTGTCGGGCCGGAAGTTACCGTTGGAGTCAAAGAGCAGCGCCACATTCATCGCCGCCCAGCGCAACACTGGGTTGCCGCCGTGCCTCAGTCTCTTCCCGTACACCAGCATCTCCAGCAGCTTCGATCCGGGGTACATGCCGCCTGTGTTCTGCGGCACCTCCACGAATGGCAAGCCATCATCGACCAGGTCATTGACCATGTGGGTCGCATTCCACTTGTCGTACGCGATCTCCGCCAGGTCAAACATGGTCGAGGCCCAACGGATCTGAGCCATCATCGGCTGGTAGTCGACGATGTCGCCACCCGTCACGGTAAGGTGCCCCGAACGCTCCCACTTCGAATACGGGGCCGCGTCATCTTTCTGCGCGTCCACTTTTGCCCTCGGGCAGTACGTCCACACCAGCACGTACCATGAGGGGTCATCGTCGGTTGGCGGGAAGACCAACGAAAATGCCGTCAAGTCCTGGGTCGCCGAGAGATCGACGCCGCCAAAGCACCTGCGCCCGCGCAGCGCCAACGGATCAAAGCGCTTCGCTCCCTTGTCCCATACCTGCGCCTGGAACCATCCATCTGCGCCGTTCACCCATACGTTGAGATCCTTGGTGAGGAAGTTCGCCAAAGCGCTCGGCAGCGCTGCCGCCTTACGCGCGGTGCTCCGCATGTATTCCCACGTTTTCGACAGCCCCAGGCCCGGATTCGCTTTCGGCCAGACCTTCTCGCTTAAGGGGTCGTCACCGTCATCTAGCGAGTAGATGTAGCCGAAGAACGCATCGTTCTGGCGGCTGTTTTCGAGGATGCTCACCAGGTAGAGACGCACATCCATGCACACGCCATCGAGAATCCAGCCCGCAGTCGTGATGGCGGACATCACCGGTTGGCGACGGGCACCCAGGGCGCTCTCCATCACCTCCCACACATCGCGGGTTTTGTGCGCGTGCAGCTCGTCGACGATGATCGCGTGCGGGTTCAGGCCATCCAGCGACTCGGCGTTGGCCGGCAGCGGCTTGAACACCGAGGTTCCACAGACGATCTGCTCTTGATTCTTACCGTCATGGATCTTGAAGCTGCGCCGTATCCCTGGCGAATCGCGCGCCCAACGTCGAATATTCTCCAGCGCTGGCCGGAACACTGCCATCGCCTGTTCGCGAGTCGTGGCGATGGTGTAGACCTCAGCGCCTACCTCACCATCCATCATGAACAGGTAGGCACCCTGCGGAGCCTTCCAAGTGCTCTTGCCGTTCTTGCGAGCGACCTCCTCGTAGCCAGTCTTGAAACGCCTGGTGCCATCATTGTTGAGCCAGCCGTAGAAGACCGCTGTCCAGAACTTCTGCCAGGGATCCAGCAGGATCGGCTGGCGTGCCAGCGGTCCCTTTGAATGCCGGAAGTTCCGCTCGATGAAGTCGATGATGTGCCAAGCGTGCCCAGGGCTGAATCGCAAGCCTCGTTTCGCGCCGTGTAGCAAATCCTCGTAATGGCGTGCGACCGCCAAGTAGGTGTAGCGCCCGACGACCACTTCGCCGCGCAACACAGGCAGACCGTAGTTCAGATCCCACTCATGGATCGCAAGGTCGGCTACCGCCTCGCGTAGTTTTCGCGCTCCGCGATCGCGTGCTCCACCAGGTCTTCCAACGGAAGATCGCGTTGACCGCCGTCGTCGCCCAGCTTGCTCTTTGCTGTCGCGAAGGATGGGATCGTCAGACAACATTCGGGAAGCCATTGAAGTAAATCGCGGCGCAGTTTCTCGACCACGTAAAAGATCTGGTGCGGCTGCTCATACCCGTTCGGCGTTCGCACCATGTACGACCCGTCGTTCTCATCCTTGACCGCTTCGAGTCGCACTCGGGCGTCGAGCCATTCCACGTAGACCGAGCACACCATCACGGCTGCTAGACCAAAAGTCCGATGCTCGATGCCCGCAAGGCGCAGCTGCTCGCAGATGTAATCCCACACCTCGATCTCGCGAGGCTTATCCAGCCCAGGCGGACGGTCCGGAGATAACTTCCCCGACCCGGTCCGGATTGGCACTACGTTGCCCGTTGCCCCGCCAGTTATTACTTTGAATTCGTCCATGTGAACCTCGCTGCGTGCGTTGCGAATTGACGCACCGCGAACGAGGAAGGGAGCATCTTTGACCCCCCCCCTCCTAAAAAACACTCGCCATAAATTCGCAATTGAGCGGCCGGTCTATATCCAAAACGCCGGGACTTTCGACCCCCCCTACCCCTCCGGATGTCGAAAAAAAACGACGATATTTCAAGGGGTCAGCGGTGGCGCGATGCGGCGCATGGAGGCGTTACCAAAGCCGCCGTCCTCGCGTGCCGTCTTCGACTTGTGGCACGTGCCACAGAGGCCTTGCCAGTTAGACGAGTCCCAGAACAACGCCTGCGCCGACTGGATCAATGCTGCGTCACCACTGTCGAGCGCGAAGCCCAAGCGGTGAGGGATCTTGTGGTCGACCTCAGTCGCCTCGACGGGCCGCTCCATCGTCGAGCACATGACGCACAGCGGTTGTCGAAGCAGGAAAGTTTCACGCGCCTTGCGCCACCTGTGCCCGTATCCGCGCTTGCTTGCGCTGCCGCGTTGCCGGTCCTGCTCTCGCGCCCAGGGCTGCGTTGCCGGTGTGTGTGCTTGGCAATACGCGCCGCCGCGAACGAGAGCACTGCATCCAGGATGACCGCAGGGCTTGGGCCGTGCCAGCGGCATCAGAGCGGCTGGTCGGTATCGCGAGCCTGGCCGACCGCCGAGCCATCGTCGAGCGAGCGAAGTACGTCCTCATCGCCATCGTCATAGTCGGCTGCCAGTGCGTCGATCAACTGGTCTAGCTTCGCCTCGATGCGGTCCAATTGGGTTGGCTCAGGTTCGTTGAGCAACGTGGCCGGTCGCATCGCCGCAAGAGCATTGCGCTCGCGCTGCAAGCAGAACCCCATTGCCTCGGCAAATAGTTCATCGTCCTTCGTCCAATCGCCTTCAAGTCGCGATGGGTCAACCTGGTTGAAATACGCAGCAAGAGAGCTACTCATCGACGACCTTTTTTTAAATTGCCGGGTTCCACCACACTGCCCGGCGCAGCGCCTTAACCGCCGCAGGCAGCCACGCCTGCTGTTCACGGATGGATCGTGGCCCTTTAAATGACAAAGCCCGCAGCAATTCTTGCTGCGGGCTTGTGTATTCGTCATTTCCTTAGTTCCTGCTCCGAATCTAGCGAATTATGCCGCCCGATGTATAAGTTGCATAATTCGACTTGTCAAAAAATTTAATTAAGTCATGAAACCAATTCCGCCTATACCCACACCTACACCCGCACCCACACCCACGCCTACCGCCGCACCTAGCGCACACCCATATGCACGACTCTGGGCAATCTTCGGCATATGTATTCTTGCGGGAATTTCTGCTTTAGGGATCTATGTGTACGAGTTTGGCATCGATCGCTCACACAAACAGGAGGTGTGGGGCCAATTCGGCGACTTTATCGGTGGCATCGTGAATCCACTAGTCGGCCTCGGCACGATCTTTCTGCTTGTGCTCACACTTCTGGACCAGAAGGAGGAATTGGCGTCACAAAGAGAGCAACTTAAGCTCCAAACGGAAGAAACGCGCAACTCTGTTGTTGCCTTAAATAGCCAGTTAGCAGCGATGAAGACGCAGGCTTTTGAGCAGTCTTTTTTTGCGTGGCTGGCAAGTTATCGCGAATTGCTCACATCCGTCACTGCATCACCTGACCGGTCAATTATAGGTCGGGAGGCACTTGAGCGACTACGAACCAATTTCAATGGCGCTCATGCGCAGAGGGAGACCTTGCCCGGAAGCAGCTTCAACGAAATGATCGACGACCAGTTTGACGACTCGCCACTAAAGAATTACGACGAACTGATTGCCAATGCACTGAAAGCTGATCCGGTCTCGATCAAAATACTTCATAAGCGACTAGATAAATCGCTAAACGCATACGAAAAGCTATTTAAATCGCGGCGCTCCTCGCTTGACGCCTTGTTTCGAACGCTTTATCGCTTATTCAGTTGGATCGATACTTCGGGAATGAGCGATGAGCAAAGATGGCATTATTCTTCCTTGGTACGCTCCCAACTTTCTTCCGCCGAAATGATTTTCCTCATGTACAACGGCATGACTTCCTCAGGAAAGAAGTTCACCTGTCTCATCGAAAAATACGCACTACTCGATAACCTTGACGAAAGTAGCGACGAGCTCGTTGCCGCTGCGAAGAAAGTCTTCGTTAAGACGAAACCAGCGATTTCTCAAGACGACTCTCGATTTTGGCCATATTCAAAGTCCGCCTTCTGTTCGACGGAGGCGCGAAAGAAATTTAAAGAAAGAGAGAAAACGTAGCCGGTACCGCTGCCTACGGAGACTGCCGACGTTGGATCTTGAGCAGTTCTGCACGTCGAAGGCGATGCTCTAACCATTCAACAATGCGCAGGTCAACATTGCAAAGTCGCCGATGCAGGGTGGCCCGCGTAACGCGAAGTTTGTTCGCGATGTCTTGCATGCCGCCCTCACCCAGGTAGACCTCTTTGACCACTGCCTTAAGATCGGGCGGCAGCGCCGCGATAGATCGGTCGGTCAATAACGCCTCCTCATTGAATGCTGGATCGCAGTTCCTCATACCAGCGACAACGTCCTTCGTCTGGTCAACGCGGTTTGCATTGAACATCGAGCCACCGCCCATGCTCACCCCGCTTACTACCCACTCCGCCCAGCGCTCAAGTCGCTCGTGTATCCACTTGACCCTTTCCATGTCAGCCCGCCCTCACCAAGCGGTCGCCATCATCGAGAGCCTTAAGGATGCGCGACTTGAATGCTGGCCCGGTCTCGGACGGCGCATCGGCTGAAATCCCAAGCTCGGCGGCCTTCGCGCGCATGCCCGACATTGATGCCCACCATTGAACAACCGGCGCGGCCTGCTGAACCTTCTTTCGTTCCGGCGCGAAAAGCTCATCCTCCCATCGAGCACCGTTCAACCAGGTCGCCGGATGCGGGATGAACGCCTTCTCGGTGGCGTGACGCTCCCAGTTGGCGATATGCGTCGGCAGTGCTTCGAGAGCCTCACACCGTTGAGCCTGGGTCAGCTTGCCCCACGCTTTTTGAGCCGCCGCTTTCGCCTGCTTGCGCGGGTATAGCGCATACCACTCGGCAAAGCTCGATGCCGATTTCTTTGCCGCAGTCGGCATAGTGCGATCTAGCGACGATTTTGGCGCGTTTTCTGATGGAAAGAGGTGTAGGACATTCATGGTTCACCTATGTAGCGGTGTAAGGGATAAAGGCATGCTGTTAGAGGTGAGATCGGAGCAAAGGGCAGAGTTCCCCCTACCCGTTGCGTGTCAAATATGCTTGCCGTCAGTGGAGCCGACCGTATGCATAAGGGCCTGCAAGCGGATGTACGCCCTTGCAGTCGACCAGACTATCGGCGTCCGTACAGACACCCCTCCCGCGCTCTAGTCTTTCGCACCCACGCTGCCCCCTGGATCGGTTTGGGGCCTTTCAAACAAGGGGTAACCGCGTATCTAGCCTCTTCGCCCCTTGCGTTCAATTCGGTCTACTGCTGCACTCGGCCTCCGCGCTCAAGGCGCACGATCTCCCCATGCGTCCAAAATGGCGCACGCGCAGGATCGCGCCTTCCGTGGGCGTCAAAACGTGAGGGGTGATTGCGTGGTAACTCGACCAGGAACAGATGCGGCCGACTGGCGGCGAGGTCGAGCACAACGATGATGTCGGACTGCGGGTGGTCGCGGCAGGCCTGGTGGAAGCCGACCAGGTCGTAGACCTCTGCGACCGACCACGACCGCCCGTTGAATTCGTAGAACCACTGGCGCTCGCCAGGATGGCGACGCACGATCTCGCGCTCCTCCTCTTGACGATGCGTCGATGGTCGCTCCCGCTCCGGACGCAACGCGCCGCGGATCTGGCGTGAACCAGGGAACAAGTCACCGTTCACAGAAAGACCCAGGCGCCGGTGACATACTCGCTGCCAGTGGGCGCGGCTATGCCATATCGCCCGACCTTCTTGTGAGCGCCACCTACGGCGATTCGCTCGACAACGACAATGTGCCCTGCTGCGTGCAGACGACTGCAGGTGTACTTGGTAGCCGCTGTGGTCACTCGCAACCGTGCGGCAACCTCGCGTGCCGTAAGCGGTCCCAGCTTGATCTCGTTGATAACTTGTTGAGCAAGCCAGCCTAATGGCCGGCCAGAGCACCTGACGCGGCCTTTCATTCGACAGGCTCCAACGACGCCAAGGGCTGTCCGGTTCCGGCCGCCCGCTGAACATTGCGAGCCAGGCGCAGCAGCATGCGTATTTTTGCGTGCACTACAGCCTCGATCTCATCGGCTTCACGGACGCTAATCTCGCGATCGCGGAGTGCCTCCATCAGCAGCCCAGACATCTCGCCGTGCTGCTGACCCAAGGTCAGCGCTTTCTCGAGAATGGCGTTTATTTCGTCGGGCCACGCGCCACCAGCTGGCCCTGGATCGAGGGGGATCACTGCCAGATCGAATCTAGCGCCCAGGGCAAAGATCCAGTCGCGGGCGTGCTCTCGCGAACCGTCCTGACGCATCAAGTACTCAGTTATGAGTTCGGCATCTTCGATGGTCATGCGCTCGCGGGCGTCAGCGCCGTCCAGCCGCTTGTAAAGCGTCTTCGGTGCAATGGTGCGATCACGAAACGCGGTCGCCCAGTTGCAAAAACCTTGAATGCCCTCGGGCGCTTTGCGTAGCGCGTTGTAGATCGCGCCGCGCCAGTTCATGTTGCTGTGTCGTTTAGTCATGCGAGCACCCGAAAAGGCTGTGCGTTTTCTCGTAGCGTTGATGGCGCGCGCATCGATATGATTCGGTCCAACAAGAAGCCAACGAGAAAGAGGCACAAGTGAAAATCGAAGAAAGGGAATTGGGGGGACGACTCCAGCGCCGAATCGCGCTAAGCACTTGCGGAATCCTTGCCCACCGCGACAGCGAAGACTTGGTCATTCGCGCTTCCGGCCTGTTCGCCCGCTTCGGCAATCGCAGCGACAACCAAGCTGGCAAGGTATGCAGCGCAGGCGTCATAAAGACTGAGTTTCTTGTCGATCAAGTACATGGGCGTCACCTCGTCACGCAGCTGCAACTGCAGCGTCAGCGACGTCAAGAGCGTTTGGATTGCGAATGACTTCCCAATCAACATCCGGCCGAAGCTCTTCACAGGTAACTAAGCGAAGAGAGGCGCGTTCGATCGCGGGGCAGTACTCGGCAGGCACAACGCGCTCGCCTTTAGCCCAGCGGCTCACATCTGGAGCGTGGGCACCAATTGCTTTGGCGAGTGCCGCTTGTCGGCCCCGCTCGCGAGAAAGGAAGTCGGCGAGTGTCATGGCGGCCATCTTAGCGTAACGCTAATCACAGGACAAGAAGATTATGAGCGAAACGCTCATTCAAGAAATTAGCGTATTGCTATTCAATCGAGAAATGACGATTGACGAAATTCGCCGGAAGAATCTGGCCTTGTTAGCCGAGGAATGCCTTGGCATTGGCCGATTCGCCGAACGCATCGGAAAGGACCCTTCGCAGGTGAGCCAATGGCTCAACGCATCGCCCGACTCGCGCACTGGAAAGCCAAGGGGCATGCGCTCGTCAACATGCCGTGAGATCGAGGCGAAGCTGGGAAAGCCGGAAAATTGGCTCGATAGAGATCATGGCGGTGACGCAGATCCGCATGAAATCTGGCCTTTCGCGCGGATCACAGCTGCTGACTGGTCACGCCTTGGTGCCGTCGCTAAGGCCGACATAGAGGACTATGTTGAGATGAAGCTTGCAAAGGCCGACCCTGTACACGACGACGAAAACAAGCACGCTGCCTAATCATAGGCACCTAACCCTGGTTTACTCGCGCGAAGAATCCTGCTGATCGGTTCTCACCCTCAACATCAAAAGCCGCCCTACACCGAGGCGGCTTTTTTTCGCGAAGGCTAAATAAATTTAGCATTACGCTCACTTTTTGATTGATCAAAACTTAGCGTAACGCTACTATGCACTCCATTACGCCGTCCACGGCACTATTGGAGCGCAGTCAATGAGGCACTTTTCCCTACTGGTCATTAGCGTTTGCGTCGCAGGCGCAATTGCTGCCACGTTCACTGCTGGGATGGCCATCGCCTCGCGTGATGCGAAGTTGTTTCAGGCCCACGATAAACAGCGCATGACCCTGCTCGCCCGATCCTGCGGCAAAGCCGGAACGCTCATGCAAGACCCTGTCACGAACGACTTCTCATGCGTCTATCGGAACGCGGATGGGCAAACCATCATGCGTTACGTCACCGACGCCCCGACGCTCATCGTTCGGAACTGATCTCCATGCTGGCAGAGATCGAACGTGCCCGGCTCGAAAACGCAATGCGCGAGTCGCGCTGCACTGGCGATCTCGATACCGCATTGAAGTTCCCTGCCCTCGCCATTGCCCTTCGCAACACGGCCGAGGCGCTCAGCCAACCCTCCCAGCCCCGCCGCACAGCACGCGGCAACGTCATCGACTTCAAACGCGCTTGCGCGGGCGACAACGATTGACGCTATCAAGGAATCTCCATGTCTTATCGCAAAGGCCCCTACTTCACTCTTGGACTCGTCGGCCGCGCAGGAGCTGGAAAAGATACCAGCGTTGACGTATTGGCCAAGACGCATGGTTTTGCGCGCCTTGCCTTTGCCGATCCTATTCGCGTCGAAATCGCCAAATCGTTCGGCATTGACTCTCGGATGCTGACCACTCGTCACCTGAAAGAACGACCCACCGTCGCGCTTGCTATCGGACGCTCTAACGATCAGCGCTTTATTTCCCACATGGTGTCAGTCGGCATCGATCCGGCACGTCCACGGTCGCCCCGCGACATCATGATTCTGTGGGGTGCCGAGTATCGCCGGCAAGTTGACGGAAACAACTACTGGATGCTGAAAATCCACGAGTCCGTCGAGCAGTTGCACCGCGATGGACACCGCCGCATCGCGTTTACGGACGTTCGATATTTGGACGAGGCCGAGTTTGTGCGATCGCTCGGCGGAGCGCTCTGGCGGATTCGACGCAGAGAGGTCGAGCAAGCCCGCGCTGCTCACCAAAGCGAATTGGAGCAAGCCCAGATCGCTTGCGACCTTGAAATTCACAACGATGGCTCCCTCGACTTCTTGGGATGCCAAGTCTTAACCGCGTATGCGCAAGAAGCCGCGTTTACGGGCTGACCCTCCCAACCTACCTCGACCGAGCGACCCACTATGACTCAAACCCCGCACACCGACACGTTCGATCAAGAACTGACGGCTGGTAACGTCAAAGCAGCGATGAAGGCTGCTGGCGCCAGCTCGTCTGACCTATGGAAAGTGAAGCGCGAGCACATCCGCGTGATTGCCGGCTTCAACCTTCGCAACGCTGAAGATCCCGACTATATCGCTCACATTCGCTGGCTTGCGAACTCAATCACGGCCAATGGTTTCTACGACGACAAGCCCCTGGCTGGCTATATCTCCCGCGAGGGCGACGTCAACTTCATCAACCTGACGGACGGCCACTCGCGGCTTGCCGCCTTCGACCTTGCAGCGTCCGAAGGATTCGAGGGCGATGTCCTGCCAGTGGTAATTAAGCCGCGCGGAACGAGCATCGAGGACCTGACCATTGCGATGTACACCGGCAACTCGGGCAAGCCCTTCACGCCTTATGAGACGGGTCTGCTGATCAAGCGCCTGGTGGCACTTGGCGTGGAGGAGAAACTGATCGCCGCACGTTTAGACATCACAAAGCGGTATCTCGATGATCTGCTAACGCTGGTCGAAGCGCCACCAAGCGTGCGTGCATTCGTGGCGCAAGGCCAAGTTTCTGCAACGCTCGCAGTTGATGTCGTTAAAGCGCATGGCGACAAAGCGGCAGAGCGCCTTCGCAGCGGTCTGGAGACTGCGAAAGCCGCAGGCAAGGCCCGCTTGACCAAAAAGCACCTCAAGCCGGTAAAGAGCAAGCCAGTACTGCCACCATCCACGGACTGCGATCAAGATCCAGAGAGCGAAGACCCTGCGGCACTTGTCGCATGCCTATGGGCAGCAATCGAGGAAAAAGCGCCGGTCAAGTCCGTCATGCGCAGCCAAGCGCCTGAACTGGCGGCAAGCCTATATGCCCTCGCCATGGCGACGGGAAATTCCGTCTAGCTCATTGGAAATCGTTCTTCTCTACATCACTGCCTTCGGCGCATTTGGCTTCGGCTTTCTGAGCCGCGCGGTTCTGGGGCATGCAGTGAGCGAACGATTGGAACAGGACTTCGCTATGCGAAAGCAATCAAATCACCGTCCGCGCCTAGCGCGCATCCCAATGGGCTCGGTATTGCGAGACCAATTCCGGATGCAGCTGCACGTCGCTATGGGCCAGCTGGCTTACAAGCCCTGCGCCGAACCGTACAACGCGCTGGCCGAAATATTCAATGTCGTGCAGGTCGCGCTCAAAGACGATCGTCACCACCTGATCGAGGCAGCAGTAATCAACGCTGGCGCTCAGGCGCTCGTCGCAATGGAAGACACCGTTGCCCGATGCATTCCACCTTTCGAAGGCGAACTTGCTCAAGTCCGCTCCGCCGTCAATCAGATCGACAACCTGCTGGGTCGCATGGACGTTTCTCGCCTCTACGCCGCGATGCAGTCACTCAAATCACTTAAGGATGGGGAATGATCCGAGATCAATTCACACTCGATGGTTCCGTCGCGGCAAGCAAAGAGAGCGGCGATGAGTGACATCAATCTGCCGGATTTGCCCGCGTCTCACGCGATCTATAGCCACGTGGCAAAGGTACAGGTGTATACCCCCGAAACAATGTTGGCATATGCCCGCGCCGCTGTCTTGGCCGACAGGAGAGCAAGATCCGAATCGTCAAATGGGTTAGGCATTAGCCCCATCGCCTTCCGATCTTCGCACTCGGTCTCACCGTCGTTTGATCGCGGTGAGCACCAGATCCACGAGCGCCAGATAGCAATCGCGGAGCGTTCCGGGGTGAAGGCCGACCTCTACCTCGTCGATATGGGAGTGCTGGGCGAGATTTACGTAAAGCCGGAAGTTGCTTCCGACAGGTTCGTGCAACTTAAGCGTGACCGAGTGCAGGTCAAAGCGGTGTACCCCATGTATCAGGGCGCAGCGCTGCCGAATGAGGCCGACGCTGTCAACCCCGCAGAAGGACTCCGGCCATGGTGACCGTGGTCGTGTTCTTCGTCGCGTCGTCCGTCGGATTCGCTGCGGGCGTCATTTGCCGCAGCGCTTGGGGCAAGAAATGATACCCAGCAAACCGACTCCAAAAGTACAAACGAAGGAGGTTGCTTTGGAAGCAATCACCCTAGAACGAAGCGAACTTCGAAGCATGCTCGAAGAAGCAGCGCAGATCGGTGCCGAGCGTGCGATTGAAGATATGGTCTGCTACCACTACAAGGACGCGTGCAAGCGCTTAGGCATCAGCTACAACACCCTGCAGAAAAGGATGCAAGAAGGCAAGATCCGGGCGATTGATGGACGAATTACAGGGAGCGAACTGCGCCGTTACTTGAGACAAAAAGCTAGCTAGCGAGTCGCGGTTTCGAATGGCACCTATCAGGCCAAGGCGAGCATGGTAAAAGCTCCCTAGACCGTCGACGCCTGACCAGATTTTACTTATCATTGCATCATGACAAAAACTCAGCATTTAGCAGCGATCGACCTCTTTTGTGGCGTCGGTGGGCTGACTTGTGGCCTCCGCCAAGCAGGTGTAGAGGTTGTTGCGGGCATTGACGTGGATCCTCAGTGCAAATTTCCGTACGAATTTAACAACGGCTCGCGGTTTATTCTCAAGGATGTAGCAGATATCACCGGCGAGGAGCTTAAGGCGTTGTATCCGAAAAACGCCCTCAAAGTTCTCGCCGGATGCGCGCCCTGCCAACCTTTTTCTACGCTTGCAACAAAGAATCGAAAATTCCAGGCGGAATCTGATGGTCAATCAGTCGAGCCTAATGACAAGTGGGGCCTGCTAGAACAATTCGCGCGTCTTGTGGAGGAAGTCGATCCCGAACTCGTCACCATGGAAAATGTTCCAAGAGTGAGCAACCACGCGCCATACAAGCATTTCATAGCAACCCTTACTCGTTTGGGGTACAGCGTTGATGCTCGTCGAATCAAGTGTGCAGACTATGGGTTGCCTCAGATCCGGAGACGCTTTGTCCTAGTCGCATCTAAATTTGGCCAAATCAGACTGCCCCCGCCTTTAGATCGGTCGCTTCATCGGAGCGTTCATGACGCGATTGGTCATTTGCCCACACTCTCCGCAGGTCAAACTGACCCGCAGGACGCTATGCACAAGGCTCGATCAATGACGGAGGTGAATCTCCGACGCATTCAAGCATCAAGGGCTGGAGGAACTTGGGAGGATTGGCCAGTCGAACTCCGCTCGGCGTGCCATCAGCGCGACACAGGTAAATCGTTTCGCAGTGTTTATGCACGCATGGAGTGGGCGGCGCCAGCGCCCACCATTACCACCCAGTGTTTTAACTTTGGTACCGGTAGGTTCGGACATCCTACACAGGATCGGGCGATCACCTTAAGAGAGGCGGCCTTACTTCAGTCCTTCCCGATTGATTACAAGTTCGTGGAACCAGAAAAAACTGTGCATTTCACTTCCGTGGGCCGTATGATCGGCAACGCGGTTCCGCCATTATTGGGCAAACTAGTCGGAACTACGCTGCAGAATCATCTACGGGAACGGATTAACTGTGACGTCACTTAAATTCAAAATAGAACTGAACGTACTCAACCATCTCGGGATCGGCTTATATAGTTCGACCCCTGCAGTGGTCACAGAGATCATCTCTAATGCTTGGGATGCGGATGCAGAGAACGTCAAAATATCGCTTTTACCCGATTCCGATCTGATCGAGGTGGAGGATGACGGCCACGGCATGAAGGCTGAGGACGTCCAAAACAAGTTCCTGAAAGTCGGGTACAGCCGAAGAGCCAAAGAGAAAACCGGGAATTTTAGCCAGAAAAAGAACCGTCGTGTAATGGGCCGGAAGGGCATCGGGAAACTTGCAATGTTTTCCCTTGCCAATCAGATCGAGATAGTAACCAAAGCCGAAGATTCCCCGGCAGTCGCTTTCACGATTGATGTTGCTCGGCTCAAGCATATGATCGCTCAACGTGAGGATCAGGCGGTTGAATATCCCGTCCAGCTAAGCGATGTACCCGCTGACTTCAAATTGGCCCACGGGACGCGGATTCGTCTCACCAATTTGAACAATAAAATCAACAAAACAGAGATGTTCCTGCGCCAGCGCTTGGCAAGGCGATTCGGCGTATTCGGAAATGACTTCGAGGTAACTCTTAATAATCGAGAAATTCGTCGCGAAGACGCAAACTTTTATTCCGACCTTCAATTCCTGTGGTATTTCGACTCGGAGATGAAGGAAAGCGTCAGACGAATTGCACCGTCAATTGCTCAATTGAAAGAAGACGGCAAGGATGTAGAGCACTGCGTCAGCCCCCTTCCTGCTGTAATTCAGTCGGACGTTGCACCCGGATTAGTGTTGCGCGGCTTTATCGCCACTGTCGATGAGCCCAAGAAACTTGGCAAAGGTGATGAAAGCTTAAATCGAGTGTCCATCTTCGCGAACGGACGGCTTTTTCAGGAGGATATCCTCTCTGAATTAGGGGACGCGCGATATTTCAACAGCTACCTTATCGGAGAAATCTACGCCGATTTTCTCGATCAGGATGATATTGACCGAGCAACGGCCAGCCGCGAAGCAATCAAGCATGATGATGAAAAATTTCAGGCGCTCAGAGCTCATCTAAAGATATGCTTGACGCAGATTCGCGATCAGTGGGATGACTGGAGACGGGCTCTTGGATTCTCTCGCGTCGATATGGCCGCTCCAGCGGCCGTGACCAAGTGGTTAAACGGAATCAAGGACAGTCGAGACCGAAAAGCAGCTGATCGCCTACTCACATCGATCGCGAATTTGAAAGTGGCAAACGACGAAGACGAGAATCAAGCTGCAAAGAAGGTTCTCTACAAAAACGCAATAATAGGATTCGAGAAACTTAGGGTTCGCAGCCAACTGGACCGCCTAGACAAAGTCACCGACGTTCTCAGTCCAGAATTCCATAAAATTTTCGCTAATCTCGACGATATTGAAGAAAGCTATTACTTAGATATAACCCGCACGCGCTTGGAGGTGATACGCAGATTCGCCGAGGAGATTGTCGAGCCAAAAAAATTGGAGAAGGTGGCGCAACAGTATCTGTTTGAGCATCTTTGGCTACTTGATCCCTCCTGGGATCGAGTGACCGGGAGCGAGACCTGGGAACTGACGTTAACTAAGCACTTAAAGACTAAATTTCCAGACGCGAAGGTTGGTGCGCGCCTTGACATCGCGTATCGCACCACAGCTGGTCGACATGTGATCATTGAGCTTAAGAAGCCGGGAAAGCGCGTCGATCTAAACGAATTGGAAATGCAAGGCCGGAAATATCACGATGCCATGGAAGCCTACTATGAGGCCCACCCAGACGCATTGAGGATGCAGGGCCGCGTCCCGCCGATTGACGTGTACTTTCTAGTGTCCGACTGCGGTCCGTTAGATGAGCGCCGGTCGAAGGCCTGGGATTCATACAACCTGAAAGCACTGACTTATAGCGGCATGATCGAAAATGCTCAGCGGTCTTATCACGAGTACCTCGCAGTAAAGCGTAAAATTGGCAGTCTAGAGACGATTCTCTCAGAGCTCTAGGCCGGCTTAATAATGGATCTCGAAGAGATTGATCCAGCGCGGTCCGCGCTGATGTCAAAAGTGCGACGATCGAACACGACGCCGGAGATCTTGGTTCGACGGCAACTTCACAGGCAAGGTCTTCGGTTTCGCTTGCATGCAAAGTGGCTACCGGGGTCTCCCGACATCGTCATGGCTCGCTGGCGTACCGTTATTTTTGTACACGGTTGTTTTTGGCATCGACATGCAGGCTGTCGGTATGCTTCCACGCCGAAAACGCGAGTCGATTTCTGGAATACGAAGTTTGCTAGAAATGTGCAGCGCGATGCAAAAGTTGAGTCAGATCTTCGTCAACTCGGATGGAGAGTGATCGTGATCTGGGAATGCGAGACGAAATCGACGGAGAAGCTCGTTCAGATCCTGACTGAACATTTCCCGTCAAACCCAGACTTGGCAGCTATCCCAAGAGATCTGCAATCTCCTTAGCGTGCGGGTTGTAATAAACCATAGCCATCTTTGGATCGGTCCATCCAAACATTTTGCACAGATCCAGCACAGGGATGCGCTTTGAAATCATCGTGGCCGCCGTATGTCGCGTGTCGTGCCAGGTAAAACCCTCCAGCCCAGCACGACCGCGATACTTTCTGAATAGCGCATCAAGCGTGGACGCTTGAACTCCGAAAACGCTTTCATCGTCCCATCCCTTCATACGTCTCAGCAGGCTGCGGGCCTTGCTAGACAGAGGCACATTTCGGGACCTACCGGATTTCGTCAAGGGCAAGTGAACATGCTTTTCAAAGACTTGGCCCCACTGCATCCCCGTAAGCTCCCCAGCGCGCATGCCTGTGCGCAGCGCCAGGAGCATGCAGACGGCCACGGACTGCCCGACGGACGACGGTCGACCGCGCTTATGCCCCATTTGACGGAGCATCATTTTAATTTCGCCCCATTGAATCACGCGCTCGCGATGCTTCGCGTGGGGCGGCTTGCGGATAGCCTTGCACGGGTTCACGTCTGCCCAACCCCATTCAAGCCGAGCCGTTTCGAACACCGAAGACAAGAGGCTCAATTCCCGCCTTACGGATCCCGGCCCAATCTTCTCCGCGCGCGCGTCTCGAAAGTCCGCGATGTCTTGAGACGTGATTCTGCCGATCGGCTTTTCAATGGGCAGCTTGTAGCTCTCGAAGGCGGACAGCCGGATTTGCTCCCACCGCTCGCCCCGCTTGGTGGGTGACACTTCATCGGCATAGCGCCGCAACGCGGCCCTCAAGGTGTGCTTGTCGCCAAGGGGCGTCGTGGCATCGGCACGCAACTCAGCTTCGCGCCTTGCTGCCCATTCCACCGCCTCGCGCTTTGTCTGGAAGACGGAACTATCTCGTACAGGCACGCCGCTCAGCGAAAGCTTGATCTGAGCGCGATAACCTTTGGATGTCTTTTGTATGCTCGCCATGTGGGGCCGCGCGTGGGGCCTTCATGGGGCCGCTAATGCAGAAAAATGGATGTTACCGCATCAACAAATTTCAAGCACCTGAGCTAAGCCCTTGAAATGACAGCTTATTGATCGCTAAAAATTAATCAATTTCAGATAGTGGTGCGAAGGAGGGGACTCGAACCCCTACACCTGTTACGGCGTCAGGACCTAAACCTGGTGCGTCTACCAATTTCGCCACCTTCGCTTTGGGTACAGCCCGCTATTGTAGCTTGCTTGGTAAAATTGTGTCTATGAACCCACGCCTGGACGCCCTGCACCCCTACCCCTTCGAACGCCTGCGCCGATTGATGGCCGAGGCCCAGACGCCCAATGTGGCGCTGGCGCCGATCAATCTGTCCATCGGCGAGCCCAAGCATGCGGCTCCCGCTTGCGTCGAAGCCGCGATCACCGCCAATCTGTCCGGGCTGTCCGGCTACCCACCCACGAAGGGCGATCCGCGTCTGCGCGAAGCGATCGCGGCCTGGCTGGGCTGGCGTTACAGCATTCCCACACTCGACGCCGATACGCAGGTGCTGCCGGCGCTCGGTTCGCGCGAGGCGCTCTTTGCGTTCGCGCAAACGGTGATCGACCCCAATGCGGATAGCCTGGTGGTCTGCCCGAACCCGTTCTACCAAATCTATGAAGGCGCGGCGCTGCTGGCGGGTGCCACGCCCTACTTCGTGAATGCCGACCCGGCGCGCGATTTCGATTGCGACTGGGGCAGCGTGCCAGACGCGGTCTGGGCCCGCACCAGTCTGCTTTTCGTGTGCTCGCCCGGCAATCCGGCGGGCAATGTGATGGCGCTCGAGAGCTGGCGCCAGATTTTCGAGCTGTCCGATCGTCACGGGTTTGTGATCGCCGCCGACGAGTGCTACTCCGAGATTTATCTGGATGAGAGCAATCCGCCACTGGGCGCACTGCAAGCCGCGCGGCGCCTGGGTCGCAACGATTATCGCAATCTGGTGTCGTTCGGGAGTCTGTCGAAACGCTCCAACGTGCCGGGCATGCGCTCGGGTTACGTGGCCGGCGATGCCAACCTGATCGGCAAATTTCTGCTCTATCGCACCTATCACGGCAGCGCGCTGAGCCCGGTGATGTCGGCCGCGAGTATCGCCGCCTGGACAGACGAAGCCCACGTGCGGGACAATCGACAGCTTTACCGTGAGAAATTCGACGCGGTCGTGCCGATTCTGCAGCCTGTGCTGGATGTGACGCGTCCGCAGGCGTCGTTTTATCTTTGGGCACGTACGAAAGGGTCCGATACGGCCTTTGCACGCGACCTCTTCGGTCAAAAAGCGGTTACGGTATTGCCCGGCAGCTTTCTGGCCCGCGAGGCGCACGGGATCAATCCCGGCGAAGGACGCATCCGGATTGCGCTAGTCGCGCCGATCGCACAATGTGTGGAAGCCGCGCATCGCATTGCCGATTTCGCCCGTTCGTACGCCTGACGTTCCACCGCTGTGCGGTCGACTCCCACCAGATCGATCGCACGTTTCCATTTCTTTTTGCCACCCGATATTCGAACGAACATGACACTTGATCTGCAAACCACCATCGAAACCGCCTGGGAAAACCGCAACAGCCTGTCGCCCAGCGAGGCGAGCGCTGAAATCCGTGAAGCCGTCGAGCACACGCTCGACAGCCTCGATCACGGCCGTCTGCGCGTGTCGGAAAAGAAAGGCGACGAATGGGTGACGCATCAGTGGATCAAAAAGGCCGTGCTGCTGTCGTTCCGTCTTGAGAACAACGCGATCATGGGCGATTCGCCTTTGCAGTTCTACGACAAGGTGCCGCTCAAGTTCGATGGTTACGGCGCTGAAGCCTTCAAGCAAGGCGGCTATCGCGTGGTGCCGCCGGCGGTTGCCCGCCGTGGTGCATTCATTGCCCGCAACGTGGTGCTGATGCCCTCCTACGTCAACATCGGCGCATACGTCGATGAGGGCACGATGGTCGATACGTGGGCCACGGTGGGTTCGTGCGCGCAGATCGGCAAGAACGTGCACTTGTCCGGCGGCGTGGGGATCGGCGGCGTGCTCGAGCCCCTGCAGGCCAACCCCACCATCATCGAAGACAACTGCTTCATCGGCGCGCGTTCGGAAGTGGTCGAAGGCGTGGTGGTCGAAGAGAACTCAGTGCTGGCCATGGGCGTCTTCCTCTCGCAAAGCACGAAGATCTACGACCGTTCGACGGGCAAGATCATCTACGGTCGCGTGCCGTCGGGTTCGGTCGTGGTGCCGGGCTCCCTGCCCTCGGCCGACGGTTCGCATAGCCTGACGTGCGCCGTGATCGTCAAGCGTGTCGACGCGCAAACGCGCGCCAAGACCAGCATCAACGATCTGCTGCGAGCCTAATCGACGTGTCCGCCGTACTTTCACTGGTTAAGGATCTTGTGTCGCGTTCATCCGTGACGCCGGACGACAAGGGTTGCCAGGCTGTGCTCATCGAGCGGCTCACGCGCGCGGGTTTCAAATGCGAAACCATCGAAAGCGGCGGCGTGACCAATTTGTGGGCACGCCGCGGTACGACCGCGCCGCTGGCGGTGTTTGCCGGCCATACCGATGTGGTGCCCACGGGCCCGCTCGAAAAGTGGACCAGCGATCCGTTTACGCCAACCGAGCGCGACGGCTACCTGTATGGTCGCGGCACGGCGGACATGAAGAGCTCGATCGCCGCCTTCGTGGTGGCGGCCGAGGAGTTGGTAGCGGCGCATCCCGACATCCCCGGGTCGATCGGCTTGCTGATCACCTCGGATGAGGAAGGCCCCGCAACCGACGGCACCGTGGTGGTGTGCAACGCGTTGAAGGCGCGTGGCGAACAACTTGACTACTGCATCGTAGGCGAGCCCACGTCGTCGACCACGCTGGGCGACACCTGCAAGAACGGCCGACGCGGTTCGCTTTCGGGCACGCTGGTTGTGAAGGGTATTCAGGGTCATGTGGCGTATCCGCATCTGGGCCGCAATCCGTTGCACCAGTTGGCGCCGGCATTGACCGCGCTCACGACGACCGAGTGGGACACGGGCAACGAATATTTTCCGCCCACCACCTTCCAGGTTTCCAATCTGCATGCGGGCACCGGTGCCACCAATGTGATTCCCGGCGAAGCCGAGATGCGCTTCAACTTCCGCTTCTCGACGGCGAGCACGCCGGAGTCGCTGAAGTCGCGCGTGCACGCCATATTGGATGCGCACAATTTGGACTACACGCTGGATTGGAATCTCGGCGGCGAGCCATTTTTGACGCCGCGCGGTGATTTGTCGCAAGCCCTCGTTGACGCCATTGCGGCCGAAACCGGCGTGACGGCCGAACTTTCCACCACTGGCGGCACGTCCGATGGCCGTTTCATCGCCAAGATCTGCCCCCAGGTGATCGAGTTTGGCCCTGGCAACGCGACGATTCATCAGATCGACGAGCGCGTCGAAATCGCGTCGCTCGAGCCACTGAAGAATATCTACCGCCGTACGCTACACACTTTGTTCACCGCTTCATAAGTATCTATCCATGCATGCATCCGCCCGCCAAGAATTGCTCACGATCCGCGATCTGATCCGCTATGCGGTATCGCGCATGACTGCGGGGCGCGTTGTGTTCGGCCACGGCAGCGACAACGCTTACGACGAAGCGGTTTATCTGGTGCTGCATGCCCTGCACTTGCCACCCGACACACTCGATCCCTTCATGGATGCGCGGGTGCTGCGTGAAGAATGCGAACGCGTGCTGGAACTGGTCGAGCGGCGCGTGAAAGAGCGCCTGCCGGCCGCTTATTTGACCAACGAAGCCTGGCTGCAAGGCCACCGCTTCTTTATCGACGAACGGGTGATCGTGCCGCGCTCGCCCATCAGCGAACTGCTGGGTGTGGGCCTGAGCCCCTGGCTCGGCGACGACAGCAACGTGACCCGCGCGCTGGATATGTGCACGGGCTCGGGTTGCCTGGCCATCCTGACGGCGCTGACGTACCCCGATGCGCGTGTCGACGCGGTCGATATTTCGGCCGATGCGCTTGACGTGGCGCGGCGCAATGTGGACGACTACGGACTTGGCGATCGCTTGTCGCTGCACAAGGCCGATCTGTTTGACGGTCTGCCGGCAGCGCAATACGACCTGATCGTCTGCAATCCGCCTTATGTGAACAGTACGTCCATGGCGGCGCTGCCCAATGAATATCGCCACGAACCGCAACTGGCCCTGGCGGGCGGCGACGATGGCATGGATCTGGTGCGCCTGATCTTGCGCGGCTGCGCGCAGCGTCTGCAAGACGATGGTTTGCTGGTGCTTGAGATCGGCCATGAGCGTCTGAATTTCGAGATCGCCTTTCCCGATCTCGAGCCCATCTGGCTGGAAACCGAAGGCACGACCGATCAGATCATGGCGCTCACGCGCGACCAATTGCTGGCGGCCACGCTGTGATCCGTGCGTCTGGCCTGACCTTGCGCCGCGGCGCAAAAGTGCTGCTCGACGAGGCTGAATTTGTGGTCAACCCCGGCGAACGCGTCGGGCTGGTAGGAAAAAACGGCGCAGGCAAATCGTCGCTGTTTGCGCTGCTCACCGGTGAGCTGGACCAGGATGCCGGATCGCTCACGCTGCCCTCGACCTGGCAAATTGCCACCGTCGAACAGGAAATGCACGCCGACGATCGTCCCGCACGCGAGTTCGTGATCGATGGTGACCGGCCGCTGCGGGACCTGCAAAGCCGCCGCGCCACGCTCACCGACGAACAAGGCACCGAGATCGCCGAAGTGGAAGCTGCGCTGGTGGAAGCCGGTGCTTACAGCGCACAATCGCGCGCCGAACAACTGCTCGCGGGCCTGGGCTTCAAGCCCAACGAGTGGGCGCAACCGGTGACGAGTTTTTCAGGCGGTTGGCGCATGCGATTGGCGTTGGCGCGCGCGCTGATGGCACCGTCCGATCTGCTGCTGCTGGACGAGCCGACCAACCACCTGGATCTGGACGCCATGCTGTGGCTGGAAAAGTGGTTGTCCGCCTATGACGGCACCGTGCTGCTGATTTCGCACGATACCGAGTTCGTCGATGCGGTGGCACGCGCGGTCTTGCACGTCGACCATGCCAAGCTGATTCGCTATCGCGGTGGCTATTCCGATTTTCTGCTGCAACGTGCCGAGCGCTTGCGCCAGACCCACATCGCGTGGGAACGCCAAACCCGCGAAACCGCACGCTTGCAGGGTTTCATCGATCGCTTCAAGGCCAAGGCCTCCAAGGCCAAACAGGCGCAAAGCCGCGTGAAGGCGTTGGCTCGCATGGAGGCGCTTGCGCCCTTGCATGCAGAGGCCGGCATCGACATTCGGATTCCGTCACCCGAGAGCACGCCGGATCCGCTCTTGACGCTTGAACACGTGTCGGCCGGTTATCACGACGCGGATGGCACGCCCAAAGCGATCTTGCGCGACGTGACGTTGATGGTGCGTGCGGGTAGCCGCATCGGCATCCTGGGCGCCAACGGCGCCGGCAAGAGTACGTTGATCAAGACGCTATGCGAGGCGATCGAACCGCTGGCCGGCGAACGCAAGGCCTCAAGGGGTTTGGCGATCGGCTACTTTGCACAACAGCAGCTCGACATGCTGGATCTGGACAGCACGCCTATCGCCCATCTGGCGCGTCTCGCGCCTGAAACGCGCGAACAGGAATTGCGGAATTATCTTGGGGGCTTCGGTTTTTCCGGCGAGGCCGTCATGAGCCCTGTGGGTCCCATGTCGGGTGGGGAAAAAGCCCGCCTAGCCTTGTCATTGATCGTGTGGCAGAAGCCCAATCTGCTGTTGCTCGATGAGCCGAGCAACCACTTGGATGTGGAAACCCGCGAAGCACTGGCCACCGCCTTGGCTGAGTTCTCAGGCAGCATGTTGATGGTGTCGCACGATCGGCACTTACTTCGCACCACCGTCGATACGTTCTGGATCGTGGCGGACTGCGCCGTGCAGGAGTTCGACGGCGATCTTGAGGATTACCGGGATTGGCTTGCTGCGCGCCAAAGCAGCGAGCGTCAGGCCCAATCGGCAGCCGCCTCCGCGTCCTCTGCGGGGCCGGTGGTGGATCGCAAGGCGCAGCGCCGGCAAGAGGCCGAACTGCGGCAGCGCCTGTCGGTGGCCCGCAAGCCCTTGGAACAGCGGCTGGCAAAAGTCGAAAAGGCAATGGACGCCGCGCGGACCCGGTTGGCCGCACTGGACGTGCTGCTGGCGGATCCCGATCTGTATGCCGATGGCCGCCGCGACGAACGTCTGGCCGCGCTGGCCGAACACGGTGAGCGCACCAAGGCCCACGACAATCTGGAAAACGAATGGCTCGAGATCCACGAGGAACTCGAGGCGGTGGATCAGGCTGCAATGCAGGGCGACGAATAACGACCGGACATCGTCAGCTCACGATCAGCGCCCAGCTTCAGCGCCCCACTGCTGCCGGGGGATGCTCGGCGGTCACTGCAAAGTGCGGCGACTGCGCAAAATATTCAATCAGCAGCTCGGTAAGCACCCGTATCTTCCTTGCCGGATGCTCACCCGGCGGACGAACCACGTAAGCTCCCGCAGGCGGCGGTGCATGGTGCATCATCACCGGCACGAGCGCGCCCGACATCACGCCCTCATAAGTGAGGCAATCGGGGAGATAAGCGATCCCAAGTCCCGCCTTCGCGGCGGCGACGAGCGCGATACCGTTGTCAGCCTTGAATCGTCCTTGCGGGCGAACCGTGATGGTCTCGGCCCCATCTGTCAGTTGCCAGGTTTCGGTTCCCTGCATGAGCGCTTCGTGCGCCATGAGCTCATCGGGCGTTTCGGGTGCACCATGCGCTTCGATGTAGTCGGGACTCGCGACAAGCTTGCCGTAGACGGGCCCGATACGTCTGGCCATCAGCGACGAGTCCTGTAGATAACCCACGCGTATTGCGCAGTCATATCCTTCCGCAATGAGATCGACGAAGCGATCGCTGTAGCTCGCCTGGATGTGCAGCTTGGGGTGGCGTCGCGCCATTTCCGCCAGCACGGGCGCGAAGTGCGTTGGGCCGAACGACAGGGGAACGGAGACGCGCAGGCGTCCTTGCAGCGCACCGGTCGGAAGAATGACTTCCTTGGCCAGTTCAATTTCGGCGCACACCCGGGCGGCGTGGTCCCGAAAGGCAGCCCCCGCTTCGGTAAGACCGGCCCCACGCGTGGATCGGGTCAGCAACTGCACGCCGAGTTCCGCTTCCAATCGGAAAAGGCGCCGACTGACGATCGACTTCGACACACCGAGCCGGCGCGCGGCAGGCGATACGCCCCCCGCATCAGCCACTTCCACGAAGGTCTCCAGCGCTTCAATATCCACTTGGCGTTCCTTTTTCCGCGACACAGCTCGCCGAACAATGGTACTACCGCATCGAAGAGGGGAACGACAGAATGGGCGCTTCCGGTCAGGCCGTTACGGGCAATCGGCTTCGGACGCCTGATCACAATCCAGCCGCATAGGACGCACACAATGAAATTTCGCAATGGCCTTGATTCGCTTCTCCGCCCTGAAGATTCAGTACTCGTTCTGATCGACCACCAGCCCTTTCAATTGACCAACCTGAACAGCCACGAGCCGCAGATGGTCGTCAATAATTCAACCGCACTGGCGAAGGCTGCGAAGGCCTTCAAGGTGCCCACCATCTTGACGAGCGTGCTCGCCGAGCGGGGCGGGCTCATCTTCCCTCAGATCACCGATGTATTCCCAGGCCAAGAGGTGATCGACCGTACGCTCATCAACACCTGGGAAGACAAGAAGGTTGTGGATGCAGTGAAGGCAACTGGCCGCAAGCAGCTGGTCATTGCTGGCCTGTGGACGGAAGTTTGCGTGGCGATGCCGGTGATCCAAGCGCTCGGCGAAGGCTGGGACGTCACCGTGGTCACGGACGCATCGGGTGCAGTGTCGGTCGAAGCCCATCAGGTCGCCATACAGCGCATGATTGGCGCCGGTGCCAATATGATGACATGGCTGGCCGTTGCGGCCGAGTGGCAGCGCGACTGGGCCCGCACCGAAACCGCCGGCGCGCTGACAGATGTACTCCTGCAGCACGCGGCGGGTAGTGGCATCGCCTATCTGTGGGAACAACAGCTTCTCAATACGCCAGTTCCGGCGGATCAGGCCTGAGTCTGCGGAAGCAAAAATGGCGAGACCCGTAATTGGGCTCGCCATTTTTCATGGAATGCTTCCCTGCCAGCAGAAGCGTTCCGTCACTTGCGTACTCGCCAACACATACGCCCCCTCACTGCTTGGCGAACGTCAGCGCTTACGTCTGAGATGTATGCCCTCGCTTACGTCTCAGACGCACGCCATCACTAAAGGTTAAACGCGCGCGTAGACTCAATGCGACTGGCTGGCTTTGATCCGCGCGAGGTTGGAATTCACCTCGCTCACCACGGCGTGCATCAGTTGCACGGCCAGTGCCGGCGAGACGCCGGCATCTTCGGCCAGCGCTTCAACATGGGCAATTCGATCTTCGGCATTGTCGTCGGGCGCTTCCATGCCGTGTGCCAGCAGCATCTCCGCCAGTTGGTCGCTGCATCGAAAACGCAGCCCCAACAGCAACATCAGTTGCTGATCGATTTCGTTGATCTCAGCGCGCAGCGCCGGGATGTCCATGTCATCATCGTCATCTTCGTTCGTCATGTCTTACCCCTGAACAATATCGAGCTTCGCGATACTCAAGGCCAGCGTCTTGCTGCCGACATCGCGAAATTGAATCTGCGCCTGGGCATCCTCGCCGGCACCGCTGAGCCCAATGATAGTGCCTTCGCCAAAGCGTGAGTGATGCACGCCCTGCCCGATTCGAAAATGTTTGTCGCCGACCTGCACGCCGCTGGATACCGATCGCGGCGCACGCGGCGCAATTGCCCCGGTCGACTTGCGCGCAAACGCATCGGCCCGATACTCGGCCCCGCCCCAGGCGGGGTCGGAACCGCGAAATCCGTTGGCCGACGGTACGCCCACTTTCGGCGTGAGCCATTTGACGTGTTCGGCGGGAATCTCTTCGAGAAAGCGCGAACGCATGGCATAACGGGTTTGCCCGTGCAGCATGCGGCTTTGCGCCAGGCTCACATACAGACGCTCGCGCGCGCGCGTGATCGCCACATACATCAGCCGGCGTTCTTCCTCAAGGCCGGACGCTTCCAGCGCGCTGTTCTCGTGCGGGAAAAGCCCCTCTTCGAGCCCGGTGATGAATACCGCGTCGAACTCCAATCCCTTGGCGGCATGCACCGTCATCAGTTGCACGGCGTCCTGACCGGCCTCGGCTTGATTGTCGCCAGCTTCGAGCGCCGCATGCGACAGGAACGAGGCAAGCGGGGTGAGCACGGCTTCGGTCACACCCGGGGCATCCGCGTCCTGCCCAAGGGCTGCAGCAGACGGCGAAGCAGCGGCGGCGGTCGCCGCCGACGCCTCGGACACCCGACCAGCGGGCTCGCGATCCACGTTTTCCTCGGCCGCAAACACCGAGGCGGCGGTCACCAGCTCGCGCAAGTTCTCGACGCGCTCGGTGCCCTCTTTCTCGTTCTGATAGTGTTCGATGAGCCCACTGCGGGTGAGCATGTGCTCGACCATCTCGGGCAGCGGCAGGTCGCGCGTTTCATCGGTGATCGCGGCAATCAAGCCGGCGAATTGCGCCAGATTGCTGCCACCTTTGCCGCCGATGAACGCGACCGCATCGGCCAGACTGGTGTCGTGCGTACGGGCCGCGTCATTCAATTGCTCCAGCGTACGTGCGCCGATGCCGCGTGTGGGGAAATTGACCACCCGCATCCAGGACGTATCGTCGGTGCGATTGGCCAAGAGACGCAGGTACGCCAAGGCATGCTTGATTTCCTGGCGCTCGAAAAAGCGCTGACCGCCGTACACCTTGTACGGCACGCCGGCCGAGAACAAGGCATGCTCCATCACGCGCGACTGCGCGTTGCTCCGATACAGCACGGCGATCTCGCGCCGATTGCGGCCATCCTTGACCAGACTGCGAATTTCATCGACCACCCACTGGGCTTCGATGGCGTCGGAAGGTTGCTCGATGATCCGAACGGGTTCGCCGGCGCCCTGGTCGGTCCAAAGATTCTTACCCAGGCGGGCCGTATTGTGATCGATCAGCGCGTTGGCCGCATCGAGGATATGGCCAAACGAGCGATAGTTCTGCTCCAGCCGGATAACCGTCCCGTGCGCGTAGTCACGCTCGAAATCGGCCATGTTGCCCACATTGGCACCCCGAAACGCGTAGATCGACTGATCGTCGTCACCGACTGCGAAGATATAAGCACCGCCGCCCGCCAACAGACGCAGCCACTTGTACTGCAGCGTGTTGGTGTCCTGGAACTCATCGACCAGCACATGCCGGAAGCGGCGCTGGTAATGCTCGCGGATCGGGGTGTTGTTGGCGAGGAGTTCGTATGCGCGCAACAGCAACTCGGCGAAATCGACCACGCCGTCGCGCTGGCACTGCGCCTCATAAAGCGCATAAATCTCGACCATGCGCTGGCGGTAAGGATCCCCGGCGTCCACATTGGCCGACCGGTGCCCCTCTTCCTTGGCGGCATTGATGAATCGCTGCACATCCTTGGCGGGGAATTTCTCATCGTCGATATTGTTGGCTTTCAACATGCGTTTGATCAACGCCAGTTGGTCGGCCGTATCGAGAATCTGGAAGGTTTGCGGCAAGCCGGCATCGCGATGATGCGCGCGCAGCAAGCGGTTGCACAAGCCGTGGAACGTGCCGATCCACAAGCCGCGCGTATCGATCGGGAGCATGGCCGACATACGCGTCAGCATTTCCCGAGCAGCCTTATTCGTGAACGTGACCGCCAGCAGCGCAAACGAACTGGCCTGGCCAGTTTGAATGAGCCAGGCCATACGGGTGATCAACACCCGGGTCTTGCCACTGCCCGCCCCGGCCAAGACCAGGGCGTGCTGCGGTTCAAGCGTTACTGCGGCACGTTGTTCGGTGTTGAGTGTGTCCAGCATCATGCCGCATAGCGGCGCAGGCGATTCGCAAACTGCTCCAGACCTGAAATGCCGCTGTGTTGCGCGCGTTGACACCATGCTTGCAGTTCACTCAGCAATTGCTCGCTGCTCGAACTGGAGCTTTCCCACACACGTCCCAATTCGCGACGCATTTGAACCAGTTTGGACACTTGCGTATCCGGCGCCATCGCCAACGCTTGATCCACTTCAGCCCGCTGGGCCGGCTGCAGCGCATCTTCGGTGCGCGGCAACCAACGGCGAACCTTGTTCAGCGTGGTGTACTGGCAAGCGGAGCCATCCTGGCGGCGCGCCGGACGAAGACGATCCAGCTCTTCCGCCGCAGTGCGCTTGAGCAGGTCGCCGTAGCGCGCCATGATCTCGTAGCGATGCGTGATCACGCCTTGCAGCGTACTCAAGTCAACCACCGGCTTGCTCGCATCACCCAGTTTGAGCTTGGGCGCAACCTTCTTGACCTGCGCCAGACCGAGCCAGCGCAGAATCGTGATGTAGCCCCAGCCGATATCGAGCTCATACCATTTGCTAGAGAACTTGGCGGACGTGCCGTAGGCGTGGTGGTTGTTGTGCAACTCTTCGCCACCGATGATGATGCCCCAGGGCGATACGTTCGTGCTGGTATCCGGGCTGGCAAAGTTGCGGTAGCCCCAGAAGTGGCCGATGCCGTTGACGACACCTGCAGCCCAGAACGGAATCCAAGCCATCTGGATCGCCCATACCGTCACGCCCAAGGCGCCGAACAGTATGATGTCGATCACCAGCATGATCAGGATGCCCTTCACGCTGTGGCGCGAATACACATTGCGCTCCATCCAGTCGTTGGGGGTGCCATGACCGAATTTGGCCAAGGTTTCAGCGTTCTTCGATTCTTCGCGGTACAGCTCGGCGCCACGGAAAAATACTTTCCAGATGCCGAACATCATGGGCGAATGCGGATCGCCTTCACGTTCACACTTGGCGTGATGCTTACGGTGGATAGCCACCCATTCCTTGGTTACCATGCCCGTGGTCAACCACAACCAGAAACGGAAGAAGTGCATGACCGCCGGGTGCAGCTCGAGCCCACGGTGCGCCTGGCTACGGTGTAGAAACACAGTAACCGCGACGATCGTGATGTGCGTCACAACCAAGGTGAAAACGACGATCTGCCACCAACTCGCCTGGAGTAGACCGCCGGTAACGAACGAAAGGATTTGATCCATATGAGCGCTTGTAAGCCTCGCAAAATAGGTACGGGAAAATTTTACCGTACGTTGTGGGCATCCGACACCCGGGTTTCAATTTAGTTCTTGTGATAAATCAAGGACTAACCTGATTTCCGAGGGGTGACTGCGCCCGTATTGTTACCATACACCGAATAGCCTTACTCGCCCGATGGAAATACACATCGGCGCGATAGCCAAACTCGCAAAACGTTCTTAAAAACCGTTAACTTGCCATCAATGTCCAGCAACTTACCCGGTAGTATCTCATACCGCACCATTTTTGTCAGGAATAGTGTCGTGCTCACGCTGTCCCCGTTTTGCAACGTTGCCTGCATAGCATTCCCATCACCCGGCAATCCCCATGTCGATTAATGGCGCGCCTCGCACCAGGACGCGCACGCCGGCGCGGTCTCTACTCGGCGTGCCGCGCACGGTCGTGGCGCTCGGCACCGTTGCTGCCCTGCTATACGCGACCTGCCCCACGACAGCATTCGCCGCCGCTCCTGCATTACGCCCGGGGCAGGAAGTGGTGTTGGGCACCTACTTCGAGATCTGGCCCGGTGTGTGCCAGGGCGTGGCTCGACCGGTTGTGGTGATCACACAGCGGCCCGTACTCGGCGAGTTGATCGTGCAGGGCGGACAAGCCCCGCACAACGCCGGTGGAAAGTGCGGGCCCATCCCGACGGGCACGACCACGGTGATTTACAGGGCCGGCGCCGCGGCAGGCGATGACACCTATGCTTGGGAAGTTCGTTACCAGCACGCAAGGCGTGCGCCCATGAGGCTCAACGGCCGGCAAACGCTCACGGGCCGCTAAGCGTGGCGCGGCAAAATTGCCGCGCATGACATGCATGCTTTTCGCGTTACGCCGACTCTTCGTCTGCTAGAGGCAGCGCCACGGAGGCTGCCGCCTCGGCCAAATCCGCCGTTTTGCGACGCTCGAACACGGCGCCGAAGAAACCATCGGTGCCGTGAACATCCGGACGCAACTGCATGTACGGGCCTTTGAGCCCGGCTCCTTCGCAACGGCTGTTGATCAGTTCGGCGGCATCCACCTGTACGAAATCCGGGTGTGACGCGAGAAAAGCTTCGGCCTGTGCCTCGTTTTCCTCGGCCAGCACGCTGCACGTGGCATACACCAGGCGCCCACCCGGCGCGACACAACGCGATGCGCTCGACAGAATGCGCAATTGCAGGTCGCAGAGTTCGGCGAGCGAATCGGGGTGCTGGCGCCACTTGAGGTCGGGGTTGCGGCGCAACGTGCCTGTGCCGCTGCATGGCGCGTCCACGAGTACCCGCTGCGCCTTGCCCGCCAGGCGTTTGACGCGCGCATCGTTTTCGCTGTCGATCACGACCGGCACCACATTGGACAATCCGCTCCGTGCAAAACGCGGCTTGGCACGTGCCAGGCGCTTGGCCGACACGTCGAATGCGTACAAGCGACCCGTGGAGCGCATCAACGCGCCCAACAGCAATGTCTTGCCGCCCGCACCGGCGCAGAAGTCGATGATCATCTCGCCACGCTTGGGCGCCACCAACAACGCGAGCAATTGGCTGCCCTCGTCCTGCACTTCAATCGTACCGGCTTCAAACTGCGGCCAACGATTGACCGCCGGCCGACCCTCAAGGCGGATCCCCCAGGGCGACAACGGCGTGGCCTTCGGCGAAAAGCGCGCTGCCGGGCCGTGCACCAAACCCGCCAGTACATTTTCGCGCTGCGCCTTGAGCGGGTTGACGCGAATATCCAGCGAAGCCGGCTGATTGAATGACGCAATCAGCGCGTCGGCATTGTCCAACGTGGACAATCGCTGATCGAGCCAATCCGGCACGCTCATGCGCACCGCGCGCGGCAGGTTGTCGATCGTGGCCTTGGACACGCGACGCAACCAGCTCGCGTCTTCCTGCGACACGCTGTCATACAGAATGTTGTGATCCTGCGTGGCGTTCAAACCGAGCAAGGCCAGGCGGCGCGACGCCGGGCCCGAGCCCGACTCGGCCAGGTGCTGGTAAAGCCGCAAATGGCGCAACACGTCGAACGTGGCTTCTGCGATTTCCGACCGGTCACGCAACCCGAGTTCGCGGTGCTCACGCATCCACCGGGACAGCACGACATCAGCGGGGCCCGACCACTGCAGGATTTCACCCAGGACTTGCTGGACTTGCGTCAAACGCGTGGCGGCGATCGCGACGGCGGGCTTGGGTTTCTCGACCACAGGCTTGAGCGAACTGATGAAGCGCGAATCGGCTTCGCTCACCAAACCCGTGCGGGAGTGCGGCGACGCCGCCGGGCGAGCCCGACCGCCCTCGGACGATCGGGGTGCGGACCGCTTGTCGCGGCTGCCGCTGGAACGCGACCGGGGCTGGGAGGGTTTGCTCATAAGAATCCGATAAAAAAGAACAGGCCATGCCTGTCATCCTCGCGCAACGCGCAAGGGATTAATTTGAAAGTGCGGGCGTCGCCACTTCGGGCGCCCATAAAAACAATCGATCGGTAACGCCGGCAACCTCGACACGCCCATCGGTGCCCGTGGTAACGCGGCCCTCTGCCAACCAGCGCGCCGCAGTCGGGAACACCCGGTGCTCGACATCGAGCACGCGATTGGCGAGCACCTCGGGGGTATCGCCATCCAGCACCGGCACACAGCCTTGGGCAATGATCGGGCCGTGGTCGAGCACCGGCGTGACGAAATGCACGGTGCAGCCATGGGCGCGCACCCCTGTGGCAATCGCCTGCGCATGGGTGTGCAAACCAGGAAAAGCCGGCAACAACGACGGATGAATGTTGATCATGCGCCCGGCATACCGCTGGACGAAAGCCGGCGTGAGCACGCGCATGAAGCCTGCAAGCAACACATAATCGGGCTGGTAACGGTCCACTTCCTGCGCCAGCGCAGCGTCGAACGCGTCGCGGCTGGCGAACTGCCGATGATCAAGCGCCGACGTGGGAATACCTTGCGACCGCGCCCAATCCAGCCCCGGCGCGTCAAGACGGCTGGCGATGACGGCGGCGATCGTGGCCGGCCAGCCCTCTTCGCGGCAGGCCTGGGCCACGCGTTGCATGTTGCTGCCCCGCCCCGAAATCAGGATGACGAAGCGGCGCGGCGATGACGAAGTTGCAGACAAAATTGAAATCCTACGTTTGATGCAAGGCAAAATTGTAAACTCTTGCGCGTGAAACCGATGCTTCGTATTTACCGCGACCTCCCTCCTCCCTCCGACAGGCCGCCCTGCGCGCTCACCATTGGCAACTTCGATGGGGTGCACCGGGGCCATCAGGCCATGCTGGCGCACCTGCGGGCGGCCGCGCAATCGCGCGGACTGGCCACCACGGTGATGACGTTCGTGCCGCACCCGCGCGAGTACTTCGCCTTGCAGCAGCGCCGTCCCGAGTTGGCGCCCACCCATGTATCGGGCTTGCGCGACAAGCTTGCCGGGCTGACCGACCAGGGCGTCGAACGGGTCATCCTGCAGCGTTTCGACGCGCGCCTGGCCAACCTCTCTCCTCAAGCCTTCATCGAAACGTTGCTGGTGGACGGGCTCAACACCAAGCTGCTGTTGGTGGGTGAAGACTTCCGCTTCGGCCACAAACGTACCGGCGACATCGACACCTTGCGTGAAGCGGGTGCCCGCCATGGCTTCGAGGTGCACACCCTGTCGGACATCACCGACACCGATGGGCGTCGCATATCCAGTTCGGAAGTGCGCACAGCCTTGGCGGTGGGCGACCTCGAAGGCGCCAAGTCGCTGCTGGGGCATGACTTCGCCGTCAGTGGCCACGTGATTCACGGTCAGAAGCTGGGCCGCACGCTGGGCTATCCCACGATGAACCTGCGCGTGGCCCCGCGTTGCGCGGCACGCTCAGGCATTTATGTGGTCAAGGTGAGCGGCTTGGGGCCTCAACCCCTGCCCGCCGTGGCCAGTTTGGGGGTACGTCCAACCGTTGAGGATGACGGACGTGTCCTGCTTGAGGCGTTTTTGCTGGATGCGACGGTAGACGCATACGGTAAACTCGTTCGGGTCGAATTCCTGCACAAGCTGCGGGATGAAGAAAAATTCTCGGATCTCGCCACCCTGACCACCGCCATCGCCGATGATGCGAGCCAGGCACGCGCTTATTTTGCCGTTCATGGACTATAAAAAAACTCTCAATCTTCCCGACACCCCGTTTCCGATGCGAGGCGATCTCGCGAAACGCGAACCCGCATGGATTGCGCAATGGGAAGAAAATCGAATTTACGCAGCCATCCGTGAAGCCAGCAAAGGCCGTCCCACGTTCGTGTTGCACGACGGGCCGCCCTACGCCAACGGCGACATTCACATCGGCCATGCGGTCAATAAGATCCTGAAGGACATCATCGTCAAAAGCCGCAATATGGCGGGCTATGACGCGCATTACGTGCCCGGCTGGGATTGCCACGGCATGCCGATCGAGATCCAGATCGAAAAGAAATATGGCAAGCACCTGCCCGTGGCAGAAGTGCAGTCCAAGGCGCGCGCCTATGCGCTGGAGCAGATCGATCGCCAGAAAAAGGATTTCAAGCGCCTGGGCGTGCTGGGCGATTGGGACCATCCTTATCTCACGATGAACTTCACCAACGAAGCGGACGAAATCCGCGCGCTGGGCCGTATCTTCGAAAAAGGCTATGTATTTCGCGGTCTGAAGCCCGTCAACTGGTGTTTCGACTGCGGTTCGGCCCTGGCCGAGGCCGAAGTGGAATATGCCGACCGCGTCGATCCCGCCGTGGACGTGGCCTTCCCCTTTGCCGACAAGCCGGCCCTGGCCCGCGCCATGGGTCTGGCCGATATCGACGACGGTGCCGTCGTCATCTGGACCACCACGCCCTGGACCATTCCGTCCAACCAGGCGCTCAATATCCACCCCGAATTCGAGTACGCGCTGGTGCGTGTCACGCCCGCACCGGCCACGGGACCATTGCTGTTGCTGGCCGCCGAGCGCGTCGCGCCCTGTCTCGAACATTGGGGTCTGACCGGTGAAGTGATCGCCACGTGCAAGGGCGAAGCGCTGTCGGAGATCCGTTTCCGCCATCCGTTGGCGCAAGCCGATGCCGGCTTCGATCGCACCTCGCCGATCTACCTGGGCGACTACGTCACGCTGGATGCCGGTACCGGCATCGTGCACTCCGCGCCCGCCTACGGTATCGAAGACTTTGTGTCCTGCAAGGCCCACGGCCTGAAAGATGCCGACATCATCAATCCCGTGATGGGTGATGGCCGCTATGTCGAAAGCCTGCCGCTCTTCGGCGGTCTGTCGATCTGGGATGCCAATCCCAAGGTCGTCGAAGCGCTGACCGCCGCCGGCACCTTGATGCATGTCGAGAAGCACAAGCACAGCTACATGCATTGCTGGCGTCATAAAACACCGGTCATCTACCGCGCCACCAGCCAATGGTTTGCCGGCATGGACGTAACGCCCGCTGACGGCGGCGCCACGCTGCGCGAGAAAGCGCTGGCCGGCATCGACGCTACCGCCTTTTATCCCGGCTGGGGCCGCGCGCGTCTGCATTCGATGATCGCCAACCGCCCTGATTGGACCTTGTCGCGTCAGCGACAATGGGGCGTGCCGATGGCCTTCTTCGTGCATAAGGAAACGGGCGCATTGCATCCCCGTACGCCCGAATTGCTCGAACAGGTGGCCCAACGCGTGGAAGAAGCCGGCATCGAAGCCTGGCAAAGCATCGAGCCGCGCGATCTGCTGGGCGACGAGGCCGACCAATACGAGAAAAACCGCGACACGCTGGATGTGTGGTTCGACTCGGGCACCACGCACGCCACCGTGCTGGGCGGCGCACGCGATGCCGACGCCAAGACGGCGGCGCGCCTGGGCTCCCATGGCCGCAATCTGGGCTGGCCCGCCGATCTGTATCTGGAAGGGTCGGATCAGCATCGCGGCTGGTTCCACTCGTCGCTGCTCACCGGCTGCATGCTGTACGACCGTCCCCCCTACAAGGCGTTGCTCACGCACGGCTTTGTGGTCGATGGCCAAGGCCGCAAGATGAGCAAGTCGGTCGGCAACGTGATCGGTCCACAAAAAATCTCAGACTCGTTGGGCGCTGAGATCCTGCGTCTGTGGGTCGCCTCCACCGATTACTCGGGTGAGTTGTCGATCTCGGACGAAATCCTGAAGCGCGTGGTGGAAGGCTATCGCCGCATTCGCAACACCTTGCGATTCCTCCTGGCCAACGTGGCCGATTTCGATGCATCCACGCAGGCCGTGCCGGTGGCGGAAATGCTGGAAATCGATCGCTATGCGCTGGTGATGACTGCGCGCATGCAGGCTGATGTGCAGGCGCTGTATGAACGCTACGACTTCCATCCGGCAGTTTCGCGCTTGCAGATGTTCTGCTCGGAAGACCTGGGTGCGTTCTATCTCGACATCCTGAAAGACCGCTTGTATACCTCCGCGCCGGGTAGTGTGGCGCGTCGCAGCGCGCAAACCGCCCTGCTGGCGATCTCGCGCACGTTCATCAAATTGATGGCACCGATTCTGTCGTTCACGGCAGAAGAGTCGTGGGCGTTGTTACCCGACTCGGCGCGGCAGGATGCCGGTGGCGTGAAAACGATCTTTACCGAGACGTTTGAAACGCTGCCCGATCTGGGTGCGCAGTCCGAAGTGTTGGACGCCAAATGGTCGCGCCTGCGTGCGCTGCGTGCCGACGTGACCCGCAAACTCGAAGATGTGCGTACCGCGGGTGGCATCGGCTCGTCGCTGCAAGCGGAAGTCGACGTGTACGCAAGCGGCGACGCCCTGGCCGATCTCCAGAGCCTGGGTGACGATCTGCGTTTCGTGCTGATCGTGTCCCGCGCGACGGTCCACGCCTCCGACGACGCCGAACCCCGGATCGACATCACGCCGTCGGCCCATCGCAAATGCGATCGCTGCTGGCATTGGCGCGCCGATGTGGGCGCGGATACCGCACATCCCGATATCTGCGGTCGCTGCGTGAGCAATCTGTTTGGTACCGGTGAAACCCGGCACATGGCATGACGCGCGCGGATACGCAGCCCACCCCGGTCGAGGCGCGACCGGGCGGTGCGGCCTTCGTACGCTGGATACTGATCGCCGTTGCGATTATCGCGATCGATCAGGTGACGAAGATCTACTTCAACACCCAGTTCCAGTTTGGCGAACGCGTCAACATCCTGCCGTTTTTCGACTTCACGCTGCTGTTCAACCGAGGCGCGGCCTTCAGTTTCCTGGCGTCAGAAGAAGGCTGGCAGCGCTGGTTCTTCACCGGCCTGGGGGTGATTGCGTCGATCGTAATCGCGGTGCTGCTGTACCGTAACCCGGGGCAGCGGCGCTTCGCGCTGGCGCTCACGCTCATCATGGGCGGCGCGCTGGGCAATGTGATCGACCGCATGGTCTACGGCCATGTGGTCGACTTTCTGCTGTTCTACTGGCGTGACTGGTATTACCCGGCGTTCAATATCGCCGACATGGCGATCACTGGCGGCGCCATCTTGCTCGTGGTCGACGAACTGCTCCGGGCGCGAAAACCGCGTGCGGACTGAGCGCCGACCTCCCTGATGCATAATGCTCGATCGAGCCTTTCAACGTTGGCCCCATGCTAGATCTCGCTAAAAAACGTATCGTTCTTGGCCTGACCGGCGGCATCGCCTGCTACAAGATCGCCGAGCTGGTGCGCCGCCTTACGGAACAAGGCGCTACGGTCGACGTCGTCATGACCGAGGCCGCGACGCATTTCATTACGCCGGTCACCATGCAGGCGCTGTCCGGCCGCCCGGTATTCATGGATGCCTGGGATGCGCGCATTCCCAACAACATGGCCCATATCGATCTCACGCGCGGTGCCGATGCGGTGTTGATCGCGCCGGCCAGCGCCGATTTCATGGCCAAGCTGGTGCACGGGATGGCCGATGACCTGTTGTCGACCCTCTGCCTGGCGCGCGCCTGTCCGTTGCTGGTGGTGCCGGCCATGAACAAGGAAATGTGGGACAACCCCGCTACGCAGCGCAACGTGGCGCAGTTGCGCGACGATGGCATCGCCGTGCTGGGCCCCGCTGCCGGCGACCAGGCGTGCGGCGAGACCGGCAACGGCCGCATGCTCGAACCGCACGAAATTCTGACCGACCTGATTGCCTCATTCCAGCCGAAAGTGCTGGCCGGCAAGCATGTGCTGCTTACTGCCGGCCCCACATCCGAGCCGGTCGATCCGGTGCGGGTGCTGAGCAATCGGTCGTCCGGCAAGACCGGTTATGCGCTGGCACGGGCCGCGCGTGAAGCCGGTGCCCAGGTCACGCTGATTACCGGTGCCACCGCCTTGGCGATCCCCCGCGGCGTGCAGGCCATCAACGTGATGACGGCCTCCCAGATGCATGATGCCGTGATGGCCAATGTGCGCCATGCCGATATCTTCATCGCCGTAGCGGCCGTGGCCGACTGGCGGGTGACCAATATCAGCACGCAGAAGCTCAAGAAAACGAGCGAAGGCGGCGGCGCGCCCATCATGAATTTCGCACCCAATCCCGACATCCTGGCCGAAGTGGCCGCGCTGACGAACGGTCCGTGGTGTGTGGGCTTTGCGGCCGAAACCGAGAAGCTGGCCGAACACGCCGAAGCCAAGCGCCGTCGCAAAGGCATTTCATTGCTGGTGGGCAACCTCGCCCATCAGGTGATGGATGCCGACACGACCGAATTGGTGCTGTTCGACGAGCAAGGTGTGCATCCCCTGCCCCCGGCACCCAAGCTGGATGCCGCACGCCGGTTGATCGCCGAGATTGCCAGCCGGGCACCGCGCAAGGCCTGACGCGCGAGATCGCCCAGGCAGAAAAAACCGCGCATCGAGCGCGGGTTTTTCATTATTGCGCCACCGGCACCGTATTCCGCTTGGCCCATTCGTTGAGCGGCAAAGGCGGTGTCTGCACGAAGATCCGTTTCAGAATGGCGCGCAACTGCTCGCCCGATCCACGGTCGCTCGGCCAGCGCTTGGGCGTGATCGGCGTAAACACGCCTTGCGTATTGCGCTCGGCCATCACGAACCGGAACGTGTAATACCCCGGCATGCCCATTCGCAGATCGGTCACGACAAGCGAGCGCCCGATGGCGTCGTAGCGCAGCCAGTCGTCGGTAAACCACGTCAACCGGTCGTGGAGCGCATCCTCGCGCAGCGGGGCTACCAGATCGAGACGCAGGTTCTGGCGGACGTACTCGGGTGGCTTGCGGTCGAAAACGCTGGTGACCGCCTCGACGTATCCCCCGCTCTCCGTCTTCACCACCACGCGCCACAGCAGCGCATTGAGCGGCATGGGCGACGAAAACACGCCGGCGATTTGCACGCCGTCTTGCCTCAACGTGGCCAACACACGGTTTTCGGCCACCTGCTTCAACCCCAGGGTGCCCACCAGATACGCGGTGCTCAGCCCCAGCATCCACCACTGAAACCGCAGTGCATTGCCGGCGTAGCCCGAGGCCGCCCCCCACAACACCGCCGCGATCAAGGGGATCGTGTAGATCGGGTCGATGATGAAGATGCTCGACCAGCTCTCGGGCGTGCGCATCATCGGCCAGAACAATTGGGTGCCGTAAGACGTAAACGAATCCAATATCGGGTGCGTGACCAGCACCAGCGTCAACGTCAACGCCAGGCGCCAGCCGCTATAGGGCGCGTCGGGCCACCTTTTTCGGATCAGCCAGGCCATGAGCAGCGCCAGCGCGGTCAGCACGAAGATGGAGTGCGAGTAACCGCGATGAAACGTCATCGTCGACACGGGGTCGGGATAAGAGGCGAGCACGTCCAGATCCGGGATCGTGCCCAGCACGGCGCCGTAGAGCAGCGCGCGGCGGCCCTGCTGGCGGCCAAGCAACGCGGCCTGGATGCCCGCACCCAGGACGGCTTGTGTAATGGAATCCATGAAACGCTTGATATCCTTTTGAGAGCTTGCGCGACCAACTCGTCCGTACGAATGAAACGCGAAAGTCGGCAGCCGCGTTAAGATACATGATTGCCCTAAACGACGCAGCGAATGGATCAGATCATCAATACGGTTGGACAGTTCATTGAAACCAACCAATTTTGGGCAGGGCCCGTCATCGCGGCGCTCACATTCGGCGAATCGCTGCTGATCGTCGGCCTTCTCATTCCCGCAACGGCCTTGTTGCTGTTGATTGGCGGGCTTGTGGGGAGTGGCACGCTGCCTTTGGTGCCCGTTTTGATCTGGGGCATCGCCGGTGCCATCCTCGGCGACGCGGTGTCGTACATCGTCGGCCGCTGGCTCGGTCCCAGCATCATGCGCCGCTGGCCGCTCAATCGGCATCGCAGCGCTGTTGCGCGCGCACGACTGTTTTTCTACAAGTATGGCTTTGCCTCGGTGCTGATGGGCCGATTCCTGGGTCCGATCCGCGCCACGATTCCCACCGTGGCCGGCATCATGCGCATGAATATGATGTCGTTCCAGGTGGCAAACATCCTGTCGGCCGTGTTGTGGGTGCCGATCATGCTGGCACCGGGCTATATCACCGCACGCAGCCTGGGCACCGCCGAGAACGCACAGCAGATCGGTCTGGTGGTCGGCACCATCGCGTCGGTGGTGATTGGCGTGGGCTTATTGATCATGATGGTGCGTAAACGCCGCCCCACCCGCACTGCCCGCCGCGATCGTCCGGTATCCTGAGGGGCTGGGACACACAAGAAGGGGTAAGGACGATGGCGATCGACATGGGACCACGCGACGGCGATTTCGCACGCTACGTTGAAGGGTTGACCAGCGGTGCAGCCGGCGAACCGGGCCGCGTGTACGGCGGCATGTCCAAGCCCGCGCCTGCCGTCTCCCCTTCCTGGTCGTCTTCACGTCCGGATCAGACGCCACTGACTGACGGTTTCCCGGCGCCATCGCCGGTAGCCGTGCCGCCCCCTCCGCGCTCCAGTTCGCAACGCGACGCGCAGGCGGATGCGGCCAAGCCCGCCATGTTGCGATCGGCAGCTGATATCGCGAGTGCCAAACAAGACGCGCTGCGAGTGCCCGACACATCCAATACCGAAACCATCACGCTCGCTGGTCGAGCAGGCAAGCGGCTCTTCGGCACGCTGCTCACGCTTGTCGCTATCGGGATATTCATCGCCGGTGCCCGCCATGCCCTTGAAGCGTTCGAGTATGGCGTGCGTGGCCCGCAGGACTTCATCCCCGCGATCTTCCTCTTTGTGTTCGGCGGCATGGTGCTGCGCGGCGCCCGCAGTTTGCGGCGCGAGGCAGACCGGCCTGTCGCGGTCTTGCCGCCGCTCACCACTGTTTCCAACCGGGCTTCCGCCCCGCCCTCACGGCGGCCGTCGTAACGCGTGCCGGCCGTCTGGCCGCCACGCGTCGTGTCGCGCTGCCATTACGCTGTGATCCGATGAAATCCGTAGCTTTAAAAATTATCGACGCGCGCATGCGCGATTGTTTGCCTGCCTATGCCACGCCCGGTTCTGCCGGCCTCGATCTGCGCGCCTGCCTGGATGCGGCGCTCGTGATCGAACCGGGTGCCACACATCTGGTGCCGACCGGCCTGGCGATCCACGTGGACGACCCGGCGTATGCCGCCATGATCCTGCCGCGCTCGGGCCTGGGCCATAAGCACGGCATCGTGCTGGGCAATCTGGTGGGACTGATCGATTCCGACTATCAGGGACAATTGATGGTGTCGGTATGGAACCGCGGCGCACAGGCGTTTACGCTGGAACCGATGGAGCGCATGGCTCAACTGGTGATCGTGCCGGTGATGCAGGTCACGTTCGACATCGTCGATGAATTCGGCGATTCTTCTCGCGGCGCGGGCGGCTTCGGCAGCACCGGCCGCGGCTGATCATTCCGCTTCGATCACGGCCTGCAGAAACTGCTGCGTGCGTGGCTCTTGCGGGTTCTTGAAGAGCGACACCGAATCGGCGTCCTCGACCACATTGCCCTGATCGAAAAACAGCGTGCGGTCGCACGCTCGCTCGGCAAACTTCATCTGATGGGTGACCATGATCATGGTCATCTCGCGCTTGGCCGAAAGATCCTGCATGATCTGCAGGATTCCGCCCACCAACTCGGGATCGAGTGCGGATGTCACCTCGTCGAACAGCATGATCTCGGGCCGCATGGCCAGCGCGCGCGCGATGCCTACGCGCTGCTTCTGGCCGCCCGAGAGCTGCGCAGGATACGCGTCGAATTTGTCGCCCAGCCCCACGAGATCCAGATACTCCTTGCCCCGCTTGGTGGCCTCGTCGCGCGACAAGCCCAGCACATGCATGGGGGCCTCGATCACATTGCCGAGCGCCGTGCGATGCGGAAACAGATTGAAGTGCTGAAACACCATCCCGATCTTGCCGCGGATACGGCGCACATGTGCAGAGTTGGGCGCCATCGTGTTGCCGTTGGCATCCTTCCACATCGACTCGCCATCGATCAAGATCTCGCCTTCAGTGGGCTGATCCAGCGTCATCAGCATGCGCAACAAGCTGGATTTTCCCGACCCCGACGGGCCGATGATCGCCACGGTCTGGTCTTTCGCGATCTCGAGATTGATACCGCGCAACACATGCAGTTCGCCGTAGCGTTTGTGCAGATTCTTGATTTCGATGCTGGCGCTCATCGTTTTCCTCCGTAGCGGGCAAGTCGGTGCTCGAGTCGGCGCACGCCCCATGCAGCAGCGAGGCTGAGCAGGAGGAACATGATGCCGACGAGCGTCAGGGGTTCGGTATAACGGAAGGTGGCCGAGCCAATCATCTTGCTTTGCTGCAAGAGTTCGACCACGGTGATGGCCGACAGGAGCGGCGTGTCCTTGAACATCGCAACCAGATAGTTGCCCAAGGCGGGCACCACCGGCGGGATGGCCTGCGGCAACACCACGCCGACGGCCGTGCGAAACGGCGACAGGTTAAGGGCCGTCGACGCTTCGATCTGGCCGCGCGGCACCGCTTCAATACCGGCGCGGTACACCTCCGCGCAATAGGCGGCGTAGTGGATACCGAGGGCCACGATACCGGTGACCAGGGGCGACATCTGCACGCCTGTGACGGGCAAGACGTAGAACAGAAAGTAGATCTGCACCAGGAGCGGCGTACTGCGAACGAATTCGATGAAGACCGCCGCAGGTGCGGACACGATGAACAGCTTCGAGCGGCGCAGCAGCGCCAACGCGAGTCCCAGGGTGACGGCGAGCGCCATCCCGAGCACGGTGGCCTGTATCGTGATGATGAGCGCCTCGCCCAGGGTGGGCAGGATGCTGAAGGCGAAGGACCAGTCAAAAATCGGTGTCATCGGACTTTGAACCTCCTTTCGAGCAGGCGGATCCCCGCAGTGATGACCAGTGCGAGCGCGAAATACATCAGCAACACCAGAATGAAAATATCGGTGGTGCGCAACGTATCGCTGCGCAGCAACTGGGCGCGGAATGTGAGATCGGTGATGGTGATGAGCGACACCAGTGCGGTGTTCTTCAACAATTCGATCAGCAGATTGCCGGCGGGCGGCAACATCGCTGGAAACGCCTGCGGCAGAATGATGCGGCGAATGGTTTGCGTGCGCGTCATGTTCAACGCCACCGCCGCTTCACGCTGACCCGGCGCCACGCCCGCGATCGCACCCCGCACCACTTCGGCACCGTAAGCCCCGGCGTTCAGGCCCAGCACCACGATGCCCACAAGCAGCGCCGGCAACTGCACACCGAAGAGCGGCAGCACGAAATAGAACCAGAACAACTGCACCAATGCCGACGTCCCGCGGAACACTTCCACGTACGTCATCGCCGTCCAGCGCACGGTGCGCAACGTGGACAATCGGCCCAGCCCCGCGAGCAATGCCAACGGGATGGCGAGCGCCGCCGCGCCCAATGTGATCTTGACGGTCACCCAGAGCCCTGTGGACAGGGCTCCTACAAGTACGTCGTAATCTTCCATGAAATTTCTCCTTGCGTGGCCGGTCGACAGATCGACCACTCAATCACGGCTTCTGCAATCCAACCGACCGCGTGTAAACCGGGCCAGTCGCTCAGTCGCTTAATCGCGCAACCGACCGCCAATCGCCAAATGCCGATCGCGCGCCTGGCGGGTCAAGTCAATCGGCCTGCATGTCGTTCAACCCGCGCACAACTTGGCGGTGGTCACCCCGGTGGGCAATTCGGCGGTCGAAAAGCCGAATGGGTCGACGATCTTGCGGTGTTCTTCGGTGCCGATCAGTTTGGTCAGCTCGGCATTGAACGCGTCTCTGAATTCCTGGTCGGCATTGCGAAACGCGAACGCGCCATAGCCGCGTACATCCTTGCCGTCGATCACGGGATCAGTGAACGGCTCGGCGCGCTCCAACCCATCCTTGGGCTTGGTCTTGGTCATCAGATCGGCGATGGTCAACGCCGTGCCGGCGTACGCATCCGCGCGTCCAGCCTGCACGCCGGACAACGCACTGACAGGATCGGGAAACACGATTACCTGATCCGAGGGAATCTGCAGTTTCTCGGCGTAGTCGCCTTCGATCGCGCCCACGACCACACCCAAGCGAGCATCCTTGTTTTTCAGGATGTCTTCGTAGCTGTGCAGTTGTTTGGGATTGCCCTGTTGCACCAGAAAGGCTTCGCCGACGCCGTAAGTGGGCTCGGAAAACAAGGCCTGTTTGCAGCGATCGGGCGTCACGTACATCCCGGCCGCAATGATGTCGAAGCGGCCGGCCTGCAGGCCGGGAATCAACGAGCCGAACTCGGTCAGTACGCCGTCGACCTGATCCACGCCCATGCGCTTGAGCACCACGCGTGCGATTTCAACAGCCTCGCCGGTAACCTGATTCTCGTCGCTGCGCATGAATGCATACGGCGCTTCGTTGGCATAGCCCACCCTGATCTTCTTGGTGGCCTTGACCTTTTCCAGCGTGCTTTGCGTGGCAGCAGCATCCTGCGCGCGGTCTGAACATCCCGCGAGCATCACGGCGCCCGCAGCAAAGGCCGCAACGCCCATCCATCGGAGATGGCGTAACGTCATTGGCTTCTCCCTCTTGCCTGGTTGTTCTACTTATGAAGGGCAAGATACTAGCGAGAAACCCAAAGTGTTACGACCCGCCGCGATGCCGGACAAGGTCCGGAGAGAGTAATAATCAGTTGTATTTAATTACTCTACGTCTCAGTTTACGACACACGCCGCCCACTCATCCTAGAAATTAAAGTAACAATGGAGACGCCAGAGGCGCCTCCATCGGAAAAATCGGTCGTAGGATTCAGTGACGATATCGCCGCATTATTGCGGCGCGTAAGCGAACTTGCCGTCTTTTACTGTTCCCATCACCCTCGCGCGCTCGTCGAAGCCCTGGTGATTATCGGCCGTGATGTTGAGCACGCCATTGGGCACGATCAGGTTCTGGGTACTGGCCAAAGCATCGCGCAAGGCGCGGCGGAACTCCGGCGTGCCGGGCTTGGTGCCGCCCGCCAGCGCCCGAGTTACGGCCGAGTCGAGCAACATCCAGGCGCCAAACGCGTCGCCCGCGAATTGCGTGAGCGTGTCCTTGCCGTATTGCGCCTCATACTTGTCGGCAAACGACACAGCGACCTGCTTGACCGGATTGCTGTCGGGCAATTGGCGCGCGACCACGCCCGGGCCCGTGGGAAACAGCGTGCCTTCGACGTCCTTGCCGCCGATCTGCAGGAACTCGAGCGTACCGATGCCGTGCGTTTGATAGATAGGCCCTTTGTAGCCGCGTTCGACCAGCGTCTTCTGCGGCAGTGCGGCCGGCGTGCCGGAGCCGGCGATCAGCACGGCGTCGGGTTTGGCCGCCATGGTCTTGAGCACCTGACCGACCACCGATGCATCGGTGCGCTGGAAGCGCTCTTGCGACACGACCTCGACGTCCTTGCCGGCGACGTCCGAAAACTCTTTCCACCAGCTATCGCCATACGAATCGCTGAAGCCAATGAACGCTACGCGTTTCACGTTGTTCTTCTTCATATGGTCGACCAGCGCCGATGCCATCAGCGAATCGTTCTGCGGCATCTTGAACGCCCAGTGTCGCTTCGGATCGCTCTGCGGTTCGACGATCGTGCTCGACGCGGCCAACGCAATCATGGGCGTACCGGTTTCGGCGAGCACATCCAGGGCTGCCAGCGCGGCGGCGGTGATATTCGGGCCCACGATCGCATCAACGCGATCTTCCGACGTCAGCTTGCGCATGTTCTTCACCGCCCGGCTCACATCGGTGCCATCGTCGAGCACCACATAACGCGCGGGCTGACCGCCCAACGTGGCGGGCCACAGGCGGATCGCGTTGTTGCTTTGAATGCCGATGGCGGCGGCCGGGCCGGTGGTCGACAGGTCGACACCAATCGTGATCTCAGCACGTGCGACGCCAACGGACAACGTCAACAATCCGGCGGTGGCCAGGGAAACAACAATGCGCAACATGAAAACCTCGACGGCAAAAGAGATAAGGAGACAGCCCGCATTTTGCCTGAATCGGCGCGTGGCCCACATATCACCGTCAGGCGCGTTGCCACCCCTCGTGCGCTGCCACAAAGCAACCTGCGCCGACTGATCGAGCCGCAGCAGGCCGGCGTACACCTCAGCATGACGCAGATCCATCAGGTGCCGACACGGGTATCCACATCGTTGTTCGCTTCCCAGAACACCACCTTGCGATGCGCCCAACGCACGAGTTGCGCGCCCGCGATGCCGAACGCCGCAAGCAGGATCACGCCCGCAAACATCAGGCTCACGTTGAGGTTGACTGCTGCGGAACCGATCAGGTAACCCAGCCCCGCCTCGGACGACACCAGCTCACCCACCACGGTACCGATCAAAGCCAGCGACACGCCGATCTGCAATCCGGCGAAGATGTCGCCGGCGGCCGCCGGCAGCTTGACGTAGCGAAACACGTACCAGCGCGATGCCGAGAATGCGCGGCAGGCGCCGATGAGGTCGGGGTCGACACGGCGGATGCCCACGATCGTGTTGATGAACAGAGGGAAGAAGCAGATCAACACCACCAGCACGACCTTGGAGGCAATGCCGAAGCCAAACCACACCAGAATCAGCGGCGCCAGTGCGACCTTGGGTGTGGCCTGAATCGCCACCAGCAGGGGGTAGACAAACTTCTCGAACGTACGCGATTCGGCCAGCGCCGCGCCCAGGATCAGGGCCAGCACGCTCCCGATCACATACCCGATCAAGGTCGCCGAGACCGTGTATTCGATGTGACGCCAGATCGTGCCGTCAGCGAAGGTGCCCGCCAAAGCACGCCACACCGCGCCAGGCGTGGTGAGGATGTAGTCGGGGATCTTGAGCAGCACGACGGAGAAGTGCCAGATCAGGAGCACGACGGCCAGAGTGCCGAGCGGATACAGAATAGAGGTGATACGTTGCATGGCTCAGCTTATGAAATGACGGCGCAGGTGCTGGGTGGCCGCAACGAATGCGGGCTCTGTAAGCGTTTCCAACGTGCGGGGCCGGGGCAGCTCGACGGCAAAATCCTCGACCACGCGCCCGGGCCTTGCCGACATCACCAGCACCCGGTCGCTTAGCAAGACGGCTTCCGGAATGCTGTGCGTGATGAAGAGCACCGATTTGCGATCGCGCATCCAGATGCGCTGCAACTCGAGCGTCAACGCCTCGCGCGTCATCGCATCGAGCGCGGCAAACGGCTCATCCATCAGCAAGAGTTTGGGATCTCTTTGCAGCATCCGCGCAAGGCCTACGCGTTGCTGCATGCCGCCAGACAACTCATTCGGATAGTTATCGGCGAAATCCGCCAGGCCGACCACCTTGAGCAGCGCCCGCGCCCGCTCGATGGCGTCGGGGGTGATCAGCCCCACCGTCTCGCTGGGCAACAGCACGTTGTCCAGCACCGTACGCCACGGCAGCAACGTGGGCTTCTGAAACGCCACGCCGATGTCCCGGCTCGGCCCTGAAATACGCTGGCCGGCCACATCGAGGTGGCCAAGGCTGGGCTGCAACAGCCCGGCCGCCAACTTCAGCAGCGTCGACTTGCCACAACCCGACGGCCCCAGAATGGTGACGAACTCGCCATCGGCGATCGTCAGGGTCACGTCGGACACCGCGTCGATCGCACCGCGCCGCGTTTTGTATGTCACCGAAACATGATCGACGTGCAGCATGGCCGGCGCGGCGGCGTGTCCGGTATGCAGCACGGCGGGAGCCGGACCGCTCACTTCGCCGCCTTTGCCTGGGCTTGTACGGCAGCAACGTCGAAGCGCGAGAATTCCTGCACCAGCGCATTGCTGAAGATCGTGTCCACCGGAATATTCGCGGTGTTGAATTCACCCGCTTCATGCATGGCCGTCACAAAGGATTTGATGACGGGCACATCGAACTCACCCGCCACGCGCGTGCTGCCATCCGGGCGCCGCAAGGTGCTGTCCATGCGCTTTTTGACCAGTGTGATCGCGTCTTGCAATTGCTTATCGGCATCGCCATCCTTCGGCTTGGCCTCCGGTTGGTATTTCCAAAACGTTTCCACGCACAGACGGGGGTTGGCGTCACATGCAATCACGGCCTTGGTATATGCGCGGCCGAAGCGCGCCAGCAATTCGGGGTTGTCCCTCAAGGTGTCTTCATGCGCGAGGAAACCGTTGCTGTTGATCTTCTGGAACACCGGCGGATACGGCAAACGATGCACCTTGGTGCCGGTCTGCTCCAGCATGGCGGTCCAGCTGCTGTTGTAGTTCAACGCATCTACTCGGCCTTCCTTCAACGCCAGAAAGCCCGACCCCAGCACGCCAACGGCCACGATATCCACGTCCTTGCCGGGGGTGAGGTTTTCCTGGCGCAGCAGGGCGCGCGTTGAAGGTATCGTGCCCCACGTCAAGGCGCCGACACCGATTTTCTTGCCCTTCAAATCGGCGATGGTCTTGATCGGACCATCGGCCAATACCGCCAGCTCGAGCTCGTTGGCGGGGATGGCGTTGTAGAAATATGTCACCGGCAGTGGCGTTTTGCCGGTTTCATAGCTGGCGAGCACGGTTTCGGGCAATGGCAGCCCGATCGTCACTTTCTTGGCGGCAACCTGCGGTAGCAGCGCACCGGCGCCTTGAAACGCAATCGTCTTGACGTCGATGTTCTCAGCCTCGAAATAACCGAGGTCTTTTCCCAGACCGTATACGCCGCCGCTCGATACCGTAAGCGGCACGGCAAGCGCCACCGTCACCGTGTCGGCTGCGTGAGCGGCGCCACCGGCCAGCAGAGACAGCGCCGCCGCGCTCACGCACGCCAGTCTGGGAGTCAAAATATTGAACATGATGAGGAATATCCTTATGAGCACAGCAGGGTTGAACGAAGGATATCGGTGCCATGCAGCGGCACGAACGACCGATTCGCCATCTGCTTATTTCTTCCGGGCTTAAAGCCCGTCGGATATCACGCTGCGGCTCATATGGCCTGCAGCACGAATCCTTATGACGCGAAGTTCGTTGTGCGAATGGCGTGCACGGCATAGCGTGCAAAGCTTGTTTTGCTAATGGAAATTTCATGTCCGCCGCCATCACCCTCTCCCCCAGCAGCGCGCTCATCGATGTCGATCGCATCATCACACTCGCCGGCTTCTCAGCAGGTTCGCACGTCACGCTGACGGCCACCTCAAGGCAAGCGGACGACACCGTCTGGCAGAGCAAGAACCGCTATGTTGCCGACTCGCACGGCAACATCGCCATCGCCGAGCAAGCGCCAGTGTCAGGCGATTACCAAGGCGTAGAGAGCCAAGGACCATTGTGGTCGCAAACGCTGCAAACACCGGATGCCGCAGCAGCGTTCAGCGGACCGGCGCCAAAAGGACCTGCGGAACGCATCACCGTGTGGCTCGCCGCGCACGACGACGACGGCAACGCCGCCACGGCCATTCTCGAGCAGCGCTACGTGGCCGACGGCGTCACGCGGGTCGCGCTCGATGAAAACGGCTTGGTGGGCGCGCTCTACCTGCCCGCCGGACCTGGCCCACATCCGGCCATCGTGGTACTGAATGGATCCGGCGGCGGCGTGAACGAAGCGCGCGCCGCATTGTTTGCCTCGCACGGCTATGCCGCGCTCGCGTTGGGGTACTTTGGCGCCCCCGGCCTGCCGGCATATCTATCCGAGATTCCGCTCGAATACTTCGAACGTGCCTTGGTGTGGCTGCGGCATACCATCAAGCCCGCCGGTGACTTCGTAGCGGTGAGCGGCCATTCGCGTGGCGGCGAACTCGCGCTGCTGTTGGGCAGCGCCTACCCGCATGCCGTTTCCGCCGTGGTGGCCTATGTGCCCAGCTCGGTCGTGCACGGGGTGCTCAACGCCGGCCGGCCGGGCGACGGTCGCTTCAAGCCGGCCTGGACGCTGGGCGGCAAGCCGCTCGCGCACGTCTGGGAAAACAATGCCGCACAAGACTGGTCGATCGTGGACGCTCTCCCTGAGCCGCGGCGTCAGGCACAAGCGTTTGTGCGTGCGCAGGAAGATGCCGCCGCGGTCGATCGGGCGCGGATTGCGGTGGAACGCATCGCGGGCCCGGTGCTGCTGCTTTCCGCCGGCGACGACGGCTACTGGCCTTCGTCTCGCTATGCCCGCGAGGTGGCGCAACGTTTGCAAGATGCCGGCCATGCGCATGCCATTTCGCATGTCGACTATCCGGACGCCGGCCATGCCTTGCAGGCGCCGCATGTACCGACCACGCAGATTGCGCGCGCCCACCCCGTGTCCGGCATCGTGCTTACCGGTGGCGGCACACCGGTCGCGAATGCCCACGCCAACCGCGACTCTTGGCATAAGGTGCTGTCGTTTTTGGCTGCGGCTGTGGCCGCGAATGCGGTAGCGGCCTAACGGCGCGCCCGCCGCTCGGTTATTTAGTTATCGCAAAGCAGTCGTTTCGATCTCGGCATGCGTCGGTACCATGAAAAAAAGGACATCGATCCCACATGGCAGCCAACACTCCGAATTCTCCGACCGTGCACGACCCCGTGGCGGACCTCTCCGCCCCGGATGCCTCACCCGCCAATCACCCCGACAGCCCGTTGTCACGGGTGCTCGCCCAGCCCTTCATCCTCGGCTTGTTCCTGCCGATTCAGGATGGCGGCTGGACCCCGTCGCATCTACCGCGCTCGACCACCTGGACGTATGACTACAACGCCGCGTTGACGCAACGCGCAGAGGCGCTGGGCTTCGATCTCGTCTTCGGTCTGGCGCAGTGGACCAGCAAAGGCGGCTACGGCGGCGACATGAAATACCGCGAGACGTCGCTGGACGCCTTCATGACCACGGCGGCACTCGCCAGCATCACGTCTCGCATTCTGCTGATCTCCACGTTGCACGTGTTGTATGGCCCCTGGCACCCGGTACACCTGGCCAAGTTCAGCGCCACGCTGGATCACATCTCCGGCGGGCGATGGGGCATCAACGTGGTCACGGGTTATGCCGAACGCGAACCTGCGATGTTCGGCATGAAGAAGGTCGAGCACGACCGCCGTTACGAGATGGCCGATGTGTTTGTGCAACGATTGAAGCAGTTGTGGACCGGGCGTGAAAACCTGACGGTCGACGGCCCCTTCTGGGCCATGGAAGATGCCTATATCACGCCCAAGCCGAACTACGTCCGACCCATCCTCGTCAATGCCAGCGGCTCGCCGGCGGGGGTGGCCTACGGCGTCAAACACTCGGATCTGATGTTCATCACCAGCCCCGCCGGCAATCAACTCGCCGATGCAGAGGCCAGCTTGCCGGCGCATATCGCCAGTATCCGCGCCGAAGCTGCGCGGGCCGGGCGCAGCATCCGCACCATCATCAACCCGATGGTGATTTGCCGCGCAACCGAAGCCGAAGCCATTGCGTATCGTGACGCCATCGAGGGCGCAGCCGACGAGGCCGCTGTCGAAGGCTTCGCAGACCACGGCCGGCGCGGCGATGCCCAGGCCTGGAAAGGCCAGCGTCGCCAGCACCGCGCCATCGGCGGCAACCTGCATCTGGTGGGCAGTCCGCAACAGATCGTCGAGGGTTTCCTGAAGCTGAAGGCGGCGGGTTGCGATGGTGTGCAAATCACGTTTTACGATTTCGCGCCCGATCTCGAGCACTTCGCCGAATTCGTTCTGCCTTTGATGCATGCCGCCGGGTTGCGCGTGACGCTGCCCGGCGCCCCCGATGCGCCATCAGCGCTTGAAACACCCTCGCCCAAGCCATTGGCCGCAACGACGTAAACCGGACCATCCCACGGGTCGCCGCGCTCACCACGAGCATGGCATTCCCTCGTCCCGCTGTCGGTGCAGCTCGCACCCGCATTTTCCTTATCGATCGGAGCAGTACATGAGCATCAGCCGACGCCACTTCATTGGCGCATCCCTTGGCACGCTGGGCGCTGCGGCGCTGCATTCGCCCCTCGCGTGGAGTGCCGACATCCAGCGCGGCGGCACCCTGGTCGTTAACCTCGAACCGGAACCGTCGAGCTTTCTGTTCAATTCGAACACGGCCGGCATCCTCGCGGCCCAGGTGGTCGAAGGGCTGGTGGCCTACGACGACAATTTCAAACCGATCCCGGCATTGGCCGAGAGCTGGGAAGCCTCACCAGATGGGAAGACCATCACGTTCAAGCTGCGGCGCGATGTGACATGGCACGATGGCAAACCCTTTACATCGGCCGATGTGCAATACACGGTGCTGGAAGTCACGCGCAAGGTCAATCCGCGAGCTGGCACGGCCTATAAGGCGGTCGAAGCGGTGGACACGCCCGACGCGCATACCGCCATCTTCCGCCTCTCCGAGCCATCGCCCGCGATCTGGTCGGTGTTGTCCAGCGCCGAAGCACCCATCCTGCCGCGCCATTTATACGAAGGGTCGTCGCCGTTGACCAGCCCGTGGAACGTCAAGCTCGTTGGCACTGGGCCATATGTATTTAAAGAGTGGCGCCGCGGCGAGTTCGTGCTGCTGGAACGCAATCCAAACTATTGGGACAAAAGCCAGTCCTATATCAATCGCATCCGCTTTCGCACGATTCCCGATCCGGGCGCGCGTGCCGCAGCGCTCGAAGCCGGCGAGGTGCACTACGCCCCATTCAGTGCCGTGCCGCCCGCCGACGTGGCGCGCTTGAAACAAGTGCCGTCGATCCGGATCGAGACCGGTGGCTACGGGACGTTCGTGCCCGTGTTCTTCCTCGATTTCAACCTCGACCGCCCGACGTTCAAGGACAAACGCGTGCGCGAGGCGTTCGCGCACGCCATCGACCGCCAAGCCTTGGCCGAGAAGGTCTGGTACGGTTTTGCCAAGGTGGCCACCGGCCCCATCCCGGCCTCGCACGCCGAGCTCTACACCGCCGAGGTCAAGCAATATCCCTTCGACCCGGCGCGCGCGCAGCAACTGCTGGATGAGGCGGGGCTCAAGCCCGATGCCAACGGGATACGACTGCGCATCAATCACTACACGATGCCGTACGGCGACCTGTTCAAGCGTGCCGGTGAGTTCTTGCGCGAATCGCTGCGTCAGGTCGGCATCGATCTACAATTGATCAACCTTGATCTGGCGCCGTTCCTGCGTCAGATTTACGGCGAGCGCGACTTCGACACCTACAGCACCTACTACAACTCGAGCGCCGATCCGCAGTTTGGCGTGCTGCGCCGTTACTGGAGCAAATCGATCCTTAAGGGCGTTGCCTGGTCGAACGGCCCCGGCTACGTCAATCCCAACATCGACAAGGTGATCGAAGCGAGCTTTACCGAGAACGATCCGGCCAAGCGGCGCGCATTGATGGTCGAGTTTCAGACCATCGCGCAGGCGGAGCTGCCGTCGGTCAATCTGCTCGAGATCCAGCACTTCAGCGTGGTCTCCAAACGCCTGCAGGGATTGAGTACAGCCCGCGACGGTTATGCGAAAGCGTTGAGCACCGTCTGGCTGACAAAGGAATAGGACGCCGTCATGCGACACCTGCGCTATCTGATCGGCCGGCTGCTGCAGGTGTTGCCGGTTGCCTTTCTGATCATTCTGGCCAATTTCTTTCTGCTGCGGCTGGCGCCTGGCGACCTGGCGGATGTGATGGCGGGCGAAGCCGGCGCGGCCACGCCCGAATACATGGCCGCGCTGCGGCAGCAGTTCGGCACCGACGAACCCGTATGGCTGCAACTGCTGCATTACTACGAGAAGATTCTGTCGTTCGATCTGGGGTTCTCGTTTCGCAATGGAGCCGAGGTCGTCGATCTGATCCTCGCCCGGCTGCCGGCCACCCTGCTGCTGGTGGGAAGCAGCCTCCTGGTTGCCGCAGTACTGGGCGTGGCGCTCGGATGGTTCAGCGCCGTGACCCGGCGCCGCTGGGCAAGCCGCGCGGCATCGATCGCCACCACCATCGGCTTTGCCACCCCGCTCTTCTGGGTGGGCTTGATGATGATCGTGCTGTTCTCGATCGAACTCAAGTGGCTGCCCACCGGTGGCATCTACGATCTCGATGCCGAGTATGAAGGTTGGGCGTTCGCCGCCGACCTCTTCCGTCACATGGTGATGCCGGTGGCCACGCTCGCGATCTTTTACGTGGCGATCTACGCCCGGCTCACGCATACCGCCGTTCAGGACGTGCAGCGCATGGACTATGTCAGAACGGCGCACGCAAAGGGACTCAGCGCCCGACGGGTGACCACGGTGCACGTGCTGCGCAATGCACTGCTGCCGGTACTGACCGTCACCGGCATGCAGATCGGCGCGTTGATCGGCGGATCGGTCGTGGTGGAAACGGTATTCGCCTGGCCCGGCATGGGCCGGCTGGCCTTCGACGCCGTGATGCAACGCGATCTGAATCTGCTGCTGGGTATTCTGTTTTGCACCTCGCTGCTGGTGATCGTGGCCAATATCGTCACCGACGTGCTTTATGCGGTGCTGGATCCGAGGATCGAATTGCAATGAGCGCCTTCAGACTTTCGTTCAACCGTTTCTCGCGCGACAGCGCCGCCCTGTTATCGCTCATCGGGCTGGGGCTGGCTGCGATCGTCGCCGCCTTCGCGCCCTGGCTTTTCCGCCATGACGCGTTCGCCATGGCCGGCCCGCCGTTTTTGTGGCCCGGCACCGATGCGCGCTTTCCGCTAGGTACCGACATGCTCGGCCGCGACATTCTCACGGGTGTCATCTACGGCGCGCGCGTGTCGCTCCTGGTGGGTTTGATCGCCGCCACGCTTTCCACCGCCGTCGGCATCGCGGTGGGCATTACGGCAGGGTATTACGGCAAATGGGTAGATCACCTGTTGATGCGGCTTACCGAGCTGTTCCAAACCATGCCGCCGCTGGTGTTCGTGGTCACGATCGTGGCCATTCTGCAACCCTCCATCGTCAGCATTGTGCTCGCGATCGGCCTGACGAGCTGGACGCAGACCGCACGCCTGATCCGTGCCGAGACCTTGCGGATCCGTGAGAGCGAGTATGTGCAGGCGGCGTATGCCATGGGCATTCGCCCGCTGAGTATCGTAGGCCGGCACATTCTGCTGAATGCGATATCGCCCGCCATCGTCACCGGCACGTTGCTCGCGGGCGGCGCCATCCTCACCGAAGCGGCGCTGTCCTTCCTCGGCCTGGGCGATCCCAATGTCATGTCGTGGGGCAGCATGGTGGGCAGCGGCCGCCAGGTGTTGCGCACGGCCTGGTACATCACCGCGATTCCCGGCCTGGCGATCGTATTGACCGTACTTGCCGTGACCGCACTGGGCAACGGGTTGAACCGCGTCCTGAATCCCCGTATCGATCGATGATGCATTCTTATCCGGTAGCGCTCCCATGACCCCACCCGCCGCAGCCCTGGCACTTCACCGTTCGCCGCCCTCCAGCGCGCGCCAACCGCACGCACGTGAACAGGCCGCCCCGGACGCCGCCGGCCCCCTCACGGGAACGGCCGCGCCCACATTGGCCGTGAGCGGCCTGACGACCGCGTTCAAACTGGCGGATCGCTGGCAGCCCGTGGTGCAGGACGTTTCGTTTGAGATCCACCCTTCCGAGACGGTCGCCATCGTAGGCGAATCCGGTTCCGGCAAAAGCGTGACGGCGCTATCGATCATGCGATTGATCGACCCGCGATTCGGTAAGGTGTCCGGCAGCGTGCGCTTCGGCGGCAAGGAACTGCTGACGCTTACCGAGGAGGCCATGCAGCGCGTGCGCGGCAACGACATCGGCATGATCTTCCAGGAGCCGATGACAAGCCTGAACCCGGTGCTCACGATCGGCTACCAGATATCCGAATCCCTGATCAGCCATCGCGGGATGTCGCGCGCCCAGGCCCGCGCCGAAGCCATCCGGCTGCTGGATCGCGTGCGCATCCCGGCGGCCGCCGCGCGCTTTGGCGACTATCCCCATCGCTTTTCGGGCGGCATGCGACAGCGCGCGATGATCGCCATGGCACTCGCGTGCCGGCCCGCGTTGCTGATCGCCGATGAGCCCACTACCGCGCTGGATGTGACCATCCAGGCGCAGATCCTGGACTTGATCAAGGAACTGCAGCAAGAGGCACAGACTGCCGTCCTCTTCATCACGCACGACATGGGTGTGGTTGCCGAAGTGGCCGATCGCACCATCGTGATGTATCGCGGCCGCCACATCGAATCGAATGCCACGACGACCTTATTCACAGCGCCCGGCCAACCTTATACGCGCGACTTGCTCGCAGCCATCCCCAGGCTGGGCGACATGGCCGCCCATGCGACGCCGCTACCATTTCCGGTCGTCGATCCCGAGACCGGGCAAGCGGGAACCGACACCGTACGCCGAGACACGGTCGACCGTATCGCCAAACCCATTCTTGACGTGCGCGCGGTATGCACCCGCTTCGATACCCGGGCCGGGTTCTTCGGGCGCGTGCGCGGTCGCGTTCACGCGGTCGAAAGCGTATCGTTCACGCTGCAGCCCGGCGAGACGCTCGGGCTCGTTGGAGAATCGGGATGCGGCAAATCCACCATCGGACGCAGCATTGTCGGGTTGAACACGCCCACCTCGGGGTTGGTGCTCATCGACGGCCTGGACGTGCATCGCGTGGATGCCGATACCTTGCGCGCGTTGAGAAAGCGCGTGCAGATCATTTTCCAGGATCCCTTCGCCAGCCTCAATCCTCGCCAGACCGTCGGCGCGTCGATCGCCGAACCGCTATTGGCGCATGGCCTGCAGACGCGTCGCCACGTGGCGGCGCGCGTGAGCGAGCTGCTTGAGAACGTGGGCCTGAACGCTGATATGGCGCACCGCTATCCGCATGAATTCTCGGGCGGTCAACGCCAGCGTCTTTGCATCGCACGCGCCTTGGGACTCGAGCCTGGTTTGATCGTGGCCGACGAATCCGTGTCTGCGCTGGACGTATCGATCAAGGCGCAGGTCGTCAATCTGATGCTGGACCTGCAGGCGCGGATGGGACTCGCCTACGTATTCATTTCTCACGATATCGCCATTGTCGAACGCGTGGCGCATCGCGTCGCCGTCATGTATCTCGGCGAAATCGTCGAGATCGGCCCGCGCCGCGCCGTGTTCGAGAACCCGCAGCATCCCTACACCCAACGTCTGATGGCCGCCGTGCCGGTGCCCGATCCGGCACGCCGCTATCAACGCCGCCCGCCTTCACGCGATGAGATCCGAAACCCTTTGCGACCGCTTGATTACACGCCGCCTCAGCGCACATACCGCGAGGTCTCACCCGGCCACAGCGTGCAGGTCTGGGACGACGAATGGAACCTGCCGGCACGCTGAGCCCACGCCCAGACCTCGCATCCCCACCCATTGGAATCCACTATGACCCTGGCTTTCTCTTCCACCGCCGATTTGGGCGGAGCCCCCGCCCACCACACTACCGCCGCCGCGTTTGCGGCCACCGTCACGCCTGAGCAGTTGCAGCACTGGCTGCAGGATGGCCAGGAAATCGCGCTCCTCGATGTGCGCGAGTTCGGTCAGTACGGCGAAGGCCACCCGTTCTTCGCAGTGAGTGCGCCTTATAGCCAACTCGAACGGGTGGTGCCGCTGCTTGTGCCGCGCGCGAACGTCCGCACAGTCGTGTTCGATGACGCCGACGGCACCGCCAGCCTCGCGGCCGAACGGTTACGCGGCCTGGGCTATACCGCGGTTGCCATCCTGACGGGCGGCGCCCCCGCGTGGCAAGCAGCCGGATTCACGCTTTTCAAGGGCGTGAACCTGCCTTCGAAGACGTTTGGCGAATGGGCGGAGCGCGCGTACGACACGCCGCACATTTCGGCGACGGAACTTGCGCGCCGTCAGGCAGCCGGCGAACCGCTGGTGCTGATCGATGGCCGCACACTTGCCGAGCATCGCAAGATGACCATCCCCGGAGCGATCCCCATTCCGAATGGCGAGCTTGGACTGCGGCTGGGCAGCGTGGTCACCGATCCCGATGTACCGATCGTGGTGCATTGCGCCGGCCGCACGCGCAGCATCATCGGCGCGCAAACGCTGCGCAACCTGGGCGTGACCAACCCAATCGTTGCGCTCGAAAACGGTACCCAGGGGTGGGCCCTCGCCGGCCTGACGTTGGAGCATGGCAGCACTCGCGTGCCGCCCGACGCCCAGCCCGAACGCGCGCAACGTCAGATCGACGCCGCCGCACGCCTGCTGGCCGAGCGGCACGACGTGGCGCGCCTGACTTCGGAGACGGCACAACGCTGGCTGGACGATCATTCCCGCACCACGTACCTGATCGATGTACGCACGGCAGAGGAATTCGCCGCTGCCACCCTGCCCGGGGCCGTTCATGCGCCGGGCGGTCAACTGGTGCAAGCGACCGACCACACGATCGGCGTGCGCCATGCGCGCGTGATCCTGGTGGACAACGGCCAATACGATCCGCGTGCGGCCGTCGCGGCTAGCTGGCTGAGTCAGTTGGGCTTTGAGGCGGCAGTGGTCGCCGACGGCATTCGTGCATCGATCCGACGGGCCACGCCTATCGCGGATACCGCACAACGACTGTTCACCCATACGCTTGGAGAAGCCCTGACAGACGATGCGCTACGCGCCTATCAATCGAACGCCGCCACCGTCGTCGACGTGCGCACGAGCACCGCCTATCGTCAATCGCATCCGGAAGGTGCAGTTTGGTCGATTCGCCCGGTGCTCGCGCGCGCCGTGCCGCCCGATACCGCGAGCGTCTTGCTGATTGCAGATACGGCGGCCACCGCAGCCTTGGCGGCCGTGGACCTGAAAGCAAACGGTGTGAACGACGTGTCATGGACCACGGCACAGCATTGGCACGACGCCGGCTTGCCCACGGCCCCCTCACCCAACGTGCCCGCCGATGGCGATGCGATCGACTATCTCTTTTTCGTTCATGACCGTCACGACGGCAACCTCGATGCAGCACGCCGGTATCTCGATTGGGAAATCGGACTGCTGGCCCAATGCGTGCACGGCGAGCTCGACGGCTTTACGATTTGAAGAAGCGGTTCTCCGGGCGGGGCAGCCCCAGGTTGTCCCGCAACGTGGGGCCTTCGTATTCGCGTCGGAAAATCCCGCGCCGCTGCAGCTCCGGCACCACCTTGTCCACGAACGCATCCAGCCCGCCCGGCAACCACGGGAACATGATGTTGAATCCGTCCGAGCCCTCGGTCTCCAACCATTCCTGCATCTCGTCGGCGATGGTCTGGGCCGTGCCCACGAAAGCCAAGCCGGCATAGCCGCCCAGGCGCTGCGCCAGTTGGCGCACCGTCAAGTGTTCGCGCGCGGCCAAGGCGATCGCCCGCTCGCGGCCGCTCTTGCTCGCGTTGCTTTCAGGAATGTCGGGCAAATAACCATCAGGATCGAAGCGGCTGGCGTCGGTGCCCAATGCGATCGATAGCGATGCGATCGCGCTGGCTTCATGCACGAGGCTGTCGAGTTTGGCGCGAATCGCCCGCGCTTCTTCTACCGTATCGCCCACCACCACGAAAGCGCCCGGCAAGATCTTCAAATGATCGCGATGGCGTCCCAGGGCCGTCATGCGCTGTTTGACGTCCGCATAAAAGCGCTGACCCTCTTCGAGCGTGCCGTGCGCGGCAAACACCACTTCGGCCGTTTCTGCTGCCAGTTGCCGGCCGGGCTCGGACGCGCCGGCCTGCACGATCACCGGCCATCCCTGCACCGGCCGGGCAATATGCAGCGGGCCGCGCACCTGCAGATGCGTGCCTTTATGATTCAGCGTATGCAGTTTTTCGGGATCGAAATAGATGCCGCTCTGCGCATCGCGCACAAAGGCATCGTCGGCCCAGCTATCCCACAGTCCCGTCACCACGTCGTAAAACTCACGGGCCCGCGCATAGCGCGCCTCATGCGGCAGATGGGTGTCGCGCCCGAAGTTCAACGCCGCATCGGGATTGGAGGTCGTGACGATGTTCCAGCCTGCCCGGCCGCCGCTCAGATGATCCAGCGAAGCGAACCGCCGCGCAATGTGAAAGGGTTCATCGAAGGTGGTTGAGGCCGTGGCCACCAGGCCGATGTGCTCGGTTGCCTGACTCAACGCCGCGAGCAACGTGAACGGCTCGAACGAGGTGGCGGTATGGCTGCGCTTCAACGCCTCTACCGGCATGTTGAGCAACGCGAGATGGTCCGCCATGAAGAAGGCATCGAAGCGCGCCCGCTCGAGCGTCTGCGCCAGACGCTTCAAATGGGCAAAGTTGAAATTGGCGTCTGCCCAGGCGCCTGGATAACGCCAGGCACCGGTATGGATGCTGACGGGGCGCATGAAGGCGCCGAGCTTGAGTTGTCGCGTGGAGGTCATGGTGGATGAGTGTCCTGCCGATACGATGCCTTGGCAAGCCCCTCGCTTATTTCGACGCCGTCAACTTCTGTTGATCCGCGGTCTTTACGAACCCGGCGAATGACTTCTCGGTGATCTCAAGAAACGCCTGCGAGCGATAGGCCGCCGCAATATCCTTGACGAAAGGCTTTTCGAGATCGGCGGTGCGCACCGCCACCAGGTTTTGGTACACGGGCGAGATTTTCTCCAGCGCCAATGCGGACGTCAGTTGCAGCCCCGATGCCAGCGCAAAGTTGCCGTTTACGAAGGAGAAGTCGGTGTCGTCCAGCGAACGCGGCAATTGCGCGGCCTCCAACGGAATCAACTTGATCTGTTTGATGTTGTTGACCACATCCTTTTCCGACGCCTGCAGGGGGTCGAGTCCTGGACGCAACGTGACCCACCCAAGCTGCTCGAGCAACACCAGCGCACGCGCCTGATTGGTGGGATCGTTGGGCACGGCGACTGTCGCGCCGGGCTTCACCGCATCCAGACTTTTGTGCTTGTTGCTATAGATGGCGATGGGCGCCGTCGGCACTTTGACCAGTTCGCTCAACGGCAGATTGTTCTTGCCGGCAAAATTCTTCAGATAGACCTCGTGCTGGAACGCGTTGGCATCCAATGCACCTTGCGCCAAGGCGAAATTGGGCTGCACGTAGTCGTTGAATTCCACCACCTTCACCGTGTATCCCTGCTTTTCCAGAATGGGCTTGATGCCCAGTTTGATCTGATCGCTATATGGGCCGGCGGTGGCGCCAAACACGATCTCCTTTTTTTGCGGATCGGCGGCATACGCCGCCGCGCTGAGCGAGAGCGTCAGGGTGGCGGCGAAAAGGGGGTTGAACAGGAAACGCATGGGAGACCTCGAGTGAAGTGGCGATAGGCGGCGTAACTCGCCGCCAAGCTGACTGGCGGGATGAATGAAGCAATGCACGATCAGCGCTTGTCCAGCCGCCGCGCGATGGTGTTGCCTATGACCTGGATAATTTGAACGAGCACCACGAGCAATGCGACAGTGACGACCATCACATCGGTCTGAAAGCGGTAATAGCCGTACCGGATGGCAAGATCGCCGATGCCGCCCCCGCCCACCACCCCGGCCACCGCCGAATAGGAGAGAAAGCTCACCGCCAATACCGTCAGCGCCAGCACCAGCCCGGAGCGGGCTTCCACCAGCAAGACGCGCCAGACGATCTGGAACTCGCTGGCACCTGCGGCGTGCGCCGCCTCGATCACACCGCGCGGCACCTCGCGCAGGCACTGCTCCACCAGGCGCGCAAAGTAAGGGATGGCGGCGAAAGACAACGGCACGGACGCAGCCACCGGGCCGATCGAAGTGCCGGCGATGATGCGCGTAAAGGGCACCAGCGCAACCAACAGAATGATGAACGGGAAAGACCGCACGGTATTGACCGTCCAGCTCAAGGTGCGAAACACCACCGGATGGGCAAGCGACTGCCCCGGGCTGGTGAGAAACACCAGGATGCCGAGCGGCCCGCCCAACAGGATCGATGCGGCCAATGCGATACCCAGCATCAGGAAGGTTTGGCCGACGGCCACGCCCAGCTCCGGCAGCAGGGGTAGAAGGTTATCCAGCATTACGCCACGGCCTCATAAGGATCGATAGACTCACGCAACAGCTCTCGGCCCAACGAGGTGGTGAGCCGCACATTGCGCGCATTGATTTCGGCCTGCTCGACCACCAAGCCGTTCTCCATCACGGCCACATGGCGGCACAGCGCCCGCACCACCGCCAGTTCGTGCGTCACGATCACCACCGTCACGCCCAAGCGACGGTTCACGTCGCGCAAGACACCGAGCACAGACCGCGTGGTGTCGGTATCCAATGCCGAAGTGGGCTCATCGCACAGCAGCACTGCAGGTTCGCTGGCCAACGCGCGCGCGATCGCCACGCGTTGCTTCTGGCCGCCCGAAAGCTGCGCTGGATAGCTATTGGCCTTGTCCGCCAGTTCGACGATCTCCAGGCATTCGTGCACGCGCGCGGCAATCCGCGTGCGTGCCACGCGCCCATGCACACGCAACGGAAACGCCACATTCTCGAACACGCTCAGATTCTGCTGCAGATTGAACTGTTGAAAAATCATGCCGATCTGCTGGCGCGCGGCCCGGAGCGCGGGCTTATCCAAAGCGGTGAGTTCGGTGCCGGCAACCGTAACCGTGCCGGCGTCGGGACGCTCCAGCAGATTGATCAGTCGCAGCAGCGTCGATTTACCGGCACCGCTCTTGCCGATGATGCCGAACGTCGACCCTTGCGCGATATCGAGCGATACGCCACGCACGGCATCGAATCGGCCCTCTTTGGTGGCAAAGGATTTCTTCACGCCATCCAGTCGGATTACCGATTGGCCTGGCGCGTGAGGGGTGGCGACGCGGCCTAGTGTGCTGATCTCAGTGGTCATGCGGGTTGCCCAGACAGATCTTGCGGATTAGAGGAAAGCGAGGTCAAAGGCAGCGACATCGAAGAATGCGACATCACCGTGCACGACATGGCGGCACGCGACCGGGCGAAGCGCAACATCGTCAAAACGCGGGAATCAAGGAACCCTTGAATTCCTTCTCGATGTAGTCCCGCACCTCGGGCGATTGATAGGCCGCCACGAGGCGCTTCACCCAGGGCTTGTCCTTGTCGGCCGTGCGTACGGCAATCAGGTTGGCGTACGGGCCTTTCCCGGCCTCGCGCGCGATAGCGTCGCGTGCGGGCACCAAGCCAGCCTGCTCGGCGTAATCGTTGTTGATCGATGCCGCATCCAGATCGTCCAGCGAGCGCGGCAACTGCGCGGCATCCAATGCCACCAGCTTGAGCTTGCGCGGGTTCTCCACCACATCGATGATGGTGGCATTGCCGCGTTCGACCGCCTCGGGCTTGAGTGTGATCAGCTTGTTGGCCTGCAACAGCAACAACGCCCGATTGCCATTCGACGGGTCGTTTTGTATCCCCACCGACGCGCCTTGCGGCAGCGCATCGAGTGACTTCACTTTGCGCGAGTAGAAGCCCAGCGGTGCGGTCACGGTCAGGCCGACCGGCACGATGTCGAAGCCGCGCGACTTGATCTGGCCATCGAGGAACGGCTTGTGTTGAAACGCGTTGGCATCCAGGTCGCCCGCATTGAGCGCGGCGTTGGGCAACTGATAATCGTTGAACGTGACGAGCTTGATGTTCAAGCCGTCACGGGCGGCGACTTGTTTGACGACGGTAAAAATTTTGTCTGCTGAGCCGACAGAAATCCCCACGGTAATGTTTTGTTTGTCTTGCGCCACGGCAGCACCGCTGGCCAGGCCAACGGCCAGGATCGCGGCCGACAGAAAGCGGGAGTATGAAGTGATGCGCGAAATCATGTGAACCGCTCGTCTTGGTTGTTATCGATGCGTTGCATTCTGTCAGTTGCAACGCAGCACGATAAATACTTAAGAGGCATGTACATATAAGACGCGCAAGGCGATTGCTACGCGGCCACCTTCGGACCCACCGACCAGTAGAACGACGGCGGCGTGCCGTTGATCGCATGTTCACCCAAGAGCTTCGCCTTGTAGATCGTGGGATTGTGCGAGGCCAGCGTACGCGCATTGCGCCAATGGCGATCGAAGCGGCGCTCTTCCAACAGCGCCGATGCCCCGCCCACGTCGAAGAGACGACTCGCCGCATCGATCACCACATCGACCACACCGACTTGTGCGCGTGCAGTCAGCAACTCCACGCGGGTCAGCAGATCGAGCGGTGCGGTGCCATCGGACTGGCGCGCGCGTTCCACGTCGCCCAACGCGCGCGCGACCGACTGCACCGCGGCCGCCGCCACAAAGGCCGCGGCGGACAGCTTGCCCACCACCTGCTGCACAAGCGGATCTTCGGCCGGCGTGTTGCCGGCGCTATGGCTGTACACCCGTTGACGCGGCTTGACGAAGGCGACTGCATCGCGCTCGATCGCGCGGGCGATGCCCGCCAGCGTAGCAAGGTGAAAAAGCTGAAACAGCGTGGTCATGGACGTCGGCGCACCACGTTCGTACGAGAATATCCGCTCGTCTTCCACCCACACGTTATCGAAACGCGATGTGCCCGACGCCGACAACCGTTGACCGAAGCCAAACCAATCATCGATCAGCGCCACGCCCGCCCGATCGGCGGGGATAATCGCCACCGTCTGCCGAGTGGACTTTTCTTCACCCTCCACCCGCACCGCGACCTGGACCCAATTCGCGTATAGCGATCCCGTGCTGTAGAACTTCTCGCCGTTCAAACGCCACCCGTCGCCTTCGCGGCGCACCGTGGTGTCGAAACGCCCGATCTGCGTATTCTTGGCCTCGCTGGTGGCGTTGCCGAAGATGTCGCCTTCGGCGACGCGCCGCAGCCAGGGCGCAGGATCGCCCACCCGCAACTCACCCGAGAGTCTTTCGACAAAGCCAAAATGCGCGCGCAGGATCTGCGGCAGATTGGCATCCGCCTCGCCCAAGGCGATCAGCAGGTCGAAGAGTTGCTCGATCGAGGCGCCCAGGCCGCCCAACGCCTGCGGCACTCGAAGCGCGGTAAGGCCCGATTCCCGTAGCCATTGCACCGGCTCGTAGGCAAGTTGGCGGTCATGATCGCGTTGCGCCGCGCCCTCGGCGATGCGGTCAAAGATCGGCTGAAAGCGGGCGTGAAGTTCGGTATCGGTCAATGCAGCGTGTGTCATGGCGGGATCGCTGCGAAGCCGGTCATCGGCACGCAGCCAGGGAGCGAAGTGGAACAAGCCCCACAGTATTCAGGCCCGCGCGCGTTCGGTAAAAGACGTAAATGATCTTTCCTTATCACTGCACGTCACGGCACGCACAGGTCGCACGCGCTGGCGCATAACCTCATGCCGCATTCGTCGTTTTAATCGCCGCCGATCACTGACAGAATGGGTCTTTCATCGGCCTTTCCCCTCATGACCATTCTCGCCATCGCGGGCAGCCCCGCAGAGCGTTCGCGCTCAACCGCCCTTCTGAATTTTGCCGTGCAACGCCTCGATCTCGCAGGCTTCCCCATTCAACGTTTAGGCCTGCGAGACCTCCCCGCCGAAGACCTGGTCACCGGCAACTACATGGGCGCCGCCGCCAGGCAATTGCGCGAGGTCGTCGAATCGGCCGATGCCGTGCTGGTCGCCTCTCCGATCTACAAAGCGTCATTCTCCGGTGGATTGAAGACCGTGCTGGATCTACTGGACGAACGCGCCCTGGCCGGCAAACTGGTGTTGCCGATTGCCACGGGCGGCAGCACCGCTCACCTGCTGGCGCTGGAGTATGGCTTCAAGCCGGTGCTGTCGGCGCTCGGGGCGCGCCACATTCTGGCCGGCGTGTACGCCACCGATAAGCAAGTGCGTTTGATCGATGACGGCGTCGATATCGACGATGACGTACGCCATCGCCTCGAAACATCTGTCGATTTGATCGCCGATCATCTCTCGCGCACGCTGCATCGTCCGCGCCTGCAGACCTACGATGTGGGCCGCATCGCGCTCGATGGCCGACTAAGTTTGTGACGATTGCCGAAACCGATAGGGCCGCACCAGGCCCTGCGGCTTGAAGATCAGCATCGTAATCAACCCCACGCCCACCAGCATCAATCGCAACGATGCCAGTTGCGTGGACGTCAACCACGTCAGATAGTCGTCGAGATAACGGGTGCCTTCGAGCACGAGCACCACGGTAAAGGCGCTCACGATCACGCCGGGGTTACTGCCGCGCCCGCCAATGATCACCGCCATGAAAGCATAGGCCGTGATGATGGCGCCAAATTGCGTAGGATCGATGTATTGGTAGTAGAACGCGTGCAAGGCCCCCGCCAACCCAATGGCAGCGCCGCCCAAGGCAAACAGGCGAATCCGAAACGCCAGCACGTTCTTGCCTACCGTGGCCGCGACCACAGGATCGTCACGCAACGCCCGTGCGGTGCGGCCGAACGGCGAGCGTGCCACGCGTTGGAACACGGCATACACTGCCACCAGCGCCAGCAAGGCCACGAGCAGCATGGCTTCGTTGCTCGACACCGGCCGCGTGATGTTCGAGATGCCGAGGCTCCCGCGCGTCCAGCCTTCTTCATGGATGATGAAAAGTTTCAGGCACTCGGCAAACCCCAGCGTCACGATGGCCAGATAGTCTTCGGACAAGCGGATCGATATCAGGCTGACGGCAGCGCTTAACGCCGCCGTGGCGACGATCGCGGCCCCCATTGCCAGCCACGGATTCCAGCCCGCATGCACGAGCAGTGCGCACACGTAGGCACCGAGCATGTAGAAGCCGAACAGGCCAAAATTGACCAGCCCGGACAGGCCCCATTGCAGATTGAGGGCCAATCCGGCAATCGCCGCGATGGCGACCAGAATGAGGATGGAGACGATATACGTGGTCATCGGGTTACCCAACGCGTGCCGAAGATGCCGGCGGGACGCACCACCAGGCAAATGCTCATGATGGCGAACGCGACCACCGTACGGTAATGCGCGGGTAGCCACGCGGTGGATACTTCCCCCGCCAAACCCATCACCAACGCGCCGGCCACGGCCGCCATGGGATTGCCGATGCCGCCCAGAATCGCGGCAGCAAACACCGGCAAAATATAGTTCCAACCCATCAGGGGGTCGATGGCGGTGTCCAGCCCGATCAGCATGCCGGCCTGCGCGGTGAGCGCACCCGATATGATCCAGGTCGCGGCCACCACGTTGTTGCGTGCAACGCCGCGCACGGCGGCCAAGGCAGGGTTGTCGGCAACGGCCCGCATCGCCCGGCCCAGCCGCGTAAAACGAAAGATCGCCCACACCAGCAACAATGCCGCAAGCGTGAGCCCAGCGGCAATCAGCTGTTCCTGATTCACCCGCAGGCCTGCCCAGCGGATCGGACGCGATGGCGCGATCGCATAGCCTATCGAGGTGCTGCCGGCCACAAAACGCACGGCGTTCTCCAGCACGAACGACACGCCCATCGACGCCACCAGCAAGGTCACGCCCGAGCGCCCTCGCAAGGGCCGGTATACCAGCATATCGACGAGCACGGCCAACACGGCCGCACTGACGGCGCCCGCTGCGGCTGCCAGCGGTAAGGGCCACCCCAGCACCACGTTGAACGTGTAGATCAGATAGGCGCCGAGCGTGAGCATGGCCCCAATGGCGAAGTTTGCGAAACGCAGCACGCTGAAGGTCAACGCCAGCGCCAATGCCGGCAATGCCACGAGCAACCCTGTGATCAAACCATTGAAGATGAGCTGCAGCATCACGCCACCCCCATGTACAGGCGGTGAAAGTCCGGCTCGGCCAGGAGCTCTGCGGCCAGTGCCACGCGATGGATGCGCCCAGCGGCCAGCACCGCTGCGCGGTCGGCCACACGAAGTCCCAGTTTCACGTTCTGTTCGATCATCAGCAGCGTGACGCCCGTTTGGCGAATACGCGCCACGCTATCGAACAGCAACCCCGCATTGCGCGGCGAGAGGCCGGCCGACGGTTCGTCCAGCACCAGGATCTGCGGCGTCTGCATCAACGCCGCCGCCATGGCCACCATCTGCCGTTGGCCGCCACTCAACAGCCCGGCGGGCGTGCCCAGTTTGGCCTGGATCTCGGGAAACAATGCGAGCACCTCGTCCTGCCGAGCACGCTGCGCGCCACGCGCGGCACCCGCATGCAGGAACTCCCATCCCAGCATCAGATTCTCGCGTACGTTCATATTGCGAAAGACATTGCCCTCTTGCGGCACATAGGCCATCCCGGCCCGAGCGCGCGCCGGCGCATCCAGACGCGAGATGTCGCGGCCACCGAGTTCGACCTGGCCACCGCTCGCACGCAGTAAACCCACCACCGTTTTCATCAATGTGGACTTGCCCGAACCGTTGGGGCCGACGATCGTCAGTGCCCCACCTGCCGGCACCTCCAGATCGATGCCGTGCAGGATCGCCGCCCCGCCGTAGCCCGCGGTAATGCCCCGCAACTGCAGCGCGACCGTCATGTCTGCTGCCCCAGGTAAGCATCCATCACCCGCGCGTCTGCCACGATCTCGTCGAACGTGCCGGTGGTGAGCACCGCCCCGTCGGCCAGCACATACACGCGATCGCATAACGCGGCCACCACGTCCATGTTGTGCTCGACGATGGCGAAGGCGGTACCCTCCGCTTTCAGGGTGAGAATGAACGCGCAGAGTTCATCGATCAGCAACGGATTCACACCTGCTGCCGGCTCGTCGAGCAGCACCAGGGCGGGGTCGAGCATCAGCGCACGCGCAAGTTCCAGCAGTTTCTTTTGTCCGCCGGAAAGCACACCTGCGGGTTCGTCGGCCAGGCGACGCAGCTTCACACGATCCAAGAGCCCAAGCGCGCGTTCGATCAAACGGGCTTCTTCGCGCTTGACTTGCCAGGGCGTCAAAAACACGCGCCACAGCTTGTCGCCCGGATGATCGAGCGACGCCAGCAGCACGTTTTCCAGCACACTCAAGCCGTCGAGTTCGCGCGCGATCTGGAAGCTGCGTGCAATGCCCAAGTGGGCGCGCCGATGCAGCGCGGCACCGGTGATGTCGCGGCCATTGAAGTGCACACCACCGGCGCTGGGACGACGCACGCCGGCAAGCACATCGAACAACGTCGACTTGCCCGCCCCATTGGGGCCCACGATGCCGGTGATGCCTTGGCGGGGAATGGTCAATGACGCGCCGTTCAGCGCAACCACGCCGCCGAAGCGTACGACCAGGTCGCGCGCCTCCAGCAGCGTTTCGGATGCCGCCGGCGCACCCGCCAGAGGCAGGCCGCGACCCGTGGCAGCATGCGGCGATAGAGCGGTGTCGGTCAATGCAATCTCAGTCAATTCGGTGTGGCTTGGGCGGAGGTCAAGCGTTAAGGAAGTGCAACCGGCGAAAGGCGCTGTCGCGGCCTCAAACCGCCGCTGCAGCCTCGATCTTTACCGCAGCACTTCCAGCAACTGATTGGCACCGTTCTTGATCACGAAGTGGCCGAACTCGCGGTTGAGCTGGTCGCCCGACGGGGTGAAGGTGAACTGAGATCCCGCACCGCTATAGGCTACGGACTGTTTGCCGCGCAGCGCTTTCAAGCCGTCGAGCGCGTTTTCCACTTTCAAGCCAGTGCCGTTGACCACTGTTGGGATTGCCTTGGTGAATACCGCCGGGTCGCTGCTGCCAGACTGTTCGATGGCGAGCGCCAGCACAGCGATCTCGTCCCATACGTTCGACGGAAAGATCGAGATGCTTTTGGGATCGGTACCGGTTTGTTTGGCGAAGGTTTGATACGCAGTGGAATCCACTGGCGGAATCGACTGGATATGGTGAATGCCTTCAGCGACCTCTGCACCGACGCCTTTGATGAAGGCGCCTTCGGCGTCGGCCGCTGACGAATTGGCGTAGATCGGCGTCGTGAAGCCCGCGCGAAACACCTCGCGTGCGATGGCAGAAAGATCGGGCAGATAGCTGGGAATGAACACCGCATCCGGCTCGCGCGCGAACACCTTCTCCACCTCGGCGCGATACGAGGCCTGATTGGGGTTGTAGTACACGACATCGAGGATCTCGCCGCCGCCCTGCTTGAACGTTTCGACGAACGGATTGGCCAGGCTCAAGGTAAACGGCGTCTGCAGGGCCAGCACCGATGCCTTCTTGCCGCCGGCTTGCTTGATCGCTCGCGCGAAGGTGGGCCCCCAATCGGCGCCACGGGCTTGAAAGCGATACACCAATCCTTTGTTGTCGCCCTGCGTGACCTCATCGCCCGAGCCGCCCACCAGCAACGGCACGCCACGTTCGATCGTCAACGGCTTGATCGCCATGGCAACCGCACTGCTCCACACGCCGATCACCGCGGATACTTTGTTCACGTCGAGAAACTTGCGCACTGCGGCCACGCCGGCGGTGGGATTGCTTTCGTCATCGGCGATCAGCACTTCAAGCTTACGGCCGCCCAGGACGCCACCCGCATCGTTGATGTATGCCGCCGCCTTGAGCGCCGCGTTGGCCATGCCTTGCCCGTAGGCGCCCCCACCGCCCGTCAACGGCACGAGCACCCCGATACGAATGGGTTCGGACGAGGACTGCGCCCAAGAGGGCGTGGCGGCAACGGCCAGCACAGCGCCGGCAAGCGCAAGAAAATGGCGACGATCGATAACGGCGGTGCGGGTCATGAATGCGATTCCTGATACAGCGGATAGCGGCGAAGAGCGCCGCAAGTAGAAGACGAAGCGCTGGCGGGCCGTCGGCCGCGCCTGCGGTCAGGCGTGTACGGCGGTCGTGTCTTCGCCGATATGCAGCGCCTGGTTGAAGCGATTGAAGAACCCGCACAGCGAAATCCGCAACGTGAGTTCCACCACCTGGGCTTCGGTGAAGTGCGCCCTCACGCGCTCGAACAACGCATCCGGCAGCCGTTGCGCGTTAGTGCTCACCGCGATCGCATACTCGACCACCGTCTTGTCGATATCGGTAAGCTCCGGATGATCGGCATAGTCGAGCAACGCGCGCGCGCCCTCCTCGGTGATGCCTTCCACGGCCAGCTTCGGCGCATGATTCGCCACGCAGTACGGGCAATCGTTCAACAACGACACCACCACGATGCACAGCTCGATATAGCGGTAAGGCACCGCCGAGCGTTGCTTCAGTTCGGCGAGCATGCCGAAGAGATGCGTTGCGGCCGGGTCCACGTGGGCAAGCACGGAAAACTGATCCGCAAACACCTGGCCGCCATTGGTATAACCATCGAACAAGGTTCGAAGCTCGGGGCGGAATGTTTCTGGGGAAATCTCGCTGATACGGGGCATGGGAAGCTCAGGCGTCAACGCCTGCCTTGAAGTGAGGTTCGATAAGGTGCGCACGATGGTCGGTGGCGATACGCGCACGGCCATCGAACAGTTTCTGACGTAAGGTGCCGGCGGCGTAGTCGGTCTTGTACACACCGCGCCGCTGTAACTCGGGCACGAGAAACTCGACGATGTCGGCAAACGTACGCGGGGCTTCCACACATGCCAGGTTGAAGCCGTCGATATCGGTTTGCGCGATCCAGTCCTGCAGTGCGTCGGCCACGTCGGCAGGTCCGCCGGCGATCACGGGCCCGCGCCCGCCGATGGCGACGTAATCGAGCGCATCGCGCACGGTCCATTGCTTTGAGGGATCGAGCTTGCTGAACGACGCCAGCGCCGATTGCCCGGCATCGGTATCCACGTAGTCGAGCGTATCGTCCGGTGCATAACGCGAGAGATCGACGCCGGTCCAGCCGGCCAGCAACGCTGCGGCACCTGCGTGGTCGGCACTTGCTCGATACGCAGCCAGACGCGCCAAGGCAGTATCGCGGTCCGCATCCACAATCACGGTAAACATCGCAAAGATCACGACGCTATCCGGCGCCCGGCCGGCGGCCTGCACTGCCGCACGAATCTGCGTTACCGACTTCTTCAATCCGGCCAGCGTGGGTGCACCCACGAACACGCACTCGGCGTGACGCGCCGCGAACGCGGTGCCGCGCGCCGAGCCGCCGGCTTGGAAGAGCACCGGCGTGCGCTGCGGGGAAGGCTCGGATTGAAACACGCCTTCCGAATTGAGATAGCGCCCCTCATAACGCACCGGGCGAATACGCGACGGATCCGCATAGTGGGCCGCGCTCGGCGCGCCATCCACCGCGTCATCGTCCCAGCTCTTTTCCCAAAGCTGATAGCAGATGTCCAGGCACTCATCGGCGCGGTCGTAACGGTTGTCGTGCGCTTGCAATGCCGTCTGTCCCAGGCTGCGTGCGCCGCTCTGCAAGTAAGAGGTGACGATGTTCCACGCAATGCGCCCACGCGTGAGGTGATCGAGCGTGGTGAAGCGGCGTGCCAGCACATAGGGCGCTTCATACGTGGACGACGCGGTGATGCCGAAGCCCAGATGCGACGTCACACCCGCCATCACCATCACGAGCGGAAACGGATCGTTCATCGGCGACTGCGCACCGGCACTGAATGCTGCCGCGGGCGCGTCGCCGTAAACGTCATACACGCCCAGCACATCGCCCAGAAACAAGGCATCGAACCGGCCCCGCTCGAGCAGCGTGGCCAACCCCGACCAGTAATCCGGATCGAGATAATCGCTTGCGCGGCCATGACCATGACGCCACTGTCCAGGCGCCAGATGGCCGCCCACGCAATTCATCATGAAGGCATTCAAGCGGATTTCTTTGGGCATACGTGCGAGGTTCGCGTCGGTGCGTGATCAAGGCCGGAAGTCTAGGCGCGTTGACGGCAGGCACGAACGACGAATGGCTTATGTCGATATCACTGAACGCTATGACGTGAGCTGCTCACCAACATTTCAGTCATGGATTGTGGTGACGTTCGCGCCGCCCTGAATTACCCGAATTTCCCTATGACAGCGACTTAAAACCGTGGCCATTTCTGATCGCTCTCAGCGCATTCGTGCAAACCCGCATATGCGTGAGCGATATGAGCTAACTACAAATAGATCGTTCGCCACAGCGGTGCACATACCTAGACTGAAGCCTTGTTTGAGCCGCACTCACATCGACTGTGAGCTGCTCACAGATTTACAGAGAGGCACACACATGAGCGCAACGGCATTACAAAGCATCGCGAAAGCCGCCCAAGCGGCCCCGGCGGTCGCTGCGTTGAGCAGCGGCGACGATGCCTATGCGCGGCTGCGCCGCGACATTCTCTTGTGCCGTCTGGCGCCGGGCGCGACCGTGACCGAACCGGAATTGATGAGCGCCTATACCTTGGGCAAAAGCAGCTGCCGCATTGCGCTCGTGCGTTTGATCCATGACGGGTTGGTGGTATCGCGTCCGCGCAAGGGCTACCGCATCGCGCCGATCACGTTGCAAGATGTGGAAGAAGTCTTTTCGCTGCGCGTGCAGCTTGAGCCGCTCGCCGCACGACTCGCCACCGGCCGCGTCGATATCGCCGAACTGCGTGCCCTCGAAGCGGCGTGCCGCGTGCGCCATCCAGAGCTCGACATCAACGACCAGATCGACGCTTTCATGCACGCGAACAACGCCTTTCATCTGGCGATCGCGCTTGCATCGGGCAACCAGCGTCTGCATCGCACGCTGTCGAACCTGATGGATGAGATGTCGCGGCTGGTGGCGCTGGGCTTCGGTGTGCAGGGCACGAAGCCCGAGATCAAGCACGATCACAACGCGATGATCGACGCCTTCGCCGAAGGCGACGGCAAGCGCGCCGAACTGATTGCGCGCCGCCACGTCGAGACCTTTCAGGCGATGACACTCGAGAAGGTATACGCCAGCCTGCGCGAAACGCGCGCGTTTCTGCCCATGCTCAATCGGGACAACCTGCCATGACCATCACTGTGGAATCCGCGCTCGAACTCGACGGCATCGGCAAGCACTTCGGTGCGCTGGAAGTGCTGCGCGACATCAGCTTCTCGGTCGCCCCCGGCGAGATCGTCGCACTTCTGGGTGCGTCGGGATGCGGCAAGAGCACGCTGCTCAATATCATCTCCGGTCTGCTTGCCACCGATCACGGCACGTTGCGCCTCGATGGCGAACCGTCGTCCTCGTACACGCAATGGTCGCGGGTGGCCTACATGTTCCAGGAAGATCGTCTCCTGCCCTGGCGATCGGTGCGCGACAACGTTGCCTTCGGCCTCGAAGCAACGTCGGCATCGCGGCCTGAGCGCATCCAGCGTGCCAACGCGGCGTTGGCGCTGGTCGGGCTCGAAGCCTTCAGCGCCGCCTGGCCGCACGAACTCTCGGGGGGCATGCGCAGCCGCGTGGCGCTGGCACGCAGCCTGGTCGTCGAACCCACCCTGCTCTTGATGGACGAACCCTTCTCAAAACTCGACCCGCAAACGCGCAGCCAGATGCACGATGAAGTGCTGCGCCTGCAAGGGCTGACCGGTGCCACGATCGTATTCGTCACGCACGATGTGGAAGAGGCCGTCATACTTGCCGATCGCGTGGTGGTGCTGGAACCGAGGCCCGGCCGCATCCGGGAGATCGTCTCGGTAGACCTGCCGCGCCCCCGCGTGCCCACCGATGTGGCAGTGACCGAGCAAACCCGGCAACTTCGTTTGAAGGTGGTGCACGCATGACTACCCAAACGGCTACCCGTCCGCGCTCGACGGCCTCGCGCGACCTCGCCACGCTGATCCTGCAACGCGCGGCCCTGGCCGCAGTGGTTGTGCTGCTGTGGTGGATCGCTGCCTCGCGCGTTCCGGCCTTTGTCTTGCCGGGACCGCAACGCGTCTTCGACGCCATGGTCGCACTCGTGCAGAGCGGCACGTTCTTTCATGACGTGGGCACCACGCTATATCGCGTGCTTGCGGGCTTCGCACTCGGCGCGATCATCGGCACGCCACTGGGCATCGCGGTGGGGTCGAGCCGTGCGCTGGCACGATTGTTCGAACCCCTGCTGGCCGTGCTCAACACCGTGTCGTCCGCGATCTGGGCCGTGTTCGCCATCATCTGGTTCGGCATTTCCAATGGCACCACGATCTTCGTCGTGTTCATGACGGCCATGCCGTTGATTCTCACCAGCGTATGGCAAGGCGCGAAAACCGTCGACATTCAGCACGTGGATCTGGCGCGCAGCTTTCGCATGAGCCGCCTGCAGATCCTGCGCAAGGTCTACCTGCCCACGATTCTGCCGGCCTTCTTCGGTGGCGCCCGGCTGGCGTTCGGATTCGGCTGGCGCGTGTCGCTCGTGGCCGAAACGCTGGGCTCATCCGACGGCATCGGCTACCGGCTGCGCCAGGCCGCCGATCTGGTGCAGACCGATCAGGTATTTGCCTGGACCGTACTCCTTATCACGCTGATGCTGTTGATCGAAAGCGGCATTCTCAAACCGCTCGAACGACATCTGTTTCGCTGGAAACCGCAGTAGTCACGATGCAGGGGCTCGATCGCCCGCCGTCGCCGCCCGCATTTGCTTTTGCATTTCGCATTTCACATCGCGCCTTTCACTTATTCGCTATCTCGTCACCGACCAGGAACCTTGCCATCATGAAACTCAAAGCCCTCTTCACCAGCGCCGTGGTCGCTGCTGCCGCACTTACCGCCACCCTACCCGCCCATGCCGCCGACAAAGTGCGCATCGGCTACTGGAGCAGCGGCGTCAGCCTGGGGTTGGGTGCCGTGCTGGAGGCCAGCCCGTTCTTGAAGAACCAGGGCCTGGAAGTGGAGTTCGTCAAATTTCCGGACGTGAACGCCCCGCTGCGCGCACTGGCCTCCAACTCGATCGACCTGGCGTTTGGTGCCCCCGCCGCCGGTGTTTTCAGTGCCGCCTCCGACGGCGTGCCGATCAAGGTGTTTGCCGCCACGCAACCGGCCGACGTGCAATTCGTGGTGCCGGAAGGCTCGCCCATCAAAACCCTGTCCGATCTGAAAGGCAAGAAAGTGGGCATGTCGCCCGCCGGCAGCTCCGTTGCCGTGATTGCAGGCACCGTGCTCGCAGGTAATGCCGGCATCAAAGCCAGCGACTTCTCGCTGGTGGGCGGCAACGAATCGCGCCTCGCGCAATTCCTGGTTCAAAAGCAGGTGGACGCCGCCGCGTTGCGGTCGGTCACGGTTGCGCAACTCGATGAATTGAAGGTCACCCGCATCGGCACCTTCGCCGAAGAATGGCAGAAGCTCACCAAGACGGATGCCGTGCCCTACATCGGCATCGGCGCGGTGCGCAGCGAGTTCGTGGCGCAACACCCGGACACGGTGGCCAAAGTGATCGCCGGCTTGCGCCAGACACTGGCGTGGGGCGACACGCACCGCGATGAGGTCGTGAGCATTCTGCAAAAGAGCGCGAACCTGCCCGAGAAAGACGCCAAGGTGTATGTGAGCCTGTGGAACGACATGAACCGCGTGAGCTTCGAGCCCGCCGACATCGCGACGCTCAAGCTGCAACACAAGGCCTTCGTTGAAAGCGGCGCCATCAAGGGCGAGATCAGCGACGACCTCTTCGTGAGCGGCCCCTATACCGCCGCTAAAGCGATCAAGTAAGGCCATCAAGTAAGTCATCTTCCAGGTCAGCGATCGGGCAGCGGCCTGCTTACCAACACGTCGTCGCCCCCCGCCATCCCATCCATCAAGGAGCATCACTTGAGCAACACCATGAAAGCACTCGTTCTGTCGCAGCACGGCGATCTCGACCAATTGCAGGTCGTCACCGACCGCGCCCGTCCGCAAGCGACCGAAGGCCACGTCGTGATCCGCGTCAAAGCCTCGTCGTTCAACTATCACGACGTGTTCACCGTGAAAGGCATGCCCGGCATCAAAGTGCCGCTGCCCGTCATCATCGGCCTGGACCTGGCCGGCGAAATCGTCGAACTGGGTGCCGGCGTCACCGGCTGGAACGTGGGCGACCGCGTGCTCGTCAACCCGCTCAATCGCAGCAAAGGCCTGATGGGCGAAATGCTCGACGGCGGCATGGCCGAGTACTGCCTGGTATCCGAGCCGCAACTCATTGCCCTGCCCGAAGCCGTGAGCTTCGAAGCCGCGGCATCGTTGCCGGTGGCCTACGGCACCGCGCACCGCATGCTGATCACACACAACACCGTAAAGGCCGGCGATCGCGTCTTGATCCTGGGCGCCAGCGGCGGCGTGGGCACCGCCTGCATCGTGCTCGCCAAACTGCTGGGCGCCGAAGTGATCGCCTGCGCCGGCAGCGACGAGAAAGCCGAACGCCTGAAGGAACTGGGCGCCGACCACGTCGTGAACTATCGCACGACCGACTTCTCGAAGTGGGCCATCGAACGCTACGGCAAGCCGCAGCGCCGCAACTACGAAGGCGGCGTGGACGTGGTGATCAACTTCACCGGCGGCGATACGTGGCTGCCGTCGCTCAAGTGCATCAAGCGCGGCGGCACCCTGCTCGTATGCGGCGCCACTGCCGGCCACGATCCCAAGGAAGACCTGCGCTACGTGTGGAGCTTCGAACTCAACATCCGCGGCTCGAACAGCTTCTACGATGAAGACCTCAAAGCCCTGCTCAACCTGATTGCCGAAGGCAAGATCGAACCCATCATCGATCGCGTGCTGCCCCTGGAACAAGCCGCCGAAGGCTTGGCCCTGATCCGCGACCGCGAAGTGCTGGGCAAGGTGGTGGTGGCGCCGTAAGCCGTGCAGACGTAACGGGCAAGGCCCAAAAAGCCCATCCACCGTGCGTTTATCAATCCAGCACGCACGACGCCATTTGCATGCACTGCGGCGCTTCATCGCCGCGTGCAAAACCGAGTCAATCAAAGGAAAGATTCAATGACTTCAACTGCCCTTCCCACGAAAGAAGAAATCGAAGCCAAGCTGCAACGCGGCCCTTACCACCAGTGGCTCGGCATCACCGTCGAATCGGTGGGCGAAGGTGAAATCACGCTGCGCGCGAAATGGCGCGACGAATGGGTCGTCAATCCCGACAAAGGCTATACGCACGGCGGCATCCTCGCCGCATTGGTCGATCTGACCGCGGACTGGGCGCTCGTCTCCAAAACCGGCCGCGGCGTGCCCACCATCGACCTGCGCGTGGACTACCACCGCCCCGCGCCGCCGGGTGACTTGCGCGTGACCGGCAAGGTCATCAAGTTCGGCTCGCAGATCTCGGTGGCGGAAGCGCAGGTGTTCGACATCGACAACAAGCTGGTCGCCAGCGGCCGCGGCGTGTACTCGACCGCGGTTCCCAAAGCGTAAGCGCAGCGCCGAGCCGTCAGTGTCGCGCAACGCGCGTTGACGCTGCTTCTCGCCAGACCGCGCGATTGCACGACTCGCACGGCTCGGCCATCATGAGACACATTGCCATGAACACCGCTGGAAATCTGGGCGCCATCATCGACACCGCCCGCGATCTGGACAAGATCGCACTGATCGGTGTGGACAGCGACGCGCTAGCGCCGGCGCGCCCCTACACCTATCGCGACATCGATGCGCTTGCCAACGGCGTAGCCCGCACGCTCGCCGCACGCGGCTACGCGGCCGGCACCCGCATCGCCCTGCTCGCCGCCAACTCGGTGCCTTATGTGGCAGCGGTGCTGGGCATCATGCGCGCGGGCTTGATTGCCGTGCCCGTGAACTTCAAATTTCCCCCTGCATTGATCGCTTATGTGCTGGCCGATAGCGGCGCGGAACTGGTCTTCTACGATGCTGCGCGCCGCGATGCACTGCCGCCGGCGATCGATGCCGTTGCCTTGATCTCCGCAGAGGGCACACCGCTCGCCGGCTTCGCCGACCCCGGATCGTTCGACGCGGTGCAACCCGCCTCGGCTGACACCCCGGCCCTCATGCTGTACACCTCCGGCTCCACCGGCAAGCCCAAAGGCGTGCTGCTCTCGCATGCCAGCCATCTCTGGATCGTGGATACCCGCCGCGGCGCCACCCCGCTCGACGAAGAACGCGCCTTGATCGCCGCGCCGCTGTATCACATGAACGCGCTGGCGCTTATGCTGCTCTCGCTCGCGTCGCACGCCACTACCGTGCTGCTGCCGCAGTTCACGGCCGCCGAATACCTGCGTGCCATCGCGCAATACCGCTGCACCTGGCTCACTGCCGTGCCGCCGATGATCGCGATGATGCTGCAGGAGAAGGCGCTGATCGCCGCCACCGATTTATCGTCGGTACGTGTGATCCGCATGGGCTCCGCACCGGTGAGCCCAAGCCTGCTTGCCGCCATCCATCACCTCTTGCCCAACGCCCGCGTGATCAATGCCTATGGCACCACGGAAGGTGGACCCGTCGTGTTCGGGCCGCACCCGGAAGGCAAACCCACCCCCCCATTATCGGTGGGCTATCCGCACCCGGCCGTTTCGATCCGGTTGGATCGCGGGGCGCCAGAGAATGGAGCGGATCTGGTCGACAGCGAAAATCAAGGCATCCTCGCCGTCAAGAGCCCAGGGGTCATGCTCGGCTATCACCAGCGCCCGGACGTCAAACACCCCATCAGTGCCGACGGGTTCTATTCCACAGGGGACGTGTTTCGCCGCGACGCCGACGGGTTCTATTACTTCGTGGGCCGCCGGGATGACATGTTCGTCAGTGGCGGCGAAAACATCTACCCCGGCGAAGTGGAAAAGATGCTGGAGCAGCATCCTGCGGTCGAGCAGGCCGTTGTGGTGCCGGTGGACGACGACATCAAAGGCCAAAAACCCGTGGCGTTTGTCGTGCAGCGCGCGGGCAGCACCATCGATGCGCAGGCGCTCAAAACATACGCGTTGGCGCATGCTCCTGCGTATCAACATCCTCGACAGGTGTGGTTTGTGGACGGCTTTCCGCTGGCCTCGACCAACAAGATCGACCGCAGTGCCCTGAAGGCTGAGGCGGCGGCGCGATTGAAAGCGTCGTTGCGCAAGGTGTAATTGCCAATGCCAAGCGCAATGGGGTCGCGATTTCCAGCAAGCCTCACCGCGCCTAAGACGCACTCGCTTCATAGACCGCCTGCGCGGCAGTCAGATCCTCGATTGCATTTCCCACCGCCTTGAAGATCGTGATTGCGGCCGCATCACGCCGTCCCGCCGACTGCCCCGTAATGAGTGCGTGCAAATCGCCGGCAATGCCATCGCTTGCCAGCGCACCCGCCTCGATGGCCTGCAGCAAATCCCCAGACTTCTTCAGCGCCTCGAACGTATCCACAAATACTTGACCGTGCGCCCGTTCAAAGCACACCGCATCGCTCTCGATCATTACCGGCTTGAAGCTGCCGATCAGATCCAGATGCGTGCCGGGCCGCAACCACTCGCCTTTCACCAATGGCGTTTCCGACAGCGTCGCGCAGCTCACGATATCCGCGGCCTGCACGGCCTCGCCGAGGTCAGGCGCGACCTCCGCCTGCCAGCCGGCCGCCTTCAAGGTATCGACAAAGCGCGCCGCACTCTCCGGCCGGTGATTCCACACCAATACCCGCTCGATCGGACGCACGCTACGCATCGCCTCGGGCAGCAACTGCGCAATGCGCCCCGTGCCCAGCACCAGAAGCGTTTTCGAGTCCGCTCGGGAGAGATACCGCGCACCCAGGGCTGCGGCCGCCGCCGTGCGATAAGCCGTCAAGATATCGCCATCGAGTTGTGCCAATGGCACGGCCGTACGCGCATCAAACAACGTATAGGTGGCGTGCAACCCGGGCAACCCGGCTGCGCCATTGCGCGGAAAGATGTTGATGATCTTCACGCCGTAATACCCATCGGCATTCCAGGCCGGCATGATCAGCGACGTGCCTTGCGCGCCGCCCACTGAAATATCGTGCACATGCCGCGGAGGCACGTCCAGCGGAGCAGCGAAGGCGGCATCCAGTGCCGGTACCAGACGCTCGAAGGACAAGCCTTGAGCGGTGAGTTGCGCATTCAGAGAGAGCATTCGGTTTCCATCAGGCGCCAGCCGCGCCCAGCCCCGTCCGGCATGGCACGTGCTAGCGATTTACGGGTTCAACTACAGCGAGCGTGACGACCCCCGCCGCACCTCAACCAAGGAGTTTCGCATGAAAAAACACGCATCCGCAGTTTGGCAAGGCGACCTGAAAACAGGTAAAGGACAGATTTCGACCGAAAGCGGCGCCCTCAAGGCGCAGCCTTACGGCTTCAACACCCGCTTCGAAGGCGCACCCGGCACCAACCCGGAAGAATTGATCGGCGCGGCCCATGCAGGCTGCTTCTCGATGGCGCTCTCGATGATTCTGGGCGAAGCCAAGCTGACCGCAGACAAGATCGAGACCAAGGCCGATGTCACCCTGGACAAGCTGGATGACGGCTTTGCCATTACGGCGATCCACCTGACCGTTGTGGCGACCATTCCGGGTGCCGACGCCAAGGCATTTGAAGAAGCCGCCAACAAGGCCAAGGCGGGTTGCCCGGTTTCCAAGGTGCTCAACGCCAAGATCACCATGGACGCCAAACTGGCTTCCTGATCGAATCAAGCGGCGGCACTGGCCGCCAGTTGAAGCTCGAAGAAGCGCCCGCGCGATCGCGGGCGTTTTCGATCTCAAAACGTCTTCAAGCAGTATCGCCAAAAACTATCGTTAGTCAGAATTCAATTAATTAGACGTTCAGCGCACCTAGCCGCACAATCACTGTGCCTCTCCTGGACGTCCGCATGCCCTCCCTCATTTTTGCTCTTGCCGGCAGCAGCGCAAGCGCCACCCGCAAAATCTCGCCCAATCTGGCCCGCGTGGTCGGTCCGGGCTTGCTCGTGGCTGTGGGATATATCGACCCGGGCAATTGGGCCACAGACATTGCCGGCGGTAGCGGCTTTGGCTACGCGCTACTCTCGATCGTCATTTTGTCCGCTCTCATCGCCATGGGGTTCCAGGTGCTGGTATCTCGCACTGCGCTGGCTACGGGCGAGAACCTCGCCACGCTTACCGCCCGCCATTTGCCGCGCGGGGTCTCGCGCGCCTCCTGGATCGCCGGCGAGGCGGCCATCCTCGCCACGGCTCTGGCCGAACTCATCGGCGGTGCCATTGCCCTTCGACTGCTCTTCGGCATCTCGCTCATCAGCGGCGTTGCAATCACCGCAGTGGGCACGTTGGCTGTGTTGGTTGTCGCCCGCGGCCGCGCCGAACGGCACGAGAAGATCGTTGCCGTGCTGCTCGCCGTTGTGGCCGCATCGTTCGTTTATCTGCTTTTCAAAGCCAACCCGGCGTGGACACAGGTCGCGACTGAAGCCGTTCAACCCGGCCGTGCCCTGTCGGACTCACGCGGGTTCATGATTGCCTTGGGCATCCTGGGCGCCACGCTAATGCCCCATAACCTGTATCTGCATTCCGGCTCGCTCGCGGCCCAAGGTCGCGGTCTGACGGACATGTCGCGCACGATCGCCATGCGACTGGCGAAAATGGACACCCTGGTGTGCCTCACCGTGGCAATGCTGATCAATGCCGCGATCATGATCGTGGCAGCGGCGTCGCTGTCGGGATCGCTCATTCCCGTGTCAAGCCTGGATGCCGCGCATACCGCAATCGGGCAAACGCTGGGCATGGGCGCGGCGATCGTGTTTGCCGTGGCGCTTTACGCGGCGGGACAAAGCTCGACGATTACGGGCGTGCTTGCCGGCCGGGTGCTGTCCAGCGGATTCGCATCGCGTGCGGTTTCGGATAATCGGCGCGCGGTCATCACGCGCGTTATTGCAGCAATGGCCGCGATTGGGTTGTTGATCGAAAACGGTGGTCGCGATCCGGATAATCTTCTGGTACTGAGCCAGGTGATTTTGAGTTTGGCGTTGCCATTTGCATTGATTCCACTCACCTGGCTGGCCATGCGCCGCGATGTGATGGGCAAGTTTGTGCTGGCGAGAACCTGGGCGGCCATGGCCGTTGTCACCACTGGGGCAATCATCGTGCTGGACGTGTATCTGCTGGCCGACACAGTACTCGGCTAGTGGCGTACAGCGCCCGTGCCTGACGTACGACGCCAACTGACACGCAACGTTAGGTCAAAATTCGCTGCCTGACTTTCTTGTCGTGCACAGCGCCGCGTCTCGCCACAGTCCACGCGTGCTGCCGCCGCGCCTGACTCTCCGGCATCGCCTGAATGCTCATGCCTGACGGATGTCGCGGCAGAGTGTGAAGCCGAAGGTGTTGATGCCATTGGCACTCTTCAAGAACACATCGCCGTCGTGCATATTGGCGATCGCCCGCACAATGGATAGGCCCAGGCCATGATGCAAGCCACTGCTGGTGCGCGCATCGTCGCCGCGATAGAACCGCTCGAATAATCGCGGTTTCTGATCCACTGGAATCTGCTTACCTTCATTGGATACCGAGATTCTGACGTGCTCGGTCGTTGTGTCGATCAACACGACCACTTCGCTATCCGGATCGGCATATTGCGTGCAGTTCGACAGCAGATTCGCAAGCGCACGGTGAAACAAGCGCCGGTCGACGCGTGCATGCGCGTCGCCCACGATCCGCACCGTCAACCGCGCATCGAGGAACAGGTGCTCCAGATACTCGGCTGTTTTGTACGCTTCCATGTTCAACGACACCTCATCGAGGTCCGCCGCGCGACTCCCATTATCGGCGCGCGACAGAAACAGCATATCGTTCACGATATTGCTCATGCGGTCGAGCTCTTCCAGGTTGGAAGCAAGCAGATCACGCATCTCGTCGACGCTGCGTGGATTGGCGAGCGCCACCTGCGTTTGCCCGATCAGGTTCGTCAACGGGGTGCGCAACTCGTGCGCCGTATCCGCGTTGAAGCCTTCAAGCTGGCGCCACGCGGCTTCGCGACGTTCGAGCGCATTGTTGAACGACACGGCGAGCTCGCGAATTTCGGTAGGCAAGTTCTCGATATTCAGACGCTTGCGTGGATCCTTCGGCGGCAACGCATTCGCCTGCTCACCCAGCTTGCGAACCGGACCCAGCCCCAGCTTGGCAATCCAGTAGCCAAATACCGCAACCAATAGGATGCCGAGCGTGGACGTGATCTGCATCACGCGTTGGAATTTTTCTTTGGTGTGCACGTAGTCGGTGGCATCGAGCGCGACCGCAAACTCAAGTGGGGGCCGGTCCGCGCTGGCGGGAATCGACCGCACCATCACACCCCAGATCTTCGGCGGATTGCCATCCTTGGTAAAGCCAAAATCATTGATCGGCACCTTGCCGTACACATCGAGTCCATCCCGCTCTGCCAGCCCGCCATAGCGATAGGTAGGATCGTCGCACTGAACCCAATAGCGCACCCGGCCGACTTCCGGCGCCATGCCGTCGAGCTTCTTGCGAACGGCATCCCATTCGGTGGGCGTATCCCGCTCGGAGATGAACGGCAGCAAAATCGAATGATGAAACGCCAACTCGGCGCGCACCTGATTGCGCACCGAATTGGAAAGCACGTTGTATGAAAAATAGGCGACGCCTGAGAACACAATCGCCGCCGTTACTGCAAACATGGCAGCCATGCGCCAGGCAATGGAGTTGCGGCGCATCATGCTGTCGCTTTGCCGCCCGTATTCAAGCGGGCTTCCAGTACGTAACCCATCCCTCTAACCGTGTGCAGCAACTTGTTGGTATACGGTGCGTCGATCTTCACGCGGAGTCGTTTGATCGCGGCTTCCACCACGTTCACGTCGCTGTCGAAATTCATATCCCAGACCTGTTCCGCGATCATGAGCTTCGAGAGCACTTCCCCTTGATGCCGGGCAAGCAGGCTCAACAGCGAAAACTCTTTCGCGGTCAATTCAAGGCGGTCGTTTGCGCGGGCAACGCGCCGCGCGAGAAGATCGATCGTCAAATCCTCAACCTGCAAGGTGGTCGCTTCCAGGCCCGCGCCTTGCCGACGTGTGAGCGCCTGCAAGCGGGCAACAAGCTCGGTGAACGAAAAAGGCTTCGGCAGATAGTCGTCGGCCCCTTTTTGCAGTCCGGTAACGCGATCGGTAACGTCGCCCCGAGCGGACAACATGATCACGGGCGTCGACTTGCGGCGGCGCAGTTGCTCCACCACGCTATAGCCGTTCAAGCCGGGGAGCATCAGGTCGAGCACGATAGCGTCGTAGTCGAACTCGAGCGCCAGATGAAGCCCGTCGATACCGGTGGATGCAACATCGACGGTATAGCCGATCTCGGTCAGCCCACGGTGAATGTAGGTAGACGTTTTTTCTTCATCCTCAATGACGAGTACACGCACAACGAAGCCTGCAGCAAAGTGCGCACGCCCCACGGGCGCGCGCTATGGGTTGATCATCAGCAAAAAAGAATACGCCACTTACGGCGACAGCTCACTGACTTTTGCCTGACAAAATTGTCAGCTTCAATCAGGCCTGCATGGCTTCGGTCGGGCCGGCATGACTTCGGACGGGCCTGGCGGAAGACCTAAAAACGGTGTCGCACGCCAGCGACCACTGTGCGGTTGCTCGCATCCCGATTGAACGCATAATTATCGCCGTACGACGTGTACGCATACAGATTCGTGCGCTGCGACAGGTTGTGGGTGAGGCCCACGCTGTAGATATTCATTGTGGCGTCGTCACCGGTCAGTAACGCCGAATTCGGATCCGACCGCTGCCACGACGACAGCACCGACGTTGCACTGCCCAACGGCACCGTCACCCCCACCATCGTGGAGTTTGCTTTGAAGCCACGTCGTAGCGCGAACGTGCCCAGATCGCCGTAATCGCCGCGATTTGGCGTGGTGCCCATGTTCTGCCCGATGAACCAACCGTCGCGGGTCTGCCCCCAGGCCAAACCCAGCTTCACCACTTGGAAGTCGTAGGTGCCGCCCAAGATGAGGGACTCGATCCGAGCGTCCGACTGCCCACCGATGGCAGCATTCGTGGGCGTGAACCTATCGTAGGCCGCAGCCGCGTAAACCGGCCCATTACTGTAGCGAAGCGCCGTCGTCAGCAGACGATTGTTGTCGCCGGTGCCAAAACCGGTTTGCTGACCATTGTTGCTCGTGCGCGTCGAGTCGGCATTGAAGCTGTAGCCCACACCAAACTGAATGCCGCCGATCGATGGCGACTGATACATGGCGAGATTGTCCAGCCTCATGGTGTTTGCTGCACTGAAGGTCGTGCCGATATTGGCCGTGCGAAACGATGTGCCGAAAGGACTCACCACATCGCCGATCCAGTCCGACGCCAGGTTCGTGCGGCGCCCCACTTCGATCGTGCCCCAGCTATCGTTGGCGAATCCGACCGTTGCACGCCGGCCGAACAATCGCCCGCCCTGCCCGGACTGCCCGCTGCTTGGATTGAAACCCGCTTCGAGGTTGAAGAGTGCACGCGTGCCGTTGCCGAGTTGTTCAACACCCCGCATGCCGAAACGCGATCCGCTGTTAACCCCGTCGACCAATCCCACACGACTTTGAGAAAAGCCGTTAGGACCATCCACAGATTCATAGCCAACCCCGACGTCCACCAGCCCGTATAACGTGACGGAACTCTCGGCGGCCTGTACGCCAGACCATGCAACAGCGCCTAATACGGCGCCGCAGATTTCTTTTCTCATGCGTCTTTCTCCCTGGCGAAATGATCGCCTGTTGCGTTCATCTCGATGGATTTATCGCGGCTGACGCGAAGGCTGCTGCTGAGCGGTACCGCCAATCTGCTTCGCACTCAGTTCGATGTAGTGCTGATACATCGCGCGATACTCGGGGCCTTCGATATTCGGCGTGCTCTCGGTGTGCCACGCATCGTCCAGCCCGGCGGCCTTCCACGCTCGCAGATCGGCTTTCACCGTTTCGCGCGTGGGCGTACTCGCCGACTGCACCGGGGTCGGCGCTTGAAACTGCGCGCTCGCCGAACCCATTGCGATGATGCCGACGAGGGCTGCGGGGATGAAATTCTTGAATCTGTGTTTCTTCACATGATCTCCGTAAGGATGAGTGGCCTGGATGGCAGCAACACGCGGATGACGTGTTCTCAGGCGCTCACTTTATGGATCCGTCACTGACCTCTACATGACCGTTTGCGGACATTTCTGTCAGGCGCGGCAAGCTGACAGAAATGTCGGTTCAACGTCCAGTTCGCGTCAGTCGCGTTTACGTAAAGTCGAGCCCATACCAAGTGTCGTCCCCGCGACCGTCGCGACTTTCGACTGCGTCACACCAACGAAATATCCGCCGCGTCGCAGGACGTTCGCCCAACCAGGAGCCATCCTCATGCGCCCGAACAAGTTCGACTTTTCAAGCACGCTCACTACCGAGGTCGCACACGCGACCCACCTACAAGGTGAATTTCCACAACGATCGTCTTATCGTGCGCATCACGACAGCACCGCGTTGGCGCACAACGAAATCCTTATCGAGGTGATGTATGCGGGCATGCGTCCGGGCGATATTCAATATGGCCAAAGCATGCATGGCGCGTCGATCCAGCCGTTGATTGGGCAGGAGACCATCGGACGCATCGTGGCGCACGGCCGCGCCGTATCGTCGTTCGCGCTTGGCGACATCGTGGGCGTGGGCGCTTTTGCGGCTTCATGCGGGCAATGCGATCGTTGCCTGGCGGGTCTCGCGCAGTATTGCCAGAGCGGTGCCGTATCGACCATCGATTATCAGCATGCGCACCATCCGATGCGCTCATTCGGCAAATCGACCACACACATCGTCGTCACCGAGCCGTTCGTCCTTCGCATTCCGCACAATGCCGACCTGGCCGCAACGGCGCCCCTGCTAGGCGGAGCGGCCGCCGTGTACTCGGCGATGGAACACTGGAAATTGGAACCGGGCCAGCAGGTCGGCGTGATCGGCATGGGCGGGCTCGGACACTTGGCGGTAAAACTCGCCGCGGCACGTCGGGCCAGTGTGACGGTATTCACCACATCGCCCGAAAAGAAAATGGATGCGCTGCGGTTTGGTGCGCGTGAGGCTGTCTTGTGGAACGACGAAGAAGCGTTCAGCAGATTGACCGACCGATTCGATGTATTGATATCGACTGTGCCGCAGTCTTATTCAGTATCGGACTTCATGGCACTACTGAAGCTGAACGGCACGCTGATCAATCTGGGGACGACTGAAGCACTGCAGGATTTTCCGGCGCCCAATATGCCGCGCGGCCGCCGCAGCATTGCGGAGTCGACTGGTGGGAGCGTGGTGGAGATGCAAGCGGTGATCGACTATTGCGTCGTGCACAACATCAAGCCCGAAATCGAAGTGATCAGACCGGATCAAGCGCTGGAGATATCGAATATCGCAGGAAGGACGCGCGCCCCCTATCGCTACGTGATCGACTTTGCCTTGGGACGGCGGCATTGAACCAAAAAAATGACCATCTTGACCTCCGACCAGACGTTCGACCATTAAGAATGGCAGCCGAGCGGCTGCCATTGATCGAACAAGAAACCCTCATTTATCCGATCGACATCAAACTGGCGTTCCCACCGGCTGCTGCCGTATTGATGCTCACCGATCGTTCGTGAATCAACCGGTCCATCACATACCCGGCACCATTCGCAAGCGCATCCGCCGTCAATCCCTGCACCGCCACGATCGCGCCATCGCGCTTGGCCACTCTCGCATTCAGCGTGCAAAGCGTATCGCCGTCACCCTCAAACAGCACCGCATCGAATGCTGCCGTATCGATCGCGCTCTCCGGCTCAACGCGAGCATTGCGATCGCCCTGCGCCGGCAAGCCCTTCACAAATGCCTGACCCGCAGCGGTATCCACAAAAATCGCGGCATTACCAGTCGCCGATACCGCCGCCCACTGCGCTTTCGCGCCAGCCTCGGTATCCGCCACACACAGCACCGTACCGCGTGGCACCCAGCGATAGAGGTTGTTCTCACCCGTGGGCCCAGGCAACGCCAACGGCTCCACCAGTGGCGACACGGATTGCGCCACAGGTGGCAGACCGGCAGGGCGCGTGGCCAGCAAACGGTACATGTACAACGGACCGCCCGCTTTGGGACCCGTACCCGACAGCCCTTCCCCGCCAAACGGTTGTACGCCCACCACCGCACCCACGATGTTGCGGTTGACGTACATGTTGCCGGCGTGGACGCGCGAAGTGACGTGCGCCACGGTTTCATCCAGGCGCGTATGCACGCCGAAGGTGAGGCCGTAACCCGAGCTGTTGATGTCGTCCAGCAGCGCATTCAAGCCGTCGCGCTTGTAGCGCAACACGTGCAGCACCGGACCGAACACTTCACGTTCAAGTGCGCCGAAATTCTCGATTTCGATGAGCGTGGGCGCCACGAACGTGCCTTGCTTGCACGTGGCGGGCAAGGCGATTTGATCGACGCGACGGCCGGCGGCTTTCATGGTGCTGATGTGGCGGTCGATGCCTTGGCGGGCGTCGTTGTCGATCACGGGGCCCACGTCAATGGACAAGTGATCGGGGTTGCCCACTTTCAATTCACGCATCGCGCCGCGCAACATCGTGAGTACCGTGTCGGCACTGTCTTCCTGCACACAGAGCACGCGCAACGCGGAGCAGCGTTGGCCGGCCGAATCGAAGGCCGAGCTGAGCACGTCGAATACGACTTGCTCGGTAAGTGCGGAGGAATCGACGATCATGGCGTTCTGGCCGCCCGTTTCCGCGATGAGCGGAATGGTTTGGCCGAAGTCGTCCAGGCGCGTGGAGAGGCTGCGCGAGATGATGCGCGCCACGTCGGTGGAGCCGGTAAACATCACGCCGCGTACTTCGGGGCGTGCAACGAGCCAGGCGCCCACGGTTTCGCCGCGGCCCGGCAGCAGTTGCACGGCACCGGCAGGCACGCCGGCTTCGCGCAGGATGCTGATGGCACGCGCCGCGATGAGCGGCGTCTGCTCCGCAGGCTTGGCGATCACGGTGTTGCCGGCTGCCAATGCCGCACTGACCTGCCCCATGAAGATGGCGAGCGGGAAGTTCCACGGGCTGATGCACAGCACGGTGCCCAAGGGGCGATGCGTGGCATTGTCGAATTCGCGTTCGGCCTGATCGGCGTAGTAGCGCAAGAAGTCCACGGCTTCACGCACTTCGGCGATGGCGTTGGGCAAGGACTTGCCGGCTTCGCGCACGATCAGGCCGAGCAGCGTTTGCATCTGCGATTCGAGCAGTTGCGCGGCCCGGCGCAGGCACAGCGCGCGCTCGGCCACCGGTGTCGACTGCCACATCGGTGCGTCTTGCGCCGCGTGCCGCAACGCGGCCGCGGCTTCCTCTTCCGTGGCTTCGATCACGTAGCCCACAGTGTCGCGATGATCGGCGGGATTGAGCACGGCGTTGGCGCGGGCATCATCCCAGGCGACGGCTGCGTCGCCCACGAGCGGCTGTGCGCGCCACGGCGCGGCGGCGCTGGCGAGCAATGCAGCGGCCAGCGAGCTCAGTCGATGTTCGTTGCTGAGGTCCAGGCCGGCCGAGTTGGCGCGAGCGCCGGACTGCGGCGTGCCATAGAGGTCGCGCGGCAGCGGGATCTTGTCATGCGGGGCACCCAACGGCACGATGCGCGCCGCGGTGTCGACGGGGTCGGCAATGAGTTCGTCGATCGGCACGGACTCGTCGCCAATGCGGTTGACGAACGAGGTGTTTGCCCCGTTTTCAAGCAGGCGGCGCACCAGATAAGCGAGCAGCGTTTCGTGCGTACCCACGGGCGCATAAATGCGGCACGGCCGGTTCATTTTGCCCTGTGCGAGCGGGCCGACGACTTCGTCGTAGAGACCTTCACCCATACCGTGCAGACACTGGAATTCGTACTGTCCGGGATAGTAGTTTTGTCCGGCCAACTGATACACCGCCGCAAGCGTATAAGCGTTGTGCGTGGCGAACTGCGGATACACCGCCTCGGGCGCCGCGAGCAATTTGCGCGAACACGCCAGGTAAGCGACGTCGGTGTACACCTTGCGGGTATACACGGGATAGCCTTCGAGGCCATCGATCTGGGCGCGCTTGATTTCGCTGTCCCAATACGCGCCCTTCACCAGGCGAATCATCAGGCGATGACGGCTGCGCTTGGCCAGATCGATCACATAATCGATCACGAACGGCGCACGCTTCTGGTAAGCCTGGATCACGAAGCCGATACCGTTCCAGCCCGCCAGATCGGCGTCGAAGCACAGCGCTTCGAGCAAATCGAGCGAGATTTCCAGGCGGTCGGCTTCTTCGGCATCGATGTTCAAGCCGATGTCGTAATGGCGGGCCAACAGCGTGAGTGCTTTCACACGCGGCAGCAGTTCGGTCATCGCGCGGTCGTATTGCGAGCGCGAATATCGCGGGTGCAAAGCCGACAACTTGATCGAGATGCCAGGGCCTTCGTAGATGCCGCGGCCCGCGCCGGCCTTGCCGATCGCGTGAATGGCTTGTTCGTACGAGGCGTAGTAACGCTCGGCGTCTTCAGCCGTGGTGGCCGCTTCGCCCAGCATGTCGTACGAGTAGCGGAAGCCCTTGGCTTCCATTTTGCGATTATTGGCCAGCGCTTCGGAGATCGTCTGGCCCGACACGAATTGCTCGCCCATCATGCGCATGGCGATGTTCACGCCCTTGCGTACGAGCGGCTCGCCGCCCTTGGAAATCAAGCGGGTGAGCGCGCGCGACAGGCTTTGCTCGCTGTTGACGGCCACCAACTTGCCGGTAAGCATCAAGCCCCAGGTCGCCGCATTGACGAACAACGATGGCGAGCCGCCCATGTGCGACTTCCAATCGCCGTGCGAAATCTTGTCGCGAATCAACGCATCGCGCGTGGCGCGATCGGGGATGCGCAACAGCGCTTCGGCCAGGCACATCAATGCCACGCCTTCCTGGCTGGAAAGCGAAAATTCCTGGATCAGTCCTTCAACGCCGCCGCCGGTGCGCTTGACGCGCAACGCTTTGACCAAACGCTCGGCAATGGCGTGGATCTTCTCGGGCTGCGGCATCTTGGCCTGGCCCAGCAAGAGCGGCACGCACTCTTGTTCGGGACGGCGATAGGCCGCCGTGATGGCGGCGCGCAGCACGGATTGCGGCTGCACATCCTGGCCGAACTCGAAAAACGGTGGGGTGATGGCCGCGACAGGTTCGTCGGCTTCATGGGCGGCAGCGATCTCGGCTTCGGTGCCCAGATGCGCGATCTCAGGCGGCAATTGGCCGCGTTCGATGCGCTCGATGTAGGCGATCAGTGCCTGCTTGTGCAACCAATGCGGGGTGCACTTTAGACGTTCGGAAGCGTCACGTAGGCGGTCGCGCAGTGCATCGTCAACCTTAACGCCCAATGTGGAGGTGGCCATTCGAAACCTGTAAGAAGCAGCTAGAAGTAAACCGCTATCTTACAGACCGGTACAACCCTTGGCTATTAGTGGTTAACCCTCTGTTCTAGAAGGTACAACCCGCGCTTTCCTACGAGGCCGAGGTGTGGCAGCCCGAGACCTGAGCGCTGCCCACACCGGAGGGCGTTGAACGCGCGCCGTTACGAATAGCGCCGGCAATGGTCAGTGCGAGATCCTGAACGGCCGTTTGATGGGCACGGACCAACCCGTCGATGCCCGGCCCGTCCGCCGCCACACGAACCTGTGTGCGGCAAAGCAACACGGGACCGGCAATATTGATAGGACGCAAGCGCCACGTCGCATCAACGATGGCCGCGTCGCCGAGCACTGAGTCAAAGCGGTTGATCGACGTTTGCACGCGCCACACGGGATCTTCACGCCCGGGTTTGACCGAGTCGACGTCCAACACACCCAAAGAACGGGTCAGGCCATCGGCCAGCGCATCGTGCAATTCGTCGGACAGCGGTGCCGTCCAGCGTTCGGAATACCGCGGCGTAATCGACCCCGCCGCATCGCGCAGCATGATCTGCGGCTGATCGACCTGCGACGGCACAGACACCGGCAGCACTTCGATCAGATAGTTGGGTGCGCCACCCGCCGGTGCAGAACGCGGCTGCGCTGCCGGCACCAGGGTGTAATAGTTCGCCGTGGGCGAGGCCGCGCAACCCGCGAGCAGCAAGGCGGCGGCGATCGTGCCGGCCGCGCCCGCCGGACGGCGCCAGGATTGGAAAGCGGAAAACAGCGTCGTCATCATCAATTCCTGACCCGGCCCGCGCCGGGAATATCGTCTTCACCCCGACCGCGAATCAGCGATTCGGGATTGGCTTGCAGGTAGTCGGACAAGTTACGCAGCGAACGGGCGGCGCGCGTGAGCTCCTGCATCGCCTTCTCGGTGTTGATCGGGATGGACGAATCCGGCGACATCAAACGGCTCAGATCGCCCAGCGACTTGCGGGCTTCCTTCAGCACGGCAGTCGCCTCGGGCGCCACTTGCTTGTCGAGACGATTCATCACGCGCGACGTGCTGGCCAGCGTGCTGCGCAGTTCTTCGCCAATCTTGTCGAACGGAATCTTTTCGATCTTGTCGACGATATTGGTGATTTGCTGCTGCAACTGATCGAGACTGCCCGGCACCGTGGGGATCGACATCGGGTTGGTCGACTTGTACTCGACGGGTTTTGTACCCGGGAATACGCCCAGTACAACGTAGAGCTGCCCGGTGAGCAAATTCGACGTGCGCAATTGCGCGCGCAAACCGTTATCCACCATGGCCCGCAACAGGCGATCACCCGGCAAACCGCCACCGGCTTCCGCGTCTTCACGCTCGGCCATCGCACGCATGCGCTCGTACACGCCACCCAAGCGCTGCGGGAACAAATCCGCATCGACGATGGCGAAGAAGCGTTTGGTCTTGTTGTCGAAATCCAGCGTGATACCCGACACCGAACCCAAAGTGATGCCATTGAAATCGATGGGTGCACCCACCGCGAGGCCGCGGATCGACTGATCGTAGCGCATGCGAATCGGGAACACTTCGCCGTCCGGTTTGGCTTTCGCTGCCGTTTCGGTGGCAAAGAGATCGAATTTTTTGTTGGCTTGTGCCGGTTGTGCGTTCTCTTCCACACTTTCAAACGCGACGCCGCCGATCGCGACCGAGAGCAGCGATTGTGTACTGACCTTGAAGCCCTCGGCATTGACCGAGAAGTCCACGCCGCTGGCGTTCCAGAAGCGGGTGTCGGTGGTGACGAATTTGTCGTTGGGCGCGTCGACAAAGATCTGGACGTTTACCGTGCGGCCACTGTCGTCGAGTTGATAACCGATTACGCGACCAACCTGGATGCGACGGTAGTACACGGGCGAGCCCACGTCGAGCGAGCCCAGGTCGCGCGAGCTGAGTGTGAAGCGCTTGCCGGGGCGATCGTAAGTCACCTCAGGCGGCGTTTCCAATCCGACAAACTCGGTTTTGGTGGCCCCCAACGATTCGGGCGCGCCCTCTTTCGCGTCTGTGCCGATGTAGGCGCCTGACAACAGTGTGCCCAAACCGGACACCCCGCTCAGGCCCAAGCGGGGTCGCACGACCCAGAAATTGGTGCCCTCGCGCGCGAGACTGGATGCATCCTTGGTGATATCGGCCGTGACGATGACCTTGCTGCGATCCTCACTCAAGCGGATCTTATTGACCGTGCCGATGTTCACTTCTTTATAGCGAATCTGCGTTTTGCCGGTTTCCAGGCCATCCGCCGATTCGAAAGTAATCGTAATTTGCGGGCCCGTTTCGAGCCAAGTGCGCAATACCAAGGAGAAGCCGGCGAACGCGGCCACGATGGGGATCAACCAGATCCACGACATCCGGCGCTTTTTGCGCACGACCGAAGGCTTGGCGGCCGTCACAGGCGAGCCGGTACGAGGAGCCTGCGCATCGGCAGGCGCCCCAGTCGTTTTTGGCGCAGAAGATTGCGCACTGCCGTCGGACGGTTCTTTGCCCGGCGGCGTAGGTGATTCAGCCACTATTGTCCTTCTTCTCTCTAAACCACATTACGCGTACGGCGTTTCCAATCCCGATGTTCGGGCATCCGGATCGGCCGATTGCGCCTCTTCCAAATCGTCGGCCGTTGCGTAGTCCCAAGCCCGGCGGGGATCGAAGCTCATCGCTGCCAACATCGTGACAATCACCACCATGCCGAAAGCGGCCGCGCCTGCTCCCGCACTGATCTGCATGAAGCCCTGGAAATTCGCCAAGGCGGCCAGCAGGATGACCACGAACACATCGAGCATCGACCATTGGCCGATCAATTCCACAATCTCGTACATCCGCGTGCGCTGCCGCAGGTTGCCGCCGGTGCGCGTCTGCACTTTCCATGCCAGCACCCCCAACGACAACAATTTCGTCATCGGCACGACCACGCTGGCCACGAAAACGATGGCGGCAAGATCCCAGGACCCGCCCTGCCAAAGTTCGATCACGCCACCCAGAATCGTGTGGGCGCTATCGCCCAGAAGACTATCGATCTGCATGACCGGCAGCACATTTGCCGGGATGTACAGCACCACGGCGGCCAACAGAAACGCCCATGTGCGGGTCAAGTGATCGGGTTTGCGGAAATGCACGTGCGCATTGCAGCGGATGCAGCGATGCGCGGCGGTTGCCTCCGGACTATCGGTGTCCGGGCCATCGCCATGGGAACGGTCATCGGTGTGGTCATGAGGGACAGCAATCGCCTGCACCTGCCCGCACACGTGGCACCCGGTGAGGGCCTCGCCCGGTCCGGCCGTGGGCACGTGCACCTCTGCCACACCTGCCTCTTCGGCGTAATGCCAGATGGTGTGCGGCGATAGACGTCCCACCAAAGTCAGAAATATCGTCAGGATGAAGAAGGCGCCCAATCCCACACCCGGTGCCACAGACGCCATGCCGGCCAGCTTCACAACCGATACCAGGACGCCGAGCAAAAACACTGGCACCATGCACCAGGGTCCAAGCACACCCAGCAGACGCAGCGAGGTTGAAAACCCGGGGGCCCGACGGCCCGCCGCGAGCGGCAGGAGCACCCAGGCGAGCAGCAGCAGTTGGAATAAGGGCAGCGCAAAGCCGGCGAGTCCGGTCATGATCGACACAATCTCGTGCCCCTGCCGCCAGGTGATCGAGATGGCATCGAGCAGGGTTGCATCCTGCGTCATGCCCTGCACGCTCATGGATGCAACCGGGAACGCATTTGCAATCGCGAACACGATCAAAGCCGTGGCGACCAGGGCGAGCCACTGCGGCGGCCCCAAAGCACTAAAGCGCCACAGTTGTGTGGCGCATCGGGTGCATGTGGCCGTCTCTCCGCGCGACAACACATGTCGCTGAAAAACGCTGCCGCAGTGCTCGCAGGCAATCAGCGACATGGGTCGCGGAGATTCACTCATCAATCGACCAGTTCAACTTCCTGTTTGTCGTTGGGCTCTTGAGAAGACTTTTTGGTCTTCTCGGTAAAGCTCAATACGACCTTGTCATTCTCGTCAAGATCGACGGTGACGACGCCGCCATCCACCAGCTTGCCGAACAGCAACTCATCGGCCAGCGCACGACGGATCGTGTCCTGAATCAGACGTTGCATCGGGCGTGCACCCATCAGCGGGTCGAAACCGACCTTCGCCAAGTGCGCACGCAGCTTGTCGGTGAATACCGAATCGACACGACGCTCATGCAACTGATCTTCCAACTGCATGAGGAACTTGTCGACAACCCGCAGGATGATCTCGCGCGACAACGCGCCGAACGGAATAATGGCATCCAGACGGTTGCGGAACTCAGGCGTGAACAACCGCTTGATCTCGCCCATCTCGTCGCCGGCAACCCGCGCATTGGAGAACCCAATGGACGGCTTGCTCATCATTTCGGCACCGGCATTGGTGGTCATCACCAAAATCACATTGCGGAAGTCCGCTTTGCGTCCGTTGTTGTCGGTCAGCGCGCCGTGATCCATGACCTGCAGCAGGATGTTGAATACATCCGGATGCGCCTTTTCGATTTCATCCAGCAACAGCACGCAGTGCGGTTGCTTCGTAATGGCCTCGGTAAGCAAGCCGCCCTGATCGAAACCGACGTAGCCCGGAGGCGCACCGATCAGACGTGAGACGGCATGGCGCTCCATATACTCGGACATGTCGAAACGAACCAGCTCGACGCCCAGCGTGAACGCCAGTTGCCGGGCCACTTCCGTCTTGCCCACGCCCGTGGGGCCGGAGAACAGAAACGAACCGATCGGCCGCTCCGGTTTGCCGAGACCCGACCGAGCCATCTTGATGGCTGCGGCGAGCGCTTCGATGGCTGCATCCTGACCGAACACGACCGTACCGAGATCACGCTCGAGCGTTGCAAGCTTGCTGCGATCGTCGCTGGAAACGGACTGCGGCGGAATACGGGCGATCTTGGACACGATATTTTCGATGTCCGTCTTGCCGATCACTTTCTTCTGACGCGAACGCGGCAGCAGACGTTGCGCAGCACCGGCCTCATCGATAACGTCGATCGCCTTATCCGGCAGATGACGATCGTTGATGTGGCGCGCCGACAACTCAGCCGCGGCAGTCAATGCTGCGGCCGAGTAGCGCACGTTGTGATGCTCTTCGAAACGGCTCTTCAAGCCGCGCAGAATTTGAACGGTCTGCTCGACGCTCGGTTCCGGCACGTCGATCTTTTGAAACCGGCGCGACAGCGCGTGATCCTTCTCGAAAACGCCGCGGAACTCGGTGTACGTGGTGGCGCCGATGCACTTGAGTTGCCCTGACGACAGTGCCGGCTTGAGCAGATTGGACGCATCCAGCGTGCCGCCCGACGCGGAACCCGCACCGATCAGCGTATGAATTTCATCGATGAAAAGAATCGCATCGGGATTGGCGCGCAGCTGCTTGAGCACGCTCTTGAGACGCTGCTCGAAATCGCCGCGATACTTGGTGCCGGCCAACAGTGCACCCATGTCCAACGAGTAGACTTGCGCCGCCTGAAGAATTTCAGGCACTTCGCCACGCGTGATCCGCCATGCCAAGCCCTCGGCGATCGCGGTTTTACCCACGCCCGCCTCACCCACCAGCAAAGGATTATTTTTGCGGCGGCGGCACAACACTTGAATCACACGCTCGACTTCGTTTTCGCGACCGATCAATGGATCGATCTTGCCGGCCAGGGCCGCGCCGTTCAAATCGGTCGCAAACTGATCGAGCGCGGACTGACGCGACTCGCCGGACTCTTCACCATTGGCTTGCGGCTCTTTCTGCGGCATCGCGGCTTCCGATTGGGGCTGCTTGGTGATTCCGTGCGACAAGAAATTGACGACGTCCAAGCGTGTCACACCCTGCTGTTGCAGGTAATAGACCGCATGAGAGTCTTTTTCACCGAAGATGGCGACCAGCACATTGGCGCCAGTGACGGGCTTTTTGCCCGTACCGCCCGCCGACACGTGCATGATGGCGCGCTGGATCACGCGCTGGAATCCCAGCGTCGGCTGGGTATCCACCTCGGTACCGGCGGGGATCACGGGCGTGTTTTCGCTCACGAACTGGCGCAGATTACGGCGCAGATCATCCATGTTGGCGGCGCACGCACGCAGCACCTCGACCGCGGAGGCATTGTCGAGCAACGACAGGAGCAGATGCTCGACGGTTATAAATTCATGTCGGGCCGATCGGGCCTCGACGAAAGCCATATGCAGGCTGACTTCAAGCTCTTGGGAAATCACGCTTCCTCCGTACACTTCGAAGCGGACAAACAGCACATCCGAAAAAAACGCCGCTTAAATGATGGCATTGATGAATCCTATTCTATGCCGATCATGGCGCAACGCCAGCGATTTCAAAACTGACCCGGTCGTACCGCCCCTGCCGATCCATCACGGTCAGTGCATAACGACCATTCTGTCTTAACGACACTGTATACGATTGGCCGGCTTGCGTTTGCCCGACCACCTTGCCGTCCAGTATCCACCATAACGTATCGCGGCCGCCCTCAGCCTGAACGCTTACATCCACTTGCGCCAGGCCCGGTACGGGTCGCAGCCGCGAACCTTCGGATATGCCTACCAACCTCAGAGGCGCTTCGTTAGCCTCCGCGTATCCTGCAAATGCGGGCGGAACCGTGCTATTCAAGGCCCAGGCCGTGCGCGGCGATGCACAGGGCTGGGCGATCGTCACGCGTTGGCCACCCGGCCAGCACACGGTGGCCACCGATACCGTATCGGGCCGCACGCGCGCCTGCAAAGACCCTTCAGGCAACGCGGCCACGATGTCCTGCAACAACGGTGCGGCCACGTTGGCGCCGAAAAACCCAGGGTTTGGCGTGCCGTCGGGCCGGCCGACCCACACGCCCAACGTCCATTTGTCCGTCACCCCGATGGCCCAGGCGTCGCGAAAGCCGAAGCTCGTACCGGTTTTCCAGGCGATGCGGCGGCCGGATGACCCGGCTGCATAAAATGGACGATCGGGATTACCCCCACCCTCGAGAATGTCGCGCACGATCCACGCCGCGCCCGGGCTCAAGATCCGCGATTCGCGCATGGGGTCGTGCGGCGACAGACGCGGTGTGCCGGCCAAGCCCTCACGCGCCAGGCCGCGATAAGCGCCTACCAATTCTTCCAGCGTGGTGCCGCCCCCGCCCAGGATCAAGCTCAGGTTGGGCTGCGCACCGGCCGGCATGCGCAACGGCAGGCCGCCGGCCATCAGGCGCCCGGCAAAGCGCGTGGGCCCAACGCGATCAAGCAGATCGACGGCCGGCACATTGAGCGATCGCTGCAGCGCCTCGGCCACGCTGATCGGACCTGAAAACGACGCTTGGAAGTTGCCGGGCGCATAGCCTTCGAATGACATCGGCACGTCAAGCAGCAGGCTTTCGGAATGGATCAGGCCATCTTCCAAGGCCATTGCATACAAGAACGGCTTGAGGGTGGAGCCGGGTGACCGCACGGCACGCACCATGTCGACATGGGCCGCGCGCGAGTCGTCGCCGAAGTCGGCCGAGCCGGCATAGGCCTTGATCTCGAGCGTATCGTTATCCATCACCAACGCCGCCATCGATACGTGCGGCGGCAACGCATCGACGCGATCGAGCAGCATGCGCTCCACCGTGAGCTGCGCGTCCATATCGAGGGTGGACACGACCACGTCCGGGCGCGTGGGATCGGCGCGCTTGCCCGTCATGCGCAAGCGCTGCGCGGCCAAGGGAGCCACGAAGCGGCCGCGCAACGGCGGGCTGACGACGTTTTCAATACGTGCGTCGACCGCCTGCGCCTCGGTCCACTGGCCGAGCTCGACCATCCGCGCGATCACCTTGTCGCGCGCAGCTTGCGCCAGTTCGGGATGACGATCGGGGCGCAAGCGCGACGGCGCCTGCGGCAATGCGGTCAACAGCGCAGCCTCAGCCGGGCTCACGTGCGCAATCGATTTGCCAAGCCACATCCGCGACCCCATCTCAGCGCCTTCGACGATGCCGCCCATGGGTGCACGTGCCAGGTAAAGGCCGAGGATCTCATCCTTGCTGAAATGCAGCTCGAGTTGCACGGCACGCCACATTTGCCGCACCTTGGTGGACAACGCGCGCGACGGCCGCGCCCCAAGGTCGGGGTCCACCAGCCGCGCCACTTGCATCGTCAGCGTCGATCCGCCGGACACGATGCGCCCTGCCCCAACCCACTGGCCTGCCGCACGCAGCAACGACAGCGGGTTGATGCCCGGATGCCAGTAATACGCACGGTCTTCATAGGTGAGCAGCGTCTGCAGGTACAACGGCGAGACGTTGCTCACGCCCACCGGATACCGCCAGACGCCATCGCGCGATGGGTAGTTGCGCAGCGGCGTGCCGTCGGCCGCCACCACGACCACCGCCCCATCGGTATCGATGGCCGGTAGCGGATCGAGAGCGTCGGCGGTATAGAGCCCGGCCGTCACAACCGCTGCAATCGCGACGCCCACGGCAGTGCGTTTTATCCACGCCCGTCTTCCGCGATCGGGCGACGGGTGGACGCGGCGACCCGGCGGCAGTTCCGGCTTCGACACCGGCTCCGACACCGGTTTCACTGCCGCCTTCACCGCGCGCACGCCACGTCAACGCGCCAGGTTCAGCGCGCCGCGCGGGCGGTGCGGTCGCGGATTTCGACCGGACGCCACGCGTCGCCCACACCGCGCAATTCGGGGCGGTACATGTCTTCGGCTTCCACGGCGGGCACCGAGTAACGGCCCGGCGTCACCACGCGCAGCATGTAGAACACATCGACTTCACCGCGGCCCAGTTCGACGGCCGCCACGTAGCGGTCATCGCGGAATTCGCGGTGCTTGATGCGCGCATCGCTGAAGGTTTCGGCCACACGCTTGCCGCCGATCGTCCAGTCGGCCATGTCCGGACTTTGCGACAGATTCATGTTGTCGATTTCCATTCCGGCGGGCACACGATCGACCACCAGCGCGTTCGGCATGGCGGTGCGGGCCTGCGCATTCACACGCACGACGAGAATGTCGCCGGTGGTGAGTGCGCCGCCGTTCCACGGCGTGCCATTCGGCAGATACCACGTGCGCTTGAGCTGGATGACATCGCGGCGCGACGCAGGCGCCGTGGTGGGCACGCCGGACACATCGAGCTCGGCGAACACAGGCTCGCTGCCGGTGTTGACCAGTTGCAGGGTGCTCAGTTCTTCCGGCTTGAGCGTCAACGTGCGATCGGTACGGCTTTCGAGAATCTGCTGTCCGCTCCCCGATGCGACCGTCAAGGCCCAAGGTTTGCCTTCGCCGCCGGCGGCGCGGGCCGCCATGACCAAGGCAAGCTGCTCCTGCGTCGACAGATATTGACGGCGACCCACGCGATCCGAAAGATCGGTGAGCCACACTTCGCGGCGCGCTTCGAGCAGTTTGTATTGCACCGCCAAGGCATACGACAACGCCAGATCGCGCGTATTCGAGCCGTAGTCGCCCAGCCAGTCTTCGCCGCTGTAGGTATTGCCGTTGCGCGGAATGCCGTAGCTGCGCGCTTCGGCCATCGTGGCGGCCTGCTGCGAACGCGGCTCGTCGCCGAGCAACTTGAACGCCGCGGCGAACTGCACCAACGGCAGTGGCGAGCGCGCGCGCAATTGATAGTTGTCGAAGAGCGTGCGCAAGGTGGAGAGCGGCGCACGCTTGTCTCGCGCCAACACCAGCGCGGCAGCCGCGTAGCTGGCGAAGCGGCGATGATCCTCGCGCAAGACGCTATCGTCACCGCTGGCAACATTGCCGTTGATCATGGCCATCTGCAAACGCTGCGACCAGGTGCCAAAGACGTTGGGGGCCTGCTGCACCTGCTCGAGCAACCAATCGCGCGACCGCGACAGATCGCGCTCGGAGACGTCATAGCCGCGGTCGCGTGCGTCCTGCATGAAGCCCACGGCATAGGCCGTCAGCCACACATCGCGCGACCCTGCATCGCCCCACAACGAATAGGCGCCTGCGGCATTACGCATGCCGGCCAGACGTTCGATCGCACCGCGCACCTTGCTGGCGCGCGCGGCATCGGTGAAGCCCTTGATGGCATAGCGCTCGGCAGTGGGTTCGTCGATCACCAACCACGGGAACGACGCGCTGATGGTTTGCTCGGTGCAGCCGTACGGATACGACAACAACTCGCGAACCTGGCGCGCCATATTGATCGGCGGCTTGGACGACACGGCAAGGCTGGCGGTGAGCGTGTCGGGATACAACCCGGCCAACACTTCCGGCGGCAACGGCACGGATTCGCCGGGTCCGACGCGCATGCGGCGCACGACACGCTGGGCGGCGTATGCGGGTTGCACCTGCAACACCGATTCGCGCACGATGTGAATCGGCTTCGGCCCACCCGCAGCGTCGACCGTCAAGTGCACCAGCGCCAGACCATTGGCACCCAGCGTGGTGGCTTCGAAGCGCACGGTCGTGCGTTGCTTATCCGCCAACTTCACGGTCCGGGTACCGTCGGCGATGGCCAGCGGACTATCGGCACGCAGATTGACGGTGACCGTTTGCGCGGCACCGCTCAAATTGGTGAGATCCAGCGCCACTGCAGCGCGGTCACCCGGCGTGATGAAGCGCGGTGTATTCAGTTCGGCCACGATCGGTGCGGCCACGACCATTTCGGCATCGGACGAACCGTACTGATCTTCGGTGAAGGCGACGGCCATCAGGCGCAATGTGCCGTTGAAGTCGGGCAGATCGAGCGGAATGCGGGCACGACCTTGCGCATCGAGCGCAACGGGTCCCGAAAACAGATCGACCAACTTGACCTTCTTGGGCAGGCTGCGGCTGTTGCCGCGCATGGCAGCGTCACCGCCCCACTTCAGGCGCCCCAACGTGCCATCCATTTTCTCGATCAGCTTGCCGTACATATCCAGCCAATCGGCGGCATAACGGTGTTTGCCGAAGAAGAAATCGAACGGATCAGGCGTGCGGTACTGCGTGATGTTGAGGATCCCCACATCGACGGCAGACAAGGTCACGTGTGCGGTTTTACCCGCCACACCCGGCACGCTGATCGCGACCTCGGTGCGCTTTTCGGGCTCGACTTTCGTTGCGGCGTCGATCTTCACATCCAGTCGGCGTGCGGCATTGTCAAGCGGCAGATGGGTGATGCCCACGGCACGGGCCGGGGTTACCCGATCGCCTGCACTCCCCGGACGGAACACGACGGCGCTCACGTAAAGATCGGGACGCTTCCAGGCCGCATCGAGCGGAATTTCCACATCGGTGCCGGTCGCCTTGGCATCCACCCACTTCGACCACAACAGGCGGTCGCTTTCAACGGTGATCAAGGCTTGGCCATCGTGCGGCGGCGTGAAATTGAGCATCACCGATTTGCCCGGCGTGGCCGGGAGGTTGGTCAACTTCATCTGTACGCGGTCAGGGCGATTGCCCACGGACTCGGCATCCTGCGCGCCCCAGCCAGCATAAAAGCGATAGCGCGCGGTGAGGCCGGTTTCGGGATCGCGCACTTCAAGACGGTAGCGACCGTAACCCACAGGGACCGACAGCGGCGTGCGCGCATCCAGATCGATAGTGCGAGAATCGAGCAGATCTTCGGTCTCGGTGTAGCCACTGTTCCACCCGCGCTGATCGTCGTAGCGCCAGTAATACCGGCGCTCTTCGCGGAACATGCGCACTTGAGCGCCCTTGATCGGCGCCACCGCGCCGTCGGTACTCACACGGATCAGTTCGAACGCAGCGGCGGTGCCTTCACGCGTCACGTTGCGGTCGAACAGCGGCCGCACGCCGATCAATTTGTCGGCGGGCCAGAACGTGCTTTCGATGGAGCGCACCACGGGGCGGCCACCGGATTCGAGCAAGCTGGCAGACACGCGTACCTGCATCGGCGAGTGCGCGTCGGTCAGGCCGGGATCAACCTCCAACTCGCCCGCGCCGGTGTCGTCCAACTCGGCTTCCGGCAAATCGGCCGATGTGCGGGTGTCGTCGTCGGCCACATCGCCAAAGATGAAACCCGGCCAGGTATCGGGCAAGGCTTCCTTTTGGCGGCGTACTTGGTAACGCGACAGCAAACGATTGCCGGCCGCCGGGGCACCATACAGATAGTCACCCTGCACGGCGATGGTCAACGTGTCGCCGATCCTGGGCGTTTTGTCGGCTTGCGTGAGCGCGAGCTTCATACGCTCGGGCAGAAACTCTTCAACCTGGAACGTCCAGGATGCATCGGGTGCCCGTGCGCCGGGATCGACGCGCAACTCCAACGTCCAGGTGCCGGTTTGGGCATCGGCGGGCAGGCTGATTTCACGCTGCACGTAACCGGCGATCTTCTCCTGCGGCGACCACAACGACGTTTGCACGACGCGACCATCGGCGCGCTTGAGCGTGGCGGTGAGCGGCGCGGCGGGCATGATGCGGCCGTCGGCATCGCGCGGCAGGATCGAGACATTGAACTGCTCGCCCGGGCGATACAGGGCACGACCGGAATACACGAAAAGACTGGTGTTGCGCGAAGGATGACCGCCAAGCGAATACTCGGACATGTCCAATGCCGGCTCGCCCAGCGCGAGCACGGTGGTTTCCTTGCCGCGCGAGGCACGCACGAGACGGGCACGCTCGAAGTCGCCATCGAAACGCACATGCCCCTGCGCATCGGTGGTGGCGTTGGCGAGCGCTTTGGCATCGCCGTCCACGATCTCGACGCGTGCACCTGAGATCGGGTTGCCGGTTTTGAGCGACACCGCGAAGGCTTCGAGCCCGCCCTGATAACGGCGGGTATGCAGACCGATGTCGGTCACGTAGAAGTAAGTGACCTGATACTCGTAGCGAAAGCGTCCCGGCTGGCTCATCACGGCGATATAGATGCCGGGTTCCTGCAGTTCCTTGATCGTTTCGACCGGCAGGAACGTCACATGGCGACGATTGGGCTTGTCGTCAGTGACGAAACGGCCTTGATAGACACTGGTGGTGAGCGTATTGAGGCGGTCGAGATCCCAATTTCCGACCAGCCCCTTGAGCGAAGTGGTGCGATCGTCGTAGTCGCCGTAGTCCTCTTCGTCGTCGGCTTCGCTCTCGTCTTCATCGGTGGCCGTTTGCGCGCCGCCGGTCACACCGAGCACTTTCTCGTACAAGGCTGGCGCCTTCTCGGGCGCCACACGCAGGAACTGCACATCCACTTCGGGCGTATTGACAGTCGTGATCGGCAAGCCGCCGTTCTGACCCGCCGGTAGAACCACGCCGCGGCTGGAGAAAAAGAACGCCGGCGCCATGGCTTCGGTGGCCACCACGCAGTTCACGGGCGCTTTGAGCGTGACCTTGTCGGCCGCAGCGGGCAGGTTGCCGCGCAACGAAATCGCATAGCGGTGGTCGGGTGAGACATACGGGAAATAGATCGTGCGCGGATTGTCGCTCACCACCCAGTTGCCCTCGATGCGCTTGCCCTTTTCGCCCGCCGCACCCGCCGTAATCTTGCCGTTGGACGCGTTGGCCTCACTACCCTCGTCGCTTTGCGACTTGGCCTGGCCCAGATCGACCACTTCGAGGAACGACGAGAGGTCGTTGCGGCGGTCGACAGGCTGCGTGAAGCTCACGGCCAAAGCCAGCGTATCGTTGAATTGGCGCGCCTGGCATTGCAAGGCGGCAAACGGATCGGGGGTGCCCGCGGCAATGGTGGCCGACGATGCGGGGGTGCCGCCGTCGGCAGCGGCGCTGGCGGCAGGCGTCGCCGGGGTTATGGTGCCGCGAGCGGCATCGCGTGGCCCATCCGCTGTTGCGATCGCCGGCGCTGTGGGCGCATCGGTGCGATCTGATTTCTTACCTGCAAGCCATCCACCTACGCCTGCAACGGCCACGACAACGACGGCCGCGACCAGCAGCCCACCCGACTTGCGATTCAGCACCGTGTGCTCTCCTCAGATGCAACCGGTTATCAGGCCGGCGCACGTTTCCCAACGGCCCGGCTTATGCCAGGTCCGCAAATGACAAGTCGATCATGCGGCTCCCCAGCCGCGTCAGACCGGCTCCATGATGCATTGCAGCGGGTGCTGGCGTGCATGCGCATACTGCGCGACCTGTGCAATTCGCGTTGCCGCCAGATCGCGGGGATACACCCCACACGTCCCCCGCCCATCGTGGTGGACGCGCAGCATGATGCGCGTCGCTTCCTCTTCATCCTTGCCGAAAAACTTCTTCAGCACTTTGACGACGAACTCCATCGGTGTGTAGTCATCGTTCAAAAGCACGACCTGATACATAGGCGGTGGCGCTGTGCGCGCCGCCTCTTTTTCAACGATCAGATCCTGCTGGTTGTCGACACTGGTATTCATAGGGAGATTATTTTAAGGAATTGCCGGAAGATCGGTGGACCACTGCAACATTTTTACACTTGGGATTCGGACTTTCCATACTTGACGCCCGAAATAAAACAAGCGCATGATCAGCCGACTCTTTGTTTCAGTTGGATTGCGCTCGCTTGAGCCTCGGGGAAACACGGAAAAACCAGGGCGGAAATGTCGGGAGAGGACGAAACCGCCGTGGCCTACAGGATCAGATTCAGAAGAGGCAGTTCGCATGTCAGACACGCCCGAAACCCAATCTGGGGACAATCCCAAATCGACCGGCACGGTCAAATGGTTCAACGACGCAAAAGGCTTCGGCTTCATCACTCCGGATGACGGTGGCGAAGACCTGTTTGCGCATTTTTCGTCGATCCAGATGAACGGCTTCAAGACTTTGAAAGAGGGCCAAAAGGTCGCTTTCGAGATCATTCAAGGCCCCAAGGGCAAACAAGCCCTGAATATTACGGCGGCTTGACGGCAACCGTGCCGTTTTGCCGTCGACACGGCCCTGACCGCGCGTCGGGGCCGTGGTGTATTCTGCCGATCCAAATCATTCACCAGGGGTCACCGCAGTGATGCGCCGACTTGAGTTTCTTCGCCCGATCGCCCTGGCGGCCTTGGCCGCCCTGTCCATCGCAAGCCCGGCCGCGGCGCGCGCCGAGCCGCCGGTACTTCCGATCACCGAGTTGTCCGCCGGGATCCACGTGATCCGGGCCGAGGTGGCCAATACGCCAGATAAACGCAGCACCGGTTTGATGTTCCGCCAGGAGCTTGCACCCAATCACGGCATGTTATTCGTTTTCGACGAACCCGACCGGCAATGCTTCTGGATGCGCAATACGCTGCTGCCGCTGTCGATCGCGTTCATCGAAGATGACGGCACGATCGTCAATATCGAGAATATGGCGCCGCAAACCGAAGATGCCCACTGTTCGCGCAAGGCCGTGCGCTACGCGTTGGAAATGGAGCAAGGCTGGTTTGCGGCCCGTGGGATCACGCACAACCAGAAGGTCGAAGGGTTGCCTTGACCCCCGCCGCAAGCGGCGAGCGCCGCTGCCGGCATCCATTACATATCGGCTGATCGTCGCCCAGGCGGCGCTGCAGCCATAAAAAAACCGCGCTGGCTCAGACACCAGCGCGGTTTTTTTTCGATGCGCTCAGACGCGCTCGACGATCAGCGCAATACCCTGCCCCACGCCGATGCACATCGTGCACAAGGCGTAGCGCCCGCCTGTGCGATGCAACTGGTTGACCGCCGTCATTACCAACCTGGCACCGCTGGCACCCAGCGGGTGACCCAGCGCAATCGCGCCGCCATTAGGATTGACACGGGGATCGTTGTCGGCCAGCCCCAGATCGCGCATCACCGCCAAACCCTGGGCAGCAAACGCTTCGTTGAGCTCGATCACGTCCATCTGATCGAGCGTCAACCCCGTCTGCGCCAACACCTTACGCGTGGCAGGTGCCGGGCCCATGCCCATGATGCGGGGGGCCACACCGGCGGTGGCCATGCCCACCACCCGGGCACGCGGCGTCAAGCCGTGGCGCGAGATGGCGCTTTCACCCGCCAGCAATACCGCAACGGCACCGTCATTTACACCCGATGCATTGCCGGCCGTCACCGTGCCACCCTCTTTGACCACACCCTTGAGCTTGGCCAGCGATTCGAGGGTGGTGGCACGCGGGTGCTCGTCACGCGACACCACCAGCGGATCGCCCTTTTTCTGGGCGATCGACACCGGTGCGATTTCGGCGTCGAAGACACCATCGGCCTGTGCGCGCGCGGTTTTTTCCTGGCTCGCCAACGCAAATCGGTCTTGATCTTCCCGACCGATATTGAACTGCTCGGCCACGTTTTCAGCGGTTTCGGGCATCGAATCGACCCCGTATTGCGCCTTCATCAGTTTGTTGACGAAGCGCCAGCCGATCGTCGTGTCGTAAATGGCGGCCTGGCGGGCAAAGGCGGATTCGGCCTTACCCATGACGAAGGGCGCGCGGCTCATGCTTTCAACACCACCTGCCAGCATCAGGCTGGTTTCGCCTGAACGAATGGCGCGGGCCGAGGTGCCGATGGCATCCATGCCGGAGCCGCACAAGCGGTTGATCGTGGAACCGGGTACGTCAATGGGCAATCCCGCCAACAAGGTGGCCATATGGGCGACGTTGCGGTTGTCTTCGCCGGCCTGATTGGCGCATCCGAAGATCGTGTCGTCCAGCGCGTCCCATTGCACGCCAGGATTGCGGGCCATCAGCGCCTTGATCGGGATGGCTGCCAAATCGTCGGCACGTACGCCGGCCAATGCACCGCCGTACCGGCCGAAAGGCGTGCGGATTGCATCGCAAATAAAAGCATCTGTCGTCATGAGAACGTACCGCCAATGAGCCGAAGAAGGCGCAGATCTTAAGACACATCGCACCTGAACAACTATCCGGCCGCGCCCCCGTGTCCAACCTGCGGACACGACCGGTACCGTCCGGCACCGGTCAGAACAACGGGTGCGTCGTGCCGGACGAAGGCGGCAGCGCGTCGGGGGCCGCCTCGGTTGCGTCGTCGCCACCATGGGGCGTCACGACCTTGACGTCGGCCGACCCCTGGCCCAACTGGAGCGCCAACGCCTGACCCTTTTTGAGTGCGCCGCCATCGCGCACGATGGCCCCTGACGCGTCGCGCACGATCGCATAGCCGCGGGCCAGGGTGTTTTGCGGGTCGAACGCACGCAAATGGGCCACCGCACCCTGCAGGCGTTTGGCGCGATCGGCCACCTCGCGCTGTTGCGCACGGGCCAGACGCTGCATTGCATCGATAAGACGGTCGCGCGCTCGGTCGCACTGCGGCGTGCGATGGCGCAACCGCTGCAAGGCCAGCGCCAGCCGCGATTGCCGCTGACCGTCGGGGCGGTGCCAGGCTTGCGCCAGCCGCCGATTGAGCACGGTCAGGCGTTCCCGTCGCTGCGCGAGGCGCTCACCGGGCGAGGTCAGACGCGCCGCCATGCGATCCAGACGCTGCGCGGCATATTCGAGACCCCGCTGCTGGGCGCGGCGCATCGCATGGGTGACTTGATTCAATTGCTCGACCAACACGCGGCGATCTGTACATGCCAGTTCGGCGGCGGCCGTGGGCGTGGGTGCGCGCAGGTCCGCAATGAAGTCGGCAATCGTGAAATCGGTTTCATGGCCCACGCCCGAGATCACCGGTATGGCACTTTGCGAGATCGCGAGCGCCAGCCCTTCGTCGTTGAATGCCCACAGATCCTCGATGCTGCCCCCGCCGCGCACGAGCAGGATCGTGTCGGCCTCTGCCCGGCGGTTGGCCTGGACGAGCGCATCGATCAGCCGGCCCGGCGCCTCGGCACCCTGGACGGGCGCCGGATAAATCACCACGCGCACATGCGGCGCGCGGCGCTGCAGGGCCGTCAGTACATCACGCAGCGCGGCTGCCTGAAGCGAAGTGATCACACCCACGACGCGGGGAATGGCTGCAATCGGACGCTTGCGCTCGGGCTCGAACAATCCTTGCTCGGTGAGTTTTTCCTTTAACCGCAGAAACTGCTCATACAAGTCGCCCTGCCCTGAACGCCGCATGGCGTCTACCTGTAATTGGTAGTCGCCACGTGGCTCATACAGCGAGACTCTGGCGCGGATATCCACGCGGTCGCCCACCCGGGGCGTAAAACCAACGGTGGAGGCGCGTCCACGAAACATCACGCTGCGCACTGTGGCGCGTGCATCTTTCAGTGTGAAATACCAATGCCCAGACGCAGCCGCCGTGAAATTGGAGATTTCTCCACGCACCCAGGTTGGCGGCAGAGAAGCGTCCAGAAGGCGCGCCACGGCGTTATTGAGTTGCGCAACCGACAGAATTTCGGGGGTTTGCGCGTCGTCATTGACCTGAAATGCAGGTGTCATAAGGCTTTCCGAGTCGAAGCTGTCCACAGGCAGCGTAAAGCGGGCTAGATGATAACGCGGACGGGACCGTCCCCCACAAATCAGCGGGAAACCGCGCAATTTGATGACAACCCATTGATTTATAACTCTATTTATTTACACGACTGATCGGTAAAAACTACCAAGACAATCCGATGACAAGCACAGTCACCCCGACACAGGGACTTTTGCACAGCATTATCCACAGCTTGTCAGCGATGTAAGGTTCACTCGCCCCGGAAAGTCCGGTTCGGCAGAAGCAATTTGATAAATTTGGCAGGCTTTGCGCAGAAGTTAACCAATGTGTCATGATCGTTTCTGGTTATCCACAGCCGCAGTGGAGAACTTGCCCTCCCGTGCCGTTCGCGCCTAGGCGGGTCGGCCTCTGCGGTTCAATGGGCAAAATCTGACCGCCAAGCGGCACTTCTACGCTGTGTATACTTCGCGCGATTCGCGCCCGTTTCAGAGGACAGTTTCGTGCTAGCCATCATCCAAGCTGCCGGATGGCCCATCTGGCCACTCCTGGCATTATCGATCCTGACATTGGCGCTCATCGTCGAGCGCGCCATCAGCTTGCGTACGGCGCACGTGGCGCCGCGCCAGCTTCCCCGCCAGGTTGCCGAGATGCTGCGTAACGGCCAGGATTCGCCCGATGCGCTGTTGCGGCTCGAACGTCACTCCGCGCTGGGCCAGATCCTCGCCGATGTGCTGCGGGTACGCCATGAACCGCCTGCCTTGCGGCTGGCCGCAATCGAAGACACGGGTCGCGACGTGGGCCGGCAACTGCACCGCTACATCGGTGCGTTGGGCACGATCGCGGTGGTGGCGCCGTTGATGGGATTGTTCGGCACGGTGGTCGGCATGATCGAGATTTTTGGCGCTTACTCCCCTGCGGGCGCCGACCCGGCCCAGCTCGCCTATGGCATTTCCGTTGCCCTCTACAACACCGGCTTCGGCATCTTGATCGCGATCCCGGCAACGGCCTTTCATCGTATCTACCGCAGCCGCGCCGACAATCTCGTGGGCGACCTCGAGCGCGAAGCCTCGCGCCTGCAACGCGCGAGCGATCTGGCGGCGCAATGAATTTTCGACCTCGCCACCGTGCAGACGATACGTTGGACATCAATCTCGTGCCGCTGATCGACGTGCTGCTCGTGATGGTGATTTTCTTCGCCGCCACCACCACGTTCACGCGCGACACGGCGCTGTCGGTCGCGTTGCCGCAGGCACGCAGCGAAATCGAAGCGGCGCCGCGCATCGAGTTGGCCATCAGCCATGATGGCCGCTACGCACTGAACGGCGCGCTGGTCGACCCCGGTTCTACCGATGCCATCGCGCAGGCCATGCGCGGCGCCATCGTGGCCAACCCCGCCGCCGTGCTGCTCGTGCGGGCTGACGGGCAGGCCAGCCATCAATCCGTCGTCACCGCGATGGAAGCGGCTCGGCTGGCCGGTATTTCCCGGGTGGATTTTGCCGCTCAGAGGGCGCCGTGACCGGAATGTCCGCAGCGTGGCTGGCGCGGCAATGGCAATGCAGGGGATGGGTGTCGAACGCCTTGCTGCCCCTGGCCGCGATCACGCGGCTGATCGTTGCCCGTAAGCGCCGTGCTTTTGCCCAAGGTCGGCGCGCGGCGCACTGGCCAGGCGTTCCGGTCGTGGTGATCGGCAACATCTATGTGGGCGGCACCGGCAAGACGCCGGCCGTTATCGCAACCGTCGAGGCGCTGCGCGCACGCGGCTGGCGCCCCGGCGTCGTGAGCCGCGGCTACGGCGTGACCATCGGGCCGGCCGCCCGCGTGGCGCAAGGCACGCCGGACGCGGCGCAGGTGGGCGACGAACCCGCCTTGATTGCCCGCGTCACGGGTGCTCCCATCGCCGTGCATCCGCGGCGCGTTCTGGCGGCGCAAGCGCTGCGCGAACGCTATCCCGACATCGACGTCATCGTGTCGGACGACGGTTTGCAGCATCTGGCGCTGGCGCGCGACGTGGAAATCGTGATTCAGGACGAACGCGGGGTCGGCAATGGACGGGTGCTCCCCGCGGGCCCCATGCGCGAGCCGCCCGAGCGGCTGCGGGAGGTCGACGCCATCGTCTCGAACTGCAGCAGCGCTGCCGTGGCTGCGTCCGCGCCGTCATCCGCGCCGCTGCCGTCGTCGGGCGCGGCGCCCACGTCGACCGGCGGTCCGCAACACCTCGATATGCGTCTGGAACCCAGCGAGGCGGTGCGATTGATCGATGGCCAGCGCCGTCCGCTCACCGACTTCACTGCGCCGGCCTTGGGTCCGATCGCCGCAGCCGCAGGCATCGGCAAGCCCGAGCGGTTTTTTGCCACGTTGACGCGCGCCGGTATCCCGTTGGCGAAAACCTTATCTTTACCGGACCACCACGACTTCAAGACGTCGCCTTTCGGCGGCCTCACCGCCAACACGATCCTGATCACCGAGAAAGACGCGATCAAGTGTGCGCACTTGCAGGATCCACGGTTGTGGTCGGTGCCGGTTGCAGCGCAATTGTCCGATCCGGCGTTTTTCGATTGGCTGTCGCACACGCTGGCTGCGCGGCGCGATGCCCGACTCGCGCGCGGCACACGCCCCGGAAATGGGTCTTGATGACGGTGGGTTCATGACGGCGGCGGCCATGCCGCGCGGCGCCCGGGCAGCCGTTTGGTTGCACGGGATGGCAGGTTTGCTGTGGCTGGCGTTGGCGCTGATCGTGCGGCACCGAGGCGACGCCGTCCTGTTCCTGCCCCACGGCTGGTCGATGAGCGCGCAATCGCAGAGCAATGCCTTGGTGCTGCTGGTGTTGGCCACGATTTGCTCGCAACTCGCGGCGTTCGGTCTGGCTCGCCTGCGCGAGCGGTCGCTGCCCGGGCTATTGAGCACCGCCCTTTTGCTGCTGCTGATCTACCTGGGGCTTGTTGTGTCGCCCCGGCCCATCACCGTCGAGCGCAGTGTGGCGCTCACGGCGGACGTGGGCAATCTCGGGCCGATTCGAGCGCATCAGACGCGCTACCTCACGCCGCCATCCGCGTGGTTACGCGCCAAAGGCGCGCCGCTGAAGATTCCGGACGCCTTTACGCCGCAGCTTTACCTTTTTCGCGTGCAGCCGGATACCGACACCCAAAACATCGGGTTCATGTCATGCGCCAACCGCACGCAACAGCGCACGTGGCTGACCAGCGGCGACACCACGATCGGGCTGCCCCGCGCCGACTTGCCGGTGGGCGTACATCTGCCCGCCGAGGCACTGAGCCGCTTCTGCGTGGCCGGCAAGCGGCTCGACCCCGCCTTGGCTGCCCGCCTGGACGATGCCGCCCGCGAACGGCTTGAGCGCTTGAGCGGCCCGATCACCACGTCGTTCGACCCCTTCGAAATCGGCGCCGCGCAAGGCCGTGTGGACATCGTGCCCGGCACCCCCCACGAATTCACCAGCCGCGGACGATATCTGCTTTTTCTGGCCCAGGGCCAGCGCTCGCGGCAGTTGCTGCCGCCCTCGGTCGCGCTCTACACGGGGCAAGACTACTTTTACGCAGCCAACCAATGCGATGCCGAGTATGCGCAGTTTCTGCTCGCGCTGGGGGTGCCCTACCCCGACCGCGCCGCCCGCTATCTGCGCCTGGAGATCGATGGCAATTACGATCACAGCGCCCAGCTCGAACGCCCTGAGGAGTTCCCTTACGGACTGGCCCCAAGATCGGGGCCGATGGGGTGCCGCGAGACCCTCGCGCTGCTGGATAAATCAGACGAACGAACAAGCGGCGCGCTCCGCACCTACGCCAATCTGTTTTAGAATCCGAGGATGGACTCCCGCTTGCTCGACATCCTCGTTTGCCCGGTCTCGAAAGGCCGCCTGCAGTTCGATCGTTCGCGATCCGAGCTGATCAGCCGCGGCGCCGGCCTGGCCTATCCCGTTCGGGACGGCATTCCCATTCTGCTCGAATCGGAAGCCCGTCAGCTGGATGATGCGCCTGGCGCCCCGGCAGCCACTGCGACCCCCGCCCCTGACACCTCGTCAGGCACCACGGCATCGTGAGTTTTATCGCCATCGTGCCCGCCAGGCGCGCCTCCACCCGCCTGCCGGATAAGCCGCTCGCCGACCTGTGCGGCAAGCCCATGGTGGTACGCACCGCCGAACAGGCGGCGTTGTCCGGCGCATCGCGCGTCGTGGTCGCCACAGATGACGCCCTCATCGCCGATACGGTGCGTGCGCACGGCATCGAAGTCATGCTCACGCGCGCCGATCACCCCACGGGCACCGATCGGCTGGCCGAGGTGGTGCGCGCTCTCGGCTTGGACGACGACGCCGTCGTGGTCAACGTACAGGGCGATGAGCCGTTGATCGATCCTGCGTTGATCGATGCGGTGGCCACGTTGCTGATCCAGCGGCCCGATGCCGCCATCGCCACGTGTGCCGCACCGCTGGCCGATGCCGAGGCGCTCTTCAATCCCAACGTGGTCAAGGCAATTTGCGGCACGGACAACCGCGCGCTGTATTTCTCGCGCGCGCCGGTCCCGTGGGCGCGGGACGCATTGGCGTCCGGTGCGCGCGTGCTCGCGCCCGGCTTGCCCGCCTGGCATCACATCGGTCTCTACGCCTATCGCTGCAGTTTTCTGCATCGGTTTCCCACCCTGCCGCAGGGCGCGCTCGAGCGCTTCGAGGCCCTCGAACAATTACGGGCCCTGGAGCACGGCTACAGCATCGTGGTCCACCACGCCAATGAGGCACCATCCGCCGGCGTAGACACTCCGGAGGATCTGGAACGCGTGCGTCGGGTGCTGGCAAATCGGTTATAAGGGTTATCGCCCACGGGGGCCCACTGCAACGGGCGACGCGATGCGGCATAATCGCCCCCGGTCAAAAAATCAAAATCTCGTCAGGAGTTCTCATGCGTCTCATCCTGCTCGGCCCTCCGGGCGCCGGTAAAGGCACTCAAGCCGCTTTCGTCACCCAGCAGTTCGGCATTCCCCAGATTTCGACGGGCGATATGCTGCGCGCAGCGGTCAAAGCGGGCACGCCCCTCGGGCTCGAAGCCAAGAAAGTCATGGATGCGGGCGGTCTTGTCTCCGACGATCTGATCATCGGCCTCGTTCGCGATCGCCTGACGCAGCCTGACTGCGCCGGGGGCTATCTCTTCGACGGCTTTCCTCGCACGATCCGCCAGGCCGATGCGCTGAAAGAAGCCGGCATCGCGCTGGATTACGTGGTCGAGATCGAGGTGCCTGAAGAAGACATCATCGAACGCATGAGCGGACGCCGGGTGCACCCCGCCAGCGGCCGCAGCTATCACGTCCGCTTCAATCCGCCCAAGCAGGCCGACATCGACGACATCACCGGCGAAGCGCTGGTGCAACGCGACGACGACCGCGAAGATACCGTGCGTCATCGCCTGTCGGTCTATCGCGATCAAACGCGTCCGCTGGTGGACTACTACTCGAGCTGGGCCGACAGCGGCGATGCCGCGGCACCCAAATACCGCAAGGTTGCGGGCGTCGGCGCAGTCGAAGAGATCAAGCAGCGCGTCGTCGGCGCACTGGCAAGCTAACTTTCTTTCAGGGAGCGAGGCATGGACATCAAGAACAACGTATTCATCGTCACCGGCGGCGCGTCGGGACTCGGCGCCGGCACGGCGCGCATGCTTACCGAGCATGGCGCACGCGTGGTCCTGGCCGACGTCCAGGATGCCGCCGGCGAAGCGCTGGCCAAGGAATTGGGCCAGCAATACGTTCATTGCGATGTGACGCAGGAAGCCGACGGCCGTGCCGTCGTCGCGGCCGCCACGGCGCTCGGCCCGCTCTACGGCCTGGTGAACTGCGCCGGCGTCGCGCCGGCCGCCAAGATCGTCGGCAAGAACGGCGCGCATGCCCTCGATCTCTTCACCAAAGTCATCACGATCAATCTGATCGGCAGCTTCAACATGATGCGCCTGTCGGCCGAAGCCATGAGCAATAACGACGCCTTGCCCACGGGCGAGCGCGGTGTGCTCATCAACACGGCTTCCGTTGCCGCATTCGACGGCCAGATCGGCCAGGCTGCCTACGCGGCATCGAAAGCCGGCGTGGCCGGCATGACGTTGCCGATCGCACGCGATCTCGCGCGCAACGGCATTCGTTGCATGACCATCGCTCCCGGCATCTTCGGCACCCCGATGGTGTTCGGCATGCCGCAAGAGGTACAGGATTCGCTGGCCGCCAGCATTCCGTTCCCCTCGCGCCTTGGTCGCCCTGAAGATTACGCCAAGCTCGTGCACAGCATCATCACCAATGAGATGCTCAACGGCGAGACGATTCGTCTCGACGGCGCGATCCGCATGCCTCCTAAATAACGCACTATCGGCGGTCGTCCCATGGGTTTGTTCCGCTCTGCGGCGACCATCAGTAGCTTCACCCTGATTTCTCGCATCACGGGTCTGGCGCGCGATGTCCTCATCGCGCGCGCGTTTGGCGCCGGCGCATTCACCGATGCCTTCTGGGTTGCATTTCGCATCCCGAATCTTCTGCGGCGGCTGTTTGCCGAGGGCGCGTTCTCGCAGGCCTTCGTGCCTATCCTGGGCGCCGCGCGCACCAATCGCTCCGATGAAGAGGTTCGCACCCTGCTCGACCGCGTGGCGTTGCTGCTGACGGTGGTGCTGATGGCCGTCACCGTGATCGGCATCATCGCAGCGCCCTGGGTCGTGAGCGCGATGGCCAGCGGTCTGCGCAAGGCTGCGCGCGAACCCGAATTCAACGCCGCCGTCTGGATGACGCGGATGATGTTTCCCTACATCGTCTGCATGTCGCTGACCGCTTTCGCCTCCGGCGTGCTCAACACCTGGCGGCGCTTTGCCGTACCGGCGTTCACGCCTGTACTGCTCAACCTTTCGATGATCGCGGCCTGCATCTGGCTCGCGCCCCGCTACGACATTCCCGTCTATGCCCTGGCCATCGGTGTGATGGTGGGCGGCGTCGCCCAATTGGCGATCCAATGGATCGCACTCTCCCGCATCGGGCTTTTGCCGCGATATACCCTACGCGTGCGTGAAGCGTGGGCAGACCCGACGGTCAAACGCATCCTGCGCCAGATGGGACCGGCCACGCTCGGCGTCTCCGTGGCGCAGATTTCGCTGTTGATCAACACCAATATCGCCACCTGGCTCACGCAAGGCAGTGTGACCTGGCTCTCCTACGCAGACCGGTTGATGGAGTTTCCGACCGCCCTGCTCGGTGTCGCGCTGGGTACCGTATTGCTGCCAAGCTTATCGGCCGCGCATGCGCGGGACGATACGGACGGCTATAGCGCGCTGCTCGACTGGGGTCTGAGACTGGTGTTGCTATTGGGCCTGCCCGCGGCGCTGGGCCTTGCCCTGCTTTCCGAGGGGCTGGTGGCCACCCTGTTCAATTACGGCAAGTTTGCGGCGGGCGACGTCGAACAGACACGCTTGGCCGTGATGGCCTATTCGGTGGGTTTGATCGGGCTGCTGGCCGTGAAGATCCTGGCGCCCGGGTTTTATGCCCGGCAGGATATCCGCACACCGGTGCGCATTGCGATCGTGGTATTGATTGCCACACAAGTCTTCAACCTCATGCTGGTGCCGCGTCTCGGCCATGCCGGACTTGCCCTGGCCATCGGCCTGGGTGCGTGCCTGAACGCACTCGCCCTCCTGATCGGCTTGCGCCGCCGCGGCATTTATCGACCCCAGGCCGCATGGTTGAGCTTCAGCGTGCGCCTGCTGCCGGCCTTGATCGGCGTTTCAGCGCTGCTGATCGCCGCAAACACGTATGTCGACTGGATCGCGCTTCATGCGCAGCCCGGCATGCGTATCGTGTGGCTGGCCGGTGTCGTAGGTCTGAGCGCCATCGTCTATTTCGGCTTGCTGGCCGCATGTGGCTTTCGCCGCCGCGACTTTGCACGGGCGGGACGCGCTTCGCAGGGCTGAAGAGCCGTGTGAATCCTGCCGCAGTGTGCGCAAACGCCACGGCTCGCCTTCGCCAAGCGCCCAAAAAAGAAGAATCTCGCTGAATTTGAGGCGCGCCGCCTAGCGCGACACGGAAACACTTATACTATTTCACAAGTTGAAACGTTTTCCTTGATGATGCCTGTTGTGGCAACCTCTCACGCCCGTACGCCCCTTCTCGCCGACCAAGCCGTGCACTGGCTCTTGCTGCTGCGGTCGGACCACGCCGATGAGACGGACAGGATCGCATTCGATGCGTGGCGACGTGCCGATACCCGTCACGAAAAAGCGTGGCAGGACCTTGCCGCTGGCCTGGGCCACAGCTTCGGCCGACTTACCGAGCACTACCCCGCACCCGCTGACCTGGACGCTGACGACGTCACTCGCCATCCGATGCAATGGCGCAGGCGGTTCCTGCAAACCGCCGTAGGTGCCCTGTCACTTGCCGGTATCGCAGCGGCCGTCAATCTGCGTTATCCCCTGGAGGGCGTCGACGCCGACCACGTCACGGCCACGCGGCAGCGACGCCAGGTCGCCCTGCAAGACGGCAGCCGACTCCTGCTCGACGCACGCTCGGTGGTCGACATCGACTTCAGCGAAGGTGCGCGGCATATCCATCTACGCCAGGGCGCCATTCGTGCCGTGGTGGCACCGGATACCCAGCGGCCCTTTGCGGTTCACACTGCAGAGGGCTCGGTGCGCGCGCTGGGCACCGACTATATGGTGCGCCAGGAAATGCAGCGCACGTTGGTGGCGGTGCACGAACATTCAGTGGAAATCGTTACGCGATCCGGCGCGCGAGGCACCGTTACGGCAGGCGTCGGCGCGCGATTCGATGCCGCCATGGTCGATCAGCCTCGCGACGCGCTGATCGACGAGGCCGCCTGGGAGCACGGGATGGTGATGGTGCGCGGCCGCCCGCTGGCAGACATCGTCAGTGCCCTGCGGCCTTATCACTACGGCATGCTGCGGATTTCCGCAGCGGCGGGGGCGGTGCGGGTGTCCGGCACCTTTTCGCTTGACGACCCACTCGCCACGCTGGCCTTGCTGGCCGACGCATTGCCGATTACGCTCACCCAATACACGCCATTGATCGTTTTGATCGAGCGTCGTACGGCATAAGCACCACAAAATCGCCCCCACGACGGGCATTTGCGCCCCAATCGGCCGGCAAGCTATTGCAATCGGGGCCAAACTTGCTATACTTTTCTGCTTTGCCGAATTCAACTTTCTAAAGACACATGGCCAATACTGCCCAAGCCCGCAAGCGCGCCCGCCAATCAGTCGAGCGCAACAAGCACAACTCGAGCCTGCGCTCGATGCTGCGCACCTCGATCAAGCGTGTGCGTCAAGCTATCGCCGCTGGCGACAAGGCTGCCGCAACTGAAGTGTTCCAAAAAGCCACCAGCGTCATCGACCGCGTGGCCGACAAGAACATCATTCACAAGAACAAAGCTGCTCGCCACAAGAGCCGCTTGGCTGCCGCCGTCAAGGCAATCGCCTGATAAGGCGGATGTCCGCGCAACCGTCGTCACGCTGCCGTCGTTCGCTCGACGCCGTGCCGACGATCAACCGGACGTTCTGAATTCGGCAAGCCATTGCCGGTGCCCAAACATCGGCTGCGTAAAACGCATTGCTGCGCCAGCGCAAGAAAAGACGCCTACATGGCGTCTTTTTTCATGGGCGCGTCGAGATAGAATCAGTCTTCACTCAACGAAGAAGGGTTCTTTTTCCATGACTGCCAAGCCCCGCGTGATCCAGGTCGGCAACTACGCCGGCTCGCCCTCCGCCAACGAACGACTCGCCGAGTCTTACGATATCTTCCCGCTCTGGAAAGCGGACGATCGCGCGGCAGCGCTCAAGGCGTCAGGCGCCGGTGTCGAAGCGCTGGTCACTTCGGCGACCTACGGCTGCGATGCCGCCACCATGGACGCCCTGCCCGACTTGAAAGCCATTTGCAGTTGGGGGGTCGGCTACGAAACCATCGACGTCGAGGCGGCCAAAAAGCGGGGCATCCAGGTCAGCAACACACCCGATGTGCTGACCGACTGCGTGGCCGATCTTGCGTGGGGCCTGCTCATCGCGCAAGCCCGCCGCATCGGCGAAGGCGAGCGCTTCGTCCGCGCCGGACGCTGGGGTCAGGTACACGGCAGCATCCCACTGGGATCGCGCGTGTCCGGCAAGAAGCTGGGCGTGGTCGGGCTGGGCCGCATCGGCGAGGCCATCGCCCGCCGCGGCCTGGGCTTCGACATGGATGTGCGTTATCACAATCGGCGCGAACGCAAGGATGTCGACTATGGCTACGAAGCGTCGCTCGAGTCGCTCGCCAAGTGGGCTGATTTCCTGGTGGTCGCCACTGTGGGCGGCCCGGAAACGCGTGGCCTGATTTCGAAAGCTGTACTCGAGGCGCTCGGCCCCGAAGGCGTCATCATCAACATCGCGCGCGGCCCGGTCATCGACGAAACCGCGCTGGTCGAAGCACTGCAAAACGGCAAGCTCGGTGGCGCTGCGCTGGATGTGTTCGAGGCGGAGCCCAAGGTGCCGGCATTCCTGCGCGAAACCGACAAGGCTGTTGTGTTGCCCCACATCGGCAGCGCAACGCGCGAAACGCGGCTGGACATGGAAAACCTGATGCTGGACAACCTGAAGGCGTATTTCGATACGGGCAAGGTCGTCACGCCGGTCTAAGGTGACCTGCGAGGTGACCTGCGAGGTGACCTGCGGGCCGTGTGGCGACCGAGATCGATCGCTCGCGTCGGACGCGGACCCACTGGCCTGAAGGCGACGCGTGCTGCAACGCACCAGAGCGCGGTACACGGCGCGATCGACGCACGCGATAAGCCGCACCCTCCCTGGGCCCGTTGCGGGCCTCAGGCAGCGTTTAAAGCGTGCGCGATTCGGTCTTGAGATTGTTGTCGGTGGCGAAATCGACCACGAACTTGTAGGCCAGCGGCTCGAGATCGCGCAGCCGTTCGTCGACGACGATGCCGCGCACGCCGTCGATTACCAACGGCAACACGTACGGCGAATAGGTCAGATGGCTCTTGGCCATGCCCGGGGGTTTGAATTGCGACATGACGCCGGCGAGACGCTCCGCCCAATCGCTGGGACGGAACCGTGCGCCGTCAAGCGTCACGCCGTGGATCACGAATTGTCGAACGCCTTGTGTCATAGTCTACCGATGGCCTCCTGCGCGCCGATCATCCGGCACTTCGAACCTGTGGCCCGCGCCGCGGATTGTATATGATTGACCCTTTTCGGGCCTTGCACGCCTCAATCCGGACGGCGTGCAGCTTTTTGTGGAGTACAACGTGTCCTCACCGCTCATCTCGATCTACTCTCGTCTTCCCGTGGCGTTTACGCACGGCGAAGGGGTCTGGCTATGGGATGCGCAGGGGCGACGATATCTCGATGGCCTGGCAGGTATCGGCGTGTCGTGTCTTGGACATGCGCATCCCAAGTTGGTTGCCGCGATCAGCGAGCAAGCCGCGCGCGTCATTCACACGTCCAACATCTACGAGGTGCCGCAGCAAACCGCGCTGGCCGAGCGCATCGCGCAGTTGTCGGGCATGGAAGAAGTGGCGTTCGCCAATAGCGGCTCGGAGGCCAATGAGGCTGCGATCAAACTCGCCCGCTATCACGGCTACAAAAACGGCAATACCCACGCCCACATCATCACGATGGACTCGTCTTGGCATGGCCGCACGCTCGGCACACTGGCCGCCACGGGCAGCGAAAAGGCGCGCAAGGGCTTTGAACCGCTGCCTACCGGCTTCATCCAGGTCAAGTACAACGATCTCGATGCCGTAGCGCAAGCCGGCGACCGCGAACCGCGCGTCAATGCCGTCCTGCTCGAAGTGCTGCAAGGCGAAGGCGGCATTCGCCCGTCAGACATCTCCTACCTCCAGGCCCTGCGCAAGCTGTGCACCGAGCGCGGCTGGCTGCTGATGATCGATGAAGTGCAATCGGGCATCGGTCGTACCGGCAAATGGTTTGCACACCAATGGGCCGATATCAAGCCGGACGTGATGACGCTGGCCAAAGGGCTAGGCGGCGGCGTACCGATCGGTGCCATGGTCGCGACGGGTCCCGCCGCCAATGTGCTCACCCCCGGCAGTCACGGCACCACCTTTGGTGGCGGACCGCTGGTGTGCGCGGCCGGCCTGGCTGTGCTGGATACGCTCGAACAGGATCGACTGCTGGCCAACGCCGAAACCGTAGGCGCCCATCTGCATCGCCGCCTGGCGGAAGGCCTGGCCGACGTGGCCGGCGTGAACGAGGTACGCGGCTGGGGCTTGATGCTGGGCATCGAGCTCGACCGTCCCTGCGGCGTGCTGGTTACGCGTGCGCTCGAGGCCGGCCTCTTGATCAACGTCACGCGTGACCGCGTAGTGCGCCTGTTGCCGCCCCTGATCTTGACGAGCGATCAAGCCGATCAACTGGCCGAAATCCTCATTCCGCTCATCAAACAATTCCTCGCCGAATAAAAACGCATAAAGCAACGATCATCATGACTCCCCCTACGCCCACTACTGGCCCGCTGCGGCATTTCCTTCAACTGCGCGACCTTTCGGCCGCAGAACTGAGCTATGTGCTCGAACGCGCTCGCGTCATCAAAGACAAATTCAAGCGCTACGAGCCCCACCTCACGCTGCATGACCGCACCCTCGCGATGGTGTTCGAGAAGGCCAGCACGCGCACGCGCGTGTCGTTCGAAGCCGGCATGTATCAAATGGGCGGCTCGGTGATTCACCTCACCACCAACGACTCGCAATTGGGCCGCTCCGAACCGATCGAAGACACCGCCCGCGTCATTTCGCGCATGGTCGATGTCATCATGATCCGCACGTTCGAACAGGAACGCATCGAGCGCTTCGCTGCCCATTCCCGCGTACCGGTCATCAACGGTCTGACCAATGAATTCCACCCCTGCCAGATCGTGGCGGACATCTTCACGTTCATCGAGCATCGCGGTGCCATCGCCGGCAAAACGGTGGCCTGGATCGGCGACGCCAACAACATGTCCTACACGTGGCTGCAAGCTGCCGAAATGCTGGGCTTTACGCTGCATGTGTCGACGCCCCCCGGCTATGAACTCGACGCCGCTCGCATCGGCACCCCTGCCCCAGGCGTGCTGAAGCAGTTCGACGACCCACTCGAAGCCTGCCGCGGCGCGCATCTGGTCACCACCGACGTGTGGACCAGCATGGGCTACGAAGATGAAAACGCCGAACGCCTGAAAGCCTTTGCCGACTGGTGCGTGGATGCCGAGTTGATGGCGGCGGCCGATCGGCAAGCCCTCTTCATGCATTGCCTGCCGGCACATCGCGGTGAAGAGGTCACCGGCGAAGTGATCGACGGGCCGCAAAGCGTGGTGTGGGATGAAGCCGAAAACCGGCTGCATGCACAGAAAGCGTTGATGGAATTCCTGTTGCTCGGCCGTCTATAAGCGATATTCAGCCGCGTGCAGCGTGACGATCCCGAGGATCAACCCCCGGGATCGCCACGAAAAGCGACCTGCCTGTGGCGTCTAGCCGATCCGCTTGAACATCGTGCGCTTGGTATTGCGAAATGCCGGGCGCACTTGCGAGCTCCAATCGGTGGCGCGTACGGCCAGCCATGGCGGACTGCCGAATGTCTCGCGCGTTTCGAGGTCGTAGCACGCGTGATAACGCGGCCCACCCTGTTCGCACACGAAACGCCGCGCGCGTACCGTACCCGGCACGCTGGCCAGTCCGGGCAAGTGTTCGCGGTTGTACCACTCGTTGAGCGCGGCATCCTGCTCGGCCACCACATCCGTCTCAACGATGTAGTGCCACGTCGCTTCCCGGCCGGCGGAGGCACCTGGAATGTCCTGCACGATACCAAGCAGCACGAGTGCCGGCGCATCCGTATTGGTCGCATCCGGCGAGGCATCGGCACCCGCTCGATTCTCGGCTTGCGACGCCACTTGACGCAGCGCCTGGCGGATCTGTGCCAATGGATGCGCCCATGCTTCGGCAGGCAATGCACCGGCCGGCGCGGGCTCCACGTACACATACGTTTCCGGCGCTTCCACCCCGCCATAGGCGCTCACGCGCCACTCGGGCAGCGCGGCCAACAAGGCCGCCACTTCATCGGCGTGCATCACGCGACCCGCAATTTTGGCGACCAACAGGTTAGCCGGGGTCTTCAGATCAGTCATCGTCAATGCCCCACGCGCAGTGCGACAAGAAATCGCGACACCATGTTGTAGGCGCCCACTGTGGCCGCCAACTCGACCATGCCTTGCGGACCCAGCCGTGCCGCCAGCGGGTCGTACACCGCATCTGGTACATCGATGTCGCGCGTCATGGCATCGGTAAACGCCACGATCATGCGGTCCACGTCCCCAAGCAACGCCAGGGCCTGTGATGCATCTTCGTGGCGCAACGCGTCGATGGCCGCCTGCGGCATGCCGGCCGCGAGTGCATGCGGCACGTGCGCGTCGAACTCATAGGGCGCCCGATTGAGGATCGCCACGCGCAGGATCACCAATTCCCGCTGCGATGCCGGCAGGCTCGTCTGCTGCCGGATCGCGGTCAACAGCGCCTCCCATCCCGCCACGACCGGCGGGCTGTTCAGCAGCACTTGGTACAACGGCGTGATGCGGCCACGCGACGCCATAATTCGAGCTTCATGTTCGGCCACATCAGGCCGCGTTCCTGGCATCACGGGTTGCACGCGAGCGGTCATCTAGGTTTACTCCGGACGAATATCGTTTTTGCGAATCACCGCACCCCACTTCTCGCGGTCCGACTGGATCAGCGCCGCCAGTTCTTCGGGGGTCGATGGGGCGGCTTCCGCACCGAAGTCCTCAAAACGCTTGCGTGTGGCGGGATCAGCCAGTGCGGTACGTACCGCCTGATTGAGTTTGTCGATCGTTGCAGGCGGCGTGCCTGCGGGCGCCAGCAAGCCGTACCAGTTATTCGACTCGACATTCGCGATGCCCTGCTCGCTCAGTGTTTTCACGTTGGGCAACAGCGGATGCCGCTTCGGTGCTGCAATACCGAGCGGCTTGAGCTTGCCCGCCTGGATGTGACCGATCAGGCCCGGCACGTCGCCGAAGAAGCCTGTAATTTGATTGCCGAGCACATCGTTGATGACCGGCGCAGCACCTTTGTAAGGCACGTGCAGCACATTGGCTTTGCTCGACTCTTGAAACAGCGCGAGCGTGAGATGCGGAATGCTGCCCACGCCGGATGACCCGATCGCCACCGATTGCTTGCTGGCCTGCGACCGTTTGACGAAGTCGGCGGCATCGGTAGACGATTCTGCCGGATTGACCACAAACACCGTGGCGTTATTGACCACGCGCGAAATGGGCGCAAAATCCTTGGCGGCATCGTAGGGCAGGCTGGCATACAGCGACGGGCTGATGGCCACTGCGCCAACGCTCGTCAGGAACAGCACCGAGCCATCGGGCGTGGATTTCGCCACATACGACGCCGCAATGTTGCCGTTGGCGCCGGCCCGGTTTTCGACGATCACGTTCTCGCCCAGATCCTTGGATAACCGTTCAGCCAGAACCCGGCCCACCAGATCAACCGGACCACCCGGCGGAAACGCCACCACCAACCGCACGGGTCCAGCAGCCTGTGCCGTGGCGCACGCGGCAAACACCGTGCACGTTGCAAGCGCTGCGCGCACCAATCCTTTTATCGTCGACATGTTGTCGTCTCCTCGTTCTTGCTTTCGTTATGGGTAAAACGGTTGTAGCGGGTCAGTCTTCCTTGCCGAACAACCGATTGGGGTTATCCACCAGCACCCGCTGCCGCAGCGCGGCATCGGGGCAGGCGTCGAAAAACGTATCCACAAGCTCGCCGTCGTCAGGCATATCGCCCGACACATTGGGATGCGGCCAGTCGGTGCCCCACAGCGCGCGATCGGGCAACGCGGCGAGGATGGCGCGCATGATGGGCACACCTTCGGCGAAAGGCCTTTTGCCGCCGGCGATGCGATCCACGCCCGACACCTTCACCCAGGCATTGCTCACGTCGCCCAGGGCGCAGAGTGCTTGCACATCAGGATGATCGGGCCCGTCGGCGGCCCGCACGCGCGCCATGTGATCGATGACGAACGGCACCGGCAACTGCTGCAGCAGCGGCAGCCAGTCGCGTAGCGATGCCCCGTCGAGATGGACGGCTACGTGCCAACCGAACGGTGCCACAAGGCTCGCGATGCGCTCGACCACGGCAGGCTCAGGCGGCTCGCCCAGATGCTTGACGAAATTGAACCGCACGCCGCGGATGCCGCCCGCATGCAACTGCGCCACCGTCTCGCGATCGGCATCGGGAGCCAGCAATCCCACGCCGCGATAGCGGCCGCCGCTTGCGGCAATCGCCGCCAGCAACGCGCCGTGGTCTGTGCCATGACACGCGGCCTGAATGATGACCGCCCGGGCAATGCCGAGCGCCGCGTGCAATGCCGCCAATTTTTCGTACGGCGCATCAGGCGGCGTGTAGCGGCGGTCGGCAGCAAACGGAAATTGCGCCACCGGCCCGAACACATGGCAATGGCAATCCCAGGTGCCCTGCGGCAGGGCGTGCTGCGGCGTCTGGATGTCGGCAAGCGGCGGACGGCAATCGGTCAATGCAGGCTCCTGGCAAACCGCCATGCTGCGCTTCGCCGCACACGAATACAATGCGATAACCGATATTTCTGATATAACAAAATTCAATAGCTCGGCAGGCCACCTCCTGCGCCTGACCCGGCCCAACGCAGACCGCCCATCTCTCGCCCCATGGATTTCAAACAGATCGAGTACTTCATCGCCGTGGCCGAACGCCGCAGCTTCTCGCGAGCGGCCGAGGCACTCAATGTGTCGCAGCCCGCGCTGAGTCGCCAGGTCGGGCTGCTCGAGGCCGATCTGGGCCAGCATCTGCTCTATCGCAACGGCCGCGGCGTCGAGCCCACCGAAGCGGGCCTGCGCTTTATCGAGCATGCGCAGGGCTTGCTCGCACTCGCCCAGCGGGCGCGTGAGGATTTGCGCAGCATGCGCGACACCCCGTCGGGGAAAGTGGTGATCGGTCTCCCCCCGCGTGTCGCACTGGTGCTCACGCCCCTGCTGGTCGCCACGTTCCGCCAGGCGCTACCGGCGGCGTCGATCGCGATCGCCGAAGGCCTGAGCACCCAGGTGCGTGAGTGGTTGCTTACCGGTCGCGTCGATCTCGCCTTGCTTTACGATCCGCCGCCCGCCCCGCAACTCGCCTATGAATCGCTCTTCAGCGAAGATTTGGTCCTGGCGGCAGCCCCCTCATCTATCTATCGTCTGCCCAGGCAGGTCAAGATCGAATATCTTGCGCGCTACCCATTGATCATGCCGAGCCACCCCCATGCCCTGCGCAGCTTGATGACGCGCGTCTGCCGGGCGCAAGGCGTGCAACTGGATGTGGTCGCCGAGGTCGACGCGGTACACACGATTGTGGAGCTGGCGTCCCAAGGGCATGCTTGCGCCGTGTTGCCGCGTTCGGCGGTTCAGGGTCCGCATGCCGAGCGGCGCTTCGATGTGGCCACGTTGATCGCGCCGCGCGTGACCAACGATCTGGTGCTGGCCCTGCCACGTCAACGTCATGCCACCCGCCTGGCCGATGCGACGGCGGATCTGGTCAGAGGATTGGATCTCGCCCCGCTTTTCGCCACAGAGACGACCCTGGCACGGAAAGCGGGGAGAAAAACGAAGCCTTGATTGAAAACGGAATCGTGCCTGCACGACTGACGTCCGTAGCCGGGTGCGGATGCGTGGCGAGGTTCACATGCCGCGGGGTGCAAGTCGCCGCACACCCCTTCAGAACGGCCTGCGTCACACGCCACACGCAACCCTGAACAGGCGTTATATGCGTTCGTGGCGCGTCAGTTGGGCGCCTTTGCGTGGCCCTGGAAAAATCACAGAGATACGCGTGCCGGCATAGTCTGGGCGACTCGTGAGCTTCCACCATGCGCCGTGCGCATTCGCGATTTCGCGCACGATCGCCAGCCCCAACCCTGACCCACCGACTTTCGATTCGGGCGACCGATAGAACGCATCGAACACGCGTTCCTGTTCGTCGTCGGGAATACCTGGCCCGTCGTCCTCCACGGTCAGCGACGGCGGATTGGTGCCCACGTTCAATTTGATCCGGCCGGGCTGCGAACCGTAGCGCAATGCGTTGTCGATCAAATTGCCCAACAACTCATCGAGCAGCAAAGGATCCGCATCGATCCAAACCGGATAGTCGGGCGCCACCAGGTCGAGCTCCACCTGCGCCGCCCGCGTCTGCGGTATCCATTCGGCGCCGCTCGTTTGCACCCATTCGCATAGGTCGATCCGCACGAAACTGTCTTGCGGCCGTGCGCTGGGATCGGCGCGCGCGAGCACCAATAGTTGCTGCCCTAATCGGATCATGCGATCGCTGACCGCCTTGATGCGCTCTGCGCGCACTCGCACATCGTCGGGCAATGTGCGCGCCAGCATCAATTCAGACTCGAGCTTCAACCCTGCCAGGGGCGTGCGCAACTGATGCGCGGCATGACCCACAAAGCGGCGCTGCGCGATGATGGACGCATCGAGCCGTTTGAGCAGATCGTTGGTGTGGCGGATGAGCGGCTCGATCTCGGTGGGCACGCGCGTCACGCTCAGCGGTTGCATATCATCGATCGAGCGTTGACTGATTTCGTCAGCCAGATGATTGACCGACCGCAGGCCGGCACGCACGCCGCGCACGACCACCCACGCAAACAAGATCAGGAGCAGAATCTGCGCGATGACGACGAGCCAGAAGAAATCTTCCAGCATCCACACGTCCATGTCGAGCTTGTGCGTGAGTACCCAGGTGGCGGATACGTCCAGCAGCACCAGCAGCAGAATGGCCGGCAGCAAGCGAACGACGAGATAGCGAGCCAGCGAGCCGGCGGGCAGCGGGCCTTTACCGTGACGCTGCTGCGGCCGAGGATCGACGCCCTCGGCAGCCTTATTCTGAGGTCTGGCCATCCACGTCTAGCAGATAGCCGAAGCCGCGCACCGTTTGAATGCTGGCGCCCGTACCTTCAAGGCGCTTGCGCAGGCGATAGACATACACCTCGACCGCGTTTTCGCTGAAATCGGCATCCCATGCCGACAACGAGTTGACGATCTGGCGCTTGGTCACCACGCGACCGACACGGGCCAGCAGCATTTCAAGCACCGACAGCTCGCGCACCGACAACGACAGACGCTCGCCATTGACACGGACTTCACGCCCCACCGTATCGAACACCAGCGGCCCCACTTCGAGCAGCGGTTGCGCCTGACCCGTACGGCGCCGTCCGAACACGCGTACGCGTGCGGCCAGCTCCGGCAACTCGAACGGTTTGGTGACGTAGTCGTCGGCACCGGCATCCAGGCCGGCCACGCGATCTTCGAGACCATCGCGGGCGGTGAGAATGAGCACCGGCACTTGATTGCCGTCCAGACGCAACTGCCGCAACACGTCCAAACCACCCATGCCGGGCAGGTTGAGGTCGAGCAACAGCAGATCGTAGGTTTGTGCAGCCAGCGCGCCCTGCACGCGGTCGCCCTCAGTCAACCAATCGACGGCATAGCCCTGATCGGTGAGGAATTCCTCGAGCGCGTGGCCGAGGGTGGTGTCGTCTTCAATTACGAGAACTCGCATGGCGACGATTCTAGCGCGATAACGCGCATTGTGGGAGGCGTGGCAGACATGGTTTTTAGACGGCCGACGCGGGAGCACACGCGTGCCCCCGCCGCGGTCGCTTATCGGCCGGCGGACGCCGGGGTCGTGCCCGATGCCGGTGCACGGTTCTGCGCCGCACCTGCCGCCGGCGCACGCGCCGGCGCTGCAGCGCCAGCAGCCGGCGACACCGCAGCGGGTGTCGCACCTGCGCCGGTGGTGGGTGTCGTGCCGCTCGCAGACGACGCCGCACCGCCCGGTACTGCCGAGCCCTGCATGCTGTTGGCGGCAGCCTTCGGCGTCGTTACGAAGCCGATGCGGGTCATGCCGGCGCGGCGGGCTGCGCCCATCACTTCGGCCAACACCTCATAGCGGGTATTCAGATCGGCGCGAATACGCATCTGCGGCTGCGGCTTCTCGGCCGCAAACGCGGCGAAACGCGTCTGCAAGGCTTCCAGCGCAACCGGCTGCTCGTCGATGAACAGCTGGCCGGCGGGATCGATGGCGAAGTCGACGACCTTGGGCTCTTCCTCGACCTGCTCGGCGCTCACCTGGGGCAAATTGATCTTGATGGAATGAGACAGTAGCGGCGCAGTGATGATGAAAATCACCAGCAGCACCAGCATGACGTCGATCAACGGCACCATGTTGATCTCCGACATGGCGCCGCCCCCCGACCCCTTGTTGTCGAAGCTACCGAATGCCATTACTGGGCTCCTCGATTGGCGCCGTTACGGCCCAACGCGCGCACCTTGCCGTCGGACACCGCGACTTGCGCACCGGTGGTCAGGAAAGCAAACAGATCGTGGGCATACGCATCCAGGCGCGACAACAGCACACGATTGCTGCGCACGAAGGTGTTGTAGGCCAGCACGGCGGGGATGGCGACGGCCAGGCCCAAGCCGGTCATGATCAACGCTTCGCCCACGGGACCGGCGATGCGGTTGATGGTCACGCCGTCGGACATGCCGATATTGACCAGCGCGTGATACACGCCCCACACGGTTCCGAACAACCCCACGAACGGAGCCGTGGAGCCTACCGATGCCAGCACGGTCAGGCCGTTCTCGAGCTTGGCGGTTTCTTCGTCGATCACTTTGCGCATCGTACGCTGCACGAACTCACCGTTCGAACCGCTTTCCTCAAGCTTGGTGGCGCCATAACGCGAATGGTGATCGCGCGCATGCATGGCGTGGCTGGCCAGATGCGAAAACGGGTCGCCGGCGCCATGCGTGGCGATTTCGTTTTCGACCTGCTCGAGCGAGCTGGCATTCCAGAACTTGTTCAGGAAGTCAGCTTCGCGACGGCGCACGCGCATATTGTTGAACGCTTTGACGAAAATCAGATACCACGACACAAGCGACATCAGGATCAGGACCAGGAACAGCCCCTTCCCCACGGCATCGCTTTGCGCCACGAAGTGCATGAACCCCATGTCGGGTGCAGCCGCTGGTGCCGCGCCACCCGCGGCCGCGGGCGCGGCCGGACTCACTTGTGCCAGCAGCAGCATGGCGTGATTGATCAGGTTGGACATCTCAGTTCCTCATGACGAAATCGAATGGTAATTTGGCTCTTGCCGGGTAGGCGACCCCGTTGCGGGTCAGCGGTTTGAAGCGCGCTTTACGCGCTGCAACCAAGGCTGACTCGTCCAGTCGGTCGATGCCCGACGACGTGTCGATGGTGGCGCGTGTGACGTCACCATTGGTATCGATATCCACGAGCACCACGACCCGGCCCTCTTCGCGCAGACGGCGCGAGATGTTCGGGTAGGTGGGCAACGGTCGTGAACCGCGGTACTCCACCGACGTCACCAGTTGCGGCTCGGTCGGTTGCGGTGCGGTCTGCGGCGCTTGCGTGCGCTGCTCGCCCATTGGCACACCCCCCGGCGGCAACGCGACCGGAGGTGGCGGCGGTGCCGGCTCAGGCTTGCGCTCGACCGGTTTCGGCACGGGCTTGGGCACCGGTTTGGGTTTTGGCTTTGGTGGCGGCTTCGGCTTGGGTGCGGGTTCCGGGGCCTTCTCAACCACGGGGGGTGGCGGCTCAGGCTCAGGTTCCGGCTCCACTTCGGGCTCAGGCTCAGGTGGTGGCGGCTCGACTTCGGGCTCGGGCGGCGGCGGCTCCGGCACCACTTCGGGCGGGGGTTCCACGACCGGCGACGGATCGGGCTCCACGGCTTGCGCCAACTCCGGCACCGGCGCCTCGATCACGCTGACCATGATGGCTTCGGGCTCGAGCAACTCCGGCGGTTCCTCGGGCTGCATGAAAAGCAGGCTGGCAGCCGCGGCGTGCGCAGCCACCACAGACACGATGGCCGCAACGCGAATCCCATTGGAGACGTTCGACGACGCGTATCTGGCTTGTTTGACTTCAGGCATGAATCAGTGCGAGACCATTGAACGGAAATGTCGCGCGCCGTCGACTTGAAGACATACAAATCCCGACGCGCTCAAGCCCGACATAATAACTCAAATGGGAATTATTCGCAGATCGATCGTCAATTGGCGGCACATCTGCGGCGCTTGTCCTGCAGCGCTTGTCCTGCAGCGCTTGTCCTGCAGCGCTTGTCCTGCAGCGCTCGTCCTGCACCTGTCGTCCCGCAACGGGGGGCCAGGTGCGCAAAGCCACCTGCGTGCAAGACGACGACTCGACATATCGCCGCAAAATGAAAAACCCCGCCGGGGCTTGCGCCAACCGACGGGGTTTTAATATTGGTGGGTGCTGAGGGGCTCGAACCCCCGACCTACGCCGTGTAAAGGCGCCGCTCTACCAACTGAGCTAAGCACCCTGGTGCTTTCATCTGCAGCGCTTCAACGCCACAGTGGCAGCGCTTCTCGCGCTACCCAAGGCGTCGTGCTTATGCCTTGCCGTACTGCTTCAATTGCATAACCTGTATTGCATCATGTGCACGACATGATTCACTGCTTTGCGACTTCCCTGCCCTGTCATTCAGTAGCGTTGGAAGCAACGCGGCTCGCAGTATAACGAGCCGCGCGGACTTGAGCAAATGCCAAGTGTGCGATGCCACGAAAACGACGTGGATCGCGACAGCGTCATTTTAGTTGACGGCGTCTTTCAGAGCCTTGCCCGGACGGAACTTCGGCACCTTGGCTTTCTTGATCTTGATCGTTTCGCCGGTGCGCGGGTTGCGGCCGGTACGGGCAGCGCGCGCGGTGACGGCGAACGTGCCGAAACCAACCAAAGTCACGGTGTTGCCTTTCTTCAGCGTCGTCTTGACGGCGCCGATCAGCGCGTCCAGCGAGCGGCCGGCAGCGGCTTTGGAAATATCGGCTTTAGCCGCGATGTGGTCGATAAGTTCGGTTTTGTTCATTAAGAGTTACCCCTCACAAGGTAGTAGGCGCATTGAGCGGGCCCGCAGCGCGCAACCCACCCGACATACGTTCGAACAGCATAAAGAAATGCGATTTGCGCGACAAAGCACAATATCTAAACTGCTGCGCCGCTTGCGGATCACCAGCCATTCAGCCAATGTCCTCAAGCGACGCAGGGGTGTATTAGGCACGCGCCATCCGGCGCTGTCAAGCGAAAATGCGACGTCAAGCCGCGTAAACGCTGGCTCAACGACCCATACAACGATTCAGCGCCTGATCGAAATCGTGAATCAGATCTGCCTCGTCTTCGATACCCACGGAAACCCGAAGGAAACTATCGGCAATACCCATTTGCTTACGCCGCTCTGCACCCATCTCGTAATAGATCGTGTGCGCCGCCGGCAATGCCAACGTTCGAGTATCGCCTAAATGCGTCGCCAAAATGACGACCCGCAACGCATTCAGAAAATCGAAGCAGTCGATGCCGTCGGCCAATTCCACGCCCAATAATCCACCGTAGCGATCATCGAACAATGCCTTGGCGCGCGCATGCTGCGGGTGATCCTCCAGCCCTGGATACGACACCTTCGAAACGCCAGGATGTGCCTGCAGGAAGCGCGCCAGCGCCATCGCGTTGGTGCAATGTTTTTCCAGCCGCAACGAAAGCGTCTCCGCCCCGACCGCAATGCGGTGCGCCGGTTCAGCAGCCAGGGTGCCCCCCATGTCGCGCAGGCCTTTCTTCTTGATCTGCGTCAATCCCCACGAGGTCGATGGCCCCTTGCGATACGCCTCATAGATGCGATCGTTACCCTGCCAATCGTAGACGCCCGTGTCGGTAACCGAGCCGCCCAACGCATGGCCGTGCCCGCCGATATATTTGGAGAGCGAGTTCATCACGAACGCCGCGCCCACATCCTTGCCGCGAAACAACCAGGGCGAGGTCAGTGTGCCATCGATCACATAGACCAGATTCTGCTCGCGGCACAGCGCGCCGATGGCCGCCAGATCGGCGACCTGCGTGCCCGGATTCGCGATCGTTTCAACGAACACCATCTTCGTATCGGGACGCACAGCCGCACGCACCAGCTCGACATCGGTGGCATCCACAAACGTGATTTCCACACCCAACGTCATCAACGTGCCGAGCAGGCTGTTCGTATTGCCGAAAATGAACTGGCTGCATACCAGGTGATCGCCGTGCCGCAGGAGGCTGGCGAAAATGCCGGTCAGCGCCGCCATCCCGGTGGAAAACGTCACCGTGCCGTTACCCCCTTCCATCTGTGAGAGCTTGCGCTCCAATGCCGTGGTGGTGGGCGTGCCCTGACGCGAATAGGTAAAGCCGGCCTTGCCCTGAAACACGGCGGCCAGTTCGCGGGCGTCGTCATAAGCGAACTCGGACGACGTATGCATGGGCTTGTGCACCGCGCCGTGCTCGACGTCGTGGCGCCGATCGGAATGCAGAATGGTCGTGGTGAAGCCGTTGCGCGGCGTATCGGTAGACATGACGATTTACCCGTACGAAAGATGCTTTGGAAATGTGAGGATAGTGATCAGGCGTGGCGTTGACGCACCGTCTCGAACAGGCACACGGCACTGGCGACGGATACGTTCAAACTCTCGACCGAACCGCGCATCGGAATATTGACGAGCTGGTCGCAGGTCTCGCGCGTCAAGCGGCGCATGCCCTCGCCCTCGGCACCCATTACCCAGGCCATCGGCTGACGACCGTCGACCTGATGCATGCTGGATTCCGCCTGATCGTCGGTACCCACCAACCACACACCCCGGTCCTTGAGCGCACGCATGGTGCGCGCAAGATTGGTCACCATCAAATAAGGCACCGTGTCGGCCGCGCCGCACGCCACCCGTTGCACCGTGGCGTTCAACCCCACGGCACGATCGCGCGGCGCAATCACCGCGTGCACACCGGCGGCGTCTGCCGAGCGCAGGCACGCTCCCAGATTATGCGGATCGGTAACGCCATCGAGAATGAGCAGAAACGGGGGTTCTTCAATCACATCGAGCACGTCGTCGATGTCCACCGCGAGCTGACGTTCGTCGGCTAAGGCCACCACGCCTTGATGACGGGTGCCGCGCGCCAGCCCATCCAGCCTTTCGGTAGGAACGGGGTGGACCTTGCAGCCCGCGCGTTCAGCCTGCTCGATGAGCGACTGCATGCGCTTGTCGCGGCGCGACGCCTCGACATAAACGTCCTTGATGGAATCAGGTGCGTGACGCATGCGCGCCACCACCGCGTGAAAACCCGCGAGAACCTGGGTAGCCGCCATACGATAAAACCTCACAAAGCCCGAATCGAGCGCGACATCTTACCCGGTCGCGCCCGCTCGCGTCAGCGCCGCTTGCGCGGGCCCTTCGGTCCGGCCGCCGCACGCTTGGCGACCGCCTCGCGTTTCACACTGGCCGAACCCTCGCGCTTGGCCTGCGCGCGCCGCTCGCTTGAGGTCGATCCCTTCAAAGCCGCCGGCTTGGGCGCTGCTGCCTTCTTCACGCGCCGCGGCGCATCGTCCGGGCCGCGCGCCGCCTGCTTACGCAATGCGTCAAAGCTGGTGCCCTCCACCAACCTGAATTCGATGCGGCGCGCTTCCAGGTCCACGCGTGCGACCTGCACTTGCACTTTATCGGTCAGGCGATAGCGCATGCCGGTGCGTTCGCCGCGCAACTCGTGCATGGCTTCGTTGAACTGGAAGTACTCGCCGCCCAATTCAGACACGTGCACGAGCCCTTCCACGTGCAAGGTATCCAGCGTGACGAAGATCCCGAACGTTGTCACTCCGGTTACGGTCCCGCTGAAATCCTCACCCACGCGCTCTTTCACGAACCAGCACTTGAGCCAGGCTTCGACGTCGCGCGAGGCTTCGTCGGCGCGGCGTTCGCTGGCCGACAGGATCAGCCCGAGCTTTTCCCAGATCGCATGTTCGTGCTCCTTCTGCGTATCGCCCACGATCACCGGCACCTGCGCCACATCGGGCACATAGCGCTTGCCTGCCAGCAACGCCTTGATCACGCGATGCGTGAGCAAGTCGGGATAGCGGCGAATCGGCGAAGTGAAGTGGGTGTAACCCGGATACGAAAGACCGAAGTGACCCACATTCTCCGGGCTGTAGACGGCCTGCTGCATGGATCGCAGGCACATGGTCTGCAGAAGTTGATAATCCGGTCGTGCCCGCACCGTGTCGAGCAACTTGCCGTAATCCGAGGCGGTCGGCTCCGCGCCCCCGCCCAACGACAACGCCTGCACCTTCAGAAACTCACGCAGCGCCTTCAAACGCTCGGGCGTGGGGCCTTCGTGAATGCGGTACAGACCCGGATGCTTGCTGCGCGTCATGAAGTCGGCCGCGCAGGTATTCGCGCACAGCATGCACTCTTCGATCAGCTTGTGCGCATCGTTGCGTACCGACGGCACAATGCTTTCGATGCGACCGAGTTCATTGCAGACGATCTTGGTTTCGACCGTGTCGAAATCGATGGCACCCCGCGTCTTGCGTGCTTGCAGCAAGACCTGGAACACCGAATACAGATCCTGAATGTGCGGCAACACATGGCTCATGCTTTGAGCCATCGGGCCGGTCGGCTGCTGCAATGCCGTCCACACATTCGTATAGGTGGTGCGCGCGTGCGAATGAATCACCGCGTTATAGAACTGATAGGCCGACACCGTACCGGCCGTCGCGCCTGTGGCCGGGATGACCATGTCGCACACGAGCACGAGACGGTCGACGTTCGGGTTCAACGAACACAAACCATTCGACAACGTTTCGGGCAACATCGGGATCACGCGGCGTGGAAAGTACACGCTCGTGCCGCGCTCGATCGCGTCATCATCCAGGGCATCGCCCGCCTGCACGTAGTGGCTCACATCGGCAATGGCGACCAGCAGGCGCCAACCCGGACGCTTGCGCTTGGCCGTGCCCAACTCCACCGCTTCGCAATAGACCGCGTCATCGAAGTCGCGCGCATCTTCGCCGTCGATCGTGATGAAAGGCACATCGCGCAAATCGATACGCTGATCCAGATCGCTATCGCGCACGGTATCCGGCAAACGCGCTGCCTGCTTGCGCGCCGCTTCCGAAAACTCAACCGGAACGTCGAATTTGCGCACGGCGATTTCGATTTCCATGCCCGGATCGTCGATCTCGCCCAGCACCTCCGATACGCGGCCCATCGGCTGCGTATGGCGTGTGGGCTGCTCGAGAATATCGACCGTGACGACCTGGCCGTGTTGCGCGCCGTTGGTTTCGCTGGGCGGAATCAGAATGTCGTGCTTGATGCGCTGATCTTCCGGCACCACGATAGACAAACCGCGCTCGTGCAACAGACGCCCGACCAGACGATTCGTGCGGCGCTCCAGCACTTCGACGATCGTCGCCTCAGGCTTGCCGCGGTATTCGCCCGACGGCTTGACCAGGACGCGGTCGCCATGCAGGACTTTAAGCATTTCGCGCGGCGATAAGAAGAAGTCCTTCCCACCGTCATCACGCAGAAGAAACCCAAACCCATCCCGGTGGCCTTGAACCTTGCCGGCGATGAAATCGAGTTTGTTGGCCAGAAGCAACACGCCTTTGCGGTTGGGCATCAATTGCCCATCTCGCTCCATGGCGTTCAAACGACGGTCGAAACCGACTTGCGTCGCGTCGCGGGTAATGCCCATCCGTTCGGCCAATTCGACCGGAGACAAAGGGGAGCCGGCGCTTCTCAAGGCATCGAGGATCGCTTCCCGACTGGGCACATCGGGGTCGAAATCGACGGGAGTAGTCGGCAAGACTGGGGATCGTTTGTTATTGGATTCGCTATTTGATCGTTTTGCCAAAACTGAAAGTTCCATTTATAATGCACGTCTTCTGTGGATTACCCCAGAGTGAGCGCTGCAGTTAGTAGATCGCATTGTCGCAGATTGCTGGCCTAAGTACCTATCTACCGCATTTATCCGCTTTTAGCAGTGCTGGATGACACGACTCAGAAACGAGTCGAAAAAAAAAGTCACTCAGCAAAGTTCTAGAAACGTTGTACGGCAAGATCGAGATTTAAGCTGCTTTTCATGACATCTTGATCGCAGTGCCCAGGTGGCGGAATTGGTAGACGCGCACGGTTCAGGTCCGTGTGCCGCAAGGTGTGGAGGTTCGAGTCCTCTCCTGGGCACCACAGAATTCTAAATCAAAATCCTTGCTTGCCTAGGCGATTTTCGGGTTTTGATTGCGATGCAGCAATTGTCGATGTTGGTTGCCAATCTGCATTGCCATTGCTCATTGCCAATGCGTGCAGGTGGTGCCACGCAGACAGCATCGCACCGCCCTTTGTAGTTCCAGCATTCGCAACGCCCGACAACGATTCCTTCGATGTTGGGCGTTTTGCTTTTCAGCGACGTTACCCAAGGCCCGATACAGTGGGGCACGCCCCATCGTTGTGCTCTCAATCAGGACGCTCACGCGCACAGCCATATTGCCTATTCGTGCACATGCTGCGGCGCCCCATTGCCTCGCAACGGTTGCCTCGCCACGGCGCCACACGATGGCAGCGTGCTCGATCCGCCCTCATGTGCTGCAGCGGTCACGCCAACAACGCCTGCACGGTGACCTCAGTCGTTAAGCTGAAACCGATCAGTCGCTCATTGATCCATTGACCGTCCCGACAACACCCCGCATTCAGCGCAAAAATGCCACAAATCATGGCGTGTACAAATCGACTTGCGCGTTTTCAAAAAAGTCAGCATAATCTCGCCTCTGTCGCGCAAAGCAGTATCGACGCAACGGAAGCAGTGCCCAGGTGGCGGAATTGGTAGACGCGCACGGTTCAGGTCCGTGTGCCGCAAGGTGTGGAGGTTCGAGTCCTCTTCTGGGCACCATCAAGCAAGACAGATTGAACCCGCAACGTGAAAGCGTCAGCGGGTTTTTTCTTGCCTATACAAAACGTATGCGCGGGGCTGTGCATATTGGCGCTGTGCGTATTGTCGCGGTGAATAGTGGCGCAGTGCGTATCGGGGCTGTGCGTCTCCGAGCGGTAAACGGCGGCGCGGTGCAATGCGCCTTTGTGGCTCAGATGTCGCGCACCATCTCGATGTGGGGAATGCCGGCGTCCATGGTGATCTCGCCATGAGCCGTAAACCCGCTGCGCGCGTAAAAGCCTTGGGCGTGGGTTTGCGCGCTGAGCACGAAACGCTTGTGTCCGTCGGCAATGCCGCGGGTCATCAGCGCTTCCAGCAGTTGCCGGCCGACGCCCGTGCCGCGTGCGTGCCGATGCACGGCCATGCGTCCAATATGGCCATCGGGCAGCAGCCGACCCGTGCCGGCCGGCGCACCGTCCGCACCGTAAGCCACGGCGTGAATACTTACCGGATCCATATCGTCACGCTCGAGCTCGAGCGGTACGCCCTGCTCAGCAACGAACACATCATGCCGCACGTTCAATGCGTCTTGCGCTAACGTCACCCAATCTCCGACGACCAACGTGATCTGCCCTGCCATGCCCTCTCCTCTGAATGCCGATCGATGAATCGTCATTCTACGGGGCCTTTGCCGCAGGTATTGCGAGACGCCCCGCGGCCCTGGACCACGCCACCTGACGCCAGGCCGAATGGACAACCGCCAACCGGCGAGCAGCAACGGAAACCGACAACTGAAACCGGCAACCGAAACCGCAACCGACAACGCTAGCCCGACAGCAACATTCACAGCAAAAGCTCCTCAAGCGTGTTACACGGGCTTCTCATAGAATGGCGCACGCTCGTCGCGACCCGGTGCTACGGCGCTGCATCAGCCTCCCCCCTACCCGCCCCATCCTTATTCCATCATGACGCTTCTGGCGATATCGATTTTTGTTCTGACCCTGGTGTTCGTGATCTGGCAGCCCAAAGGACTGAATGTGGGATGGAGCGCCACGGCGGGCGCAGCGATCGCATTGCTGACCGGAACGGTGAGCTTCGCCGATGTCGCTCAGGTCTGGCACATCGTCTGGAATGCCACCGCCACGTTTATCGCCATCATCATCACCAGCTTGATCCTCGATCAGGCAGGCTTCTTCAAATGGGCAGCTTTGCACGTGGCACATTGGGGCGGCGGATTCGGCCGGCGCCTGTTTGCTGCGATCGTTATCCTGGGCGCGCTGGTCACGGCCCTGTTCGCCAATGACGGCGCCGCGCTGATATTGACGCCGATCGTGATGGAGATGCTGCTGGCACTGGGCTTTGGCCCCGCTGCGTCGCTGGCTTTCGTCATGGCGGCAGGCTTCATCGCCGACACCGGCAGCATCCCCCTGATCGTGTCGAATCTCGTCAATATCCTGTCGGCCGACTTTTTCAACATCAGCTTCGCCCGCTATGCCGCGGTGATGGTGCCGGTAAACGTTGCGGCGGTGCTCGGCAGCCTCGGCATCCTGATGATTTATTTCAGGCGCGACATTCCACGCCAATACGATGTCACGATCCTGCCTGACCCCCGCACGGCGATCCGCGATCCGCTCACGTTCAAGGCGGGGTGGATCGTTCTGACGTTGTTGCTCGTCGGATTTTTCGTCCTGGAGCCCATGGGCATTCCCGTCAGCGCGATCGCCGCCGTTGGCGCGGCTGGACTCCTGCTCGCCGCCGGCCGCAACCACATCGTCGGCACGCGCAAGATCATGCGTGAAGCACCTTGGCACATCGTCGTGTTTTCGTTGGGGATGTATTTGGTCGTCTACGGCTTGCGTAATGCCGGCCTGACGGTCTATCTCACGCAGTTTCTCGATTGGTGCGCGCAATTCGGCGTATGGGGCGCAGCGATGGGAACCGGCATCAGCACGGCCCTCATGGCCTCCGTCATGAACAATCTGCCCACTGTACTTATTGGGGCACTGTCGATCGCCGATACCACCGCCGTTGGCGCCGTGAAGGAGGCGATGATTTACGGCAATGTGATCGGCAGCGATCTCGGCCCAAAGATCACTCCGATCGGCAGTCTTGCCACGTTACTTTGGCTGCACGTGCTTGCCCGCAAGGGCATGGTGATCACGTGGGGCTACTACTTCAAGGTGGGTATCGTGCTGACGGTGCCGGTGCTGCTGCTCACACTGGCGGCGCTCGCAATTAGGCTGTCCTAGCCAACGGCATAATGTAGGCTGCCCTGGCCAAGGGCATCACGTTGGTGGCAGCCGTGGGCATCGCGCCAGTCGTAGCCGCCCGCATCGCGTCTGACGTGGCCGGAGAAATCAAACCCCGGTAATGCGCGGCTCTTTGATTTCGGCGGGCCGCTCACCCGGCGGCAACTTGTAGCTTTCGTCGTCCTCCCGGGGATCTTCCGGCTGGGGCGGCGCGTCGGGATCGCGATCACGAGGGATATCGCCCTCGTTGGGATCGGGAACATGAAACGGCGGCGGGATCTGTGTAGCCATTAACCTCTCCAATACAACACGACGGGGGGATGAAGGCTGCCGCGCAAATAATGTTCCTAGCGTCAATGTTCCTACCGTCAATGTTCCTACCATCAATGTTCCTACCGTCAATGTTCCTACCGTAAATGCTCCTGCTGTCGGCATCGCCATGATCCGACGCCGCCTATTGGCACCAGCAACCGGCAGCACGCATCAGCACAACTGGGCGCGTGTCGCACTCGTGCTCCGCACAGGGCACGCGACATGCGTCAGCTGGGCATTGATGCTCACCCACCCCGATTCAGGAGCCCACTCTCATGGCAACCAGCAATCTCATCACCGACCCCGCAGATGCGATCGATCCTACCACCGGACGCGACAATGGCGCGCTCGGGCCTGGCGACAGCTCTGATTCCGGCAGTGACACCCCACCCAATATGCGCGGCCGCGACACCGATTCGCAAATGACCGGCGATCGCGCCGGGGTGGGCCTGGACGACGACCAGGACGAAGCCGACGATTTGAATACCGATCACATCGCCGGGGAAGCGGAGGCAGGTGTGTCCCACACACCTCCCGATCCGATCAAAAACGGCGGCTGACCACTACCCACCTTTGCGCAATCTCTTGACGCAAGGCACCCAAAAAAATGCCCGCGATGTTCGCGGGCATTTTTCATGTCGATCGATCATTTGGCGCTCCGGCGATCAAGCCGATTATTGGCGCTGGCAATTAAGCGGCTTTATTGCTCTGCAAAAGCTTGAGCAGCTCGCGGTTGAACGCAGGCAGATCGTCAGGCTTGCGGCTGCTGATCAGATTGCCATCCACCACCACCTCCTGATCCACCCACTCCGCGCCGGCGTTGCGCAGGTCGTCCTGAAGCGACGGGAAACTCGTTATCTTGCGGCCGTTCAAAAGTTTGGCCGACACTAGCAGCCATGCACCGTGACAAATTACCGCAATCGGCTTTTTCGCTTCGGCCATCTGTTTGACGAACGCCTGCGCCTGCGGATGCATGCGGATTTCATCTGCGTTCACGACACCCCCTGGCAGTACCACGGCGTCGAAGTGGGTCGCATCCGCCTCAGCGAAAATCAGGTCGACGTCGACCTTCTCGCCTTTTTCGTCGTGCTCCATGCCTTGAATAGGTTCGCGTTTGGCCGACACGACCACAGCGCGACCACCCGCTTGAGTGATGGCACGTTTGGGTTCCAACAATTCCGACTGCTCGAATCCGTCGACTGCGAGCAATGCGACGTTGAGGTCTTTGATGTCCTGGGCCATATGGCGCTCCTTACAAAAGAAATGCGGCGGTCAAGCGCCGCCGCGTTGGTCTTTTGAACGGAGCAAACCCAGTGCCCAAGCCTCGGGGCACTGGCGGGATTACGCGTTGTCGCGTGCCGCCTCGTTGGCAATCCGAGGTTCGTAGCCCGCTGCTGCGTATTCTTCCAAGCGGTTGTAAAGGGTTTTCAAACTGATGCCCAATACCTCAGCCGCATGCTTCTTCACCCCACCGCATTGCTCTAGCGTCGCGAAGATCAAGCGACGATCGGCGTCAGCCAATGGCACGCCCACCGGCACGCTGATATGCGTGCCGCTCGTGGCAGACGCCTTTGCAGAGGACACTTGCAGCGGAATCAGGCCGGCCTTGATCATGTCGCCATCCGCCATGATGAACACGCGATGAACGTAATTCTTGAGCTCGCGCACGTTACCCGGCCAAGCATGGGCGGAGATGGCCTGCAGCGTTTCCGGAGAAAACGTTTTATGGGTTTCGTGCTCTTTGTTAAGGCTATCGAGAAACTGGTTGGCGATCATCAGCATGTCATCGCCGCGTTCGCGCAAGGCCGGCAATTCGAGCGGAAACACATTCAGGCGATGGAATAAATCTTCACGCAGCTTGCCTTCGGCAACGGCCTCTTCAGGATCCCGATTGGTGGCCGCGATCACGCGGACGTCGCTGGCAATTTCCTTGTTGGTGCCCACCCGCATGAACAAACCCGTTTCGAGCACGCGCAGCAATTTGACCTGCAAATCGATCGGCATCTCGGTCACTTCATCCAGGAACAAGGTGCCGCCATTGGCGCGCTCGAAGTAACCCTTGTGCTGCCGATCTGCGCCAGTAAAGCTTCCCCGCTCATGGCCGAAAAATTCACTTTCGATCAAATTGGGCGAAATGGCGCCACAGTTGACCGGCAGAAACGGATCCTTGCTGCGGGGACTGAGCTCGTGCACAGCCTGCGCCGCCAGCTCTTTGCCGGTGCCGCTTTCGCCCATCAACAATACGGTTGCATCGGTTGGGGCGACTTTTCGAATACGCTCGTAGAGCTGACGCATCGGAGCCGACTTGCCGAGCATTTTGCCAAAACGACCGTCTTCTTCGAACGACATTCCCCAAGCCGACACCCCGCCCAAGCGAGGAATACGGCTCAGCACCAGACCCAGGCGCTGCAGATTGACCGGTTTGACCAGGTAATCCGTGGCGCCAAGACGCAATGCTTCCACCGCGCTATCCACACTGGCATGGCCCGTGATGAACACCACATCGGTGTTCGAAGACTGAAGCAAAGGAAAAAGATCGATGCCATTGCCGTCAGGCAAGTGAAGGTCGGTGAGAACAAGATCCGGCGCCTGACGCAGGATCTGGATCTTCGCTTCTTTGATGTTTCCCGCTTGAGCGACGGTAAACCCTTCGTCTTTAACGAATTCGACCAGCACCGCACGTACGCACGGTTCGTCGTCAATAATCAAGACATGTGGCATTGCTTCACCCTTATTAGCGTGGGGCTTTCGACCCTGACGCAGTCCGTGAGACGGACACAGCCTGTAGTTTAGTTCTTCCCCGAGGATCACCCGAAGAAGCGCTGGGATTGTGCAGGATTTTGCGGTGCCCCGCCCGCCGTGCGCGTCAAAAAATACGCTGCGGAAAGTAAATATTGTTCGTACTGTTACAACCTGAGCAAAATGCACCCCGAGCTGTCATTGTAATTAGTACACTTTGACCTGTCGCAGTTTTATGAGTTTGGGCCTCGCCACCAGCGTAACCCGAGCCTTCTTGGAGTTTTTCGGGTGTCGAAACAGGAACGGAACAAGTCGTCGGGTGCGGCAGCGCGCCCACGAAATCAACCGAAGGCGCGACCGCAAGATACACCGGCGCTCCAAACGTTGGGTCAATCCGCTGTGATGCAAGACTTGGCCGCACAAATAAAGAAGGTTGCCGCAACGCCGGCGAGCGTTTTGATTGTGGGCGAAAGCGGTAGCGGCAAGGAACTGGTGGCGCGCGCCATCCACGAGCACAGCAAGCGGGCAGACAAGCCTTTCGTACCCGTCAATTGCGGCGCCATTCCTCCCTCGCTCATCGAAGCCGAGCTATTCGGCCATGAAAAAGGCAGCTTTACAGGTGCCTCGGCACAAAGTATCGGATACTTCGAGCATGCCAGCGGTGGCACGATCTTCCTCGATGAAGTGACGGAAATGCCGATCGACATGCAAGTGCAGTTGCTGCGTGTGCTGGAAAGCGGCGCGTTTCACAGAGTGGGTGGACTGGACGAGGTCAAGGTCGACGTGCGCGTCGTGGCGGCAACCAATCGCGATCCCTACGCAGCGATCGCCGATGGCGCCTTCCGGGAAGATTTGCTGTATCGGCTGGCCGTGGTGCCGCTACGCGTACCGCCTCTGCGGGAGCGCAAGGACGACGTCGAGTTTCTTGCCAACGTATTTCTGACCAATTTCAACATTGCCGAGGGCAAGGAGAAGCAGTTCTCCAAGAAATCGCTCGAAGTGCTGGCGAACTACGATTGGCCCGGCAATGTGCGCGAACTCAAGAATACCGTTCATCGCGCCTATATTTTGGCCGACGACGTGCTTGACGTTATCCAGCCGAAGCCGAGCCGGAGAAAGCAGGATACGGCAACGGATAGCGGCCAATTGAAAATGACGGTGGGCATGCCGCTCGCCGACGCACAGCGAGAGTTGATTCTGGCCACGCTGGCGCACCACGATGGCGACAAAAAGCTGGCGGCTACCACCCTTGGCATCAGCCTGAAAACGCTTTACAACCGATTGGGAACCTATCAACCCACTTCCACATCGGGTGCCATCGCACACAGCGACGCTTGAATGCGCAACGATGAAGATCAGTGGCGCAGACGCGCCACTGCACTTCTTACACGCACGGGTAATTAAGGCTACAAAAGCAGCAGCAAAAAGCGCGCCCGAATGCGCCTCCTGGCTTTTCACATAATAATTAACTATAAGAATCAATCACCTAGAAGCACCTGCTCCCGAAACCAAAGTTGGCATTGATATTGCTTACTTGAAGGGGTGGCCGAGGATGTGCGAGCGATCGCTTCCCTTCGGCTCACGTGTTGGGAGGTCACGTGGCCTCCATCCTCTTTACGGGAGAACGGCATTGGTACAAGCCACATATGATCTTCGCGCACGCCAGCAAACCAGCCTGACGCCGCGCCTGCAGCAATCGGTAAAGCTGCTGCAAATGTCTGCTCTTGAGTTCACGCAAGAAGTACAGCAGGCACTTTCGAACAATCCCTTTCTCGAAGACGCAGACGACGAAGAAGTCAACGAAATCGTCGCCGAGACCGAACAGGATATTCGGCCGGAGTTCGAATCGGCATCCGGCCTGACCGAAACGGCGGATACGCCCAACGAACGCGACACGCCTTACGAAGCCGAAGACGGCGCTACGACTGACAGCTATTCCGACCTGCCGGAAGGCCCGGCGGACGAGGCGTATTCGGGTGACTACCCCACCTCGCGTGCCACCGGCGATGGCGACTCGGACGTGGGCCAGTGGGCCAAGAGCAGCATGAGCCTGCGCGATCGCTTGCGCCGGGACCTGAGCAGCTATCGCCTCGATCAACGCGCCATGCTGATGGCCGAGTTCATCATCGAAGCGCTCGATGAAGATGGTTATCTCCGCGTGCCGCTGGACGAATTGGTTGAGGGCAACGCCTTCGAACCGGCCACGACCACAGGTGAATGGGAAACCACGCTCAAGCTCGTGCAGCAACTGCATACCCCTGGGCTTGGCGCGCGATCGCTGCAGGAGTGCCTGCGCCTGCAATTGCAAGCGATGGATGCCGACACACCGGGTCGCGAACTCGCGCTGATCATGATCGAAACAGAACTCCCGCGACTCGCCCGTCACGATTACAACGGCTTGGAGCGCAGTCTGCGCTGCACGCCGGATCAGCTGCGTGAAGCCTGCGCGCTGATTCGTCACCTCGATCCCAAGCCTGGCTTGCGTTTCGCACGTGACGACACGAGTTATGTGGTGCCGGACGTCATCGTCACCAAGGTGCAAGGCTTGTGGGTTGTTGCCGCCAATCGTGCGGCAATGCCGCGCGCGCGGTTGCATGGCACTTACCCGGCATTGTTCCGCGGTTCGCGCTATGCGGATCGCACCCCAATGGCGCAGGAACTGCAAGAAGCGCGCTGGTTGATTCGCAACATCGAGCAGCGCTACGCAACGATTCAACGTGTCGCGGAAGCGATCGTCGAACGGCAACAGACCTTTTTTGAATACGGCGAAGTGGCGCTTCGTCCGCTAATGTTGCGTGAGATTGCCGACGAACTCGGCATACACGAATCGACCGTGTCGCGCGCGACCGGTAACAAGTACATGGACACCCCGCGCGGCATTTTCGAATTCAAGCACTTTTTCTCGCGCGAGCTTGCGACCGAAACGGGCGGCACCTGCTCGGCCTCGGCGGTACGTGCATTGATCAAAGAAATGATTGAAGGCGAAGATGCCAATGCACCGCTGTCCGATGTAGATCTGGCACGCATGCTTGGCGAACAAGGTGTGGTGGTTGCACGTCGCACCGTGTCGAAATATCGCGGTCAATTGAAAACGCCGCCGGCAGAACTGCGCCGCGCCTACTGAAGCGCCGATATACCGTAGCGCTAACAAGCGTACGACAGTGCCGAACCAGAAATACCGATCGCGCAAGCCGGTCGGTATTTTTTTTCGCCGCGATTTCCCGCCATCTCGTCATGACCATCATCATCGTGTGCGAGAACCGGAGGGCCGCCCCGACGTTGTTATGTGAAGCAGTTGACGCCACGGCTGCACGCGTATGTGGCTGCACGTCGATGCATGGCGGTTTTTTGCCGACAATGACGGTCGCGTCGTCAGCATATGGGCGGTCTTGCCATCGATCACAGCGTTCGCGCACAAAAAAACGACCGCCGAAGCGGTCGTTTTCGCTATCTACCGACCCCTAACAGATCAGTTCTTTTTACCGTCGTACGGTGCACCGCCACCCATCGTGGGCGACACATTGGTGTTACCCATCGTCGAGGGGGCCTTGCCCTTCTCGGTTTGGTTGTTGGCGGGGCTGACCGGCGTGGTGCTGACGGGGCCGGGCGTCGTGCTGCGCGTTGCAGCAGGAGCCGGCGTGCCGACTGGCACAGCGGTATTCGGGGGCGTTGCACCCGAATCATTCGGCGTCGTCGAAGGCGACGTAGCTTGAGCGAAAGCGGAACCACCGGCGAGCATAGCGGCGATGGCAAAAGCGGAGGTCAGTTGACGAACTTTCATTCTACTTCTCCTGTGGAGATCTGAGTGGAACCCTTGTTTCGCAAGCTGCGTGCCTGTTGACGTACACCTTAATGACAGACATGCAACACCCGTATCCAAACGTCCGAGGCCTTCATCCAAAGGCACACCGCTTGCATTGAAATGAACGCGTCGATCCGACGTATTCGCGATCCACTTATCACTATGCATAAAGCCGCCCTCCTGCTGCCCATTACGGCCATGGGCTTTTACATGAACATCACCATGGTGTCGGCCGAAGAACCCAGCTCCGGCACGCTGACGCTGACCGAGATCAGCGCCAACTACGATGCCGACAAACGCGCGTGCCAACCATTGCTGGACGAGGCGCGCGATCAATGTCAGATCGAAGCTCGCAACAAACGCGAAGCGGCGCGCATGGAACGCGAGCGCGCACAACCTACCCGCCTGACGCCCGTCGAGGCAGCAACCGCCACAACAATGCTGCCGGCCCGGTGATGACCTAAAACAGATCGCTCGCCCGAGAAGATCGAGGCGGCGATCTTTAGTCAGCGGTAGCGTAACGCTTCGGCGCCCGCCCCTTCCGTGCAAGATAAACTTTGCTTTGAATGCCCGCCGTCTGGCCGGGCATTTTTGCGTTTGGGCGTCGATGTACACCATCCTGGCTTTTCAGCCGTTCAAAGCATACGTTCAAAGAGTCGCCCGAAAAACTCCGTGAAGCGATCGCCCATGCCGCGATCGCGCCACATCTCTGGTGTGATGCGCACAGCGGCGGCGCGGTCCATTGCAAAGAGGCCTTCCATCTCGGCGGCGAAGGCATCGCCCAACATCACCGCGTTGATCTCATAGTTCAACGTAAAGCTGCGCCAATCCATATTGCTCGATCCTATCGTGGACCATACGCCATCCACTACGGCAGTCTTCGCATGCAACAGCGCATCGCGACGTTCATAAATCTTGACGCCCGCATCCAGCAAGTCCTGATAATTTGATCGACCCGCCTGCAGCACGATGGAAGAATCGCTGAAGCCGGGCAGCACCAGCACCACATCGACGCCGCGCTGCGCCGCTTCCGATAGCGCCTGAATGAATGCCGGATCGGGAACGAAGTAAGCCATCGTGATGTATATCGATCGCTGCGCACTTTGAAACGCGGACATCAACGTCAGATAGACACTGAAGCTGTCTTCGTCGCCTGGACGATTGGCAAGGATGCGCACGATCGTGCTGCCGGGATCGGCCGCACCGCTCAGCCACTGGCGTGTGGAAATCGGATCGCCATTCTGCGACTGCCAGCCATCCTGGAACACACGCTCGATTTCGGCCACGGCGGGCCCCTCGATGCGCACGTGCGTGTCGCGCCATGGTGCATTTTTGCCGCCAGGCATATCTTCAGGATCAGGTGCAGACCGCACAATCGATGAAGACTGATAGACGTCGCTGACATTGATGCCGCCTACGAATCCCACCTTGCCGTCCACCACCAGAAGCTTGCGATGGCTGCGTCGATTGGGTGACCAGCTCGTCAAACCCTTCATTGGATTCAAGGGATTGAAAACGACCACCGCGATGCCTTCTTCGCGCAGCCTGGCAAATAGCGCATCGGAGGTCGACAACGTGCCCACCGCGTCCACCATCAACGCAACATCAACGCCCTCGCGCCGCTTGGCGATCAACTCATCGGCAAAGAAATTCCCGACGGCGTCGTCGTCGAAAATATAGCTTTCCATGTGAATGAAGTAACGTGCGCGGCGGATCTCAGCGAGCATCGCTTGATAGGTGCTGGGCCCATCCTTGAGGATCTGCGTTGCGTTGCCGGCAATCAATGGCGCGCCGCTGATGGCTTGCTCTACCGCAAGATGACGCGCGAGGAACCCTTCCTCTTTCCCATCCAGCGTGGCGATGGTCTGCGCACTGCGCGCTTTCGACATCTCGCCGGATTGCGTAGCCACGCGCACGCGCTCACGTTGCGCGCTCAGGCGCTCGGCATCGGGCAAGCTTGCGCATGCGCCGAGCACGGCACACAACAAAACGCCGGCCAGGCCGGCCAGCGTGCGCTGAATACGACGGCTACCCATCGCGCTCAGGAAGACTTCTTTTGCGTTCCAGTGACATCGCGGCTGCGATCGCGATTTTCATCCGCGGCGGCCTCCGATTCCTTCGTCGTTTGCTTTACGGGCTGGCTCGGTTTCTTTTCCGCGCCTTTGGACGCCGCTTCATCTTTGGTATCAGGAAAGTGGCGCGCCTCAGTTTCTTCGAATTTGGTTTCGTCGTAATGACCGCGGTATCCACCTTGGTCGCCCTTCTGAAAACCAGGTTCTGCTGCCACGTCGTCCCACTGCTTGGCATCATCGAGCCCTTGCGGCATTGTCGCCGGGCCCTCGCGCTGCGTGTCGTCGGACCCATCCGTTGCGCCGGACTTGGCAGGGGGTGTGGCTTTCTTATCGTTTTGGGTCATACCATCCTCACTGAATTGCTGCCAGACCTGCCGTCACGCTGACGACGAGCCGCTGTAAAAACGGCCAGTGATTTGCAAGCGGCGTGCCTGCTAGGGTCGTTTTCGTGGCGAGCCGCGAAGCCATCGTCACCGTTGCCCATCACGTGGCAAGACCACGAAGCCAACGTCACCGTTGCCCATCATGCGGGGAGCCTACAAAGCCGGCGTTAGTGTTGCCCATCACATGGCGGGTCTCTCGAAAAGAACACCCATAAAAAACGGCGCATCAATGCGCCGCGAAGGGGGTAGAGCGCGTCGTTGAAGACGTCTGCCGCGGGTGGGCATCATTTTCAGTCCAGCGACCGTGGCGCCACCGCCCCCGCGCACGCTCGACATCCAGCCCACCGGCGTCACGCAGCAAGCCGGCTACCATATCTTCCTCATCGGGATCGACTTGTGCCGTAAGTAACACCCCGTGCGCCCGGCGAGCCGCGGCAGTCGACGCCGCCTGACTGCGCGCGAAGCCGAGGATGCCTACCCATGAACCCAAGAACGCCCCCACCGCCGCACAGGCGAGCATCAATAAGCCACTCCCCTCGAAGGTAAGTACCACGCCTGCACCGAGCACAGCCCCCATCATTCCCAGACCCGCCACGCTGGCCTGTGGACCATAGCGTGCCGAAAATCCATTGGGGTTCTCGGCAGCGTCGTCGTCCGAGATGACGCGCTTCGTCTTCACGCCATCTGCATTGACGTAGAAGATATTGACCGCGTCCTCACGAAAGCCCTCGGCAAACAGCACATGTGCGGCGCTATCTGCGGTAGGAAAACTTTCGAATCGTGCTGCGACGACGACGGTCATAAGGCACTCCGGCTAAGGGTTGTCCAAGTCTTCAGATTGTCGGCTCGAACGTCAAAGGGTGTTTAGCCGAGCGCCGCTGGTATGCAAGCGGCGCTCGATACTCAGCCGATCAGTCCTCGTCACTCGACGAGCCACCGACGACCAAGGCACCGATCAGCACGCCGAACAACGCGGCCACGCCAATCGATTTCCACGCATTATCATGAACATACGCGTCCGTCATGGTCGAGGCGCGCTGATAACGATCGCGTGCAGTCCCTTCCCAGTCGGCCGCCACACCCCGTGCATGACGAAGCTGCTCGCGCAGTCGCGCCCGGGCATCTTCGATCTCGGAGCCCGTGTAGCTGGCCGTCGTACGCAGCAGTCCCTCGGAACTGTCGACGAGATCGTGAAAACTGTTCACGACCCGAGCTTTCTGCTTGGTGATCAGCCTACGTTGCGAACGCTTGTTCATCGTGGACTCTCCTATTTGTATCTGGGACTTCATTGTGGGGTGTCGCGGCGCGGATCGTATTGAGCGTTAGCAACGACCCGTAAACCACTATTTCAGAGCAGCCCCAATTTCATGGGAATGAATCTTGCCCGGATCACGCCTCGATCCTAGGAAATCGGCCCATGTCCCTACTACAGCAAAGTCCGCTCGGCACTCGGAGTGCCTTCTACCAGTTGCATTCCGAAAGCACTTCGGACAGCAAACAGGAACTTGTATCAGGATTGCGGCGGGTACAAGCCGAGATCAATCCAAAGTTTCTGTACGACGCGCTCGGATCCTGTCTATTCGACGCGATCACTCAGGTGCCTGAGTATTACCCTACACGATGCGAGCGCGAGATATTCGACGTGCACGGCGAGGAGATCGCCAAGTCTGTCGGTCGCGTGCAGACCATGATCGATCTGGGCGCCGCCGACTGCGTGAAGGCCCAGCGGCTTTTTGATCGCTTGCAGCCTGAGCAATACGTGCCCGTTGATATCTCGGTTGATTATTTGAAGACATCGGTCATGCGCGTGGCGGCGTTATATCCCGAACTGGATATCGTGGGTGTTGGCATCGACTTCTTCCAGACGCTTGCACTGCCCAAGCAAGTGCGGTCGCACGAACGCCTGTTTTTCTACCCCGGATCGAGCATCGGCAATTTGAACGTTGCGCAAGCTCACGACATGCTCAAGCGCATCCATGACGCCTGCGGCCCGGGCGGCAAACTGCTGTTGGGCGTGGATCGCGTCAAGTCCGCAGCCATTCTCGAGCCCGCGTACGACGATGCGCTGGGCGTCACGGCGGCCTTCAATCTGAATGTACTTCGTCACGCCAACCGATTGATGGGCAGCAACTTCGATATCCAGGACTGGGCCCATCGTGCGGTCTTCAATACGACTGAGTCGCGGATCGAAATGCACCTTGAAGCACTGCATCGCCTTAAAGTTAAATTGCCCGACGGCGAACGCGTTTTCGAACAGGGCGAGACGATACACACCGAAAGCTCTTATAAATATCAGCCGGAACACTTCGCGCGCATGCTGCGTGAGGCTGGCTTCAAGCAGATTTCACATTGGACCGACAGCAAAGAATGGTTTTCAGTGTTTGCGGCGGTTGCGTGAAATATTGCCAGGATCACACCATGGATACGCTCAGTCTTGCGGCTACCGCCGCTTCCTCAACCGATCGAAGCACAATCCTGCTGAATAGGTTTATGGCCGTGCGCAGCACGTCGCGCGCTCTGGCGGCAGATCTCAGTCCTGAGGACTGCCAGGTCCAGTCAATGCCGGACGCCAGCCCTGTCAAATGGCATCTGGCGCACACCACTTGGTTCTTCGAAACGTTCATTTTGTGCGCGTACGACCCAACGTATCGCCCGTTCAGCGAACCATTTCGCGTGCTTTTCAATTCCTATTACAACGCCGTGGGTGAAAAGCATCCCCGCCCTCACCGCGGATTGTTGACGCGCCCCAGCCTCGACGACGTCTTGAAATATCGGACGCATGTGGATGCTGCCATCGGAGACTTGCTGTCACGCACGCCGGGGCAGGATGCGGGCCTGCAGGACCTGCTGGAATTGGGCCTGCATCATGAGCAGCAGCATCAGGAGTTGATCCTGACCGATGTCAAACACATGCTGTCGTGCAACCCGCTGAAGCCTGCTTATCGATCGCAAGCGCCGACGGAAGATATGCGCATGATCGGTATGCTGCCTGGCTGGACATCGTATGAAGGCGGCATCGTCCGGATCGGTCATGACGTGCAGGGTTTTGCGTTCGACAACGAATCACCCAGCCACGACATTCTGCTGCAGCCCTATCAACTCGCGAACCGTCTGGTCACTCAGGAGGAGTATCTGGCGTTCATGCAGGACGACGGCTATCGCCGGCCGGAATTATGGCTCTCCGAAGGGTGGGACGTGATCAACCGCGAAGGTTGGCGCGCACCCATGTACTGGGATGGCGCGGGCGACGATTGGCACGCGTTCACCCTATTCGGCATCGAAGACCTCGATCCGCTGGCGCCGGTTACGCATATCAGTTACTTCGAGGCCGACGCGTTCGCGCGCTGGGCGGGAGGCCGATTGCCGCGAGAAGGCGAGTGGGAATGGGCCGCCCGATGTCAGCCCGCTGCGGCCGCAGCACCTCAGGCGAACTTATTGGAGTCAGGATTTCTGCAACCCCGTCCTGCCGTCGCACAGACCGGCGTGACCGGCCCTGGCCAGATGTTTGGCGATGTGTGGGAATGGACGAGCAGTTCGTACGAGCCATATCCTGGTTTTGTGGCCGCTACCGGGGCCGTTGGCGAATACAACGGGAAGTTCATGTGCAACCAGTACGTGCTTCGTGGCGGCTCATGCGTCACATCGCGCAGCCATGTTCGTGCGACGTATCGGAACTTCTTTCCCACGGCCGTGCGATGGCAGTTTTCGGGACTTCGATTGGCGCGAGCCGTCTGATCGGCGTGCGATCGACGCTGGACAGATCGTCTTCGTTTTTTGGGAGCGATCTGGCGGCCGCGAGATCGGCGATCTCTCTGGGCAAACTGAAGCAGCGACGATTTCTGAAGCGGGACGTGTCATTCCCTGCGGAAAAACGAAAAAGGCCTCCAATCGCTTGGAGGCCTTTGTATTCTTGGTGGCGCATCCCTGATTCGAACAGGGGACCTGCGGATTATGATTCCGTCGCTCTAACCGGCTGAGCTAATGCGCCTTTCAGACCCCGGCGTTTGAGCGTTTGCTCAATCACGCGAGTACCGAAGAACGCGATAATAGCACGTAAAAAATCCATCGCGCAACTCGAAGTCGTTGGAGACTCTCGTCTTGCCGTGCGACACCATCCGTCCCATCGTCTAGTAGCTGCGCGCCACCCGCCAAAGCGCCTGCTGAACCTGCAGCGCGCCGAGCTTGGCCTTGCACATGGCGTCGTGCTGCGCGAAGCCTTCAACGATCGCACCGGCCCGAGTGGGAAAAACGCCGCCCCACATTGTGCGCGCGTCCGACGTGCCCACCGCAGACACCATGGTCTCCCACACAAATCGGTGGGGATTGAGCTGCCCAACATGCACACTGATCATCTCGTCCTTCACGCTTAGTCGCCGAAGCATCATGCAGGCCCCTGAAATAGGACTTCACTATAAATCGGCAAATTCGGAACGTGTGGAAAATTTCGCGGAAATTTAGCAGTTTGTTCGATACCGGAAGAGAGGGGTCATCATCGGCTAACCGATGACGAGGTGGCGGGGAAATCAGGTTGGATGGTTTTGCCGGTATCATTGCCGGCTCCGGCATTTCTCTCTTAAGGCTCGCCACTTGCTGCGCAGCGCTTTCAGCCGCAGTTTCCATAGGTTTCGACAATGCATTCAGAAAGCGCCGCCCGCCAGATCACGGTACTCGCCGTAGACGACGAAGAGTTAATTCTCGATTTGCTTGTCGAATTTTTGGCCGAACTGGGTTATTCGGCAGTGTCAGCCGAGAATGGCGTTCGCGCCCTCGCCTTCCTTACGGCTGGGCAAGAAGTCGATTTGTTGATCACCGATGTCAGAATGCCAGGGATGAGCGGCATTGAGGTGGCTCGCAAGGCGCGCGAACTCCAACCCGATTTGCCGATTCTTTTCGTGAGCGGCTATGCGCCTGAGTTCTACGGCACAAACTTGAATCTCGACGCGGCCACGGCCATGTTGACCAAGCCGTTTACGTTGGATCGCCTGGCGAAGGCAATCGACAAGGTTCTGCACTGATTGCCGGCATCGTCAACGCAAAACGTGTGACGTGATCGTCGGAGACCACCGACAACGTGCCGCCATGCGCACGGGCAATCTCAGACACGATATATAGGCCCAGGCCCAAGCCCTGCTGCGCAGGCGCAGCCGACGCGCGGAAGAACGGTTGAAACAAGCGCTCTATCGTTGCAACGGGTATAGGTGCCCCGGCATTTTCCACCGCCAGATGCAGAACGTCATCCCGTCGATACGCTTCGACGACGATCGGCGCATCGCTCGATCCATGCGTCAATGCATTGCCCAATAAATTCGACAGCAACTGCGCCAATCGTGGCCGGTCGCAATACACGGCACCCAGTTGATCGATGGATGTGTCGATGCGACGCTCTGGCCAGGCGGATTGCAGTTCCGCCACGACCTGGTGAAGCGCGGGCTCGAGCGGCTCGCTATCGTCGCAGTTCAGCATCAGGCCGCCGCCGAGCCGCCCACGAGCAAAGTCGAGCACGTTGTCGATCAGGTTCGCCATCCGACCTACGCTGCGCTCCATCGACGTCACGATCGAAAGCGTTCTGTCGTCCGCAGCCCGACGTCGCAACAGCTTGGCACCCGCATCGATCGATGCCAGTGGATTACGCAAATCATGGCCCAGAACGGCAATGAATTGCTCACGCAGTTCTGAACTCTTGCGTTCTTCCACCAACGCGGATTCGCTTGCTGCCGCACGATCCTGCGCATCGAGCTGCGCGCCGATCAGATCTGCAAACGACGTGAACATGACGATCGTCGCGGGCGTATTGACTTTGGCGGGGTGTGGATCCAGTGCGCACAATGTGCCGAAGAGCTCGCCATTGGCGCGGTATATGGGTACCGAAATGTAACTCTGAAATCCGTACATCACGGGCGTGTGATGCTCGCGATACGCCGGATCGGACGCCACGTGGTCAATGACGACCGGCTGTCGATGACCTCTGATTTCGTCGCAAATCGTGGTTTCGAGTTTGAGTTCGCCCCCAGCGGTTAGCCCGAGACCGATCGCGTCGTTTACAGCACAGGCAATCCAGCGCTCGTCAGTCACGCGCGCAACTGCGGCGAATCCCATCCCGGTCGATCGACACACTATATTCAGAATTGTCGGAACCGAATCGAGCCGGCCTACCGCCGCAACATCGTTTTGCAAGCGCAATTCGCCCGCATTCAATCTATCCATGTCCATACCGCTCGTGACGCCCCAGCCGCATGCAAACGCAGAGCTGCGTTTGCATGCGGGCTACTCCGGGTATGTCGAGGAGTATGAGGCTTGCGACGAAACCCTGCAATTCGCGGGTGACCAAGGCGTTCGTCGGCGTGCGACCGCTTTTCCGTCAGACCCAGCACGAAAAAAAAGCCGCGATGGCTCGCGGCTTTCATGCAGTGGCAGGAGCGCTTTATTGCGCGCCGCTGTTGGGATAGCGACTACCCGGCTCACCGATATTCACGCCCCGGCGATCGTAGTCCCGATCGGAATGCGACATACGATCATGTTCACGCATATTGCGTTGATTCGGGGCCGGCGGCAAACGGTCGGCCGGCACGGCGATGTTCGGCGGCGTGGCGGTCGTGTCGTTGGGCGTATTCGAAGGCGACGATGTCACGTCGCCCTTCATACGCGGCTGCGCCATGACAGCGCCGGTCGACAGCAGCGTTCCAACAATAGCGGCACAGAGGAATTGACGGGTCTTCATAACGATCTCCTAAGTATTGATTGATGCATAGGAGATCGCACCGTTCATGCCTATCAGCGCAGCCGCGCAACAGTTGGTTGAATCTGTCACCATTTTGCCGAATCTGCCGAATATGGGCAACATTTAGGTACGACGTGGCGCGCAACCGCAATTAGAGCGCATGACAAAAACGCGCGCAGACGACAAAAAGGCCCGCTTGCGCGAGCCTCCTTGAAATTTGGTTGCGGGGGCAGGATTTGAACCTACGACCTTCGGGTTATGAGCCCGACGAGCTGCCAGACTGCTCCACCCCGCGTCTGAGAAATGAACTATAGCACAGAACTTATCGCTGTGCACGCTCCGGTTCGCGAATCGAGGTAAACAGGTCCCACGTGGCCATGAACATCGCAGCGATGACAGGGCCGATCACAAAGCCGCTGATACCGAAAATACCCATGCCGCCGAGCGTGGAAATCAGCACGACGTAATCAGGCATCTTCGTATCCTTACCCACAAGTATCGGGCGCAGGATATTGTCGACTAAACCGATGACGACCACGCCATAGGCGATCAGCCCGAGGCCTTCCAGGATATTGCCCGACACGAGATAGTAGATCGCGACCGGCGCCCAGATCAGACCCGCGCCGATGGCGGGCAACAGTGAAAGGAAAGCCATGAGCGCGCCCCACAGCAATGCCCCCTGAATGCCCAACACCCAGAACGCGATCCCGCCAAGAACACCTTGCGTGAGTGCCACGACGACGTTGCCCTTAACCGTAGCCCGCGCGACAGTCGTGAACTTCGACAGCAGATGATGCTTGTGCTCATCGCTCAACGGAATGCTGATGCGGATGCGGCGAGCGAGTTCCGGGCCATCGCGCAACAGGAAAAAAAGCAGATACAGCATGATGCCGAAGCTGATCACGAATTCGAAAGTATTCTGACCGATGCTCAGCGCCTGCGTGGCGACAAACTGACTGCCCTGCATCGCGCCCTGCGATAGCTTGTCTTGCAGGCTGGCCATGTCGCTGATATCGAAGCGCGACAAGAGCGAATGCACGCCGCTCGGCAAGGCGGACATGATCTGCTCGAAATACTGGCCGAAGTTGAGTTCACCCGATTTGATTTGCTGGAAGATCAATGCCCCTTCCTGCACCAGGGCACCGGTCACAACAGTCAACGGAAGAATCACGAGCAGAAGCACGATAAGCAGCGTGACCAAGGCGGCCAGCGTACGTCGTTGGCCGCCGAACGCCTTCAGCAGCCGACGCTGAAGCGGGTAAAAAATAATGGCAAGCAATGCGCCCCAGAAGACCGCGCCGAAAAAGGGCTGCAGCACCCAGGCAAACGCAATCGTGACGATCACGAGCAGCCAGAGGAAGGTTTTGTAGTGCAGCGAAGCGTGACGCATGAGGTCGATACCTGAAAACGGGATGAAACGACAAAATCGGGGCAACTGTAGCCGAAATCCGTGCAAATTTGACTGCCCACTAGCAATAGCGGTGCCGGTGCAGCAGGAATGTGCTGCATTGCAACGAAACCGTGCGTGAGCTGGCAATGTTTGGCATCAGGCCGCCGCACAAACTCTAGTAGCCCCGATCAGCTGTTTCAAACCCCTATCGCAGCAAGTATGACTGTTAAAGCCCTATCCACAGATTAGCGCTACCGCATTCGACGCCCTCTCCCTGAACGGCGCCTGTCGGACTGCACAAACAGGGTTACATCCCTTGCATCAATTTCTCGCAATTTCGTTTTTTCTTGCGAGATGGAGCCGTTAATATCGATTGAGCGTGCTGCCCGAGGCTTATTGCCCAGTCAGTTTGCCTGGCAGCGACCGCTTCGCGATTGCTGCTGCCGAATCGAATAACCTCCCTCGTTCATGCTCCGAGCTCAGCTATTTCCCCAGGTCGATGAAGAAACCGCCAGGTTGGAATTCCTGCTCGACCTCGATTTGTCGCCCTCGGGCTATACGGGGCTGGACGACGTGTGCGATCTGGCAAGCGCCCATTTTGGCATCAGAACGGCTTGCGTCACGTTGCTGCGCAGCGACGTGCAGCACGCCTATTCGACATCAGGCGTGGTCGCGTTCGAGATTCCGCGCGAGCAGGCATTCTGCAACGTCACTGTGGCTGAGCGCCAGACCTTGGTCGTGAACGATGCGCGCATCGACCCACGCTTCGCCAACAATCCGCTCGTGACCGGCGAACCGCATATCCAGTTTTATGCCGGCGCTCCGTTGATCTTGGATGATGGCACTGCCATTGGCGCATTTTGTCTGATCGGCCACACCCCCCGAACATTCGATGATGACGATCAAGTGTCGCTCGCGCGCTTCGCCCGGATTGTCGCGCGCCAATTGCAAAGCCTCCAGCGTCTCCGTTTGATCGATCGGCGCGAGGCCCTGCTCGAACAAACCGCACAATTGGTTCAAGCCGGCGGGTGGGAATACAACATCGCGCTGGATCGCCTCACACTGAGCCACCAGGTATGCGAAATCTTTGGCGTTTCCAAGCGCGCGCGTCTCACATGCGACACCCTGCTCAACAGTCTCTATACCGCGGAATCGCGCCGTGCGGCACTGGTGGATACCGATCGGCTTCTAAAGAAGAACCAGAAGTACGACGCCATCCGCGAGATCGTGCGCCCGGATGGCCGCCGACGCTGGATCCGGGTGCTGGCGACCACCGATGTGGAACATGGCCGGCCGAGCCGTGTGCTGGGTGCCGTCGAGGACATCACGGCACAGCGCGACTCGACGCGCAAGCTGCATGAATTGGCATATACCGATGCCCTGACCGGGCTCTCCAACCGCGCGGCGTTCAAGCTATCACTACAAGACCGTTTGCAATACGGCATGCGGGTCGCGATGCTGATGATCAATGTCGATCAATTCAAGGACATCAACGACACACTGGGCCATCATGTCGGCGACCGCATGCTGGTCGATATCGGCCGACGCCTGAAAGCCGCCTTCCCCGACGCGCATTCGGTCGCGCGACTGGGAGGCGATGAATTTGCCATCCTGACCTCGGCGTCGGCAGACGACGATGTACTGACCAACGAGCTGGATCTGCTGCAGGCGGTGATGGCGGCGCCACTGGTGTACGAAGGGAGCACTTATCCCATGACGGTGAGTATCGGCGCGGCGGTAGCGCCGGACGATGCCTCCACCGCCGAATCGCTGCTGAAAAACGCCGATATCGCCATGAGCCACGCCAAAACGCAGGGCACCGGCCGCGCATTGCGGTTCAAGCCGCCCATGCTGGAGCAGATCGAAGCCCGCGTGCAGTTGCTGCGGGATGTGCGCGACGCGTTGGACCGCAATGAGTTCGAACTCTTCTACCAGCCGATCATCGATCTGCGCACCCAACGGCTTGCCGGTTTTGAAGGCTTGATGCGCTGGGTGCACCCGGTACTTGGCGTCATGGCGCCAGCCTCCTTCATGGCGGCGCTGAACGACCCCGTTATCGGACCGCAACTGGGCCGCTTCGCCCTGCGTGCAGCAATGGCGCAGATGCGCAACTGGCTCGACGCCGGGTTGAACTTTGGACGCATGTCGGTCAACCTGGCGACCGCCCAGTTTCTGGATCGCAACCTGGCTGACGATATTCTGGACATGTTGACGCGCACCCATCTATCCCCTTCATTGCTGATGCTCGAGGTTACCGAAGGGGTATATATCGGCTCTGAAGCCGACGCAGTTCAGGCCACTGTGCAGCGACTGCACAATGCCGGCGTGGGCATTGCACTGGACGATTTCGGCACCGGCTATGCGTCCCTTGCGCATTTGCGAAGATTTCCAATCGACCGGCTCAAGGTCGACAAATCATTCGTGCAACGCGCCGAGGATATCTCGATCGTCGAGTCGATTATCGGTTTGGGCTTGAGCCTGAATATGGAAGTGGTCGCGGAAGGCATTGAGGACCAGCATCAACTCGCCGGCCTGACAGCCCGCGGTTGCCATTATGGACAAGGCTATCTCTTTGCCCGGCCGTTGCCTGCCGAAGATCTGGATCGGGCATTGTTTTTCGATACCACGCGCGTGCCGGCCCCGGCCACGCCGCGCATCCTTACGGCTTGAGCGCACCGTACTGACATCATCTCACCGCAGCACGCGTGCAGAGACGGCGTTGCTGCCGCCCAACCGGCTCGGGACGACGGTGCTCAGCGCAATTACCGGTGAATCAGATCGATGGTGTGCAAAATGAGTGCAAAGCGCGGCTGCGTTTTCCGCTAACGCGAATGGTCGGGCGCGTCGCGCCCCAGGCAGGAAAGCGCAAAGATTACCGTGATGCCGATAATGCCCATGACGATGTGGCTGATGGGCCGTTCGCCCCACATCGCGACGCCCAGCGCAAGCGCACTGCCGACGATCAACACACAGGCAATGCAAAGATAGTGTAATTTCAATAAAGTCTTCCGAAGTGCGAGCGAAACGCAGCGCAGGCAATAATCAATCAAGTATGGAACGCACACATGACAGCACCGCGTAATGTAACGCATCGAGACCCCGAGCCGCTCTGGGGCTGGCAGCGCCCGGGATGCCATGGCAAGAAAGCCCTCGCCTTCTTCATCGACGACCTCGATCGCATTCTCAAACCGAACGTGGATGGCATCGTGCGTTCCGGCGGCATCGATGTCGAGGATGCAGAGGTTCGGCTCGCGACCATGCAGGGCGAGGTGGACACGCTCATTGCCCGCTACGGCGAAGTGGGCGTGGCGCCGGAAATCTTCGGCCAGGCCCATGTGACGCTCAAAGTGGGCACCGATCGCTCGGGCATCCAGCACACGGTGCCGGTATTCTCTCCTGCCCTGAAACAGGCGCTGATGGCGATGCTCTGAGGGCCGATGGATGCAGTCACGACGGCGCGCAACGCTTTTCGCCGCAGCCGAGCATAAAAAAACCCGCCTAGGCGGGTTTTTTTGCAAATGCGATTACAGCACTTGGATCTTCGTGGCTTGCGGGCCCTTTTGGCCTTGCGCCGTCACGAACGAAACGCGCTGGTTCTCTTCCAGACTGCGGAAACCGTCGCCTTGGATTTCCGAGAAGTGTGCGAACAGATCCTTGCCACCGCCTTCGGGGACGATGAAGCCGAAACCTTTTTCAGCGTTGAACCATTTAACAATACCCGTTTCCATACCAATTCCTTGATTTATATAAATGAGCCTAGACTCGACAAACGAGACCATCAAGGAGAGGAAAATGAACAACTTAGAACCGGGAAGGAGCAAGACTGAACGATAACCGCGTCACTTGAAAATCCTGGCGCACACTATGGCGAGTAACAAAAAACTTGTCAACGATATTTATTGACGTTTCCCTGAAAACTTCGATATATACGTATAAACCCTTATCACCACAATGTATTAATCCTGTAGGAATTCCGCCAAATAAAAACGCGCCTCACGGCGCGTCTTTATTCATCCCAGCGCTCGATCCGCTTACACGGCGCGCGCCAACGATACCGCCAAGCCCACGTAGCTTCGCGGCGTCATTGCCGCCAAGCGCGCCTTGGCATCGGCGGGTAAGTCCAGGCCTGCCACGAAGGTACGCAATGCATCTTCGGTGATGCCCTTGCCGCGCGTGAGCGCCTTGAGTTGCTCGTAGGGTTGCGGCAGCCCGTAGCGGCGCATTACCGTTTGCACGGGCTCCGCCAAAACTTCCCAGGAGGCGTCGATATCGGCATCGATTGCAGCAACGTTTACCTCGAGCTTGCCCAATCCTTTCAGGCAAGCATCCCAGGCGACCAGGCAATAACCGAACGCGACGCCCAGATTGCGCAGTACGGTCGAATCGGTCAGGTCACGCTGCCAACGCGACACCGGGAGTTTGTCAGCCAGATGACGCAACATGGCGTTGGCCAAACCGATATTGCCTTCGGAGTTCTCGAAATCAATCGGATTGACCTTGTGCGGCATCGTGGACGAACCGACTTCGCCTTCCTTCAAACGCTGCTTGAAATAGCCCAGCGCGATATAACCCCAGATATCACGATCGAGATCGAGCACGATAATGTTGGCCCGGGCCACGGCGTCAAACAGCGCCGACATCCAATCGTGGGGTTCGATTTGAATCGTGTGCTCGTTTTGCGTCAAACCCAAACCCTGCAACACGCGAGCGCTGAATGCAGGCCAGTCGATTTCGGGGTATGCGGAAACGTGCGCGTTGTAATTACCAGTGGCGCCGTTGAGCTTGGCGAGCGGTTGCACCGCTTCGATCGCCGTCAACGCACGGGCCAGACGCGCAGCCACGTTGGCCATCTCTTTGCCCAGGGTGGTCGGGCTGGCCGGCTGGCCGTGCGTGCGTGACAGCATGGGCTGCTCGGCTTGAGCATGCGCCAGTTGCACCAGGCTGGCGTGGATCCGGCGCAAGCGCGGCACGATCACTTGATCGCGGGCACGTGTGAGCATCAGTGCGTGCGAGGTGTTGTTGATGTCTTCCGACGTGCAGGCGAAATGGATGAACTCAGCCGCCTGCGCCAACTCGGCGTCGTCGGCGACCTTTTCCTTCATCCAGTACTCGACCGCCTTGACGTCGTGATTGGTGACCTTCTCGATATCCTTGATGCGGGCGGCATCGGCTTCCGAGAAGTTGGTGACCAGCGCCGTCAGACGATCGCGCGCGGCCGGCGTGAAGGCGGCCAGCTCAGGCAGCCCGGCTTCGGCCAGACCGATAAGCCATGCCACTTCGACCTCGACCCGATGGGCCATGAAACCGGCCTCCGAGAGCAGGCCGCGCAAGTCATCACCACGGGAAGCGTAGCGTCCATCCAACGGCGAGAGCGCATTGAGCGCGCTGAGAGTAGGTTCGGTTTGCATGGGATAAATACACGATAAAGGAATGAAAAACGGCTGAAATTCTAGCATTCAGGCGGGAATTTGCTGCGAATAGCCCGCAACAGTGCGGGTAAACAATCGCTCACGGACAGTTTAATCACGTATCCTACTGCTATACTTTCGACGCTTTCCGACTACGATTTAGACTCCATGAAACTGATCGGCTCTCTTACTAGCCCCTATGTACGAAAAGTACGGATCGTCATGGCTGAAAAAAAGCTCGACTATCGGCTCGAACTCGAGGACGTGTGGTCCAGCGACACCAAGATCCAAACGTACAACCCGCTCGGCAAAGTCCCCTGCCTGTTGATGGATGACGGCGGTGCCCTTTTCGATTCCCGCGTCATCGTCGAGTATCTCGACACGTTGTCGCCGGTGGCCCGTCTGATCCCGCAACCCGGCCGCGACCGTGCGGCCGTCAAGTGCTGGGAAGCGATCGCCGACGGCGTCCTGGATGCGTGCGTGGCCATCGTCAAGGAAAAGCAGCGGCCGAGCGCCCAACAGAGTTCGGATTGGATCGCACGTCAGTACGGAAAGATCGATGCCAGCCTGAACGCCATGGATTCGAGCCTGGGCAACCATGCGTATTGCATGGGCGTGAACTACAGCCTGGGCGATGTGGCCGTCGGTTGCGCCTTGGGCTATCTCGATTTCCGGTTTGCCGATCTGGACTGGCGTGCCGGGCACGACAACCTTGGCCGGCTGTTCGACAAGGTGTCGACGCGCCAATCGTTCATCGATACCACCCCGCCCGCCAGCACCTGAACGCCGGCGCCTGAACGCCGGCATCTGAAACGCCGGCATGATCGCCACGGCCCGCTTTACGCGATGATGCCGCCGCCCAGGCAAATTTCCCCGTCATACACCACTGCAGATTGACCTGGCGTGACCGCCCACTGAGCGTCGGCAAACGTCAACGCAAAGCGGTCGCCGTCGGCCTCGGCAAGCGCGCACGCCGCATCGTGCTGGCGATAACGCGTCTTGGCCGCCAGAGCACCGGTGTTGGGTGGCACGCCGGCGATCCAGCTGGCATCCTGCGCCTGAAGCTGCTGGGAGAGGAGCCAGGGGTGATCGTGGCCCTGCGCCACATACAAGGTGTTTGAAGGGATGTCCTTCTTGGCCACGTACCAGGCATCCGCAGTGCCATCGTCGCGTTGACTGCCCTTGACGCCGCCGATGCCCAATCCCTTGCGTTGTCCCAGGGTGTAGAACGACAGCCCCTGGTGCGTGCCCAATTTGTGCCCCTCGGGCGTAATCATGCGGCCAGGTTCGGTCGGCAGATAGCGGTTCAAAAATGCGCGGAACGGTCGTTCCCCGATAAAACAGATCCCGGTGGAGTCTTTCTTCGCAGCGTTGGGCAGACCGATTTCGTGCGCGATGCGGCGCACTTCCGTCTTCGGCAACTCACCCAGCGGAAAAAGCGTACGCGAGAGCTGAGCCTGGTTCAGCCGGTGCAGAAAATAACTTTGGTCCTTGGTCGCATCGAACGCCTTGAGCAACTCATAGCGTGGTGCGCGCTCAGTGCCCACCCGGCGTACACGGGCGTAATGGCCAGTGGCGATGTGGTCTGCGCCCAGGCTCATGGCGTGGTCGAGGAACGCCTTGAATTTGATCTCGGCATTGCACAGCACATCGGGGTTCGGGGTGCGTCCGGCCGCATACTCGCGCAAGAACTCAGCGAACACGCGATCCTTGTACTCGGCGGCAAAGTTCACCGCTTCGAGTTCGACGCCGATCAGATCGGCGACGCTGGCCGCGTCCAGCAGATCCTGACGGGTGGAGCAGTATTCCGAATCGTCGTCGTCTTCCCAGTTCTTCATGAAGAGGCCGATGACCTCGTAGCCCTGCTGCTTGAGCAGCCAGGCCGTCACGGACGAGTCGACGCCGCCGGACATGCCGACGACGATACGGCCTTTTTTGGTAGTGTTAAGCGACATGATGGCGCTATTTTAATGCGGGTCGCGCACGGGGCTGGATTTGCCCCCGCTGGCCATGGGGTTGACGACCGGTTGGGTCGCGGCGTCAGGCTCGCAATGCTTATCCGGCACGCCACCCGAGGCGACCGCGGGCAGAAGCCAGTTGCGCAACGCCTGCAAGGAAGGCAGGTTGGCCTTGTATTCCGGATAGCACAGGTAGTATCCCTGGCGCGCTTCGATCGACAAATCGATCGCAATCACCAGTTTGCCCTCGCGCAGTTCCTCTTCGACCAGGCAGCGCGGGATAAGCGCCACACCGAAGCCGGCAGCTGCCGCTTCAGACAATAAGGAATACTGGTCGAAGCGCGAGCCCTCCCAGGCCCGCCGGGTATCGCAGCCCGCCTGTGCAAACCACTCCGACCACGCATTGGGCGCGGTCGTGTGATGCAACAGCGGATACCGCAGCAATTGCATGGGATCGGTCGTCGGCACGGCGATGAGATCGGGATGGCACACGGTGACGACCTCTCGTCCCACCAGGTAATCGGCGCAACTACCCGGCCAGATGCCATCGCCGAAGCGGACGGCACCGTCGAGCTCGGGCATTGAAAAATCGTAGCCATGTCGATGGGGCAGAAATTCGACGCGGATATCGGGGCGCTCGCGCATGAAAGCGGCAAGGCGCGGAATCAGCCAGCGGGCGCCGAACGTGGGCATGCTGGTCAGGCTGAGTGTGCCGCCCTGCCCCTTATGCGCCATGATCTCGAGGCTGGCGCCCTCGATCAGGTCGAGGCCTTTCTCGATTTTCTTCAGGTAGCTGCGGCCCGCTTCGGTGAGCACCAGGCCTTGCCGGATGCGCGAGAACAGTGCCGCTCCCAAAAACGTTTCCAGTTGCTTGACCTGCTTGCTCACTGCACCCTGTGTGACGTGTAGTTCGCGGGCGGCGTGCGTGAAACTGCCGTGCCGCGCTGCCGCCTCGAAGGCCTGCAAATCGGTGAGCGACGGACAGAGTCGTCTCATAGGTAATGCTCCCTGACCAATAAAACGGTCAGCCATGAAATAAAGTCATAGCTTAAGGAGAATTCTTCGTTTGCACAAATGAAAGCCATTCGTAAGAATGCGTCGGGAAAGGCCGTCAATTCGGCAGCCACTCAAAGCTCGACTATTTTTCTAAGCAAGGGGAAGTTAATGCAACGCCGTCAATTTGTCATGGGTCTGTGTGTCGTCGCCAGCGCGCTGTCTGCCGTGGTGGCCCCCGCCGCCTACGCACAGGACTATCCGAACAAGCCGATTCGTCTGATCGTACCGTTCCCGGCGGGCGGCACCACCGACATCGTCGGCCGCCTGTATGCCGACAAGATCGGCAAGGCGCTGGGCCAGACCATCGTGGTTGAAAACCGCGGCGGCGCGGGCGGTTCGATCGGCAGCGGCGCCATTGCGCAAGCCGCACCCGATGGCTACACGTTGGGCATCGCGACGGCCAGTACGCACGGTATCAACCCGGCGATCTACCCGAACCTGCCGTTCGACGCCGAGCGCGATTTCACGCCGATCTCGAATCTGGCACTCGTGCCGAACATCATGACGATCAACCCCAAGGTGCCGGCCAAGAACATGGCCGACTTCATCAAGTTGGCCAAGTCCGAGCCGGGCAAGCTGACGTACGCCTCGGCTGGTAACGGCTCGGTGTCGCACATGATGGGTGAGCTCTTCAAGATCGCCTCGGGCACCGACATCCTGCACGTGCCTTACCGCGGCGTGGGTCCGGCGTTGAACGACGCGCTGGCCGGTCAAGTCGACGTGATGTACGACAACCTGCCTTCGACCCTGCCGCACGTGCTTGGCGGCAAACTGGTGGCCCTGGCCGTCGCTTCGCCCAAGCGCGTGGCTGCATTGCCTGACGTGCCGACGTTTGCCGAAGCGGGCCTGACGCCCGTGAACGACGCCGCCTGGTTTGGCCTGATTGCCCCCGCCAACCTGCCCAAGCCGGTGCTGGACAAGCTGGCCGCCGCGGTGAATCAAGTCGAGAACGACGAAGACACGAAGTCGCGCCTGGCAGCCCTTGGCGCCGAAACCGTCAACGATACGCCCGAGCAATTCGCCAAGCAGATCGCCACCGAAATCGCCAAGAACAAGCGCATCGCCAAAGAAGCGAACATCAAGCTCGATTGATGTTCCGGCGCGCGGCGTCATGTGACGCCGCGCGCATCACACACAATCGGATGCCTTGAACCCTATGCTGATCACCCAACCGCTCTCGTATCGTCTGGATTTGCCCGACGACTATCCCAATACCCCGGCCGCCGCGCCGCTGGTGCTCGATTCGCCGCACAGCGGCACGGCCTACCCGCCCGATTTCGCACCCGCCGTAAACTTCGGCGCGCTGCGTACCGCTGAAGACACCTGGGTGGCCGACCTCTGGTCGGACGCCATCGCCATGGGCGTGCCACTGATCGCCGCACACTTCCCGCGCGCCTACATCGACGCGAACCGCGGTGCCAACGAAATCGATAGCCTGCTGCTCGATGCCGCCTGGCCCGGCGAGATCGCCGAGTCGCCCAAGGTGAAGCTGGGCAAAGGCTTGATCTGGCGCATGCTCGACGATGGCACGCCGCTCTACGACCGCAAGTTGTCGATCGATGAAGTGCAGCACCGCATCGATGCGTGCTGGAAGCCTTACCACGCCGAGCTCGGCCGTGTGATCGACGCCGCACACGCGCGTTTCGGCAAAGTGTGGCACATCAACTGCCACTCGATGCCCAGCGTGGCCGGCGCCTACGCGACCGATCAACCTGGTCTGGTGCATCCCGACTTCGTGCTCGGCGACCGCGACGGCACGACGGGCGATCCGTCATTTCGCGAGTTCGTGGCGCAATGGCTGCGAGGCCGAGGCTACAACGTTACCGTCAATGATCCTTATAAAGGCGTTGAATTGGTGCGCGCCTTCGGCGATCCGGAAGACGGCCGCAACAGCTTGCAGATCGAGATCAACCGCAATCTGTACATGGATGAAATCTCGCTGCGACCGAGTGAGAACTACGGCAAACTGAAAACCGATCTGCGCGACCTGACCGCCGCACTGATCGCATGGATGGCGCCGCAAGTCGCTGTGTGACGCCGGCTCGCGTCGTCCGAGGCCGCCGCTACGCGCCCTCAGGCGACGCATCACCTGGGGTGAAGCCCCTGGTCAGCGATTGATCAAGGTCGCGCGACAAGGCGCGTGTCGACCCATTCGATCCAATGCCGAACCGGCACCTCGGTGCCGCTTTGCAGATGACCGATGCACCCGATATTGGCCGACACGATCACATCGGCCTGGGTGGGCGCAATCGCTGCCAATTTGCGATCGCGCAAGGTCAGGCTCATCTCCGGCTGCAGGACCGAATAGGCCCCTGCCGACCCGCAGCACAGATGCTTGTCTGAAAACGGCAGAGACTTAAACCCCAGCGTGACCAGCATGCGCTCGGTCACGCCACCAAGCCCCTGCCAGTGCTGCAGGGTGCATGGCGGATGAAACGCCACCGAACCGCCCGTCTGCATCAAGGCCCGCAACTCGTCGGCATGCGGCGCGACGACCTCGGCCACATCTTTCACGTATCCCACCAATCGTTGCGCGAGTTCGGCGTAGACAGGATCGTGCCGCAGATGATGCGCATAGTCCTTGACCATGGCGCCGCAACCCGACGCATTCATGACGATCGCCTCCACCTTTCCGCTTTCGAGCGCAGGAAGCCACGCATCGATATTGGCGCGCATTTGCACCAACGCCGCCGGGCCGTCGTCGAGGTGGAAATTGATGGCGCCGCAACAGCCTCTTTGAACACCGTACGACGCGCCGATTCCGATGGCGTCGAGCACGCGGATGGTTGCCGCGTCGATGGTGGGCATCATCGCGGGCTGAACGCAGCCCGACAATAAATACACCTGCCGCGCATGCGTGACCACTTCGGGCAACGCGCCCGCTGCCCGATGCGCAGGTACTTTACGTTTCAGCGCTGCCGGCAAAAGCGCCCGCATGCGTTTGCCGACCCGCATGAGCGGCGCAAACCAAGGCGCATTGAGCGCATGGCGCAACGTTGCGCGCCGCACCCGGTCCCACAGCGGGCGTTCCACTTTTTGATCGACCCATTCCCGCCCCAGGTCGATCAGGTGCCCGTACTCCACACCCGATGGGCATGTGGTTTCGCAATTGCGACACGTCAGGCAACGATCCAGGTGCTGTTGCGTGGCCCGCGTCGGCGTCTCGCCTTCAAGCATCTGTTTGATGAGATAAATCCGTCCACGCGGGCTATCGAGCTCGTCGCCCAGCACTTGATACGTGGGACAGGTGGCGGTGCAAAATCCGCAATGCACGCATCGCCGCAAAATGGCGTCGGCCTCGGCGCCTTTCGGCGTATCACGAACCCAGGAAGCTAGATTGGTTTGCATAGGCGATCAGAGATCCGGATAAAGACGACCCGCATTGAAGAGCCCCCAGGGGTCGAACTCTTGCTTGAGCCGGCGGGTGATCGCCATGACGCCGGGTTCCGGGGGATGAAATGCACCGCCTGCGATGTCGGTGTCGCCGTCGCCCACGCGATACAGCGTGGCACTGCCCCCCGCCGCACGCGCCGCCTCACGCAACGCCGCGGCGTTACGCGCCCCCGTTAACCAACGTAGCGCACCGCCCCACTCGATCAGCGCCGCATCGTCCAGGCACACCGGCGAGGTCGGCGGCACGATGACGCGCCAGACTGGCTGTCCCGTCGCAAACAATCGCATCTGCTGGTGCCGCAACTGCGTCCAGACGGCCGCGGCACGCTCGCCTTGCTCACGTTCGCCGCCCATCTCAGCGATCGCGGATGCCAGCGCCGGAGGCGATCCGGATAGCCGCACGGCGGTGTTGCCGCGCCAGGAGGTCGAGCCCGCAGAGAGGGTGGGGCCAGTCGCGACAGTCGCGCTCGTCGCGCTCGTCGCGCCGGTAGCGTCTGCAGCGACGGTCGAGTCGGTGCCGCCTGTCGATGCTGCCAAGCCTGCCCTGTCCGCAAGCCACGCCGAGGCTGAGATCGGTAGCGGCCGTTGCCGCCACGTCGAAAACGTGGCCATCGCTTGCTCGCGCGTCAGGTCGAACCACAGCGTGCACTCTTCGATAGGGCGCGGCACCACCTTCAACGACACTTCGGCGATGGCACCGAGGATGCCCATCGATCCCGCGAGCACGCGCGAGACGTCGTAGCCGGCTACGTTTTTCATGACCTCGCCACCGAAGGACAACAGCCGGCCTTGCGCATCCAGCAGCCGCGTGCCCAACACGAAATCCCGTACACCGCCGGCCGCGATGCGGCGTGGGCCGGCCAGCCCCGCCGCCACGCAACCGCCTACCGTGGAGCCTGCGCCGAAGATCGGCGGCTCGAACGCCAACATCTGATTCTCGGCGGCCAGCGCCGTTTCGAGCGTTGACACCAATGTGCCCGCGCGAACCGTTACCACCAACTCCGAAGGGTGATAGTCGACGATACCGGTGTACGTGCCCATTTCGAGCACGCAGTGCCCATCCTCAGGCCGCGGCGCGCGATAGTTGCCGAAAAAGTTTTTGGTGCCGCCGCCGGAAACCCACAACGGCTTATGGCCGGCGCGTGCAGTCATTACCTGATCGCACAGTTCGCTCAGAACGAAATCCATCGTGCCACCTAAAACCGCGACAGATCGGGAAAGTGCATTTCACCGTTATGGACATGCATCTTGCCGTACTCCGCGCAGCGCGCGAGCGTCGGGATGACTTTGTCGGGATTGAGCAAACCCGAAGGATCGAACGATCGCTTCACGGCACTGAACACAGCAAGTTCTTCTTGCGAAAACTGAACGCACATTTGATTTATCTTCTCCAGTCCCACCCCGTGCTCTCCCGTCACGGTTCCTCCAACCTGAACGCATAATTCCAGAATCTCCGCGCCGAATTTTTCGGCGCGTTCGACCTGGTCAGGCACGTTGGCGTCGAACATGATCAACGGATGCAGATTACCGTCACCCGCGTGAAACACGTTGGCGCATCGCAAGCTGTAGTCGTCTTCCATTTGTTCGATCGCCGACAGCACGCGCGCCAGATGACGCCGCGGAATCGTGCCGTCCATACAGTAATAATCCGGCGATACCCGCCCGGCAGCCGGAAAGGCATTCTTGCGCCCGGCCCAGAATCGCAGCCGCTCGGCTTCCGACGTCGACACCTGCAAGCGCGTGGCACCTGCCGCGCTGAAGATCGCTTCCATGCGCGCGATTTCATGCGCTACTTCGTGCTCGGTGCCGTCCGATTCGCACAGCAATATCGCGGCGGCATCCATGTCGTAGCCGGCTTTGACGAAGGGCTCGACCATATGCACCGCACGCCGATCCATCATCTCCAGGCCGGCGGGAATGATGCCTTGGGCGATAACGGCCGTGACGGCATTGCCGGCCGTTTCCACACTCGCGAAGCTGGCCATCACGACTTGCGCGCAGGCAGGCCGGGGAATGAGCTTGACCGTGACCTCGGTGACGATACCCAGCATCCCTTCGGAGCCGATGAACGCCGCCAGCAAGTCCAGGCCATCGGTCTGCGGCGCATCGCTGCCCAACTCGACGATCTCGCCATCGCACATCACGGCGCGCACCCGCAGCACGTTATGCACCGTCAGTCCGTACTTCAGGCAGTGAACGCCCCCTGAGTTTTCGGCCACGTTGCCCCCGATCGAACAGGCGATCTGACTGGACGGATCCGGTGCATACGCCAGTCCGTAGGGTGCCGCCGCTTCGGAGATCGCCAGATTGCGCACGCCGGGTTCGAGCACAGCTATCGCAGCCTCGGGGTCGATGCGTTTGATGCGATTGAGTTTGGAGAGCCCGAGCAGCACGCCTGCCGCGTGCGGGGTGGCGCCACCGGAAAGCCCCGTGCCGGCGCCTCTCGGCACGACGGGCACCTTCAAGGCGTGACACGCCTTCATCACTGCCTGGACCTGCGATTCCGTCTCGGGCAGAACGACCACCTTCGGCAGCGTTCGAAACAGCGACAGGCCATCGCATTCGTAAGGGCGGGTGTCTTCGGTTCGGTGAAGGACGCAATGCTTGGGCACGGCACGCTGCAACGCAGCAATCAAGACGTGCGCCTCGACCGGGGTCTCGGGGACGGTGGCGAGCGCAAAAGGTACGGCGTCATTCATGGTGCCTACGATACCGTTACACCGCGCGTCGCACAGGCCGGGATTTACCCGTAGCAAGGGGCGCAATCGCGCCCCTCGCAATGCCTGCTTACCAATTCACGCTCACCAAGGGAAAATCTTGCCCGGGTTGAGGATGTTGTTGGGATCGAAGGCGTGCTTCAGGCTGCGCATCAACGCCAGCGCATCCTCACCGTGCTCTTCCTCAAGGAATTGCATCTTGTGCAACCCCACGCCGTGTTCGCCCGAACACGTGCCGTCGTAAGCAATCGCGCGGCGCGCCAGACGATGATTGACGACTTCGGACTCTTCCCAGTCGGTCGGGCTATTCGGATCGAGCAACATCAAGACGTGAAAGTTGCCGTCGCCCACGTGGCCGACGATGGTGTACGGGAAGCTGGCTTTCGACAGATCCTCGACCGTTTCGCGCACGCAATCGGCCAGACGCGAAATGGGCACGCAGACGTCGGTCGTGCTGGAGCGGCAGCCGGGTCGCAATTGCAAGCCAGCGAAATAGGCGTTGTGGCGTGCGGTCCAGAGGCGGCTGCGGTCTTCCGGCCGTGCGGCCCACTCGAAATCCATGCCGCCGTTTTCGCGGGTGATGTCCTGGACCACGCGCGCCTGCTCTTCAACACCGGCGGGGCTGCCATGAAACTCAAACAGCAGGATCGGGCTTTCGCGCAAGGTGAGGTGGCTGTAGCGGTTGACGGCTCGCACGCCCGCCTCGTCCATGAACTCGACGCGGGCCACGGGCACGCCCATCTGGATGATCTCGATCACGCTTTGCACGGCGGCATCGAGCGATTCGAAATTGCAGATGGCGGCCGACACGGCTTCAGGCTGCGGATACAGGCGCACGGTGACTTCGGTAATGATGCCCAACGTGCCTTCGCTGCCCACGAAGATGCGCGTGAGGTCGTAACCGGTAGACGACTTGCGCGCCCGGCTGGCGGTGCGGATCACCCGACCATCGGCGGTGACGACCGTCAGCGAGACGACGTTTTCGCGCATGGTGCCGTAGCGCACGGCGTTGGTGCCCGATGCTCGCGTTGCGGCCATGCCGCCCAGGCTCGCATCGGCCCCCGGATCGATCGGAAAGAACAATCCGGTGTCGCGCAATTCCTCATTGAGTTGCTTACGGGTGACGCCGGCCTGAACCGTTGCCGTCAAATCCTCGGCATGAATGGCGACGACCTGGTTCATCTGCGACACATCGAGCGTGATACCGCCTTGAATCGCCAAGGTATGGCCTTCCAGTGACGACCCCGTGCCGTAGGGAATCAGCGGCACGCCATGCGCGTTGCACAGCTTGGCCACGGCCACGACTTCTTCAGTGGTGTGGGCGTAGACGACGGCGTCCGGGGGCATGGCCGGATACGGCGACTCATCGGTGCCATGGTGTTCGCGCACGGCCGCCGCAACGGACAGCCGATCGCCAAACTGCGCGCGCAGCGCCTCAAGGCAAGCTTCGGGAAGGGGACGGCGCAACGCCTGGCCGAGATCGGGAGCATTCATGGACGTGATCAAACCGAGGGTATGGAAGCCCTCGATTTTACGCTCTATCCACGCGGCATCGATGCCGCCGTTATCGTGCGGCGCACCATGACTGGTGCGCCGCGGAGCATTACTTCGCCGTGATTGTATTGCGGCGGCGTTCGCGCACGGCGCTCGCCAGACGTTCGAGCGTCGCCACCGACGACTCCCAATCGATGCAGCCGTCGGTAATGCTCTGACCGTACGTCAACGGTTGGCCTTCGATCAAATCCTGACGGCCGCCCAGCAGATGGCTTTCGATCATCACGCCGACCAGGCGCGTATCGCCCCGCTCGATCTGGCGCGACACATCGTCGATCACCAGCGGCTGGTTCTCCGGCTTTTTACTGCTGTTGGCGTGGCTGGCGTCCACCATCACGCGCGGTGCCAACCCATTTTTGGCCATATCCAGGCACGCCGCTTCGACGCTGGCGACATCGTAGTTGGGCGCCTTGCCGCCGCGCAGAATGACGTGGCAATCCTCGTTGCCTGCCGTGGACACGATGGCGGAGTGACCGCCCTTGGTCACCGACAAAAAGTGATGAGACTGCGAAGCGGCCTTGATGGCGTCCACGGCGATCTTGACGTTGCCGTCGGTGCCGTTCTTGAAACCGACCGGGCACGATAATCCCGAGGCCAGTTCACGATGTACCTGACTCTCAGTCGTACGCGCGCCGATCGCGCCCCACGACACCAGATCCGCGATGTACTGCGGCGTAATCATGTCGAGGAACTCGCAGCCGGCGGGCACGCCACGGCTATTGATCTGCAGCAGCAATTCGCGCGCGATGCGGATGCCACGGTTGATGTCGAAACTGCCGTCCAACTCCGGATCGTTGATCAACCCTTTCCAACCCACCGTGGTACGCGGCTTCTCGAAGTACACCCGCATAACGATCTCAAGCTCGCCGCGCAGACGATCGCGCACCGGCTTCAAGCGCTCGGCATATTCGAGTGCGGCGCGCGTATCGTGGATCGAGCAGGGCCCGATCACGACGGCCACGCGGTCTTCCATGCCGTGCAGAATGCGGTGCAGCGCCTGACGCGTGGTGAACACCGTGTTCGACGCCTCGGGAGTACACGCAAACTCGCGCATCACATGCGAGGGGGGGTTGAGCTCTTTGATTTCGCGGATGCGAAGGTCGTCGGTATTGTGGGACACAGCTTTCACTCCGGGGTTGGCCAGGCTCGCGGCATAAAAAAAGCCGCCAGGGCTGGCGGCTTTTTCAAGATATTCGGCAAGAACTTCAGTGTGCGCGAATCCCTTCCTCCGCCAGCGGCATAGGAAACCCATAAAAATAAAAATAAAACGGGCGGGATACGAAATTCATGTGAAGGACTCTAGCAGAAAAGATATTGACTGTCACGAGCGGACATACGGAGGATGTGGCAACGGCGCGACGCCATGCGCCGCGCCGTGCATGCGACCATCGCGCCTCAGGCCGTGCCGCCGATCGTCAAACCATCCATCCGCAACGTCGGCATGCCCACACCCACAGGCACGCTCTGGCCTTCCTTGCCGCACGTGCCCACACCCGAGTCGAGCGCCAGATCATTGCCGATCATGCTCACGCGATTCATGGCGTCAGGGCCGTTGCCGATCAGCGTGGCGCCCTTGACCGGATAGGTCACCTTGCCGTTTTCGATCATGTACGCCTCGGACGCGGAAAAAACGAACTTGCCGCTCGTGATATCCACCTGGCCGCCGCCGAAATTCACGGCGTACAGGCCCTTCTTGACCGAGGCCACGATTTCTTCAGGTGCCTTGTCGCCCGCCATCATGTAGGTATTGGTCATGCGCGGCATCGGCAAATGGGCGAAGGATTCGCGCCGGCCGTTACCGGTTGCCTTGGTCTTCATCAACCGCGCATTCATCGTGTCCTGCATGTACCCGCGCAGAATGCCATCTTCGATCAACACGTTGCGTTGCGTGGGATTGCCTTCATCGTCCACGTTCAGCGAACCGCGACGATCCGGCAAGGTGCCGTCATCGACCACGGTCACGCCCTTGGACGCCACGCGCTCGCCGATGCGGTCGGAAAACACGCTCGAGCCTTTGCGATTGAAGTCGCCTTCCAGCCCGTGGCCCACCGCCTCGTGCAACAGAATGCCGGGCCAGCCCGAACCCAGCACGACGGTCATCTCGCCGGCGGGCGCCGGACGAGCTTCGAGATTGGTCAGTGCCTCGTGCACGGCGCGGTCCACGTAACCTTCGATGATGTCATCGGTGAAATACGCCAGACCCGTTCGGCCGCCCCCGCCGCCGTGGCCCATCTCGCGGCGGCCCTGCTTTTCGGCGATCACCGTCAACGAAAGTCGCACCAGCGGCCGCACATCGGCGGCCAAGCGGCCGTCGCTGCCGGCCACGAGGATGACGTCATACTCGGCGCCCAGGCTGGCCATCACTTGAATGATGCGCGGATCGCGTGCCCGCGCCAGACGCTCGACGCGTTCGAGCAATGCCACTTTGTCGGGAGCACTCAACGTCGTCAACGGATCCACGTTCGAATACAGATTGCGCGACAGTTCCAGCCCCTGCGGACCGGGCACGTGAATCTTGCCGGCGCCCTGCTTTGCGATGCTGCGCACGGCCCGCGCCGATGACAACAATGCGTCGGGCGACAAGGTGTCGGAATACGCGAACGCCGTCTTTTCGCCGGCAACGGCACGCACGCCAACACCTTGCCCGATCGAGAAGCTGCCCGTTTTGACGATGCCCTCTTCCAGGCTCCAGCCTTCGCTGCGGGTGTATTGAAAATACAGGTCGGCGTAATCCACACGATGCGTGAAAATCTCGCCGATGGCGCGAGCCATATCGGCTTCCGTCAGACCCCAGGGATCGAGGAGCAAAGACTTGGCGGTCGCAAGGGATTCGATGGCGGGATCAGTAATCTTCATGACATCCAGAAAATAAATGAGTCTGCGCCGCCAGCGTGGCGGTGCCGGACGCCCGTTGAGGACGTTCCACGGCGGCCAGCACGCTCAAGCGGCGCGAATGACCATATGGTACTGCGAACAACGTCGAGGAACCGCGAAGCCCACCCTGCAGGCAGCGTTCGCAGCCGCTGCAGGTTATTCGTCGCCCACACGTTCGCTGCACAGGCGATTCGTGTCGACCGCTTTCAGATAAGACGGTCGCCTTACGCCATATGAAGGCGCTATCGTTCAAAGACAAGCGCAAATAACCCCTCATCGGCATATGCTTGATGACAAGCCAACCGGACTTCGCACATTTGCGCCTGCCTTGTGTCGGTATATCGCGCCCGTGATTTGCGCTCGATATTCGCACCGGTGACATGTGTCGTGATTCGCGGTGGTGAATCCTACTTGTGATGCGTACGCACCCAAGCGCACCGGCCTCTCAGTGCCCGTCTGACTCTCAGTGCCCTTCCCTATTGACGACCAGCCGCTTGCATAAGCTCACAAGATCGTAATGGGTGGCAACGAGATCGATACGACCGAATGGAACGACACGGGTTCTAGACGTCGGATAGATAAATGATTTATCGGGCAGCGCCCAGCCTGTTCAGTACCGAAATGTGGAACTTGCTTCCCATTTTCTCCACAATTAGGGACGTATATCTCCACAATTGCGAAAAAGCGGGACAAAAATAACATCCTCACAACTGTAGAAAACAGTTGGAATCGAAATAAAAATTTCAATTCCTGACTCTACTGACATGCTGTAGGCCGTTTGGATGAGAAACCCCTGCAACGTTTTTTCCGAGAGAAACAATTGGAATTCTGGATTGCATTATTTTGTTTACTAGGTCAGTTTGATTCGGCGTAGAATTCGATCCTGTCGTTTAGACGAACATCACCCAGAATAAAGGGATTGCCAAAATGGCTCGAGAAAATTACGCGACGCAGCAAGCACGGATCGAAAAAGAAATCACCCGGTTGCAAAAGAAAGCAGAAGCGCTGCATACCAAGCGCCGCAAGCCGGTGATCACTTCCATCGTCAATTCGATGCGCCAATACGATATAACCGCGGAAGAATTGGCTGCCGCATTGGGCGCGAGCAAAGCGCCGGGCCGCACGCCGCGCAAGAAAGCGGCCGACGGCACCAAGCGTCCTGTTGCGCCGAAGTATCGTCATCCCGATACGGGCGAAACCTGGAGCGGCCGCGGCAAAGCGCCCCGTTGGCTGGCGGCTGCCGAAGCCGACGGCGCCCAACGCGATAGTTTCCTTATCAAGTAAGCAAACGCCAGACGCCACACGCCACATCACGAAGGCCGGAGGTATTGAAAACTCGTGTTTTCGTGCGGCGGCCTGATGGCATGACGAAGACGACCTGAAAATGCAGACGTGAGTATGAGACGGTCATCTCAACTCAAGCCCATGAGGGCTAGCCCATGCGATTCAAGTCTCCACACACAAAAAACCCGGCATGCGTATGCCGGGTTTTTCATTCGTGCTTCGTGGGCACTTGACGCCCGCCTGGCGCCTCAACCCTCTGCACGAGATGCCAGGGCGCTACGCCGTGGCATTATTCCATCTGATATCGAATAACGCGCTCCGAGCCATTGTTGCCCGGAAAATTGTCGAAGATCGCGCGCACGAGTACGGGCATGGTGCCCACCAGATCGGGTTGCCCACTTAATGCGACGGCACTCGATCGATAAACCTCCGCATTGCCGGCGGCGGTGTCGAGGATTCTCAAGTTGAGCTCATTGCGAAAGGCCTGTACCGGCACGTCTACATATGCAGGGCCCCAGTAGCCGGGATAGCCCCAGCGACCGTACCCATATCCGCCACGTCCATAATAGCCACCGCCAAAGCCGCCGCCGTAAAAGTAAGGGTCGGCCGGTTGACGGGTAACCACCTGGGTGGCGCGGGCACCATAATCGAACACGACGTTAAAACGCGGCTTGGCACCGGCCGTCGCTTCAACCAGACCCGTGGCGCCGATCGCCGCTCTGACCATATCCTGGTAAGCGCGGTACTCGAGATTATTGGCCTGATCGGCGTTGCTTTGAACAAACTGATAACGCTGGCCTTCAACACCTGCCGGCCATTGTTGGAACGACGTAACGCGCGCAGCCATGGTACTGGTGCAGCCGCTTAACAGCGCGACCGACAAAGCAAGCCAGAACCTGCCACTGCGGCATACCGCCGAAAGATTGAGGGCACCCATTTGAACCTCCACACTCCGATTTACGAGCGCCGTGTAACCACAGACAAACTCGTTCGATTTTGACGCCATTTCGCTGAAAAAGTTTTCGATTCGCTTCAGTCCGCCAAGCTGGCGCGCACCCCACTACAATTATCCCTCCTTTAGACAGCCACGCGACGATCATCATGCGCACCGATACGCCGGTCACCATCCAGCGGCAGGACTACACGCCCTACCCGTACGCCATCCCAGACGTCACCCTCGCGTTCGACCTCGATCCGGCTGATACCCGCGTGCGTCTGACCATGCACATCGCACGGCAAGCCGACGCCGCAGCCGGGGCACCGTTGGTGCTCAACGGCGAGAGCCTCAGCCTCGAGAGCATCAGTGTCGACGGCCGGCCTCTTGCCGAAACCGAATATCGGCTTAACGAGTCCACACTCACACTTCTCGACCTGCCGGACGTGGCCGAGATCGAGATCGTCAGCCACTGCAAGCCGGATGCCAACTCCACGCTGATGGGGCTGTATGTGTCGGGGGGCAGCTTCTTCACGCAATGCGAGGCAGAAGGATTCCGCCGCATTACTTGGTTCGCCGACCGGCCCGACGTCATGTCGCGTTATCGCGTGATCGTGCGCGCGCCCAAGACTTATGCGCATCTGCTGTCCAACGGCAATCTGATCGCCAGCCGCGACATCGATGCTGAGCGCCACGAAGCAATCTGGGAAGATCCGTTCCCCAAGCCTTGCTATTTGTTTGCGCTCGTCGCCGGCACATTCACCAAGCGCGAATGCACCACGCAAACGCAATCTGGCCGGTCGGTGCTGTTGCAGGTGTACAGCGATCCCGGCAGCGAGAATCGAACGCAGTGGGCCCTCGAGTCACTGGAGCGCGCGCTGAAGTGGGATGAAGTGCGCTTCGGGCTGGAGCTCGACCTGGATCGCTTCATGATCGTCGCTGTGCGCGACTTCAATATGGGCGCCATGGAGAACAAGGGGCTGAACGTATTCAATGCGGCCTACGTACTCGCCGACCCGCACACCGCGACCGACACCAATTACGAGGCGATCGAATCCGTCATCGGACACGAGTATTTTCATAACTGGACCGGCAATCGCGTGACCTGCCGGGACTGGTTTCAGTTGAGCCTGAAGGAAGGCCTCACTGTATTCCGCGATCAGGAATTCAGCGCGGACATGATGGCGGCTGACATGGACGACGCAGCTGCCGTGAGCGCGCGCGCCGTCAAGCGCATCGACGATGTGGTGACCTTGCGCGCGGCGCAGTTCCCTGAAGACAGCGGTCCGATGGCGCACCCCATTCGTCCCGAAAGCTTCCAGGAAATCGGCAACTTCTATACCGCCACGGTGTACGACAAAGGCGCAGAAGTGATCCGCATGCAGCACACGCTGCTGGGCGAAGCCGGTTTTCGCGCCGGGATGGACGAGTACTTCCGCCGCCACGACGGCCAAGCCGTCACATGCGACGACTTCGTCGATGCCATGGAATCGGTCTATCGCACCCAACATCCCAAACGCAACTTCGATGTTTTCCGCCGCTGGTATCGCCAGGCCGGCACACCGCGCGTTGCCGTCACGCTCGATTACGATGCCACCGCACGCCGCTGCACCGTCACGCTGGCGCAACATTGCGCTCCCGTCGGCGTTGAAAAGCGCATGCAACCGGCCGCAGAAAAACTGCCGTTCCACATTCCTGTCTCGATCGGCTTGCTGGATCGCACCGGCGCACCGCTCAAGCTGTCGTTCGAAGGCGGCGAGCAAGACACCGTCGTGCTCGAACTCACCGAAGCCCGCCAGCAGTGGACGTTCGAGAACATCGACGCCCAACCGGTGCCGTCGTTGCTGCGCGACTTCTCGGCCCCGGTCGTGATCGACTACGCCTGGCAGGAAGACGAACTTGCGTTGCTCTCGGCCCACGACACCAATCCGTTTGCGCGCTGGGAAGCGGGCCAGGAGTTGGCGTCGCGTCAAATCCTCGCAGTCGCCGCCCAGCACGCCACCGGCGCCCAGGCCGCGCTGTCGGATGCGTTCGTCGCGGCCTGGCGCGCCTTGCTGTCCGACACGGCCCTGGACGCCGCCTATCAGGCGCGGGCCCTGGCATTGCCTTCTGAAAAAACGTTGGCTGAACGCATGTCGCCGATCGATCCGCCGGCGCTGGCCGCCGCTCGCGACGCGGTTCGCGAGATTCTGGGCCGCACGCTGCGTGCGGACTGGAAAGCGGCGTGGGATCGCTCACAAACTCCGGGCGACTACAGCCCGGCCCCGGTGCCCGCCGGCAAACGTGCGTTGAAGAATCTGGCCCTCACCTATCTGCTCGCCGGTGGCGACGCCGCTGCGGCCGATGCCGCACGTGCGCAATACGCGAATGCCGACAACATGACGGACAGTCTGGCCGCCCTGGGCGCGCTGGTCAGTTATGCGGGTGACGATGCCCGCACGCAGACGGCGCTCGATGCGTTCTACACGCGTTGGGCCGAGGATCCGCTGGTTGTGGACAAGTGGTTTGCGTTGCAGGCTACCGCCCGCACCACCACAGTGGACACCATGCGCGCGCTGATGCAGCATCCCGCTTTCACCTTGCGCAATCCCAATCGCGCACGAGCATTGATTTTTCAGTTTTGTCTGAACAATGCGCGTGGGTTGCATCGCACCGACGGGGTAGGCTACGCGTTCTGGGCCGAACAAGTACTCGCCCTGAACGCCATCAATCCGGAAATCGCCGCTCGCCTGGCACGTGCGCTCGATAGCTGGGCACGCTTCACGCCGGCGTTGCGCGACCCGATGCAACACGCACTGACGAGCATTCGCGCCCATCCGGGGTTGTCGCGCAATGTTCAAGAAATCGTATCCAAGGCCTTGGATCTGGCCGCCTGATTAACTTTCGCCTCCAGGAGAGCGTTTTGACACGCAAGACTCTGACTCAGTATCTCGTAGAACAACAGCGCGAAAGCGGTACCGTTGCCCCCGAAGTTCGTTTGCTTATCGAAGTGGTCGCGCGCGCGTGCAAGGCCATTGGCCACGCCGTGGGCAAAGGCGCTTTGGGCGGCGTGCTCGGCAGCCTTGAAAGCGAAAACGTGCAAGGTGAAGTGCAGAAGAAGCTGGACGTGATGTCCAACGACATTCTGCTCGAAGCCAACGAATGGGGCGGCCATCTGGCAGCCATGGCGTCGGAAGAGATGGAAACCATCCATCCGATTCCCAACCGCTACCCGAAGGGCGAATATCTGTTGTTGTTCGACCCCCTCGATGGCTCGTCCAACATCGATGTGAACGTCTCGATCGGCACGATCTTCTCGGTGCTGAAAGCGCCGCACAAGGAAGGCGGCCAAGCCGTCACCGAGGCCGACTTCCTGCAACCCGGAAGTAGCCAGGTCGTGGCCGGCTACGCCGTGTATGGCCCGCAGACGATGCTGGTGCTGACGGTGGGCGCGGGCGTGGCGGTGTTCACGCTGGATCGCGAGCAGGGTGCGTGGGTACTGACCAACGACAATCTCCAGATCCCCGCCGATACCAAGGAGTTCTCGATCAATATGTCGAACATGCGCCACTGGGACACCCCCGTGAAACGCTACATCGACGATTGCCTGGCCGGTGAAGAAGGTCCGCTCGCCAAGAATTACAACATGCGCTGGATCGCGTCGATGGTCGCCGACGTGCATCGTCTGCTCACCCGCGGCGGCATTTTCATGTACCCCTGGGACAAGCGCGAGCCGAACAAACCCGGCAAGCTGCGTCTCATGTACGAAGCGAATCCCATGTCGTTCATCGTCGAACAGGCCGGTGGCCGTGCCATCACGGGCACCGAACGCATCATGGACATTCAGCCCGACCAACTGCACCAACGTGTGAGCGTGGTGCTGGGATCGCGCAATGAGGTGGATCGTGTGAAGTCGTACTTCGACGCCAAGTAATGGCGGGTGCGGCGCCGAGCGAGAATCGCATCGGTGCCGCCTCGCGCTGTGTTCGGTGTAGGGTACGCCGGCGGTCGCCGCGGCGGATGTCGTGATACCGCACCGCGACCTTCGACGGTCAGCGCAGCAGCTTTCATCATTCAGCACCGGATAGAAAAAAGGGGCATCGCAAGCGATGCCCCTTCTATTTCCTATCTCACGTCAATCCAGCGTGAAGATCGTCGCACCGGTGGTCTTTCGACCGGCCAAGGCGGTTTGCGCCTCGGCGACCTGATCCAGCGTATAGCGCTGATCGATGCGCATCTTGATCTTTTTCTTGGCGACCAGGTCGAACAACTCGTCTGCCGCAGCCGTCAGCTTTTCGTGCGTATCCACATGCAGGCCAAGTGAAGGACGCGTTACGTACAGGCAGCCCTTCTTGTTCAGGATGCCGATGTCCACGCCCGTCACCGAACCCGACGCATTGCCGAAGCTCACCATCAGGCCGCGCGGCGCGAGGCAGTCGAGCGAGGTTTCCCACGTGTCCTTGCCCACGCCGTCGTACACCACCGGCACTTTCTTACCACCGGTGAGTTCGAGCACGCGCTCGGCCACGTTTTCGTGCGAGTAATCGATGGTTTCCCAGGCCCCGTGCTCACGCGCAAGCGCAGCCTTTTCCGGGCTGGACACCGTACCGATGAGCTTCACGCCCAGCGCCCGCGCCCATTGGCAGGCGATCAGGCCGACACCGCCGGCTGCGGCATGGAACAGAATGGTTTCGCCGCCCTGCAGGCGATAGGTTTGGCGGAACAGATACTGCACCGTCAACCCTTTGAGCATCATCGCTGCCGCATCATCGAAAGCGATGCCCTTGGGCAGCTTTACGACCAGTCGCGCCGGCACGTTGTGATACTCGGCGTAGGCACCTATCGGGCTCTGGCCGTAAGCCACGCGATCGCCCTTCTTGAAGCCCTTGACGTTGGCACCCACGGCATCCACTACGCCGGCACCTTCAAAGCCCAGACCGTGCGGCAAAGGGCTCGGATACAAGCCGGTGCGGTAATAGATGTCGATAAAGTTGAGCCCGATCGCATGCTGGCGCACCGTCACGTCGTCGGGGCCGGGGGTAGGCCGCTCGACCTCCTGAACCGTGAGGACTTCCGGGCCGCCGTGTTCGGTAATGCGGACTGCCTTCATAAGGGTATTCGTCATTTCTTCTGTCCTGTTGAAGTGTCGGTTACGCCGTTCGTTTTGACGTCAGTACGAAAATACCGATGAGCACGAGCGCCGTACCGGCGAGTTGCAAAATCGTGATGGGTTCATCCAGCAACCATGCTGCCAGAAATAATACGGACACCGGTCCGATCATGCCCAGTTGCGCGGCCAAAGGCGCCCCCACGCGCTCGACCGCCCACATGATCATGAAGACGGGCAAGACGGTGTTGAGGGTGCCGTGAATGAAAGACAAACCATAAACGCCCATCGGTTGCACGAGCACATTAACCGGATGGACAACAAGGAATTGCAGAATGCAGGCGATGCTGGACACCGACATCGCATAGGCAACGAGCCGCGTGGCACCCACGCGCTTGATCAACTCACCCGATGCGATCAGATAGACGGCATAGGACATTGCCGAGCAGAGCACGAAAAACGAGCCCAGCATGACGGCATCGCCCCCGAGCGACAGGTCGCGCCAGAACACCAGCACCACGCCTGCGTAGGACAGCACCATCGCCCACCACTGCTGCCGGGAAATCGTTCGCTTGAGCACCACGGCCGACAACAACAGCACGAAGGTCGGCGACAGAAAAAGAATCAGGCGTTCGAGACTGGCGGTGATATAGCGCAGCCCCAGGAAATCGAGGAAGCTTGATAGGTAATAACCGATGAGCCCCAGCACGACCACCTGGCAGGCATCCCGCCCGCTCAAGGCCTGCAGTTGCCCGCGCGCGGCCAGCCGCGATTGTTGCCAGGCGATGAGCGCAAAGAACGGCAACGCGAAGAGCATGCGAAACGCGATCAGCGTCACGGCATCGATACCGTAGCGATACGTGAGCTTGACGACGACGGCCTTGGCCGAAAACAGCACCGCGCCCAGCATGGCTAAAGCAAAGCCGGTTGCGCGCGGATAAGCAGAGACGTCCCAGCGGAACGGGCTTGGTGCATTCATGTTCGGCATTGTATGGGGTAAGGCTTTAACATGGCACCCCCGCGCCTGCCGCCAACCCTCGATACTTGCCGCTTCCTGCGAATTGCCGCACCCGCATGACTGATTCCCGCGCCCTGCTGTCTTTGCATCTCACTGCCGTGTTGTTCGGCCTGACCGGCGTGCTCGGTCATGTGATCAACGCCGACGCGGCGCAGATCACCTTCTGGCGGGCCGCGTTCGCAGTGGCCGCCCTCCTCGTCGCGCTGCGCCTGGGCAAGCGCGCGATGCTGTTTCGCATTACTCGCCGGCAGCTGGTCGCGGTGGTGTTGTCGGGGATCATGCTGGCCACGCATTGGCTCACATTCTTCATTTCGGTAAAGGTTGCCGGCATTGCAATCGCCACACTTGGCTTCACCAGCTTTCCAGCCTTCATCACGCTCTTCGAAGCGGTGCTCTTTCGCGAACGCGTGCGGCTGCCCGAGTGGGGCATGGTGGCATTGGTCAGCCTCGGGCTGATACTGCTGACGCCAGCTTTCGATCTGGCCGACAGCGGCACGGTAGGGTTGCTGTGGGGCCTGGCCTCAGGTGCAAGCTTCGGCATGCTTGCCGTGATCAACCGGCACGCCGGCGACGGCCTCGGTGCGCTCGAAATGGCCTGCGGCCAGAACCTCGTGGTTGCGCTGGTCACGGCACCGTTCGCCCTAGGCGCGTCGACGGCGCTGGGTGCAGCCGATTGGCTGGGCGTGGCAGCGCTGGGCATTCTCTGCACAGGATTGGCGCACACCCTTTTCGTCTCGAGCCTGGAATACATCAGCGCCCGGCGTGCCGGCCTGATCATCGCCCTCGAGCCGCTTTACGCCATCGCGTTCGCCTGGCTGTTGTTCGGCGACGTGCCGGGGTGGCGCGTGGCGATGGGCGCGGCGTGCATCGTGGGCGCCATCGCGTGGTCTGCGAGTTACGAAAAGCGGCCCGCCGGCCCGCCTGCCACACCGATCTAGGCAAGGCTTGCATTTAACTGCCCAGGCAGTAAAATCACTTCACCATGACCTTGCCTTCCCCATCCGACGCTGCTGCGGCAGCCTCATCCACGTCGTCCGACGTGGTGGTGCACTATCGCGCGTCCGGCCCCGGCCTGACCGACAACAACGTGGGCTACATGATCAAGCAGGTGTATCAGTCGCTCAATCGCGTGCTGGATCAGGACATGGCACCCCTTGGGCTGACGGCCATGCAATGGCGGCCGGTGGCGTGCCTGGCGAAAGGCCACGCCAGCACCTCCGTGGAGCTGGCCCGCATCCTCGCCGTGGATTCCGGCGCGATGACGCGCACGCTCGATCGCCTCGAAGCCAAAGGGCTGCTGGTGCGTACGCGCAGCAAGGAAGATCGCCGCGTCGTCGATATCGAGCTCACGGCAGAGGGGCAGCGCACAGCCAAGGAAATACCGGCGCGCATCGCCCGCGCGCTCAATCATTATCTGCGTGGATTCTCGTCCGATGAGGTCGACATGCTCTCGCATTTTCTGCAACGCATGTTGGCCAACGGCTCGATCGCACCCTCGAATGTGCCCCCCGGAAAGGCGCCGGACACCTGACGCTTTCAACCGGACGCCTCGACGAGCGACCCTATTTTTTATCATTTAGCTGCCTAGGCAGATACAGTTCAGTCAATTACTTTAAGCTTCCTGTAAGCATGCAAAAACTTCCGATAGCGCTTTTGTTGTGTGCCATCCTGGCAGGCTGCGCGCCGATGCGCGATGGCCCCGCGCCCACAACGCGAATCGACGGTGCGCAAGTCGATCTGGTCGATACCGCCATCACGTGGCCGGCCGACACCTGGTGGACCCGATATGGCGATCCCCAGTTGAATGCCCTGGTGGAGGATGCGCTGCGCAACAGCCCGTCGCTCAGCCGAGCGCAGGCGCGCCTGGCGCAAGCCAATGCCGCAGTGGGGTCGGCACGTTCGGCCTTGCTGCCCAGTGTGGCCGCCGACTATCAACTGACGCGCCAGCGGCTCTCGGAAAACTACATCTATCCTGCACCGCTGGCCGGTTCGATCACCACCGACCAACGCCTGGCACTCGACTTTTCGTATGAGATTGATTTCTGGGGCAAGAACCGTAGCGCCTTCGACGCCGCCATCGCGGGCCAGCAAGCCAGCGCTGCCGATGCCCAGGCCGCACGCGTGGTGCTCACGGGCGGCGTGGTACAGGCCTACCTGAACCTGCAGAACGCTTTCGCCCAGCATGCGGTACTGACCGACATCATCAAGCAGAACAGCGAAGTACTGGACATCACGCGCAACCGGTTCACCAATGGCCTGGACACGCAGGTCGAGGTGCGTCAGGCGGAGTCGCAACTGGCCGCGACTCGGGTGGAGCAGACGCAGACTGAAACGCGCATTGCGCAATTGCGCAATCAAGTCGCCGCACTCACCGGCGCGGGCCCTTCGCGCGGTGCCGCATTGATGCCCGCGCAACTGACCCGGCCCGCCGGCGTCTTGCCCACCCAGCTGCCACTCGAACTGCTGGGCCGCCGCCCCGAGATCGTCGCCGCGCGCTGGCGGGCCGAAGCGGCCACCAAGAATATCGATGTCGCGAAAGCCCTGTTTTTCCCAAACGTCGATCTCACCGCTTTTGTCGGATTTCAAGCCTTGGGTCTGCACAACCTGCTGCAGGGCAGCAGCCGTGCAGCAGGCGTCGGCCCCGCCATTACCTTGCCGATTTTCCAAGGAGGCGCGTTGAATGCCAACCTGGCCGGCCAACGCGCAGCGGCCGACGAAGCCACCGCCGACTACAACGAGGCAGTGGTGAATGCGGTGAACCAAGTGGCCGACGCGCTCGATGCCTTGCGCTTGCTCGACCGCGAGCGCGAGGCACAGACGCAAGCCCGCACGGCCATCGACGCGGCCTACGCCCTGGCGCGCGATCGCTATCGTGCCGGGCTTGGCAACTACCTGGTCGTCCTGATCGCTCAAAACAGCGTGATGACACAAGCCCTGCGCGATACCGACCTGCGCATGCGCGCGTATCTGCTCGATGCCCAACTGGCACGTGCTCTGGGCGGCGGCTACGCCACGCCTTCCGGCACCGTTGCTACCCGCCCTGCCCCCCTTTCGGCCGACGCGTCTTCCGCGTCGACCCGCTGATTCATTCCGGACGTGATTCATGGCTGACTCCAAGACTCCCAATCCCCGCCGCAAGCGCCTGTTGCTGATCGCCGCCGGCGTTTTTCTCCTGATTGCCGTGCTGTGGGCCATCTGGTATTTCATCTACGGCGCCAATAAGGAAAGCACCGAGGATGCGTATGTGCACGGCAATCTGGTGCAGATCACATCGCAAGTGCCCGGAACCGTGATCGCCATCGAGGCCGACGACACCGATATGGTCAAGGCTGGGCAACCGCTGGTGAAACTTGACCCCGCCGACGCGCAGATTGCTTTGATGCAGGCCGAGGCGCAATTGGCCCAGACGGTGCGCCAGACCCGCACCCTGTATGTGCAGAACGATTCGCTTACGGCCGACACCAATGTGCGGTCGGCCGAAATCGTGCGCGCGGAAGCAGACGTCGCCCGGACGCAGAGCGACCTGCAACGCCGGCAAGCGCTGGCCAAGTCCGGCGGCGTAAGCGGCGAAGAACTGCTGCACGCGCAAACGGCCTACAAGACGGCGCAATCGAATCTCGCGCAGGCTCGTGCGGCCCTGGCCGGCTCGCGCGCCAAGGCGCAGACCAATCGTGCACTGACGGAAGGCACCACGGTGGAAAACCACCCTGATGTGCTGCGCGCCGCCGCCAATCTGCGATCGGTATGGTTGGCCGGCTCGCGCAATACCTTGCCCGCCCCCGTGGACGGCATGGTCGCACGCCGAAGCGCACAGGTCGGCCAGCGCATCGCCCCTGGCACGCCCCTGATGACCGTGGTGCCGCTGGATCAAGTGTGGGTGGAAGCAAACTTCAAGGAAGGCCAGTTGCGCGACATGCGCGTCGGTCAACCCGTCATCCTCCATGCCGATCTGTACGGCGGCGATGTGGTGTATCACGGCAAGGTCGCCGGGCTGGATGCCGGCACCGGCAGCGCGTTCGCCTTGTTGCCCGCTCAAAACGCCACGGGCAACTGGATCAAGGTCGTGCAACGTGTGCCGGTACGCATCGCACTCGATCCGCAAGAGCTGGCCAAGCGCCCGTTGCGGGTGGGGCTGTCGATGAGCGTTGAAGTCGATCTGGGCACCCCACAAGGTGAACCGGTCACCACTACGCACGCGCAAACCGGCATGTCCACAAGCGCCTTCGACCCGGCCCACGGCGAAGCCGATGCCCTCATCCAACGTATCGTTCGAGAAAACCTGGCGTCATGAGCACCGCCCCCGCCGACACGGCTGCCCCCTCTCCGGCAGCCCCTTCTCCGGCCGCGCCGAAAGCCTATCCGCCGCTCGAAGGCGCCGTGCGCGTCCTCGGCTCGATTGCCTTGTCGTGCGCGGTGTTCATGAACGTGCTGGACACCTCCATTGCGAACGTGTCCATCCCGACCATCTCCGGCGATCTCGGCGTGAGCACGAGCCAGGGCACCTGGGTCATCACCTCGTTTGCGGTGGCCAATGCCATCACCGTGCCGCTCACAGGCTGGCTTACGCAACGCTTCGGCCAGGTCCGGCTGTTTCTCACGTCTACGCTGCTGTTCGTGCTGGCCTCATGGTTGTGCGGTTTCGCCCCCACGCTCGAAATGCTCATCGGCTTTCGCGTGCTGCAGGGCGCCGTGGCAGGCCCGATGATTCCACTCTCGCAAACGCTGATGCTTGCGAGCTTTCCGAAGGAGAAGGCCGGTATGGCCTTGGCCATCTGGGCGATGACGACCCTGGTGGCGCCGGTCGCCGGCCCCTTGTTGGGCGGCTACATCTCGGATAACTACAGTTGGCCGTGGATCTTCTATATCAACATCCCGGTCGGCATGCTCGCCGCCTATGTGAGCTGGCGCATCTACCGGGATCGCGAGTCGGTCACGCGTAATCTGCCCATCGATAAGCTCGGCCTGGTGATGCTCGTGGTGTGGGTGGGTGCGCTGCAGATCATGCTCGACAAGGGCAAGGAGCTCGACTGGTTTGCCAGCCCCACCATCGTTGCCCTGGCCGCGATTGCGTTTGTCACGTTCGTGTTCTTCATTATCTGGGAGCTGACCGACGCGCATCCGGTAGTCGATCTGCGGCTTTTCGCCGGTCGCAACTTCACGATCGGCGCCGTCACCCTGGCCGTGGCGTATGGCGTTTTCTTCGGCACGGTCGTTTTGCTGCCGCTGTGGCTGCAAAGCACGATGGGCTATACCGCCACGGATGCCGGCCTGGTCACCGCGCCGATCGGACTGCTGGCGATCGTGCTCACGCCGATCGTCGGCAAATTGCTATCCAAACACGATCCACGCATATTCGTGACGGGCGCATTCCTGATCTTTGCGCTGGTCTGCTACATGCGTTCCGGCTTCAGCACGGATGTGGACATGCGTACGTTGATGATTCCTACGATCATCCAAGGCGCGGCCATGGCGGCGTTCTTCGTGCCGCTCACCTCGATCACGTTGTCGGGCCTGGCGCCGAACGTGATTCCGGCGGCGTCTGGATTATCGAACTTCCTGCGACTGACTGCAGGCGCCTTCGGCACCTCGATCGCCACCACGATGTGGGAAAACCGCGCCACGATGCATCATGCGCAATTGACGGAGATTGCGCATCCCGGCGCGGCCGCCTTCGACCACACGATGAGCGTGCTGCAAGCGGCGGGGATGTCGCAGGACCAGGCCCTGGCGTCGATCGACCGGCTGATCGATACGCAAGCCTTTACGATCTCCGCGATCGATATTTTCTGGGCCTCGGCGGGGATTTTCCTGCTGCTTACCGGTCTGGTGTGGCTGGCACGACCGGTGAAGGCCAAAGGCGAAGGCGCGGCCGAAGCGGCGGCTGGAGCGCACTAATGCTGGGGCGCACTAATTACTGCGGCACGCTAATGGCCGGGACACGTTGAAAGACGGCGGTGGTTTTACGCCACCGCCGCTTGAATGCAAGACGGTCTGGACGTCCGCGCCAGTCTCGCTATTTTCGGCGACTGCCCATCAGCGAGCCCAAAATCCCGCGCGTGAGCTCCCGTGCAATCGAGCGCACCGAGCTCTTGGCCACCGACTGCACCAAGCCGTCGCGACGCCCGCCACGCGGGCCGGTCGAGCCAAACAGCACATCGTTTACCGACGCCATCAATCCACCCTCTTCGGCCGCCGGCTTGGGGGCCGGTGCGATTTTGCCGGGCCCAGCGCCTTTCTCCTGAGCCCCCGCTGCCGCCGGCGCCTCCACGGCCCGGACTGCCAACTTTTCATAAGCCGACTCGCGGTCGATCGGCGTGTCGTAACGGCCACCCAACCCTGAGGCCTGACGCAACGTCTCACGCTCGGGTGCCGTGGCCGGGCCGATGCGGCTGGCGGGCGGCATGATCCAGGCGCGCTGCGTCATGCCCGGCCGGCCCTTCTCATCCAGCAACGACACGAGCGCCTCGCCTACGCCGAGCTCCATGATGGCCGCCACGATGTCCAGACCCGGATTGGGCCGCATGGTTTCGGCCGCCGTTTTCACCGCTTTCTGATCGCGTGGCGTGAACGCACGCAGCGCATGCTGCACTCGATTGCCCAACTGGCCGAGCACGGCGTCAGGAATATCCAGCGGGTTCTGGGTGACGAAATACACGCCGACCGCCTTCGAACGGATCAGCCGCACCACCTGCTCGATCTTGGTGAGCAACGCTTGTGGCGCATCGTTGAACAGCAAATGCGCTTCGTCGAAGAAGAACACCAACTTGGGCTTGTCCAGATCGCCCGCCTCCGGCAGGCGCTCATAGAGCTCGGACAACATCCATAGCAGAAACACCGCGTACAGGCGCGGTGCCTGCATCAGTTTGTCGGCCGCGAGGATATTAATCATGCCGCGGCCCTGCGCATCGGTGCGCATCAGGTCGGACACATCCAGCATCGGCTCACCGAAGAATCGCTCGGCGCCCTGGGACTCCAGCGCCAGCAGATTGCGCTGAATCGCACCGATGGACGCCGACGACACATTGCCGTAGCGGGTTTTGAGGCTGGCGGCACGATCGGCCACATCGGCCAGCATCGCGCGCAAATCCTTCATGTCGAGCAGTAGCTGGCCTTCGTCGTCGGCGACCTTGAAGACCAGCGCCAGCACGCCTTCCTGGGTGGGATTGAGCTCCAGCACGCGCGCCAGCAAGAGCGGCCCCATATCGGACACGGTTGCCCGCACCGGATGGCCTTGTTCGCCAAACACGTCCCATAGCGTGACCGGACTCGCACCCCACGCCGGCGTGGGCAAGCCGAGGCTTGCGAGTCGTGCCGTCATCTTGTCGCTGGGCACGCCGGCCTGCGACACCCCGGTGAGATCGCCTTTGACGTCCGCCATGAAAACCGGCGTACCCAAACGCGAAAACGACTCGGCCAGCACCTGCAGCGTGACCGTTTTGCCCGTGCCCGTGGCCCCCGTGATGCACCCATGGCGATTGGCCATCTGCGGCAGCAGCAGGCAAGGGTTTCCCTCGTGGATGGCGATCGCGATCGGCTCGGACATGGGCACTCTCCCAGACAAAGTAGCGGAAGATCAAAGTGTAGAGCCTTGCTCCGCGTTAAAATAGCGTTCTTTGCTTATCCAGAACTCGAGAAGCCATGGCCGGACACAGTAAATGGGCCAATATCCAGCACCGCAAAGGGCGTCAAGACGCCAAGCGCGGCAAGCTGTGGACCAAGATCATTCGTGAAGTCACCGTAGCGGCGCGCGCCGGCGGTCCCGATCCCGACAGCAACCCTGCGTTGCGTCTGGCGTGGGACAAAGCCATGGCGGCCAATATGCCCAAGGACAACGTCCAGCGCGCCATCACGCGCGGCGCAGGCGGCGCCGACGGCGCCGACTATGAGGAAGTGCGCTACGAGGGCTACGGCATCGGCGGCGCAGCTGTCGTGGTCGATTGCATGACCGACAACCGCACCCGTACGGTGGCCGACGTGCGGCACGCCTTCGCCAAGAACGGTGGCAACCTCGGCCAGGAAGGCTCGGTGGCCTTCATGTTCAAGCATTGCGGCCAATTCATTTTCGCACCCGGCACAGCGGAAGACGCGGTGATGGAAGCCGCGCTCGACGCCGGCGCCGACGATGTCATCACCGATGACGAAGGGGTGATCGAGGTCACGTGCGCGGTGCCTGATTACGCGGCGGTGCGCGACGCGTTCGAAGCCGCCAAGCTCAAGCCCGAAATCGAGGGCATCACCATGAAGCCCCTGAACGAAACCGACCTCGAAGGCGACGACGCCATCCGCATGCAAAAGCTGCTGGATGCGCTCGACGCTCTGGATGACGTGTCCGAGGTGTACACCACGGCCGTGATCGACGTCGCCTGATTCTGAACCCTCACATTGTCGAAAATGAAAATTCTGGTCATCGGTTCGGGCGGCCGCGAACATGCCCTCGCCTGGCGAATTGCGAAGTCGCCTCGCGTTCATAAAGTGTTCGTGGCGCCGGGCAACGGGGGCACGCAGCGCGCCGCCAATCTCGAAAACGTCGCGCTCTCTTCGCCCCAGGAACTCGCCGATTTCGCCGTGCGCGAAGGCGTGGCGCTCACGGTGGTCGGCCCCGAGGCGCCGCTGGCCGCCGGCGTGGTGGATCATTTCCGCAGCCGCGGGCTGAAGATCTTCGGCCCCACCAAGGCCGCCGCGCAGCTCGAAAGTTCGAAAGACTACGCCAAGGCCTTCATGGTGCGGCACCACATTCCCACGGCGGCCTACGGCACGTTCACGGATCCGCAAGCAGCTCACGCCTATATCGATGAGCAAGGCGCTCCGATCGTCGTCAAGGCCGACGGCCTGGCCGCCGGCAAGGGCGTGGTCGTGGCCACGTCGCTCGAAGAAGCCCACGCGGCGGTCGACGCCATGCTGGGCGACGGGTCGCTCGGTGAAGCCGGCGCACGCGTCGTCATCGAAGAATGCCTGGTGGGCGAAGAAGCCAGCTTTATCGTCATGTGCGACGGTCGCCATGTGCTGGCGCTCGCGACCAGCCAGGATCACAAGCGTCTGCAGGATGGCGATCTGGGGCCCAACACCGGCGGCATGGGTGCCTACTCGCCCGCACCCGTGGTCACGCCTGAAATTCACCATCGCATCATGCGCGAGGTGATCCTGCCCACGATGCAAGGCATGTCGCGCGACGGCGTGCCCTACACCGGCTTCCTTTATGCCGGCGTCATGATTGCGCCGGGCGACGACCCCGACCGCGCCATCAAGGTGCTCGAATTCAACTGCCGCATGGGCGACCCCGAAACGCAGCCCATCATGATGCGCGTCAAAAGCGACCTGGTGGATGTGCTCGAACACGCCATCGACGGCACGCTGGACCGCGCCGACATTGTGTGGGATCGCCGCACCGCGCTGGGTGTGGTGCTCGCGTCGCACAATTACCCCAATACGCCGCGCACCGGCGACCTGATCGAAGGCCTGCCGGCCGATGCCGATGACTGCATGGTTTTCCATGCCGGGACCACCATGACCGACGGCGCCATCAATACTTCGGGCGGCCGGGTGCTGTGCGTCACGGCGCTGGGCGACTCGGTGCGCATGGCGCGCGAGCGCGCGTACGACACGGTCGAACAGGTGCGCTACGACGGTCGCCAGTACCGCAGCGATATCGGCTGGCGCGCCTTGAAGCGCCCACCCGCCAAGAAGTAAGCTTTTTTCAACGCCCAAGCGTGCAGCCCCGGGGCTGCGCGTGGAGACCCGCCCCGCATGACCGCATTGCCTATCGACACCGCCCACGCCTATTTCACCGGCTTGCAAGCTCGTATCGTCGAGGCGCTGGAGCGCGCCGATGGCGGCACGTTCCGCACGGATACCTGGGAACGCCCCGAGGGCGGTGGCGGCATCTCGCGGTTGATCGAAGGCGGCAAGCTGTTCGAACGTGCCGGCGTGCTGTTCAGCCATGTCACCGGCACCAAATTGCCGCCGTCGGCCTCAGCGCACCGTCCGGAACTTGCCGGCCGTGGCTGGGAAGCCATGGGCGTCTCGTTGGTGCTGCATCCGCATAATCCGCATGTGCCCACCACGCACGCCAACGTGCGCATGTTCGTGGCTGCCGCTCCCGAGGGTAGCGGCGAGCAGGATGTGTTCTGGTTTGGCGGCGGCATGGATCTCACGCCCTACTATCCTCACGCAGAAGACGCCGCGCATTTCCATCGCGTCTGCCGCGACGCGCTCGCGCCGCATGGCGAAGACTGCTACCCGCGCTACAAAAAGTGGTGCGACGACTACTTCTATCTCAAGCATCGCAAGGAAACGCGCGGCATCGGCGGCGTCTTTTTCGACGATGTGAGCGAGCGCGGCTTCGATGCGTCGTTCGCCATGGTGCGCGACGTCGGCGACGCATTTTTGTCCGCCTACATGCCGATCGTCGAGCGCCGCCGCGGTATGCCCTACGGCGAACGCGAGCGCGACTTCCAGGCCTATCGCCGCGGCCGTTACGTCGAGTTCAATCTGGTCTACGACCGGGGCACGTTGTTCGGCCTGCAATCGGGCGGCCGCACCGAATCGATTCTGCTGTCGATGCCGCCGGTGGCGCACTGGCGCTACGATTGGCACGCCGAAGCCGGCACGCCCGAGGCCGAACTCAACGCTTACCTGACGCCGCGCGAATGGGTGTGAGCCGTATCGGACTGCTGGGCGGAAGCTTCGACCCCATCCATTCCGCCCACATCGCGCTGGCACATGCCGCGCACGAAGCCCTGGCCCTGGCGGAAGTGCAATTGTTGCCTGCGGGCGAACCCTGGCAACGCGCGCCGTTGCATGCTTCCCCCGCACACCGGCTCGCCATGGCCGAGCTCGCCACCCAGGATCACCCCGGGTTGAGCGTCAATGCCATTGAAGTGAACCGCCACGGCCCCACTTATACGGTGGATACCATCCTGGCCCTGCCGCGCGCGCAACCGTACGTGTGGATCATGGGCGCCGACCAATTGGCCAATTTTTGCTCCTGGCGTGCCTGGGAAACGATTGTCGACCGCGTCGATCTCGCGGTCGCCGCTCGCCCGGGCACGCCGCTGAACGCACCCCAGCCGCTCTCGGACCTGATGGTCACACTTGGCCGCACGCTTACCCAGGTGCCATTTACACCCACACCGGTATCGGGCACCGAAATACGGGCCCGTCTGGCAGCGGGTGACCCCGTTGACGACTGGCTCGACCCCAAAGTCGTGGCCTATATACGCCAACATGGCCTTTACGGCGCATCCGCGCCCGTCTAAACCCCACGCCGCACTGCTTGCGGCGTTATATTACGTCCCATGGATATTACGAAACTGCAACGCGCTATTGTTGACGCTCTCGAAGACGTCAAAGCTCAAGACATCAAGGTCTTCAACACGACGCACCTGACGAGTCTCTTCGATCGCGTCGTCATTGCCAGCGCCACCTCGAACCGGCACACCCGTGCGCTGGCCTCCAGCGTGGCCAATCGCGCCCGTAGCCTGGACGTCCGGGTCATCGCCACCGAAGGCGAAGAAACCGGCGAATGGGTGCTGGTCGATCTGGGCGACGTCGTCGTCCACCTGATGCAACCGGTGATTCGCTCTTACTACAACCTCGAAGAAGTCTGGGGCGGCAAGCCGGTGCGCCTGAAGCTCTTGCCCGAATCGACTCGGGTTGCTGCCACCGCGCCGTCGTTTTCGCACGACGACGACGACGACGAGCAATAAGCTCGAAGGCTCGCGGGCGCTGTGAAACTTATCGTCGTCGCGGTCGGCAACAAAATGCCGGATTGGGTCACCCGCGCCTGGGACGACTATGCCAAGCGCATGCCGCCCGATTGCGCGATCGAACTGCGCGAAATCAAGCCCGAACCGCGCACCAGCGGTAAAACACCTGCCCAGATGATGGCCGCGGAGGCCAAGCGCATCGACGCGGCGTTGCCCGGCAACGTCGTGCGCATCGCTCTGGATGAACACGGTAAAGACCTCACCACGATGGGTCTTTCCGAACGTCTGGCGCAATGGCGCGCCGGCGGCGCCGATGTGGCGTTTCTCGTCGGTGGCCCCGACGGTCTGGACGGCGCGCTCAAGCAAAGCTGCGCCGGCAGCATCCGGCTCTCCTCGCTCACCCTGCCCCATCCCATGGTGCGGGTGGTGCTGGCCGAGCAGCTTTATCGTGCGTGGGCCATCCTGGTCAATCACCCGTATCACCGCGCCTGACCGCTTGCGCGGTTGCCGCGCCATTGCCCGACGGCTTCAACATGCTTCCAGACACGCCCTCACCCAAGCTTTACCTTGCATCCACGAGCCCGCGCCGGCGCGAATTGCTGCAGACCATGCACATCGCGTTTACGGTATTGGACGTGCCTG